>Ga0164298_10000011_pt1 | contig 117907 bp, 98 predicted proteins | sample Whisoiple_216_MG_FD_109713 | JGI IMG/M metagenome (GOLD analysis project Ga0164298, IMG submission 109713) | Unamended control soil microbial communities from upstate New York, USA - Whitman soil sample_216_MG | ecosystem: Environmental > Terrestrial > Soil > Agricultural land ...
TCCTGGTTTCTGCCGACGTCGATCAGGTCGACCCAGCCCCCCAGCGACGCCCAGTTCGACCAGCCGCCGTTGGGCCTGTTCTGCCAGATGTGCCAGAGGGCGCCGTCCGTGCCGCGCGCGAAGACCTCCAGCCGGCCGTCCTGGTTGCTGCCGACGTCGAGGCGGTCGATCCGGCCGCCCAGCGACGCCCAGTTCGACCAGCCGCCGTTGGGCCTGGTCTGCCAGATGTGCCAGAGGGCGCCGTCCGTGCCGCGCGCGAACGCCTCCAGGCGGCCGTCCTCGTTGCGACCGACCGCGAGCAGGTCGATCCGGCCGCCCAGGGACGCCCAGCCGGACCAGCCGTTGTTGGGTCTGGTCTGCCAGATGTGCCACAGCGCGCTGTCGCTGCCGGTGACGAACGCCTCCAGCCTGCCGGGGGGCGGAGCCGCTCCCGGCGCCGTCGTTTCGGCGGTCGCCGAGTTGGTCGTCGTGAGGATCGCTGCGAACAGGGTGAACACTAACGTCGCGGCGAGTATTCGAAGCCGCCTGCGGACACAGCTGAATGCCGTCATTTCTCCAGCCTCGATTCTTTACTGCTGACAAACTCGTAAAGCCGATAGTCTGCAAATGTCTCCGCCGGCGAAACCGTGCTGGCGGACCATCATGCGTCCCGCGCTACGAGTTTTTCCCGCTGTTCATGGATTTGTGAAACGCATCCCATGCTTGCCGGCCGCGGTGTTTGCGCGCAATCCCCGTACCGGGTCGTGAATCGCTAACCGAGTGAGCGATATATGCACGTTGTTTCGCAGTTGTTTCCCTGGATGTAAAACCGCGATCTGGGTGAGATTGGGACCGCGATAGTTCGATCGGGTGAACCCCGCCGTGGGGCTCGCGCGGCTCGTGTCGGCGAACCGGGTCCGATCAGGCCGGGTGGCCGACCGGCCCTTGTCCGGAAGGACCTTGGTCCCTGTCCGCGCGGCCGTTTCGGCACTGACCGGGCAAGATCGCGCGGCCGCATGCTGGCAACCGACAACGGACACATCTGTACCGGGGAGACCGGATGGACGGCTTGGACATCGCGCGGTGGCAGTTCGGCATCACCACCGTGTATCACTTCATCTTCGTGCCGTTGACGATCGGCCTGTCGTTCCTGGTCGCCGGTATGCAGACCGCGTGGGTGCGGACCGGGAACGAGCGGTACCGGCGGATGACGAGGTTCTGGGGCAAGCTGTTCCTCATCAACTTCGCGATGGGCGTGGTCACCGGGATCGTCCAGGAGTTCCAGTTCGGCATGAACTGGAGTGACTACAGCCGGTTCGTGGGGGACATCTTCGGCGCGCCGCTCGCGATCGAGGGGTTGCTGGCGTTCTTCCTTGAGTCCACGTTCCTCGGGCTGTGGATCTTCGGCTGGGACCGGCTGCCGAAGAGGGTGCATCTGGCCACGATCTGGCTCGCCGCGATCGGCACGCTGCTGTCCGCGTACTTCATCCTCGCGGCGAACTCGTGGATGCAGCACCCGGTCGGCTACCGGGTCAACGGCACCACCGGCCGCGCGGAGCTCACCGACTTCGGTGCCGTGCTGACCAACTCGACCGCGGTCGGCGCGTTCTTCCACACGATCACCGCGTGTTTCGTCATCGCCGGGATCTTCGTGGTCGGGATCAGCGCGTGGCAGCTGCGCCGCGGCACCGCCGACGAGGTGTTCCGTCCCTCGCTGAGGACGGCGCTGGTCACGGTGCTCGTCGCGAGCGTCGGCGTGGTGGTCAGCGGCGACCTGCAGGCGCGGCTGATGACCGAGCAGCAGCCGATGAAGATGGCGGCCGCGGAGGCGTTGTGGGACACGGTGAGCCCGGCCTCGTTCTCGTTGTTCACCATCGGCACGCTCGACGGGTCGAAGGAGGTGTGGAGCCTGCGGGTGCCCGGTGTGCTGTCGTTCATGGCGACCGGTCACTTCGACGGCACGGTCGAGGGCATCAACGACATCCAGGCCGCCGAGGAGAAGGCGTACGGCCCGGGGGACTACCGGCCGAACATCCCGGTCACCTACTGGACGTTCCGGCTGATGATCGGGTTCGGCCTGCTGATGGGCCTGCTGTCACTGGCCGGGTTGTGGGTACTGCGCCGAAGGACCATGCCCCGCTGGTTCGCCGTCGCCGCGGTCGCCTCGCTCGCGCTGCCGGTGCTGGCCAACAGCATGGGGTGGATCTTCACCGAGATGGGACGCCAGCCCTGGGCGGTGTTCGGGCTGATGACCACGGCCGACGGCGTGTCGCCCACGGTCTCCGCCGCCACGGTGCTGACCTCGCTGATCGTGTTCACCGTCCTCTACGGCGTGCTCGCGGTGATCGACGGCCTGCTGATGTACCGGTACGCCAAGGCAGGGCCCCCCGACCCGGCACCGGAGTCCGATGCGGACGCGCAAGAGCCCGCCCCCGTGTTCGCGTACTGACCCAGGAGATCTCGATGGCACTCACCGACATCTGGTTCCTGCTGATCGCCGTGCTCTGGACGGGTTACCTCGTGCTGGAGGGCTTCGACTTCGGCGTCGGCATGCTGCTGCGCGTCCTGTCCCGCGACAACACCGACCGCCGCGTCATGATCAACACCATCGGCCCGGTCTGGGACGGCAACGAGGTGTGGCTGCTCGTCGCCGGCGGCGCGACGTTCGCCGCGTTCCCGCTCTGGTACGCCAGCCTGTTCTCCGGCTTCTACCTGGCACTGCTGGTGATCCTCGTCGCGCTCATCGTGCGCGGCGTCGCGTTCGAGTTCCGCGGCAAGATCGACAGCGACCGCTGGCGGCGCGGCTGGGACATCGCGATCATGACCGGCTCCGCGGTGCCCGCACTCCTGTGGGGCGTCGCGTTCGCCAACATCGTCCAGGGCGTGCCGCTCGACGCCGACCACAACTACACCGGCACCTTCCTCACCCTGCTCAACCCGTACGCGCTGCTCGGCGGCCTGACGACCCTGTCGGTGTTCGCCTTCCACGGCGCGGTGTTCGTCGCGCTGAAGACCGAGGGCGAGGTCCGCGCGCGCGCCAAGGCACTCGCCATGCCACTCGGCGGCGCGGCGATCGTGCTGGGCGCGACCTTCCTGGTGTGGACCCAGCTCGCCCACGGCGCCGGCTGGACCTGGGCACCGGTCGCGGTCGCCGCCATCGCCCTGGTCGCCGCGGTCGCCGCCGCCCGGCTCGGCCGTGAGGGCTGGGCGTTCGCCGGCACCGTGCTCACGATCGTGGCCACGGTGATCGTGCTGTTCGGGTCGCTGTACCCGGACGTGCTGCCCGCCAGCAACGACGCCGCGAACAGCCTGACCACGACCAACGCGTCCTCGACGCCGTACACCCTGGAGATCATGACCTGGGTCGCGGTGATCTTCACCCCGGTCGTGCTGGCCTACCAGGCATGGACCTACTGGGTGTTCCGCAAGCGCGTGAGCCGGGCGCACATCCCGGCGGCACAAGGGCTGCCGGCGGGCCGGTCGTGAGGCCGCTCGACCCCCGGCTGCTCCGGCACGCGGCCGCGGCCCGCCCGTTCGTCCTCGGGTGCGCGCTGCTCGGCCTGGTGACCGCGGGACTCGTGGTGGCACAGGCGGACCTGCTCGCGGGAGTCATCACCGACGCGTTCCTCGGCGGCGCGGGCGCCACCGCGCTGACCGTCCCCCTCGGACTGGTCGCCGCCGTCGTGCTGGCCCGCGCCGCGGTGGCGTGGCTCGCCGAGTCCGCCGCACACCGCGCGTCCGCCACCGTGCTCGGCCAGCTCCGCGCGGCCGTGGTCGACAAGGCGCTCGCGCTCGGCCACGGCCGCCGGGCCGACCGCTCCCCGGCCGAGCTGGCCACCCTCGCCACCCGCGGTGTCGACCGGCTCGAAGGCTACTTCGCCCGCTACCTGCCGCAGCTGCTGATCGCGGCCATCGTGCCGGCGGTGATCGCGCTCCGGATCCTGCTCGCCGACTGGGTCGCCGCGCTCGCCGTCGGGCTCACCATCCCGCTGATCCCCCTGTTCATGATCCTCATCGGCCGCTACACCGAGCGCGGCGTGCGGCGGCAGTGGCGGACGCTTTCCGTGCTGGGCAACCACTTCGTCGACCTCGTCGCCGGCCTGGCGGTGCTCACCGCGTTCGGCCGGGCCAAGGCGCAGCGCCGCACCCTCGCCGAGATCACCCGCACCTACCGGCGGCAGTCCATGCGCACCCTGCGGGTCGCGTTCCTGTCCGCGCTCGTGCTCGAAGTGCTCGCCACCCTGTCCGTGGCGGTGGTCGCGGTGTCCGTCGGGCTGCGGCTCGTCGCCGGCGACCTCGACCTGCACACCGCGCTCGTCGTGCTGGTCCTCGCACCCGAGGTGTACCTGCCGCTGCGCGCGGTCGGCGCCCGCTTTCACGACAGCGCGGAGGGCGTGGCCGCCGCCGAGGAGATCGTGGCGCTGCTGGCCGAGCCCGGCAAGGCCACCGGCACCCGGACTCCCGCACCCGACCCGTCCCGCGTGCCACTGCGGGTGCGCGAGGTCACCGTGGCCGGCCGGTCCGGCCCCGTGCTCGACAGGTTCTCCATGACCGTGGCGCCCGGCGAGGTCGTCGGGGTGACCGGGCCGAGCGGCGCCGGCAAGTCGACGCTGCTCGACCTGCTGCTCGGCTGGTACCCGCCGGACGGCGGGCACGTGTACGTGGACGGCGTCGACCTCGCCGACCTCGACCGGGACGCCTGGCAGGCCCGCGTCGCCTGGGTGCCGCAACGGCCGAGGCTCGTGACCGGCACGGTCGCCGACAACATCCGCCTCGGCGCGCCGACGGCGTCCGACGGGGAGGTCGCCGCCGCCGCGGAGGCGGTGGCGCTGGACGTGCCGCTGTCCACCTCGGTCGGTGAGCTGGGTGCCGGCCTGTCGACGGGGCAGCGCCGCCGGGTCGCGCTGGCCCGCGCGGTCCTGCTCGACCGCCCGCTGCTGGTCCTCGACGAACCCACCGAGGGCGTCGACGCCGAGACCGAGCGGGCGATCCTCGACCGGCTGCCGGCCCTGCTCACCGGCCGCACCGTGGTCCTCGTGACACACCGGGACCGGCTGCTGGACCTGTGTGACCGAGTCGTGCGGCTGGCCGCCGCCCCGATGCCGGCACCGGCCGCACCGGCCGGCCGGGTGGTCTCCGCCCGGACCACCCGGCCGGTGCCGGCCGCCGCCCCCGTCGCCGAGGACACGGCGACCGACCGCGTGCCCGACCGCGTGCCCGGCGGCGCGACCGACCGCACGACCATCCGCGTGCCCGGCGGCGTGTGGCGGTGGTTGCGCACGGCCGTACGTCCACATCGGGCCCGGCTGGCGCTGGCGTGCCTGGCGGGTGCCGCGGCACTCGGCAGCGGCGTCGCGCTCACCGCGACGTCGGCGTGGCTCATCTCGGCCGCCGCACTGCACCCGCCGGTGCTGACGCTGATGGTCGCGATCGTCGCCGTCCGCGCGTTCGGCCTCGCGAAGGGCGTGCTCCGGTACGCCGAACGGCTGCTCTCGCACGACGTCGCGCTGCGCGCACTCGCCGACCTGCGGGTGCGGGTGTGGACCACGCTGGTCCGCCTCGGCCCGGCGGTCACCGCCCGCCACCGCCGCGGCGACCTCCTCGACCGCCTGGTGTCCGATGTGGACAACCAGCAGGACGTCCTCGTCCGCGGCGTCGTCCCCGCCGTGTCGGCGATCCTCGTCGCCGCCGGGACCGCCGTGGGCATCGGATTCCTGCTGCCGTCCGCCGGGCTGGCCGTCGCGACCGGGCTGGCGCTGGCCGGCGTGCTGGCGCCACTGGTGTCGCTCACCGCGGCACGCAGGTCCGAGCGGCGGACGACGGCCCTGCGGGCGGGTGTCACGGCCGGCACGGTCGAGCTGCTCACCGCCGCGCCGGACCTGCTGGCGTTCGGCGCGGCCAACCCACGGCACGCGCTCCTGCGCGCGGCGGACGACGAGCTGACCGGCGCACGCCGCCGCGGCGCGCTGGCCCGCGGCGCCGGCTTCGCGATCAGCACGCTGTCGCTGGGCCTCACGACCGTTGCGTGCCTCGTCCTGGGCGTCGCGGCGCTGCGGTCCGGCGTCCTGCGGGGGCCCGAGCTGGCCGTGCTGGCACTGACCCCGCTGGCGGCGGCCGAGCTGGTCGCCGGCCTCCCGGAGGCCGCGACCCGGCTCCTCGGCGCGACCCACAGCGCACGCCGGCTGTCCGAGCTGGACACGATGCCGACCCCGACCACCGAACCAGCCGTGCCGGCGACGCTGCCGGCCGCGACCAGCCTGACCGCCACCGGCGTGTCGGTCCGCTGGCCGGCCGCGGACCACGACGCGGTGACCGGCGCACACGTGCACCTCGGCGAGCGTCGGGCGGCACTGCTCACCGGCCCGTCCGGCGCCGGCAAGAGCACGCTGCTGGCCGCCGTCATGCGTGACCTGGACCCGTCCGCCGGCCGCATCACGATCGACGGCACGGACACCCGCACCGTCACCGCCGACGACGTCCACGCCCGGATCGCCTGGTGCGGCCCGGAAACCCACCTCTTCGACAGCTCACTGCGCCAGAACCTGTCGCTGGCCCGGCCGTCCGCGACCGACGAGGACCTGACCGAGGCACTGCGCACCGCCAACCTGGGCTCCTGGCTGGCGGCTCTGCCCGACGGCCTGGACACCGCGCTCGGCGCACACGGCACCGACGTCTCGGGTGGTGAACGGCAGCGCCTCGGCGTCGCCCGCGCCCTGCTCGCCGACCGCCCCCTGCTCCTGCTGGACGAGCCGACCGCCCACCTCGACCACGCCACGGCGACCGCCCTCGCCGCGGACCTCCGCGAGGTGGCCGCCGGCCGGACCGCGTTGATCGTCACCCACCGCCCCGACGAGTTCCCCGGCCTGCCGGCCTACACGATGCCCCGGGTTGACCGGGCGCCGCGCAACGACGGCGCGCGGGTCGTGGCGGTCGCACCCGAACCGCGCTAGACATCCCGCGCCGGGATTCTGGTTCGGCGGGCCGGCGGCGTTGCCAGGGCGAACCGTTGCCTTGCCAGCGGACCTGGATCCACCGAGCAACCCACCGCATCCCGGCGCAGGCCACCAGCCGCGGGATGCGGTGGATCGTGCACTCGGGCTCAGGACAGGAAGACCGCGGGTCAGGAGAGGACCGACCGGACCTGCCGGGCGATCTCGACGTCCTCGCGGGCCGGTATGACCAACGTGCGGACGGCGGCGCCGTCGGCGGAGATCTCGGTCTCGCCGGCGTTGTTGGCCCGCGCGGACACCTGGACGCCGAGGAACGCGAGTCCGTCCGTGGCCGCCGCGCGCACCGCGGGTTGGTGCTCGCCGACGCCACCGGTGAAGACGAGCACGTCGAGGCCGTTCATGGCGGCGGCCATGGCGGCGATCTCGCGCCGCAGCCGGTGCAGGTACACGGCGAGCGCGAGGTCGCCGGCCTCGATGTCCCGCAGGTCGCCGCTCCCGCCGGTGAGGCCGGCGAGGCCGCTGCGGTGCTCCAGCACGTCGGACAGCTCGCCGGCGTCGACTCCGCCGTGGTGCAGCAGCCACAGGACCAGCCCGGGGTCGACGTCTCCGGACCGGGTGGCCATCACCAGGCCGGCGAGTGGCGTGAACCCCATGGTGGTGTCGACCGACCGCATGCCCTCGACGGCGGCGAGCGAGGCGCCCGAGCCGAGGTGGCAGCTGACGATCCGCCGCCCCGGCCCGACCAGCTCGGCCACCCGCCGCGCGACGTGGGCGTGGGACAGGCCGTGGAAGCCGTACCTGCGCAGGTCCCACTGCTGGTTCCAGTCCCGCGGCAGGGCGTAGGTCGCCGCGGCGGCCGGCAGGTCGTGGTGGAAGGCGGTGTCGAAACACGCCACCGCCGGCAGGCCCGGTGCGACGGCGCGCACGGCGTCGACACCGGCGACCCCGCGTGGTTGGTGCAGGGGCGCCAGCTCCGCCAGGCCGGCGATCGCGTCCCGTACCTCGTCGTCGATCCGGACCGGGCCGGTGAAGCGGGCGCCGCCGTGGACGATCCGGTGGCCGACCGCGTCCACCCCGGGGAGCCGGTCGACGAACGTCCCGATGTCGTCGGTCTCGTCGTCGCCGGACCACCGGTCGAGGGTGATCGCGTCGACGACCTCGTCGGTCTCATTGAGCAACGCCAACTTGAGGCTGGACGAGCCGGCGTTGACGACGAGGACACGCATCAGAACGGCCAGCTCCAGTCGCGGACCTCGGGCAGGTCCTCGCCGTGGGTGCGGGTCCAGGTGTGGTGGCGGGCCCGGGTGTCCTGCATCCGCTGGCGCAGCAGCGCGGTGCGCGTGCCGAGGCCGGGGACGCGGTCGAGCACGTCGATGACGAGCCGGTACCGGTCCATGTCGTTGATGACCAGCATGTCGAACGGGGTGGTCGTGGTGCCTTCCTCCTTGTAGCCGCGCACATGGATGTTGTGGTGGTTGGCCCGGCGGTAGGTGAGGCGGTGGATCAGCCACGGGTAGCCGTGGTAGGCGAAGAGCACCGGCTTGTCCGTGGTGAACAGGGCGTCGAACTCCGCGTCCGGCATGCCGTGCGGGTGTTCGGTGTCCGGCTGCAGGCGCATCAGGTCGACCACGTTGACCACCCGCACCTTCAGCTCGGGCAGCTGCTCGCGCAGGATCGCCGTGGCGGCCATGACCTCCAGCGTGGGTGCGTCCCCGGCGCAGGCGAGCACGACGTCCGGTTCGGTGCCGTCCTCGTTGCCGGCCCAGTCCCAGATGCCGGCGCCGCGTGTGGCGTGCAGGACGGCTTCGTCCATGGGCAGCCAGTCGGGGGTGTCGTTCTTGCCGGCGACGACGACGTTGACGTAGTCGCGGCTGCGCAGGCAGTGGTCGGCGACCGAGAGCAGGGTGTTGGTGTCCGGCGGCAGGTAGACCCGGGTGACCTCGGCCTTCTTGTTCATGACATGGTCGATGAAGCCGGGGTCCTGGTGGGAGAAGCCGTTGTGGTCCTGCCGCCACACGTGCGAGGTCAGCAGGTAGTTCAGCGACGCCACCGGTAGCCGCCACGGCAGCCGCTTGCTGGTCTTGAGCCATTTGGCGTGCTGGTTGAACATCGAGTCGATGATGTGGATGAACGCCTCGTAGCAGGAGAACAGGCCGTGGCGGCCGGTGAGCAGGTAGCCCTCCAGCCAGCCCTGGCACAGGTGCTCCGAGAGCACCTCGACCACCCGGCCCTCGGGTCCGAGGTGCTCGTCGACCGGCAGGATCTCGCCCTGCCACTGCTTGTCGGTGACCTCGTAGACCGCGTCGAGCCGGTTGGACGCCGTCTCGTCCGGGCCGAAGATTCGGAAGTTGGTGGGGTTGTCCCGGACCACGTCGCGGAGGAACCGGCCGAGGACGCGGGTCGGTTCGGACGTGCTGTCGCCGTGCCGGTCGACCGGGGCCGCGTAGTCGCGGAAGTCGGGCAGCTCCAGCGGGCGCAGCAGCAGGCCGCCGTTGGCGTGCGGGTTGGCACCCATCCTCGCGTCGTTCTCCGGCACCTGGTCCAGCAGTTCGGGCACGGGCCGGCCCTGGGCGTCGAACAGTTCTTCCGGGCGGTAGGAACGCAGCCACTGTTCGAGGAGCGCGAGGTGCTCGGGGACGTCCCGTACCCCGGACAGCGGCACCTGGTGCGCACGCCACGTGCCGGTCACCGCAACCCCGTCGACCTCGGCCGGACCGGTCCAGCCCTTGGGGGAGCGGAGCACGATCATCGGCCAGCGCGGCCGTTCGACCTCACCCGCGCGGGCGCGCCGCCGGATGGCGGCGATCTCGTCGAACACGGTGTCGAGCGTGGCGGCCATGTCGTTGTGCATATGCTCCGGGTCCGACCCCGTGACGTAGTGGGGGGTGTAGCCGTAGCCGCGCAGCAGCGCGTCGAGCTCGTCCTGGGGGATGCGGGCCAGCACGGTCGGGTTGGCGATCTTGTAGCCGTTGAGGTGCAGGATCGGCAGGACCACGCCGTCCCTGGCGGGGTTGGCGAACTTGTTGGCGTGCCAGCTGGTCGCGAGCGGCCCGGTCTCCGCCTCGCCATCCCCGACCACGCACGCGACCACCAGGTCCGGGTTGTCGAACGCCGCGCCGTAGGCGTGGGCGAGGGAGTAACCCAGCTCGCCGCCCTCGTGGATCGAGCCGGGGATCTCCGGTGCGACGTGGCTGGGCACGCCGCCGGGGAAGGAGAACTGGCGGAACAGCTCCCGCATGCCCTTCTCGTCGCGGGGCACACCCGGGTTCGCGTCGGTGTAGCTGCCTTCGAGCCAGGTGTTGGCGAGCATCGCCGGGCCGCCGTGACCGGGGCCGATCACGTACATCATGTCCAGGTCGCGGGCCCGGATCACCCGGTTCAGGTGAGCGTAGAGGAAGTTCAGGCCGGGCGTCGTTCCCCAGTGGCCGAGCAGCCGCGGTTTGATGTGCTCACGCCGCAGCGGCTCCCGCAGCAGTGGGTTGTCCAGCAGGTAGATCTGGCCGACGGACAGGTAGTTCGCCGCCCGCCAGTACGCGTCCAGCACCCGCAGCTCGTCCTGGTCCAGCGGCGCGGTCATGGTCTCGGTCACCGGTCTTCTCCCTGGTTCGGGTCTGCTCGCGGCTGCGCCGGCCACCGTCGTCGGTGGCCGGCGGAACCGGACGGGTCTGCTGGGAGCCTGCCTCCCCTTTTCTTCTCGGGGTCAGTCTTGCCGGGTGCGTGGGCGTGCTCTGGAGTCCAAGGTCCTTGGTCTCGTCAGCCTTGGTCCCTCTCCGGGGTGCCCACGCACGGGTCGGTTACGCCGCGACGCGGTCGAAGCCGACGCGGAACAGCTGGCCGGTGCGGTCGGTGACCGCGTACAGCTCGCCGGACCGGTCGGCCACGAACGACGTGACCTGCGGTGGGAACTGGCCGATCGAGCCGGTTTCGTGCTCGCCGTGGCGGCCCTCGCGGACGGCCCACGCGGTGCCCGAGCAGTAGTCGGTGGCCACGTAGGTGCCGTAGGCGAGCCGGGCGTACCGCTTCCCGCGGTAGACGTGGCCGCCGATCACGGCGCAGCCCTCGACGCCGGTCTGGTAGTGGAACACCGGCGCGGTGTAGTGGGCGCCTTCGTCGCAGCGCTCGGCCTTGAACACCGCGGGGCCCTCCATGCAGGACCAGCCGAAGTTGACCCCGCCGCGGCTGTTGCCGACGTGGTTGACCTCCTCGAACGCGCCCTGGCCGACGTCGGCCAGCCACAGCGAGCCGTCCGTGTCGAAGGAGAACCGCCACGGGTTGCGCAGGCCGTAGGCCCAGATCTCCGGCCGTGCGCCCGGCGTGTGCACGAACGGGTTCCCGCGTGGCACGCAGTAGGGCAGGTCGCCGCAGCGGTGGTTCACGTCCAGGCGGAGGACCTTGCCGAGGAGCGTGCCCAGGTTCTGCGCGTTGGCGTTCGGGTCGCCGGCGCTGCCGCCGTCACCGAGGCTCCAGTACAGGTAGCCGTCCCTGCCGAACGCGAGCTGCCCGCCGTTGTGGTTGGAGAACTGCGCGTGGTCCTGGGTGAGCAGGACCTGTTCTCCCGCCGGGTCACCGAGCGGGACGCGCGACAGCGTCAGCGCCCCGTCCGGCAGGCGGGAGTAGGCGACGAACACGTCTCCGGTACGCCGGAAGTCGGGTGCCGGCACGATGCCGAGCAGCCCGCGCTCGTTCGCGACGCTGTTCACCCGGTCGCTGATGTCCAGCACCGGGTCGGCGGCGAGGCCGGTCCTCGGGTGGAAGACCCGGACCGTGCCGCGCTTCTCGGCGATCAGCACCCGGCCGCTGCGGTCGGTGGCGGCGACCATGGCGACCGGCCGCGTCAGTCCCGCCGCGACCTCGGTGGTGACCACCGTCAGCCGGTCCAAGGGCACACCATGCCCATGGCGGGAGTCGGCCGTGGCCGGCGAGATCGTGGCGGGCAGCAGGGCGGCCGTCGCGAGCACGAGACCAGTCCGTCTGAGTCCGAACATTCATCACTCCTCAACACGGGGATTCCGGCGCGGAGTCATACGCGCACGGAGAGTCATAGGTTCAGGCGAAGCGGAACCAACCGGATGAACCCGGCGCCGTCAGGTCTGCTCCTCCGGGATGGCCTCGGAGAAGACGAACACCCGGATCGCGGTGCCCGTGGTCGGATGGACCTGGGCGAGGTAGGCGCTCGCCGGGCTGCCGACGATGCCCTCGACCGCCTCGAGGAAGTCGGCCCGGGTGGCCTCGTGCAGGGCCTCGTGGTGGCGGATCACCGCCTCGCGGTGGCCGCGCTCGCCGAGTACCGCGTCGGCCACGGTGAGGCTGTCGATGGAGAGGACGATCAGGCTGACCGGCTCGTCGTCGGAGACCGACACCTGCACGCTGCGTGGCCCCCGGCCGTAGAAGGTCCGCTCCAGGCTCGTGATCTTCTCGGCGATCGCGCTGCGCTGTGCTCTCGTGATCCGCACGCGCGTCCCCTCCGTCCGGTCGCCAGAGCCGACCGGAGCATTGTGTTCCGGTTCGGCCGCCGGATATCCTGCGAAGCGGGCACATCGCTCACCCACCGGGAAACCATAGTGGCTGATCGGGTCGTGCCGCAGTGCGCGCGCCGAAAGTGGGCGTGTCGCGCGGCGGAACGACTCGAGCGAGATATCACTCGTGGTGGCCTTGAGCGAAGGTCGATGCCGACCGGCGGGCGAGGACACCACGGTGCCAAGCGAAAGGGCTTGTCTCGTGGATCTGCGTTCTCATTTCCGCGCGCCTTCCGACTCGTCCGGCTATTCGCCGGAAGAACTGCGCGTGATCGTTCGGGAAATCGCCGCGACACCATCGGAATGGTCGGACTCCGTGCGGTTCGACCTGTACGAGCGTGTCTTCTCCCGGCTGTACCTCGACGCGGCGGTCGAGGTGTGGCTCATCTGTTGGGACATCGGGCAGGACACGCTGCTGCACGACCACGGCGGCAGCGTCGGCGCGTTCTCCGTGGCGCGCGGGTCGCTGCTCGAGGACCACGGCGCGGTGCACCGGACCGGGCTGTCCACGCGCCGGCACACCGCCGGTGACGCGGTCGGCTTCGGCGCCGGCTACCTGCACAACCTGGTGAACGTGGGCACCGAGCCGATGGTGTCCGTGCACGCGTACTCACCCCCGCTGCGCGCGATGAACTTCTACTGCTGGCTGCCGACCGGGATGCACCACCTGCGGGAGATCCCGTGCGACATGCCGGAGCCGGACGTCACCGCGTTGGAGGCCGCGGCGGTCGTGCTGCGGGAGGCCGTCTCGTGACCGACCAGGTTTCCGTGTTGCTCCACCACGCACGGGCCCGCATCACCCGCCACTCACCGCACGAGGCCGCCGACGCGATGCGGCGCGGCGCGCTCCTGGTGGACCTGCGGCCGACCGAGTACCGGTGGCGGTTCGGCGAGGTGCCCGGCGCGATTGCGGTGTCCCGGCACGTGCTGGAGTGGCGGCTCGACGTGACCAGCGAGCACCGGCTCAAGGAGCTCCGGGCGGGCGACCGCGACCAGGAGATCGTCCTGATGTGCAACGAGGGGTACACGTCGAGCCTGGCGGCCTACCAGGTCATGAGCCAGCTCGGCCTGACCCGGGTCGCCGACGTGACCGGCGGGTTCACCGCGTGGCGAGCCGCCGGGCTGCCGACAGTGTCCCGCCTCTCGGCGGGGTGAGCGCCGCCGGCGTGCCCTTCGGCCGACGGGGTCACCCCTGGTCGAGGGGCCGCGTCGTGGCGTCGTGGTCGTACACCCAGTCGTAGCGTTCCTTCACGCGCTGCTCCGACCACTGCCGCGTGACGTAGCGGTCGGCCTCGTCCGGGTCGGCGAGCGACTGGTCGTGGAAGCGGGACTTGTTGCCCGAGGAGGCGAGCACCACCCGCGAGGTGCGGTCGACGCGCGCGTCCTGGTAGCGGCGCAGCGCCTGCTCCGGATCGTCCGGCCAGGCCGACAGGCAGCGCGCCAGCGTGGCGGCGTCCTCGAGCGCCATGTTGGCGCCCTGGGCCATGAACGGCAACATCGGGTGGGCGGCGTCGCCCAGGAGGGTGGCCGCGCCGAAGGACCATCGCCGGATCGGCGCCCGGTCGAACAGGGCCCACCGGTACGGGGTCGTCGCGTTGCCGATGATCTGGTGGATGTCCTCGTGCCAGCCGGGAAAGTCGGCCAGGCACTCCTCGACGGTGCCCGGCTCGGTCCAGGACTCCACCGCCCAGTCGTCCCGTTCGACGATCCCGACGAAGTTCAGCAGTCCGGGCCGGATGAGGTAGTGGACGACATGGCCGCCGGGGCCGACCCAGTTCACGGCCACCGGCTCGGCGACGTGCGGGTCGAGCCTGGCGGTCGGCACCACACACCGCCAGGCCACACAGCCGGTGAAGCTCGGGTGGTCGTCGCCGACGAGCTGCCGGCGGATCACCGAATGGATGCCGTCGGCCCCGACCAGCACCTCGCCGGCGACCGGCGGGGCACCCTCCCGCTCCACCCGGATCCCGGCACCGTCGGTCGTGAAGCCGGTGACGGGCGTGCCGGTCTCGATCGCCCCGGGGTCGTTCGCCCGCACCCCGGCCAGCAGGGCGGCGTGGAGGTCGGCCCGGTGCAGCGTGTAGTAGGGCGCGCCGTAGCGGGGGACCGCCACGGTGGCCAGGTCGAACAGCGGCCACCGCCGGCCGGAGTCCCAGATGCGCAGTTCCTTGCCGGCCGCCTCGATCCGCGACCCGGCCAGGGCGCCGTCCAGGCCCAACGCCCGGACCACACGCGATCCGTTGGGCGACAGCTGGACCCCGGCGCCGATCTCCCCGAGCGTGCGTGCCCGCTCGATCACCCGCACCTCGAACCCGGCCTGTTGGAGTGCGAGCGCCGCCGCCAGCCCGCCGATCCCGGCACCGACGACCACCACCCGCGGCAACGCGCTCACCACGCCACCGCCCCGGCCCTCGTCCCGCCGTGGATCACGAACGGAGTCACCGTCTCCACCATCACCGGCTTCCGCGTGCCTGGCTGCCCGAAGGCCCGTTCCCTGGCGGGTGCGGTGATGCGGCGCCGACAGCTGGGTAGCTGGACGAGGTCACCTTCGAGCACCTGCCACACGTTAGCCTCCTGGCACGCCACGGAACGCCCCGGACCCGCGACGCGGCCGGGTGTTGGGTCATCCGGGGTGCGGCCGGCCGCCGTCGTGGCGGGTCAACACGATCAGCGCGCTGGCGTAGTCGCCGGTCAGGGCCGGGCGCAGGCCGTGGCCGGTCAGGTATGCGCCGGTGTAGGACTTGTTCGCCTCGTCCTCGTAGCGGGACTCCGGGGGAAGGCCGCGGAGGCGGATCGGGGGAGCCGGGTGGCTCTGGCGCACGGTGTGGGCGAAGACGAACACGGCCACCTGGCTGCCGTCCTCGGACACGTGACACACCGCGGTGCGGTCGGGGTCGGTGCGCAGGCGATACCGCCGTCCCAACTGGACCGTCTCGCGGATCTCCTTGTATCTCGCCACGTGCTCGCCGACCTCGGCCAGGTCGGCCGGGGGCCAGTCGGGTAGCCGGCCGCCGATGCCCAGGACACCGGTCATCGCCACGTGGCAGCGGAACGCCAGCGGCACCGGGCGTCCGGTCAGGTAGCCGGGCGAGTCCGTCACCCAGCAGGACATCGTCTGTGGACTGTGGACGAACGCGTACCCGTCCTGGATGGACAGGCGTTCGTACGCGTCGGTGTTGTCGCTCGGCCAGGCCAGCTCGAAGCGGGACAGCGTCGCCAGGTCGGCCCGGCCGCCGCCGGACGCGCACGTCTCCAGCCACAGGTCCGGGTGTGCCGCGCGGAGGCGGTCGACCACCGCGCGGAAGCCGGCCTCGTGCCGGAGGGCGGCCGCGGCGGGCGCGTCCGTGAGTGAGCGGTTGAGGTCCCATTTCAGGTAGTCGACGTGGCGGGCCACCGCGTGCAGTGTCTCGAATGCCCACTCCCGCACCGACGGGTTGCCGAAGTCCAGGCCGTAGCTGTGCCGCAGCGCGGTCGGTTCGCGGTCGGGCCACCGGTACACCCACTCGGGATGGTCGCGGTACAGGGCGGTGCCGGGGTTGACCGACTCCGGCTCCACCCACAGCCCGAACCGCATGCCGAGCGCGTGCACCTCCTCTGCCAGCGCGACCACCCCACCCGGCAGCTTGGCCGGGTCGGCGCGCCAGTCGCCGAGGCCGCCGTGGTCGTCGTCGCGGTCGGTGAACCAGCCGTCGTCGACGACGAACAGCTCCACGCCGAGGTCGCGTGCCTGCCTGGCGAGGGCGACCTGGTCGTCGTGGCCGACGGCGAAGAACGTGGACTCCCACGAGTTGTAGAGCACGGGCCGGACCGCCCGCGGGCGGGGGAGCACGTGGCCGCGCTCGTAGTCGTGCCAGCGGTGGGTGAGACCGGCACGTCCGGCCGAGGAGTACACCCCGACGGTGTCGGGGAGGCTGAGCCGGGCACCCGGGGCGAGGTGCCGGACCGCGTCGCCCGCGCCGGCGGTCAGATGCACGTGCCCGTCCCCGGACCGTTCGGCCGCGATCCGCCACGAACCGCCGTGGGCCACCGCGACGCTCCACAGCTCGCCGTGTCCCTCGCCCGCGTCGTCGTCGATCGCCAGCCACGGCTGGAAGGCGTGGCCGGGGATGCCGCGCCGCGACTCCAGCACGAGCCTGCCGGGACCCAGCGGGACGCGCCGCACGTTGGTCTCCGCCGCGTAACCGCCGCCGAGGGTCGTCGCGTGGTAGCCGACCTGCCACGGTACCGGCCAGGTCGCCGAGGCCGTGCGAACGAGGGTGACCGGTTCGTCGCCCGTGTTGTGCAGCTCGAGTCCGCGAACCAGCGCCGGACCGCGGACCTCGTACCGCAGTGTGAGGGCCAGGGCGCCGTCGGCCAGCCGGATCGTGAGCCGCTCGCCGTCCACCTCGGACTCGACGAACCGTGGGTCGAGCGGTGCCTCGGCCAGTGCGAGGGCGCACTCGTCGAACCGGGCACCGCCCGCGGTCACCAGCTCCTCGGTGTGGGCACGCGGTCGCGACCACGTGTTGGAGCCGATGCGTGCCGTGCCCGCGTCGTCGAGCGACCGCGCCAGGTCGCCCGGGTCGAGCGGCGCGCCCCAGTGCAGGTGCCGGGGCGGGCCGTCCGGTGCGACGGCGAGCGCGTAGCCGAACCCGTCGCCGGTGAGCAGGTACGCGCCGGACGACTCGTCCCCGTGGATCACCGGGTCACCGCACCCAGTAGGAGTAGAGGTCCGCCCCCGCCAGCGCGAAGCGGAACCTGACCTGCCTGCCGGCCAGCGTGGACAGCCGCACGTGGCCGGTCCACCGCACGTCCGCGCCGTACTGGTCGCCGGTGACCGGTCTCGACGTGAACCCCGGGATCACCTGGCCGGTCGCCGCGTCGAGGACCTCGACCGCCAGTGCGCCTCCCCGGTGCACGACGGTGTTCACGGTCAGAGTGGATCCCTTGAACACCAACGGTTTCGTGACGACGAAGCCGGGGTCGCCGCTGTGCGGGCGGGAGGCGTTGGTCAGCGACACGAACCCGTCGCGCCGCCAGGTCGCCATGCCGCTCTGGCCGAGGTAGCCCACGTGGTCGGGGTCGGTCAGGTCCGGGCCGCCGTGGTCGGCGTTGAACGCGCCGTAGTACATGGTGACCGTGCGGTCGGTGACCAGCGCGTTGGACGCGGTGTACAGGGCGCCGTCGTCCCACGCGCCCGGCTGACCGGGCGTCAGCACCGGATCGCGCACCGGGCGGCTCCAGTTGACGAGGTCACGCGAGGACGCGACCTCCGGCAGGACCGGGCCGGCGCCCGCGCCGGACTGCGACCCCACGGTGTAGTTCGTGATCAGGAACACCCAGGGCAGGCCGATGTTCGTGCTCTCGTAGGGCAGCACCGGCATGCCGTAGATCTGGCCCTCCAGTCCGCCGAGTGCCTGTGCCGCACCGGTGTCGGCGTGGTCGCCGCTGACCGCGAGCACCGGCGCGCTCCAGCTCAGGAAGTCCCTGCTGGTGGACAGGAACGCGGACCGGTTGTAGATGCCGGGCGTGCCGGAGGTGAACATCCGCTTCTTGATCGTCGCGATGTACTGCTGGGTGCGCGGGTCCCACGTCACGTTGGACACGTCGCCGTCCAGCAGCACCGGCCGGTCGCTGCCGGCGGTCCAGGTGTAGCCGTCCGGGGAGAAGTAGACGTAGTACCCGAGGGTGTCGTTGACGAGGCCGGAGTGGAACTGCATCAACGCGTACCGGCGGTCCGGTGCGGCGCCCGGGTTGTACGCGATGGTGCCGCCGCCGGCGATGACCAGGTTCGTCCTCGATGCCGGGATGTCCTTGTAGCCCACGTTTCCGCGCCCGAGCGGCTTGGTCCAGTGCACGCCGTCGCGGCTCTCCGCGTAGCAGAGGTAGTAGCCGGGGGAGACGTCGTTGTTGCAGTCGTACCACATCCGGTACACGTCGCCGATCCGGAAGACCGAGCCGTAGACGTAGGCCGACGACTCCCACGGCTTGTCCGGCGAGATGACCGGGTCGGGCAGCTTCTCCGCCGGGTGGACGACCCGGCCGACGTCCTTCGTGGACTCGATGCGGTAGTCGTCGAGGAACAGCTCCCGCGCGGTGCCCAGGTTCGGGTCGTAGGGCGCGGGCGCCTTCCGGAGCGTGACCTGGTCCCAGTAGTACTGGCCGACCTGGTCGGGAGTGGCCCCGATGCGCACGGACACGGTGGCGGTGCCGGCCGGCGCGCCACCGGTGACGGTGACCGTCTGCCAGTCCAGGTTCGCCGCGGGGCTCACCGCCCGGGTGTCCAGCACCGTGTTCTCGAAGCTCGTGAACACGAGCGACACCGTCGGCGGGTTGCCACCGCGTCCTTTCAGCCGGCCCGTCAGCGTGAACTCGTTGCCCGGCGCGGCGACGACGCGCTGGCTGGTGACGGTCACGTTGCCACCGGCCGTGTTCGTGGTCTGCAGCGAGCCAAGGCCCGCGGTGCGGTAGGCGGACAGGTTGACGATCGTGGCCCCGGCGGCGTTGCCGTCCACGGCCCACGCGACGGGATGGCCCGACCGGTCGCCGAGGTCGAAGCCGCCGTTCGGCAGCAGTCCGGTGGTGGTGTCCACGGTGGCCGGTGGCGTCTGGCCGGACGCCGACGCGGGCACGACGGCGGTCGCGGCAATGACGATCAGCGTTGCCAGCATGGGTTTGCGTAGTCTCATCGGCCCTCCAACAGGGACGGCGGGGATGTCGCCAGCCTGTATGGAACGCCGTTTCATGTCAATGCTACCCGGGATTTCCCCGGTGTGGCTGGTGTCCCGGTGAGATGGTGCCCGCCTTTCGTAGCTCGCCCAGCACGTCGCGGGCCGCCTCCAGGGTGCGCTCGACGTCCTCCGCGGTGTGCGCGCCGGAGATGTGGTTGCGCTTCAACGCCATCGGCAGCATGAGGAAGCCGCGGTCGGTCATGCCGCGGTGGAACGCGACGTAGGCCTCGTCGTTGTTGCGCATGAGGTCCCGGTAGCCCAGCGCGGGCGGCTTCGCGAAGTACAGGACGAACACGCCGCCGAACCCGGCGACGGTCGCGTCGATGTTCAGCTCGGTCACGATCTCGGCCAGCCCGGTGCGCATCCGCTCGCCGAGTGCGAACGTGCGCTCGTAGAAGTCCGGGTGTTCCTGCAGGTAGCCGATGGTGGCGAGCGCGGCGGCGCAGCCGATCGGGTTGCCGTTGAACGTGCCGGCCAGCAGGACGTCACCCGTCTGCCCGTTGAAGTGTTCCATCAGGTCGCGGCGGCCCGCCACGCCGCCGGACGGGAACCCGTTGCCCAGCCCCTTGCCGAACGTCGTGAGGTCGGGGGTGACGCCGATGACCTGCTGGTAGCCGCCAAGCGAGTGCCGCAGGCCGGTGATCACCTCGTCGAAGATCAGCAGCGCGTCGTTGACCTCGGTGAGCTTGCGCAGCCCGGAGACGAACTCGCTCGTCGGCACCAGCGCGCCGACGTTGTGGGGGATGGGCTCCATGATCACCGCGGCGACCCGGTCCGGGAACCGGTCGAACAGCGCGGTGACCGAGTCGAGGTCGTTGAACTCCGCGATCAGCGTCGAGTCGACGGCCTGGGCCAGGATGCCGCCGGACAGCGGGTCGCGGCCGTACGCCCGGTCCGGCGCGGAGATCACGTTGCGGGCCACCGCGTCGGACCAGCCGTGGAAGCCGCCCTGGAACTTCACCACGAGATCGCGGCCGGTCACCGCGCGGGCCAGCCGGATCGCCTGTGCGACCGCCTCCGAGCCGCTCATCGTGGCGATCATCGACTCGGCCGACGGGATGATCTCGACCACCCGCTGTGCCAGCGCCACCTCGGCCTCGGTCACGCCGAGACCGACGAGGTCGACCCCGCCGAGCGTGGCCCGCACCGCGTCGTTGACCACGGGTTCGTTGTGGCCCAACAGGATCGCGCCGAACGCGGCGTGGTAGTCGAGGTAGCGGTTGCCGTCGGCGTCGACGACGTGGGCACCGTCCGCCGCGGTGAAGGCGTACGGGGCCCCGATGTAGCGGGTCGACGAGTTGACGCCACCGGGGATCACGCGTGCCGCGGCGTCCGCGATCGCCTGGCCGCGCGGATGTGCAGAGCTTGGCATACCGGCGACGCTAGATGAGCGCCGAACGACATGGCAAGGTGTTCCATGTTTTCCCCCGCGCACGTGCGGCACCCTGTTGCTTCTTGACATGACCGCCGGCCGAACTCAGGATGTCCGACATGGAACAACGTTCCGTGCCGAGCAGGATCGGCACACTGCTCGTCGGTGCCGGGTTCATCGCCGAGGTGCACGCCGCCGCCGTCACCGCGAGCGACCGCGCGCACCTGGTCGGGATCGTCGACACCGACCCCGGCCGCGCCGCGGCCTTCTCCCGGTCGCACGGCGCGATCCCGCACACCGACGACCTGGCCGAGGCGCTCGCCTGGCCGGACGTCGACGCCGTCGTGGCCTGCACGCCCAACCACACCCACCTCGGTGTCGGCGCCGCCGTCGCGGCCGCCGGCAAGCACCTGCTCGTCGAGAAACCGCTCGCCACGACGGTCGCCGACGCACAGGCCCTCGCCGCCGCGTTCGCCGCGGCGGGCCGGGTGCTCATGGCGGCGCACTCACATCGCCACCACGGCTACGGCCGCACCGTCAAGGACGCCATCGACGCGGGCGTGATCGGCAGCCCCGCCCACGTCCGGCTGTCCATCCTGGGCGGCTGGATCTGGACCGGCTGGGACGCGTGGGCCGCCGACCCGGTCGCGTCCGGCGGTCACGCGCTGCACAACGGTGTGCACGTTCTCGACCTCGCCACCTGGTGGCTGTCCGCCGACCCCGTCCGCGTGTACGCCCGCGGCCGGCACCAGACCGCCGCCGAGCTCCGCATCAACGACTACCTGGAGATGGTCGTCGAGTACGCGGGCGGCGAGGTCGCGGTGCTGGAGATGAGCAGGGCGCACCGGCCCGGCTCGTTCGGCCTGCGTGACCTGCGGGTGGTCGGGTCCGCCGGGATGATCAGCGAGGACTGGGCCGACGAGGCCGCGTTCCTGTTCACCGAGGGCGGCACCGGCCTCGTGGCGGCGGCGGGCGTCGACGGGTTCGGCGCCCAGTTCGAGTCCTGGTTGGACACGATCGGCGGCGCGCCACCCGCCATGCCGGTGAGCGACGCGGTCCGCGCGGTCGAGCTGGCGGTGGCCGTCGAGGAGTCGGTCTCGACCGGGCGCCCGGTCGAGCTGGGGGTCGCCGCGTGATCACGGTCTACCTGGAGGGCGCCGCCGGGATCGGCACCCAGGACCACCAGAACGCCATGTACCGCCCGGCCTTCGAGGCGCACCCGGACTTCCAGATCGTCGACGACCTCGCCAAGGCCGAGGTGGTGAGCGTCGCCGTGCCGCTCGACGAGCGGGCCGAGGCCATCGGCAGGCTGGTCCGCGCCGGCAAGCACGTGCTCGCCGACAAGCCGATGGCCGCGACCGTCGAGGACTGCGAGAACATCGCCCGCCTGGCCCGCGAGCACGGGGTGCTGGTCGTGCCGGCACACCACCAGCGCCTCGGCGCCGCACTGCGGTCCGCGACCGCGGCGGTACGGGGTGGCCGGGTCGGCCTGCCGTGGAACGTCCAGTGCGACTTCCTCGTCGCGGGCGGAGACCCGGCGCCCACCGGCGAGCTGGTGAACCTCGCGCTCTACCCGATCGACGCCGTGCACGCCCTGCTGGGGCTGGCGGTCCGCCGCGTGCACGCGGTCGGCGGCGCCGACCTCGTCACGCTGCTGCTCGACCACGACCACGGCGCCACCAGCACGATCCTCTGTGGACGGGTCGCGGGGCTCGCCGACGTCCGCCCGGCCGGGCTCGCCGTGCACCGCTACCGGATCAGCGGCTCACACGGCGTGCTGGCCGTCGACGCCACCAAACCGGGCGTCCTGGTGCGCACGGCCGGCGGCACGACCAGCGCGTGGACCGGACCGAACACGGTGGCCGCGCTGCTCGACGTGCTGTCCGCCGGCGTGCGCACCGGTCGCGCCGAACTCGGGGTGGCGGACGCGATCCACGCGCAGCGTGTGGTCGAGGCGGCCGCCAGGTCGCTGAACTCCGGACAGCCGATCACCTTGGGAGAGGCCGACTGATGCGTCTCGTCACCTACCGCCGCGCGGGGGCCGTGCGGCACGGCAGGCTCACCACCGGCGATCGGGTGGTGGAGCTGGGCGACGGCGACCTCGCCGGCCTGCTGGACGCCGTGTTCCCCCTGACCGAGGACGCCCTGCCGGCCGCGGCGGGGGAGTACGATCTCGCCGCGGTGGAGCTGCTGGCGCCCGTCCTGCGGCCCGGTAAACTCCTGGCCGCCGCCGCGAACTACCAGGACCACGTCACCGAGTCCGGTGCGCCGCCGCTCGACAAGTCCCGCATCTCACCCCGGCTGTTCCTCAAGCCACCCACCTCGATCGTCGGCCCCGGTGCGGAGATCCCGCTGCCCGGCGTCAGCAGGGAGGTGGACTGGGAGGCGGAGCTGGCCGTGGTCATCGGCAGGCGTGCCCGTGACGTCCCGGTCGAGGCGGCCCTCGGCGTGGTCGCCGGCTACCTGACCTCCAACGACGTGTCCGCCCGGTCGATCGACCTCGGCTACGAGCGGGACACCGACGACCGGCAGGTCTGGTTCTTCGACTGGCTCGCCGGCAAGTGGTGCGACGGGTTCGCGCCGCTCGGGCCGTGGCTGGTCTCGGCCGACGAGGTGCCCGACCCGCAGGCACTGTCCGTCGAGCTGGCCGTCAACGGCGTCACCAAACAAAACGGGTCCACAAAGGACATGATCTTCACGGTCGCCGAGCTGGTCGCCCACGCCTCCCGGCTGATGACCCTCGAACCAGGTGACGTCATCCAGACCGGCACCCCCTCCGGTGTCGGCGCCGCCACCGGCGAGTACCTGGCCACCGGCGACGAGCTGACCGTCGTCGTCGGCGGGCTCGGCACCCTGCGCAACACCGTCGCCTAGGCTCCCTTCCCCACCAGAGAGGCATTCCCATGCGTCGAAAGTTCGTCGCCGCGCTGGCGATCGCCGCGCTCGCCGTCGCGGGCTGTGCGGGGCCGCGGCCCAGCAGCGGCGGCTCCGGCTCCTCCCTGAACGTCTACCTGTACCAGGAACCCGCCGGCCTGTTCGGTCCGCTCGCCCCGAGCAGCGGCCCGGACAACCAGGTGATGTCGTTCCTGTACGAGGGACTCCTCGGTGTCGACCCCGACTACAGGCTCCAGCCGAGGCTGGCCGAGAGCTACGAGGTGTCCTCGGACGCCACCACGTTCACCTTCAAGCTCCGCAAGGGTCTCAGGTGGAGCGACGGCAAGCCGTTCACCTCGAAGGACGTGCTGTACACCTACAAGCTGCTCGCCGACCCCAAGTCGGGCAGCGCCACGGCGGGGCTCTACACCGCGGTCGCCGGCGTCGCGGACTTCGTGGCGGGCAGGGCGACCGACATCGCCGGCTTCGAGGCGCCGGACGACGACACGTTCGTCATCAGGGCCACGTCGCCGAACTTCGGTCTCGTCTCGCAGATCGGCATCGCCTACATCCTGCCGGCGCACGTCCTGTCCGGCACGCCGTCCGCCGACATCGCGAAGAACGACTTCTTCCACGAGCCGAAGGTGACCATCGGGCCGTACAGGTTCGTCGAGTACCGGGCGAACCAGTACGTGCACGTGACCGCGAACCCGAACTACCGCAGCCCGGCCAAGATCAAGGACGTGTACCTCAAGCCGATGACCTCCGACGCCGCCACCGCGCAGCTGGGCAACGGCGGCATCGACATCGCGTCCTACTCGCCGACCGACATCGACACCGTCGCCGGGTTCGACGGAGTGTCCACACAGGAGAAGGTGGGCGCCGGGTTCGTGCGCATCGCGCTGAACCAGGCCAAGGACTACTTCGCCGACGTGCGGGTGCGGCAGGCCTTCCTGTACGCCATCGACCGCGAGCAGATCGTGAAGACCGTACTGGCCGGCAAGGCCGACGTCCGGCTCTCGGACTTCGCCAAGGACAACGAGCCGAGCGGGCTCGACGAGTACTCCTACGACCCGGCCAAGGCCAGGCAGCTGCTCGCCCAGGCCGGGTGGGACCCCAACCGCGCCATCAACCTGCAGTGGGTGCAGGGCCAGCGTGACCGCGACGCGACGTCGACGATCGTGCAGAACCAGCTCGCCGCCGTCGGGGTGAAGGTGAACCTGGTCAACGTCCAGGCCGCGCAGATCTCCAAGAGCTACCAGGACAAGTCGTACGACATGACGCTCTACGGCGGCGGCAACTACGCGATCGACTCGTCGAGCGTCATCTACATCACCGCCTGCGCGCAGCGGTTCCCCGCGGGTGGCAACATCAACCAGTTCTGCGACCCGACGCTGGACGACCTGATGAGCCGCGCCAACGCGACCGTCGACGACAAGGAGCGCAAGTCGCTCTACGACCAGGCCGCCAAGGAGGAGAACAAGCAGGCGGACCTGATGTGGCTGTACTCGCCCAACGGGTTGTGGGGCGTGCGCGACAAGGTCAAGGGCTTCAGGGCGCCCGGCTCCCAGGACTCCGGGTTCTACGACCCGGCGAGCTGGAGCATCGCGGGTTGAACCACGAGGGTGGCGGGCACGGTGCCCGCCACCCGTCCACCCCGAGTGAGCGAAGGGAGGCGAGATGGGCGCATACCTGGTGCGGCGGCTGGCGACCAACGTGCTGGTGTTCTTCCTGATCACCGTCGCGATCTTCTGGCTGGTGCACAAGGCGCCCGGCGATCCGATCGCGATGCGGATCCCGGCCGACCAGCTCAACTCCGGCAGCGCCGAGTACATCGCGGAGCAGCGGCACGCGCTCGGCCTGGACCGGCCGGTGTTCGTGCAGTACTGGTTCTGGCTGACGAGTGCCCTCCAGGGCGACCTCGGCTACTCCCTGCTCAACGGGCGTCCCGTCACCGAGCTGCTCGGGGAGCGGATCGGCCCGACCGTGGAGCTGATGCTCATCGGCCTGGTGATCTCGCTGCTCGTCGCGTTCCCGCTCGGCATCCTGGCCGCGCGGCGGAGGAACTCGGTCTGGGACTACGGCACCGCGGTGGTGAGCCTCGGGTCGGTGTCCATCCCGGTGTTCTTCATCGGCCTGCTCGCGATCTACGTGTGCACGCTGCGGTTCCAGTGGCTGCCGTCGGCCGGTATCGTCGACCCGGCCAACCCCGGCCTCCTCGACTCGATCCGGCATCTGGTGCTGCCCGCGGTGGTGCTCGGCATCGCCAACACCGGGACCTACCTGCGCTACATCCGTGGCAGCATGATCACCGAGCTGGGTGCGGACTACGTGCGCACGGCCGAGGCCAAGGGCGCCTCGCCGCGCCGGGTCGTGTACCGGCACGCGCTGCGCAACTCGCTGATCCCGGTGCTGACCGTGATCGCGTCCAACATGGGGCAGCTGCTCGCGGGCGCGGTCGTCATCGAGCAGGTGTTCGCGTGGCCCGGCATGGGCCAGCTCGCGGTCAGCTCGGTCCGGCAGCAGGACTACTCGGTGATCATCGGTTTCGCGTTGTTGGTCGCGATCCTGGTGCTGCTGTTCAACCTCCTGGCCGACGTCCTCTACACCGTCGTGGACCCGAGGGTGAGGCTGCGATGACCGACATCCCCGCCGGCCTGCCGGCCGAGCCCACGGCGTCGTCCACCGTGGGTGCGCGGACGCCGTGGCGGACCGGGTTGCGTAGGTTCCGCCGGCATCCGCTCGCGCCGGCCAGCGTGGTGTTCCTGCTGCTGGTGATCGTCGGCGCCGTGTTCGCCGGGGTGATCTCCGGGCATGATCCCAATGCGATCGACCTGGTGCACGCGCGTGCGGCGCCGTCCGGCGCGCACTGGCTCGGCACCGACCCGACCGGCCGTGACGTGTTCTCCCGGCTCCTGCACGCCGCCCGGGTCTCCCTCGGTGTCGGGCTCTCCGCCGCGGCGCTCGCGGTCGTGCTGGGCGCGGTGCTCGGCAGCCTCGCCGGTCTGCTCGGCCGCTGGGTGGACACGGCGGTGATGCGGCTGGCCGACATCTTCATGTCGTTCCCGAGCCTGGTCGTCATCGTGGTTGTGGCCGGCGTGCTCGGGCCCAGCGTGCCGACCCTGGTCATCGCGATCGGGGCGTTCCAGTGGCCGACGTGCGGCCGGATCGTCCGCGGCGTGACGCTGTCGCTGCGTGAGCACGAGTACCTGCTCGCCGCGCGGGCCGCGGGCGCCGGGCAGGGCTGGCTCATGGCCCGGCACGTCATTCCGGCCGCGCTGCCGCCGATCTGCGTGGCCGCCACGTTCGCCACCGCGCAGGCGGTCGGGATGGAGGCCACGTTCTCGTTCCTCGGCCTCGGCATCCAGCCACCGACGGCCAGCTGGGGGAACATGCTCACCGACGCGCAGAGCCTGACCGTGATCGCGAGCCAGCCCTGGCTGTGGCTCTCGCCGGGCATCGCGGTCGCCCTCACCGTCCTGGCCGTCAACTTCATCGGCGACGGCCTCCGCGACGCCGTGGATCCGAGGCAGGCATGACCGAGCCACTTCTGCGGATCGACGCCCTGACGGTGGACTTCCCGACCGACGACGGGGTGGTGCACGCGGTCGACGGAGTCTCGTTCGACGTGTTCCCCGGTGAGATCGTCGCCGTGGTGGGGGAGTCGGGGTCCGGCAAGAGCGTCACAGCCATGTCCGTGCTGCGGCTGCTGCGGGAGCCACCGGCGCGGGTGAGCGCCGGCGCGCTGACCTTCCGCGACCGCGACCTGCGGGCCATGTCGCGTGCCGAGCTGCGGAAGGTCCGTGGCGGGCCGGTCGGCATGATCTTCCAGGACCCGATGACCGCGCTGAACCCGGTGATGACCATCGGCGACCAGATCGCCGAGGCCGTGCTCCTGCACCAGTCCACCCGCGACCGGAAGGCCGCGCGCCGCCGCGCCGTCGAGCTGCTGCGGCTCGTGGGCGTGCCGGACGCCGAACAGCGGGCCAGGCAGTACCCGCACGAGTTCTCCGGCGGCATGCGGCAGCGCGCGATGATCGCGATGGCCATCGCCAACGACCCGGACCTGATCATCGCCGACGAGCCGACCACCGCTCTCGACGTGACGATCCAGGCACAGGTGCTGGAGCTGGTCCGCAAGGCACAGCGCGAGTCCGGCGCCGCGACCGTCCTGATCACCCACGACCTGGGCGTGGTCGCCGAGCTGGCCGACCGGGTGGTGGTCATGTACGCGGGCCGGGTGGCCGAGACCGCCACGGTCGAGGACCTGTTCGCGTCGCCGAGGCACCCCTACACGGTGGGGCTGCTGAAGAGCCTGCCCAGAGTGGACACCGCGACGGACGAGCTGTACGCCATCCCCGGCAACCCGCCGAACATGATCGCCCCGCCGGCCGGGTGCCCGTTCCACCCACGCTGCCCGCTGGCGCGGGACCGCTGCGTGACGGACCGCCCCGAACTACGCGAGGTGGGGGACGGCCGCCAGAGTGCCTGTCACTACGCCGAGGAGGTGGGCCCGTGACTCTTCTCAGGGTCGAGGGCCTGTCCAAGCACTTCCCCATCCGCAGGGGAGTCCTGCGCCGCACGGTCGGCCACCTCCGGGCCGTCGACGGCGTGGACCTCGAACTGGACGCCGGCGAGACGCTGTCGCTGGTGGGGGAGTCGGGCTGCGGGAAGTCCACCACCGGCCGGCTGCTCGTCCGGCTGATGGAGCCGACCGCGGGCCGCATCGAGTTCGACGGGGACGACCTGTCCACCCTGTCCCAGAAGCAGTTGCGCCCGCGGCGGCGGGACATCCAGATCATGTTCCAGGACCCCTACGCCTCGCTGAGCCCGCGGATGACCGTCCACGACATCATCGCCGAACCACTCCGCGTGCAGGGGCGCTACCGCGACGGCGGTTCCGACCGTGTCACGGAGCTGCTCGACATGGTCGGCCTGCGCCCCGAGCACGCACGCCGCTACGCACACGAGTTCTCCGGCGGGCAGCGCCAGCGCGTCGGGCTCGCCAGGGCGCTCGCACTGGACCCGAAGCTGATCGTGCTGGACGAGCCGGTCAGCGCGCTGGACGTCAGCGTCCAGGCACAGGTGATCAACCAGCTCCGCGCACTGCAGCAGCGGCTCGGCCTCGCGTACCTGTTCATCTCCCACAACCTGTCGGTGGTCCGGCACATCTCCCACCGCGTCGCCGTGATGTACCTCGGCGGCATCGTGGAGACCGGCACGCGGGCGGACATCTTCACGCGCCCGACCCACCCGTACACGCAGGCCCTGCTCTCCGCGATCCCAGTGCCCGACCCGGTGGGCAGGGCGGGCCGGGAGCGGATCACCCTGACCGGTGACGTGCCGAGCCCGAGCAACCCGCCGAGCGGGTGTCGCTTCCGGACGCGGTGCTGGAAGGCGCAGGATGTCTGCGCGCAGGAGGCGCCCGCGCTCGCCGACCGGCTCGGCGTCGGGCACCCGAGTGCGTGCCACTTCCCCGAAGTCACTCCACCTAGGAGCGTGTGATGGCCCGTACGACCCGACAGGTGTCGGTCGACGACTCGAAACCCGCGTCGGCGAACTACCACGCCAACGCGCTCGCCCGTGGCCTCGCGCTGCTCGAGATGCTGGCCGCGGCGTCGGAACCGTTGACACTCAGCGACTTCAGCGACGCCACGGCGTTGCCCAAGAGCACCCTCGTGCGCCTGCTGGCCGTGCTGACCGAGATGGAGTACATCGTCCGCATCGACGAGCGGCCGTCCTACCGGCTCGGCCACAAGGTGCACCGGCTCGCCAGCTCGTACGTGTCCACACTGGATCTCACGGTCGTGGCGCAGGAGTACCTCAGGCCGGTCGCCGCCGGCACCGGGCAGACCGCGAACCTCGGCGTGCTCGACGGCGACCAGGTGCTGCACATCGGCGTCGCGGAGCCGGACCGGCCGCTGCGGTTCACCACCGCGCTCGGCTCCCGCGACCACACGTACTGCACCGGGCTGGGCAAGGTCCTGCTGTCCGGCCTGACCGAGGAGCAGGTGGCGCGCACCGTGCCGGCCGAGCCGTTCGCGGCGTTCACCGAGCACACCATCACGTCCATCGAGGACCTGTACCGCGACCTGCGCAGGACCACCCGCCGCGGCTACGCGCTCGACGACAACGAGCGCAGCAGCGGCCTGCGGTGCGTCGCGGTGCCGGTACGGGTCGGCGGGGACTGCCTGGCCGCGCTGTCGGTGTCCGGGCCGGCCGGCGAGTTCGGCACCACCAAGCAGCACGAGTACGTCGCGGCACTGGCCGAGGTGGTCGAGAAGATGGCGGTCGACCCGGACTTCACGACGGCGTTGCGGATCGTGCACCGGTCGCTGCGGTCGGCCGGCGCGTGACCCGGGGAACCGTTCGACCATGACGACACGGAGCCGCGATCCAGGTCTCGCGTTGACCGGGGGGCTGGTCGTCGACGGCACCGGCACGCCCGGCCGGTACGCCTCGGTCCTGGTGCGGGACGGCCGGATCGCGGCCGTCGGCGACGCCGTGCCCCCGGACGTCCCGCACGTCGACGTGTCCGGCCGGGTCGTCTGCCCCGGGTTCGTCGACATCCACACCCACTCCGACCTGACGCTGCTGTCCGACCCGCGTGCGCTCAGCAAGGTGCGCCAGGGCGTCACCACCGAGGTGGTCGGCAACTGCGGGCTCGGCGTCGCGGCGCCGGCGGAGCACGACCTGCGCGCGGCCGTCGGCTACCTCGACCTGGACCCGTCCGTGGCCTGGACGTGGTCGGACCTGGCGGGCTACCTCGACGCGGTCGCCGCGGCCGGGCCGGGCGTGAACGTGGCGGCGCTGGCCGGTCACCTGCCGCTGCACGCGCGGGTGTGCGGGTTCGGCGACACCCCCGCCACCGCGGCCGAGCTGGACACGATGCGCGGGCTGCTGCGTGACGCGTTGGACGCGGGCGCGGTCGGGCTGTCGACCGGCCTGGTCTACGCGCCGCTGCCGTTCGTGGCCGACGACGAGCTGGTCGCGCTGGCCGAGGTCACGGCGGCGGCCGGCAAGGTCTTCGCGTGGCACGTGCGCAGCTACGACGACGGCTTGGTCGACTCGGTCACCCAGGCGGTCTCGGTCGCCCGCCGGACGGGGTGCCGCACGCAGATCTCGCACCTCGCCGCGGTGGGCAGGCGAAACTGGGGCGCGGTGCGGCACGCGCTCGACCTGGTCGACGCGGCCAACGCGGACGGCTGCTCGGTCGGCGTCGACATCTACCCGTACCTGCACGGCAACGCGCCACTGGCCCAGCTCCTGCCGGCCTGGGCACAGGAGGGCGGCGCCGACGCGTGGCCGTCCCGCCTCCTCGACCAGGACGTGCGTGCGCGCATCCGTGCCGAGTGGCGGACGCGTCCCACCACCTGGGACGAGATCACCATCAGCTGGACGGCCAGGCCGGTGCCCGCGCTGGGCCGCACCGTCGCGGAGCTGGGTGGCGACGAGGCCGCTCTCGATCTGCTCGCCTCGCTCGGCGCCGGCGTGATGATGACCGCCGGCGGCCGCAGCGACGACGACCTGCGGACGGTCCTCGCGCATCCGAGCGCCGTCGTCGCCTCGGACGGGCAGGCGCTCGACCCGGACGGCGTCACCGGCGCCGGCGTGCCGCACCCACGCAGCTACGGCTGCTTCCCCCGCTACCTGACCCGGTACGCCGCGGACCTGCCCGACGCCATCCGCCGCTGCACGTCCGCGCCCGCCGCGCGGGTCGGGCTCACCGACCGCGGCGTCCTGTCCGCCGGCGCGCCGGCGGACGTCGTCGTGTTCGACCCGGCCCGGCTCGCCGACACGGCGACGTTCACCGCCCCGCACTCCTTCGCCGCCGGCATCGACCTGGTCCTCGTGAACGGCGCGGTCGCCGTCGACGGCGGCGGGCACACCGGCACGCGGGCCGGCCGAGTACTCCGAGGAGCCGCATGCTGATCGACGTGCACACCCACTGTCACCTCAGCGCGCACTGGGGCTGCGAGTGGCACCGGAACTGGCGGCCGGTCTACGGCACGGACTACCCGGACAACACGCCGGCGCAGTACGACGAGGCGATGGCGGCGGCCGGCGTCGACCTCGCGTTCGTGTTCGGCATGCGGGCGACCCGCGCCGGGGTGATCACCCCGAACGAGTTCGTCGAGAGGTTCTGCGCCGAGACGGCCACGAACACGGTCGGTTTCATGGCGCTGGACCTGTCCGACGCCGACGTGCTGGACCAGCTCGCCGACGGCATCGCCCGCGGCCTCGGCGGGATCAAGCTGTACCCGGTGCTCGCGCACTTCGACCCGCGCGACCCCGCCCACGACCCGTTCTTCCGCGCCGCCACCGAGGCGGGCCTGATCGTGCTGTGGCACATGGGCGCCACCCCCAGCCCCGAGGGCCGCCTGGACCTGTCCGAGCCGCTGCTGGTCGACGACGTGGCGCGGCGGCACCCGGGCCTGCGGCAGATCATCGCGCACCTCGGGCATCCGTGGCAGCGCGAGACGATCGTCGTGCTCCGCAAGAACCGCAACGTGTTCGGCGACGTGTCGGCCGCGTGGGCCCGCCCGCTCGACGGGTTCCTCGCGCTGGTGCGTGCCCAGGAGTGGGACGTCGTGCCGAAGCTGCTGTTCGGCTCCGACTATCCGATGTGGACACCGGCCGAGGCGGTGACCGGGCTGCGGGAGCTGGCCACCATGCGGCCGTCCGGCTACCCCGCGGTCCGGCCCGAGACCGTCGAGTGGCTGGTGGACGGCGACCCACGCGCGGCATTGGGGCTGGCCTGATGGACCTGCGCGAGCTGGCCACCCCGGCACTGCTGGTCGACGTCGACCGCCTGGACGCCAACGTCGCGGCCATGGCGGCGTCGTTCGCCGGCTCCGGGGTGGCGTTGCGGCCACACGTGAAGACGTCCAAGTGCTGGGAGGTCGTCCGCAGGCAGCTCGCCGCGGGTGCCGCCGGGGTGACCTGCTCGACCCCCGCCGAGGTGGCGTGGCTGAGTGGCCGAGGCGTGCGGAACCTGTTGTGGGCCAACGTTCCGGTTGGTCCCGGCCGGGTGGCGCTCGCCGTCGCGACCCCGGGGCTGACGGTCACGCTCGACTCGGTCGAGGCGGCGCGCCCGCTGTCCGCCGCGGCGGCCGCGGCCGGGGTGACGGTCCCGTTCCTGCTGGAGGTGAACACCGGGCACGCGCGGCTGGGCGTGGAACCGGAGCGGGCCGCCGGGACGGCCGCGGAGCTCGCCGCCCTGCCCGGGTTGCGGCTGCGTGGCGTGCTGACCCACGAGGGCCACCTCGCGGCGTCCCCGGACCGGCCGGCGCTGGAGAAGGCGGGCACCGCGGCGGGGGAGCGGCTCGTGGCCGTCGCCGCCGCGCTGCGGGCCGCGGGCCACACCGTCGACGTCGTGTCGGTCGGGTCGACGCCCGGCGCCACGTCGGCGCCGTTCGTCGCGGGCGTCACCGAGGCCCGGCCAGGGACGTACGTGTACTACGACGCCAACCAGGTGCGGCTGGGCAGCACCACCATCGACCGGTGCGCGCTGACCGTGCTCGCGCGGGTCGTCTCGGTCCAGCGCGACGGGCGGGCGATCATCGACGCCGGCGTCAAGGCGATGAGCTCCGACGCGGTCGCCGCGGCGGGCTCCGTCGGCGTCGTCGTCGGCCCCGGCGGCGAGCCGTTGCCCGACGTCACCTTCGCCGAGGCCAACGAGGAACACGGATTCCTGTGCCACGACGGCGGGTTCGCGGTCGGCGACGTCGTCCGCGTGGTGCCGAACCACGCCTGTGGCACCACGAACATGTGGAGCCACGCCCATGCCGTGCGCGGCACGACGGTGCTCGACGAGTGGCCGATCTCCGCGCGCTATTGACATGGAACGCCGTTTCACGTGTGCTCGACCCATGCGTGTTCCGAACGCCCGCCGGTTGGTCCAGGCCGCCGGCCGTGGCGGCACCCTCGCGCGGGCCACCCGTCCCTGACCAGCCGTGGGGGTGCCGTGCTGAGGATCGTCTTCACGCCCGACGACCTGGCGAGAACCAGGCTGAGCGCCGCCCCGCTGCCGATGTGGGAGCTGGTGCTGAGCCTGCACCGCCTGCGAAGACGCGACGGCGGGCCCTTCTTCGCGGACTGGTGGCGGTCGGTTCCGGTCGAGGTGCCGGCGGGCACGCGGCTGCTCACCGACCTGGTGCCGGCGGCCGGCTACTACGCCGACTTCCTCACCCCGAACGGCACGTCCCTGGCCGCGGGGCTGGCGACGCTGACGAGCACGCCGAAACGGCGGCTGCGCACGGACCTGGCGGTGCTCGCCGCCGAGCGGCCGCCGCCGTCCTGGACCGCGGGCCTCGCCGACGGCCGGCCGGACGTGCTGCGCCTGCTCGGTGACGCCGCCGGCCGGTACTTCGCGGCCTGCCTGGCGCCTTACTGGCCGCGAGTGCGGACGGCCGTGGCGCGGCAACGCGAGCTCCAGGCGTCGCTGCTCGCGAGCGGGGGAGTGGAGCGCCTGCTGCGGGAGCTGCACCCGACCGCGCGGTGGGCGTACCCGGTGCTGGAGCTGGCCTATCCGGTGGCCCGTGAGCTGCGGCTGGACGGCCGCGGCCTGCTGCTGGTGCCGTCGTTCTTCTGCTGGGGAGCACCGACGACGTTCCGCGACGACACGTTGGCCCCGACGCTCGTCTACCCGATCCGGCGTGCCCTGCCGGTCTCGGCTAACGCGCGCCGACCACTGTCCGACCTGGTCGGCCCGACCAGGTCGCGGGTGCTGGCGGCGATCCGGGAGAGCCCGTGCAACACCAAGGACCTGGCCACGCGGATCGGGGCCACGCCGCCGACCGCGAGCCGGCAGGTGTCGGTGCTGCGGTCGGCCGGGTTGGTCAGCAGCTGCCGCGCCGGCCAGTCGGTGCTCCACTCGCTCACGCCACAGGGGCGCGCGCTGCTGGCCGAATGAGGCAACTATTTCGCCTGGGGGGCAATGGCTTCCGGCGTCCGGCCCGCCGGCCCTAACGTCATGCCGCACTCGTGAGTGAGGAGTGGACATGGGACGATCTCGTTTGCTCGGATCCGCGCTGGCCGGTGGTCTGGTGGCCGGTGTCCTCATCTCGCCGGCCGAGCCCTCCGTCCGGCCCCTGGCCGACTGGACCGCTGCCCGGCTCGTGGCCAACGCCGGCTTCGAGGCCTCCGCGTCGGCCGTGAGCCAGTGGGACGTCACGGGATCCGGTGGCACCGCGATGGTCACCGCCGGCCCGGTGCACGGCGGGTCGGCGGCGTTGAAGGTCACCGACACCTCCGCCGGCACCGGCGGCAGCGTGTCGGTCCGCAGCCGGCCCGTCGCGGTCGTCCCGGGTGAGACGCTCACCGCGCACGCCTTCGCGCAACGTGTCGACCAAACTGCCGGGTCCCTGTACCTGGAGTACTGGCGCCCCGACGGCTCCCGCATCGACGGGGCCGTGGTGGCCACCGACGTCACCGGCGCGACCGGCTGGCAGGCCCTCACCGTCGGCGCGGTCGCGCCGGACGACGCCACGACCGCGACGGTTCTCGTCTACAGCAAGGAGTCCGCGCTCGGCACCACCGTGTGGGACGACGTCACGCTCGACTCGGCGCCGCCGCCGGCACGCAAGGTGCCCAACAGCTCGTTCGAGGACCTGCACGACTCGCCGCTGCCCTCGCCGTGGAGCGTCACCGGCAGCGCGCAGCTCGTCTCGTCCCCGGTCCACACCGGCGACCGCGCGCTGCGCATGGTGGACGGCAGCGGCACTACCGGCGTGACGGCACTGAGCAAGGCGATTCCCGTGACGGGCGGCGAGACGCTCACCGCGACCGCCTGGTACCAGCTCACCAGCGGGCTCACCGGCTCGCTGTACCTGGAGTACCGCAAGGCCGACGGGTCCTCCTCGGACCCGTACAAGGCGCACGTGGACGTCACGGCCGGCTCCGGTTGGCGGCGGCTGACCGTGTCGAAGACGGCGCCGTCGGACGCGACCTCGGTGACGCTGCGGCTCTACAGCGAGAACGCGGACACCGGCACGACGGTGTGGGACGACGTGACCCTTCGATCCAGTGTGGACAGTCGGTACGCCGAGGCGGTCGGCACCGGGAGCGTGCTGTTCATCGGCGACCAACGCGTGGAGTCCTATACCGGCATGACCCGCGTGGTCGTCCGGGGCACGCCCAAAGGCGACACGTCGCTCACCGACGGCGCGACCGGGGTGGTGCTGGGCGGCGGGACGTGGGACGCCAACCCGCGGTTCGGCGGCGCCGTACTGAGGGAAACCGACGGCACGTACCGGATGTGGTACAACAGCGCCGCCGGGACGGGCCTCGCGACCAGCGCCGACGGTGTGCACTGGACGCGGTTCGGCACCGGCCCGGTCTCCGCGCACGGACCGGGCGGGATCGCGGAGAACCCCCGGTACGACCCGGGAAACGCGTCGAGCATGCGGTACTACACGCTCTACCCGAAGAACGGGCTGTACTCGGCGATGGCCTCGCGTGACGGCGTCACCTGGACCGATCTCAACGGTGGCAACACCGTCCTGCCCGGGTTCGACGTCGTGAACGTCGGCTGGGACCCGACGAACGGCGGCCGCTTCGTGGCGCTGAGCAAGCAGTACCCGACCGGCTCGCCCTACGGCGCACGGACCGTGTACACGTCGTTCAGCACGGACTTCGTGCACTGGACCGCGCCGCGGTTCGCGCTGGCGTCGGACGCCCTCGACCACGAGAAGGTGGCCGCCCGGTACCCGTCCCGCGCGGGCGCGTCGTCGGAGATCTACGGCATGGCCGGCATGCGCTACGGCGAGCAGTTCATCGGCGTGCCCTGGATGTTCGACGTGCACGAACGCCCCAACGCGCTCGGCAACCCCGGCGACGACATCGGCCGCGCGCACCTGGAGCTGGCCGCGTCCGCCGACCTGCTCAACTGGAGCCGCCCGGCCCGCGACGCGATCGTCACCGAACCCGCGCAGAGCGCCTGGAACTGGGGCTTCCAGGTGGGCGGCGGGTCACTGCTGACCGTGGGCGACGAGGCGCGGTACTACTACGGCTCGTTCGCGGGCGAGCACTCCTGCGGCAGCGAGGACGTGCCCGGCCTGTGCGCCAAGGCGACGGGCAACAGCAAGATCGCCCTGCTCACCTGGAAACGCGACCGGTTCGAGGCGTTCCACGCGGCGTCGGGCGGTGGCAGCGTCACCACAAGAACCCTCGCGCCGACCGGCACGACGGTCACGGTGAACGCCAACCTCGGTACGGCGGGCCAACTCCACGTGGCCCTACTGGACGCGGCCGGCACCCCGGTCCCGGGTTACGAGACGTCGAACCCGATCACCGGTGACACCCTGGGCACGACGGTCGGCTGGGGCACCAGAACCACCATCCCGGCCACCGGCGGCCCATTCCGCCTGCGGTTCGAACTGACCGAGGGTGACCTGTACTCGTATTCGATCAGTTGACATGAACCTGCTTGTCCCGCAACGGGTCTTCCTAAGCAGAACATTCCCGGCATATGCTCGGCGAGGCCTCTTCGGCGCCGCCGGGTTCGGTGACAACGCTCTTTTCCGCACCGGAACACGGCGATAGTTTCGGCGCGGAAAGGAAATGGATATGTCTCGGCGGTTCAGCGTCGCGCTTGTCTCGGTGTGTGCGTTCGTGTTCGCGGTTCAGCCCGGTCAGTCCGCGGCTTCGGGCGGGCACGGTCACCAACCGGACCGCACCCGGCCCGCCGACTGGACGGTGTACGCGTTCAGCCAGTCCGAGGCGAACCAGAACGACCCGCAGGTCCACCGGCTCGACCCGGACGTCAACATCCGGGCCTTCCAGAAATGGTCGACGCACGGCACCCGGCCGGGCGACTACGACTTCGGCCAGATCGCGCGATATCACCGGCAGGGCACGGCGTTCGTCGGCGGCGGGACGGTCAGCGTCATCTTCCCGGCGGAGTTCGACAGCGCCGCGACCTTCGACGGCATGTCCACTCGCGACGCCGACAACCTGCCGGTACCCCACGACGAGGTGGTCCCGGGGGCACGGCGGGGCAACATGTTCAACCCGGCGTACCGCGAGTACCTGCTCGACTGGGCGAAGGTCCAGATTGACGGTGGTGTGGACGGCCTGTTCTTCGACGAGGTCCTGTCCGGGTTCAGCGGTGGCCAGAAGTACGGCTACAACGGCAACGAGGGTTTCGACGACTTCGCCGTCGCCGACTTCACCCGGTACCTGCTGGCGAGATATCCCGCGTTCACGGCCGCCGACTGGACGTCCCGGTTCGGGATGACCGGGGACAACCTGCCGCGCCGGGACGTGCCGCCCGGCGACCTGGCGCACAACTTCAACTACCGGACCTACCTGCTTGCCAACGGCTGGAACAAGAACCCGCTGACGCCGGCCAACCCGCTGGCCGCCGAGTGGGGTGACGTGACCGACAACCGGCTGTACGCCGACGACACCTCCTTCACCGCGACGTACCTGCGCCGCTACTGGCGGACGATGGTGCACGAGCTGCGGGCGTACGCGGCGAACACCGCCCACCGTCGGATCCTGATCACCTCCAACGGTTTGCTGCCGTACGTCGACTTCAACAGCGTCGGGATGTACCCGTGGAACCCCGACGAGCAGACCCCGGACGGGCGGGGTGCCAACTACGTCCCGACCGTCGGCGGTCACCTCGACGGCGCGAAGTCGTTGCAGGCCAACTACCGGTACCTCAAGGACCGCAACCGCCGGATCGCCGGGGACGTGCCCGCGGTGGTGTTCATCGACTGGCCGACGGACATGATGACGGCGTACCTGAACCTGCCGCTGTCCGAGAAGAAGGACTACTGGCGGATCTTCGGGGCCGAGGCGTACGCCAACGGGCTGTTCCCCGCGCTGCACCTGAGGGACACGGTGGGCGGCCCGACCGCGGAGCAGTCCGGCACGCTGCCGTTCTTCCAGGAGTACGCCCGGTTCTTCGCGGACCACGCGAACCTGTTCCGGGCCAACGACCACAGCCCACAGGCGGTGCGCGTCGGCGCGGGGAACGTCTCGGGCGGCGTGCTCGTCCAGCGGGGCACCGGGGCACGGACCGTGCACCTGGTCAACCACGACTACGACCAGGGCATCACGCCACGGACCGACCTCAGCGTGAGCGTGGCCGTCCGTACCTGCCCGGCGCGGGTCACCATGGTCTCGCCCGACTTCCCCGGGTCGAAGTCGCCGCCCTTCTCGTGCCACCACGGCAGGCTGACCGCGACCGTCGACCGCCTCGACTACTACGACGTGCTCGTGCTGGGTTAGCGCGATGCCCGATGGCGGGTTGGGGGCCGGTCGCGCGGGGTACGCCTGTGTCGCGAACCGAGCAGAGGAGCGTCCGATGGCGGGCTTTTTCGACCGGATCAAGAATTTCCTGCGGAGTCCCAAGGGGCAGCAGCTGACGAACAAGGGACGCGAGCTGGCGAAGGACCCGCGTAACCGCGAGCGCGTCCGGCAGGCCGCCCAGCGGCTTCGCCGCAAGCGCTGAGGCCGGCGCCCGGAAGCAGGCCGCTACTCGCCCGGCAGGGGGCGCGCGACGAGCACCGGGCACTGGGCGTGGTGCACGAGGGCCTGGCTGGTGGAGCCGAGCAGCATGCTCCGGAACCCGCCACGTCCTCGGCTTCCCACCACGACGAGCTGTGCTCTGGCGGACCACTCCAGCAGCGCGTGCCGGGGCCGTGCGCCCACGAGCTCCCGGCGCACCTCGACATCGGGGTACTTCTCCTGCCAACCGGCGAGCCGTTCGGCCAGGAGCAGCAGCTCGCCGTCCTTGATCGAGTCCCATTCCATGAGGTACTGCCCGCTGCTGTACCTGGCCCCGTAGGTGTCGTCGTACCACGCGTGCAGCGCGATCAGCGCCACCCCACGCAGCGACGCCTCGTCGAACGCCAGCGCCACCGCCACCTCGCTGACCGGACTCCCGTCGATGCCGACGATCACCGGACCCTCCTCGGGCACGCCTGCCGGACCGAACCGGCCGCGAACCACCAGCACCGGGCAGTGGGCGTGGCTCACGACGGCCGCCGCGGTGGAACCGAGGAGCATGTCGGAGAAACCGCCCACGCCGGTGTGTCCGACCACGACCATCCGCACCGACCGGGACAGCTCGATCAACAACGGGACGGGCGGCCCGGTCGGCATGTCGGTCGTGACCGTGACCGACTCGTCCACCCCATGTGCCAACCCGACGGCGTCACGGAGGAGCCGCTCGCCGTTGTCCCGGAACGAGTCGACCAGGACGGTGGCCTCCGCGATACCGACGCCCTGCCACGGCACCGTGAGGCGGAGCGCGTGCACGACGTGCAGTCGTAGCCCGCGGTTGGCGGCCAGCCCGACCGCCCACAGGACGGCCTCGTCCGAGCCGGCCGAGCCGTCGACACCGACCACGATGGTCTGTTCCGGGACGGTCATCGCCTACTCCTGACGCTCTCGGTGGCCGAGTCGTCCGCGTCGTGACCTCGGCCGAACTCGGACGGCGAGCATCGCTCTCAGCCCCGGGAGAACGCGGCCAGCGCTGGAGCGTTGACCTCTGCCAGCAGACGCCCCTCGCCGGCGTGTGCGGGTCGCGGTGGACGGCCGGCGCGCGCGAGCTCGCGTTCGAACGCGTCGGCGTGGGCGACGACCAGCCGCAGCGGGTGTTCGAACTCCGCGTGAACGCTCAGGTCCGCCAGCGGCACGGTGTGCTTGAGCAACGCGACGCCGTACACCACCGCGGCGCCGCCGACGACCGACGTGCCGGCGAGCTCGAGAAGGCGCCGCAGGTCGATGTCGTCGGCCCGGCCGACCGGCGAGGAGATCTCGACCCACGCCGAGCCGTCCGCGTCGGGCAGATGATGGACGGTCACCTGCTGCTCGCCCGTGCCGAGCCGGAAACGCAGCCAGTCGTCCGTCTCTTCCATGATCTCGTACTTGGTCCGGACGTAGTTGATCACGTCACGCCAGGTGGTCATCTCCGTACGTCCTTTCGTGTGCTGGTCTTCCCGTACCGTCGGTGGTGCGGGTCGTCGGTCTGCCGGCGAGGAGGGTGGTTGTCATGCATCGAGAGCTTCGGGCCTCCGACGCCGAGCGCGCGGCGGTCGTGCAGCGGCTCGAGCACGCGGTGGGGGAGGGCCGTATCTCCATGGCGGAGTTCGAGGAACGCGTCGCGGTCGCGCACCAGGCCAGGACCCGCCAGGAGCTGGCCGAGCTGACGGCCGATCTGCCTCGCAGCCTGTGGTGAGCCGGCACCGGCCCGGAGGCTCATTCCTTGCCGTCGGTGACGTCGCCGAGCCGGGTGACGGCGTCGGTCCTCAGCATGGCGTCCTGCCGGTGGCCGTTGGTCTCCGCCGCCGTGGGATCGTCGGTCTGTGTCGCCCGCTCGAAGAACCGCAGCAGCTCGACCGGGAACGGCATGACGAGGGTGCTGTTCTTCTCGGCGGCCACGTCGACCACGGTCTGCAGCAGGCGCAGCTGCAGGGCTCCCGGCGTGTCGGCCATCGCCCTGGCCGCGTCCGCGAGCTTGGCCGACGCCTGGAACTCGCCGTCGGCGGCGATGACCCTGGCGCGGCGTTCCCGCTCCGCTTCGGCCTGCCGTGACATCGAACGCTTCATTCCTTCCGGCAGCGCGACGTCCTTGACCTCGACGCGGTCGATGTGCAGGCCCCACGGCCCTTCGGTGGGCGCGTCGATGACGGCCTGCAGCTCGGCGTTGATCTGGTCGCGGTCGGACAGCAGGGTGTCCAGGTCCGCGCGGCCGATCACCGACCGTAGCGAGGTCTGGGCCACCTGGGAGACGGCCGTGGGATAGTGCTCGACGTTGATGATGGCCTTGACCGGGTCGGCGACCCGGTAGTAGACGACCGCGTCGACGGTCAGTGTGACGTTGTCCTTCGTGATGGCGCCCTGTGCGGGGATCGGCATGACGATGGTCTGCATCGACACCTTCCGCATCCGGTCGGCGATCGGGATTATCAGGCGTAGCCCGGGTTCCCGGATGGCCGGGAGCAGCCGCCCGAAGCGCAGCACGACGCCTTTCTCGTACTGCTGCACCATGCGCACGGCGGACGCCGGCACTATCAGTACGACGAAGACGATGATGAGAACGATGACAGCGACCATGAGGTGTTCCAGACGAGTGAGCTGGTGGGAGTGGTTACCTGTGCGGGTGACGGGTACGCAGCCGGGGACGCCAGGCCCGGTGGACTTTCTGTTGCGGGACAACGGGAAGCAGGCCCGCGGCGGCCAGGATGTCGGCGGGTTCGGCCGAGTTGGCACGCCGTGCCGCCAGCATGACGGCGTCATGGCCGGCCTCGGCGGGCGCTTCCGGTGGCACGACCAGCAACGTGAGCTGCCGTCCGTCCGATCCGGACACTCGCACGATGTTCTTCTCCCGCGGGCGAAGGGCCGTCAGCCGAACCGCTCGATCGGCCACGGCGACCGGGTGCCACGCGTCGGCGGCGAACGCCACCCGGGTGACCGGACCCAGCCGGCTGGTGAGCACGTCGGTCAGCGCCGCCAGCTCGTCGGTGAGCGCACGAGATCGTGGCCACCAGGCGCCGTCGACGTGTCCGGTCGGCGGGGCGTTCGGCTTGAGCCACAGTCGCAGCGGTGCGTCCACGGTGGCCTGTGCGGTGCTGTCGGTGATGTCAGTGTGTGAGCCCGACGTCACGTCGGTGCTCCTGTCCCCGGTCCGCTGACGGCCGGCGTAGGACCTCGCCGAGGACGACGCCGGCTCAACCGCCGGCGTGCGAAGTGCTCTCGGTAACCCCGAGACTACACCCACTCACGAGGTGAGCACGCACGAGCGAACGCGGGCCGCCGTCGTGTTCTCGGCGCCGTGGTGCTCCCGATCGGCGGTTCTGCCGTCCGGCCGTGCGCGACCACGCTCCACGTGGCCTTCCACTGTGCCAGAATCGAGGTGTTCCACGGGTCGGGTGTAGTGCTGGGGGAACTGACGGTTGTGCGCATTCTGGTCCTTGGCCCTGTCGAGCTGACCACAGCGGACGGCACGCGAGTGCCGCTGGGCGGGCCGAAGCCGAAGGCGTTGCTGCTGGCGTTGTTGCAGCAGCGCGGACATGTCGTGTCCCGGGCACAGATCGTCGACCTGATCTGGGACGAGTCGCCGCCGTCGTCGGCGCATGCTTCGGTGCACACCTACGTTTCCGCGTTGCGGCGGGGGATCGTCGCCGCCGGCGGGACCGAGGCCACGCTGGCCACCCGTGCGCCCGGCTACCTGCTGGACGTGTCCGCCGGCGACACCGACCTCGGTGACTTCACCGACCACGTCGAGCGGGCCCGGCACGCGGAGCGTGCGGGGGACTTCCCGCACGCGGCCGAGTCTTACGACGCGGCACTGGACCTCTGGCGCGGCCCGGCGCTGGGCGGTGTGGACGCGGGGTTCGCCCGCACCTGGGCCGCGACGCTGCTGTCCGAACGGCTCGACGCCGAGGAGGGCCGGGCGCGGGTCGGTCTGGAGCTGGGGCGCGCGAGCGAGGTCGTCGCCGGCCTGACCCGTCTGGTCGCGGCACATCCCCTTCGGGAGGAGAGCCGGGGGCTGCTGATGCGGGCGCTGCACGTCAGCGGCCGGCAGGCCGAGGCGTTGGAGGTCTACCGCACCGGCCGTTCGCAGCTGCTCGACGAGTTGGGGATCGAGCCGGGCGCACGGTTGCGGGCACTGCACACCGAGATCCTCGCCGGGCCCTCCCGCCGGCCCACGCCGGTCCGGACCCGGGTCGCCGGCCCGGCGCCCCGCCCGGACGACTACGCGGCGCCGAGGAACCTCCCGCCGGACATCGGCGACTTCACCGGCCGCGACGAGGACCTGGCCGCGCTGCTGCGGATGGGCGCCGAGCCGGACAAGCGGACGGTGGTGGTGTCCGGGTTCGGTGGCGTGGGGAAGTCCGCGCTGGCCGTCCACGCCGCGCACCTGCTGAGCGACCGGTTCCCGGACGGCCAGCTGTTCGCCGACCTGCGTGGCGCCGGCCGTGACCTGGACGCCCACGAGGTGCTCGCCCGTTTCCTGCAGGCGATGGGCATGCCCGCCGCCGCGGTGCCGGCCTCCACGGACGAGCGTGTCGAGCAGTACCGGTCCCGGGTCGCCGGCCGCCGGCTGATCATCGTGCTGGACAACGCCAGGAGCGAGCACCAGGTGCGCCCGCTGCTCCCCGGCGCCCCGGGCAGCCTGGTCGTGATCACCAGTCGTTCGCGCCTGACCGGGCTGGAGAGCATGACGTCCATCGAGCTGGACTTCCTGGCCGAGGAGTCCGCGATCGCGATGCTCGGCAAGATCATCGGCGCGGACCGGGTGGCCGCCCAGCGCACGGACGCCGAACGGATCGCCGCGCTGTGCGGCGGGGTCCCGCTCGCGGTCCGGGCCGCCGGGGCGAAGCTGCTGGCCCGGCCGCACTGGCCGCTGAGGTCGCTGGTCGTCCGGCTCGCCGACGAGCGCCGCAGGCTGGACGAGCTGACCGTGGGCGACCTGGCGATCCGGTCGAGCCTCGGGTTGAACTACGCCGAGCTGGACGACCGGCAGCGGCGTGCGTTCCACCTGCTGTGCCTGCTCGACCTGCCGGACTTCGGCTGGTGGCCGGTGGTGCCGCTGCTCGGCGTGCCACCGCAGGACGCCGAGGACATCGTGGAGCACCTGGTCGACCTGCGTCTCGTGGACGTCGCCGGGGTCGATGCCATCGGCCGGGTCCGGTACCGGCTGCACGACCTCGTGCAGCTGTTCGGGAGCGAGCAGGCCGTCGAGGAGGACGTGGCGGCCGCGGTGACGCGGACGCTGGAGACCTGGATGGTGCTCGTCGCGACCACCACCCGTGAGCTGCCTCGGGTCACCATCCCACCGGCCCGGGTGTCCGTCCCGGCCATCGACGTCGATCCGGCGCTGGTCGAGGACGCCGTGGAGGAACCGGCCGCATGGCTCGCGGCCGAGGCCGCCGCGGTCGTGCGCGTGGTCGAGCGGGCACACGACCTCGGGGTCGCGCACGGCATCGTGATCTCGCTGGCCTCCCTGCTGACCGCGCCGTTCGCCACCCGCAACGAGTTCGACGCCTGGCAACGCACCAACGAGGCCGCGCTCTCGGCGGCCGTGGCGAGTGCGGACCCGGCGGCGGAGGCGGTCATGCTGGCCGGCGTCGGCGACGTGCACGCCAAGAAGGACGACTTCCCGACCGCCCTCGACCACCTGCGGCGGGCCCGCGACCTGGCCGAGGCGGTCGGCGACGACGACACCGGCGCACTGGCGCTGCTCGGCACCGGCAACGCCTACCTCGAGCTCGCCGAGTTCGACGCGGCGGTCCGTGACCTGCGCGCCGCGGCGGAGCTCGGTGAGCGGACCGGGCACCGGGACATCGTGGCGGCGGCGAACTACGGCCTCGGTGCGATCAGCCGCGACCACGGCGACATCGCCGAGGCCACCGAACGGCTCACCCGCTGCGCCGACGAGTACCGCGAGGTGCGCGACCAGCGGGGCGTGGGGTTGGCGCTGCGTGGCCTGTCCCTCTGCCACCGCGCGGTCGCCGACCACGCGGGCGCCGAGGACCTCGCCGCGCGAGCCGTCACGATCCTGACCGACATCGGCGACGAGCTCGGCACGGCCTACGCCCGCCAGTCGTGGGCCAAGGCGGCGCTGCGCCTCGGGCACGACACCGCGACCGTCGCGGCGACGCTCGACGAGTGCCTCTACACCTGTGCCCGCATGCGCGACCGGTTCGGCGTGGCGCTGATGACCCGCACGATCGGCGAGCTGCACCTGGCCACCGGCGACCTGCCGGGGGCGCGGGCGACGCTGGGCGCGGCCCTGCGCCTGTGGACGGAGCTGGACCTGCCCCTGTGGCAGGCGCGGACCCTCCGCGACCTGGCGGCCGCGACGGTGACCGACGATCCGGAAACCGCTGGGGCACAGTGGAACCGGGCACGGGAGCTGTGCATCCCCAGGAAGGCCCGGGAGTCGGGTGAGCTGGCGGTCCGCACCCCGGCGGCCTGGCTCGCCGAGGTGGCCCTACCACCCCGTTTGTAGGCGTCTTGTAGGGCGCGAAGCCGGCGTGCGGGCCGCGTGGAGGGCGTTTGTAGCGCGACGCGCGATTCTTTCGGTGTCACCACGAAGCGACACCGAAGGCGAGGTACGGGCATGGTCGGTGGCCGTGGCTCCGCGTGGCACAACGGTTCCGGGATCCGGCGCAGCGAGATCGTGCTGCGCGCGGAGAGCTGGCTCGTCCCGCCGGTTCCCCATCACCGGAATCGCTTCCACCACAACGAGTACGGCATCTATCGCACGGACGCTCCCGGGTACGTGTCGATGGCATGGGCGGTGCTGGGGGTACCGCCCATCCGCCACGGCGGGCTCGACATCGCCGGGCTGGCCGCGGTGAGCGACCGGATCCCGGCGCCGGAGCTGCGGGCCGGGGACGCGCTGCTGCGGACGGAGTCCCCGGCCCACGTCGCCCTCTTCCACGAGTGGGTCGACGCCTCTCGCCTGTCGTGCTGGGCGTTCGAGCACGCGCGAGGAACCGGGACCGTGCACCGGACCATCGACTTTCCGCACGACGACGCCGCGCGGTCGTTCCTGCCGCGCCGGTACCGGCTCCTCACCGACTGACTCGACGGGACGAGACGCGCCAGGCCGGTGGATCGCCACCGACCTGGCGGCGCGGCGTCACGCCAGGTCGTCGAGCCGCGCCATCGTCGCCGGGTCGAGGTGAAGACCGTCCGCGGCGAGGTTGTCGTCGAGGTGGCCCCGGTCGGTGGTGCCCGGGATGACGAGCGTGTGCGCGTAGTGCGTGAGCTGCCAGGCCAGGCCGACGGTCGCGGGCGCGGTGCCGAGTGACTTCGCGATCTCGACGACGGTGGGATGCTCGGTCACCTTCGGGAAGCCGGGGAACGCGGACCCCAGCGAGAAGAACGGCACCCACGGGATGTCGTTCGCCCGGCACGCCTCGAGGACCGGGTCGCTCACCCGGTCGAGGACACTGTGCGAGTTCTGCACGCACACGATGCCGGCCGGCAGGGCCGCCGTCAGCTGCTCGGGACTCACGTTGCTCAGCCCGATCCCGCCGACCTTGCCCGCGTCACGCAGGGCGACCAGCTCCGCGAGCTGACTGTCCAGGTCCACCCGCTGGTCCCCCTCGGCCAGGAGGCCGGGCGGCGCGTCGGCGCGGCGCAGGTTGACCACGGCCACGTGGTCGGTCCCCAGGGTGGCGAGGTTGGCCTCCAGGCTCGCCCGCAGCTGCTCGGGCCGCTGTGCGAGGACCAGCTCATCGCCGACGTGCTCCGCGCCGACCTTGGTGGCCAGCACCAGGTCGTCCGGGTACGGGTGCAGTGCCGCGCGGATCACCGCGTTGCTCGTCTCGTAGAACTGCGCGGTGTCGAGGTGGTTGATCCCCCGCGCGACGACATGGCGCAGGAACGCGACGGCGTCCTGCTGGTCGAGGCGGGACAGGTGCATGGCGCCGTACCCGATCCGGTTGACCGGGCGGCCGGCGATGGTCGTGCTCATGTGCACGCTCCTATAGTGAGAACAAGCGGAGGTTCCTCCGCTATTACCGTAGCAGAAACGGAGGAGCCTCCGATTAAAGGTCGAGGCCCGGGCAGGACCGTGCGTGCCGACGCACAGCGCAACCGGGAGAACCTGCTGGCAGCCGCCCGCCGCGCGTTCACGGCCGGTGACGCCGCCGTGGCGCTGGAGGCGATCGCGAGGGACGCCGGCGTGGGCATCGGCACCCTGTACCGGCACTTCCCCACCCGGGAGGCCCTGGTCGAGGCCGTCTACCGGGCCGAGCGCGACAGGCTGTGCGACAGCGCCGACGAGCTGCTCGCCACCCACCGCCCGGACGACGCCCTGCGTGCGTGGATGGACCAGTTCGCCGACTACGTGGCCCTCAAACGCGACATGGCCGACACGCTGCGCAGGATCATCGCCTCGGGCGCCGTCACGCCGTCCGAGGCCCGCGAGCAACTGTCGGGCGCCGCGGCGACGCTGCTGGACGCCGGCGCCGCCGCCGGCACCATCCGCGCCGACGTCCGCCCGGAGGACGTGGTCGTCAGCCTGGTCGGCATCTTCCTCATCTGCGGCGACCCGGGACAACGCGACCAGGCGAACCGCCTGCTGGACCTGCTGATGGCGGGGCTACGCGCCCACTAGTGTCCCGCGCCCGGGAATGCGGTGATTAAGTCGGTGGATCCGGGTTTCTGCTGGCAAGGCGCCGGTTCGCCCTCGTACTGGGTCGTACCTGGGCGAACCGGCAACGCCGCCAGCAGGAAGCTGGGCCGCCGAACTAGTTGCCTGATTTCCGGCGCGGGACACTAGCGGCTCACAGGCCCAGGGCGCCCACGACCAACGCGGCGACCGCGTCACGGTGGCCGGGGGAGTCCTGCCACCGCAGTCCGCGACCCGCCTCGACGACCACGCCGAACCCGGCGTGCACCAGCACCCTGGCCTGGCGCGAGTCGAGCTCCGGGCGGGCCGACCGCAGTTGCTGCTCCCACACGGCGATGTGCTCACGTTGCGCGATGACCAGCGGGCGTTGCAGGTTGGCCGGCAGGCCGACGAGCTCGGCGTTCGCGACGCTGGTGAGTGCCGTGTGCTCGAAGCTGTAGGCCACGTAGGTCGCCGCCAGCGCGACCACGGCGTCATGGGGGTCGGCCACCCCGCGAAGGTTCTGTTCCACCGCCTGGGCCAGCAGCCCGCCGGCCTGCAGGCAGGCCGCCGCCAGGATGTCGGCCTTGCCGGGGAAGTAGCGGTAGAGCGCGGACGGGACCAGCCCCACGGCCTCGGCGATCCGGCCGTTCGTGACGGTGGCGAACCCGTCCCGTTCGAACAGCGGGACGGCCGCGGCGAGAATCTCCGCGCGCCGCGTGCGTGGCACGGGCTGAGTGGGCAGTTCGACGACGCGTGCGCTACCGGTGGCCGCCGTCGGGTCGGTCGCGGCCACGCGTACGGCCGACGCCAGCAGCAGCTCCTCGACGCGCCGCTGCGCGATCGAGGTGCGGTGCATCGTGATGGACCCGATCACCCCGAGGGCCGCCGCGGCCCGCAGGTGCTCCTCGGGCGGCGGGTGCTCGCGCCGCACCAACTCGGTCACCCGCCCGACGACGTGCGCGAACTTGGCCCTGAGCACCCGGCGGTCCTCGCCGTCGAGGTAGCGGGCCTCCCAGCGGTACACCCCGCCCGACGCCCGGTGGGCGACGGTGACACGGGTGACGGCGGCGAGCGTGTCCGCCAGGGACGCCTCAGGCGGCACCTCGTCGAGCGCGGCGACGAGCCGGTCCACCATCACGTTCGCGCACTCGGCGAACAACGCGTACTTGTTCGGGAAGTGCCGGTACAGGGCCGCCGCGGTGATGCCCACGCCGGCGGCGATCTCCTCCATGGACGCCGCGTGGTAGCCGTGCTCGCTGAACACGCGACCGGCCGCCTCGACGATGAGCTGCCTGCGGTTGCGCGGCCGGATGGCCGCGGTCGACCCGGCGGTCATCGCGGCCATCCGCGGAACGGGGCCATACGCGCAAGTCAACCATGTCTCCGCGACCCGGCCACACCGTGACTCCCGATTCACATGTTGCGTCACCGAAGGCGCGTGCGATGGCGCGGTCGCAGCGGACCGATTCAGGTCGCGACGCCCTTGCCCGTGGGTGACCCGCTTCGATATGTTAATGGAGATTCTCGTGTTGAAGCACGCGGGAACCGGGCTGGTTTGCTACCGCGAAACCCTGCAGAAGCGGCGCACATGCCTACCAAGGAAGCTAGGTAAGTAAATGAGCAATCTCAGCAGAAGGAACGTACTCTCACTGGGCGTCGCGCTGGGCCTGGTGAGCGTGGCCGGCGCTACCGCCGCCGCGGCCACGGCGGGCTCGACGGCCGTGCCCGCCGCGGGCACCGACCCGTGGTGGACCTGGGACGACGAGGTGGACCGGCTGATGGCGGGACTTCTCGACGCCGGCCAGGTCCCGGCGGTGAACACCGCGCTGCGGTCGTGGAAGAACAACGGCGACCCGTTGCCGAGCGGCCTGCCGGCCGACCTCACCGCCCACCTGCGGCAGGCCAACGCGCTGCCCTCCTGGGCCGACCGCGCCAAGCTGCGTCTCGCCGCCGACTTCAACCGGCGCAAGGACACCTACCTGTTCATGCTGTACGGGCTCGGCAGCGGCATCATGAGCACGGTCATCCCGCGCGAGGCCAGGTCGGTGTACTGGTCCGCGGGCGGGGCCGACATGCAGGACCGCGCGGCCAAGACCTTCACCTTCGGCTACGACCTGGGTGAGCTGAACGCCTTCGAGCCAACGGGCCAGTTCGTGGTCACGGCCAACAAGACGCGCCTGGTGCACGCGGCGGTGCGACAGCTGCTGCCGGGGTCGCGGCACTGGCAGTCGGTCGCGGACGAGGAGGTCCCGATCAGCAACGGCGACATCCTGGTCACGTTCCACAGCCTCGGCACCTTCGTGCACAGGAAGCTGATCGAGTGGCACGTCCCGATGACGGCCGCGGAGGAGGCCGCCTTCCTGCACTCGTGGCAGGTCGCCATGCATCTGCTGGGCGTGCGGGACGAGTTCATCCCCCAGACGTGGGCCGCCGCGGACGCGCAGTCGGCGCGGGTGCTGACCCCGATCCTCACGCCGTCGTTCGAGGGCAGGGAGCTGGCCGAGGACCTGCTCGGGCTGACCGCACAGATCGACCTGGGCGTCACCCGCGGCTTCCTCAACGAGTTCGTGCGCTACGTGCTCAGCGACGAGATCGGCGACTGGCTCCGGCTCCCGCGCGACTACGCGGCGGCGGCCCTGGTGCGCACGGGATGGCCCGCCTACATCGCGTTCCGGGAAGGGCTGCTGCCGATCATGCCCGTCGGGTTCTACATGTTCGACCAGTTCATCCGCGCGCTGGCGATGCTGTTCCTCAACAAGGGCACCTCACCGACGGCCACCCTCATCACCATCCCCACCGCGAACCGTCCCGGCGCCTGAGCCCGTGGTGATCCCGTGGTGATCCCCTTGGGAGACAAGGGGATCACCACCGCTACGAGTCCTCCGAGGCGCCCGTGGCCGCGACCATGCGGTCCAGGTGCAGCACCTGGACGGCGACCACGGCGAGCGCGCCGAGGACGACCGCCAGCAGCGGGGTCGCCGCGGCCACGGAGAAGTCCGACTGGCGGAAGCCCTCGGTGAGCCGGTACAAGGTCAGCGTCACCGTGTCGTGTTCCGGCGTGGTGGAGACCAGCAGTGGCCACAACAGGTCCTGCGCGTTGAGGAAAAGGGCCACCACGAACAGGAGTCCGGCCAGCGGCAGCGTCGGCACCACCACAGTGCCGAGGAACGAGGCGCCCGCGGGCGCCCCGCCGGCCACCTGCCGCCGCCACCGCTCCGACTGCCCGCGGCACAGCACGGCGATGATCACCAGCGACACGGTGCTGACCAGGATCCGCGGCGTCAGCGCGCCCGTCGTGTCGACGTCGCCGTTCTCCTGTACGGACCTGAAGAACTCGACCGACAGCGGCGCCAGGCCGACGAACAGCCAGGGCGCGAACGCCATCAGGAGCCACTCGCTGTGCCGGCCCAGCGGGCGCAGCCCGCTGATGCCGAGCGCGGCCAGGTACGCGGCGCCGACCGACACCAGCGCCCCGTTGAGTGCCGGGCCCCAGGTTCTGGCCTGTGTGCCCGGCCGGCCTTCCGGCGTCGTGCCGCCCAGCGCGTCCAGCCACGGCAGGGCGTTCAGCACGATGGCGGTCACCACCGCGGCCAGCACCAGCGCCGCGAGCACGATCGCGCCGGGGTGCACGGGCCGCGGGACGGCCGAGGGCGCCTGCCGCGACGGCAGGAGGCTGACGCGCAGCCGGGTCAGGACGACGATGAGCACCGCCACGATGCCCAGGACGGCCAGGATCGCCAGCACGATGGTCGCGGCCGCCGCGCCGACGCCGAGCCGCATCTGCTGGAAGGAGCTCGTGTACATCAGGCCCATCGGCGTGTTCGTGGCGTCCCTCGGCCCGAACCGCGTCGTCAGGAACGGGACCGTGAACTGCTGCAGCCCGATGGCGACCATGGCCAGCACCGCCACCGCCGCGGTGGCGAACAGCGCCGGCCACAGGGAACGCCGCCGCTCGCGTGCGCGGAAGACCGGCAGGAAGATCATCAGCCCGACGGCGAGCACCACACCGAAGGTCGTCATCGCCGTCACCGACCGGATCGTGCCGCCGACCAGGTCGATGTCGGTGAGGCTGGTGGGGTCGTCCCGGAGGTCGCGCTGCCACGCGATGGTCAGCGCCACCGGCGAGAACAGCACCACTGTCAGCGACAGCACGATCCGCGCGGCCCAGCGGGCCCACGTGCCGGCCCAGTCGAGCGCGGCGGCCACCAGCGGCGCCACGACGACGGCCACGATCATCGGCACCACCACGAGCGACAGCGCGAACCACAGTGATGTCCAGAACCCGGGCAGGGCGTCGTAGTTGTCGAGACCGACGTTCCTGGACTCGCTCCCGGGGAGGAAGGTCTCCGCGTGAAAGCTGGTGACGACCGTCCGTACGGTCGGGACCACGAGAGTGAGCACGGTCAGCACTACCGCGGGAACCAGCAGCAGCCAACCGGTCACCCTGGCGGCGGCCGTCCCGGTGGCCGGCGGCCGTGACTGTCGAGGCACGGGCTGTGGCTCCATGGCTGTGCGTCTCCCAACATCGTGGTTGGGGGTACGTTAGCTGTTCGCCTCCCCCCGAACACGGTGAAAACCACCGATCGTGGCGCGGAGACCATGCGATCCGGGTGCGGCCTGTTCTGTCCCGGCGTCAGGTGGTGCGGCCCGGGTCGAGGCGGGTGCGCAGTGCCCTGGTGACCTCGCCCGCCGCGACGAGCTGCGCCGGGGTCAGCGCGTCGACGAAGAGTTCGCGCACGGCGCGCAGATGCGGGACGGACGCGCGGCGGAACGCCTCCGCGCCGCTTGGTGCCAGGACGGCCTCGGCTCCTCGACCGTCCACACCGCACTCCTCGCGCTGGATGAGGCCGCGTCGTTCCATGCGGCCCAGGTGGTGGGACAGGCGGCTGCGTTCCCAGCCGATGTTCGCCGCCAGGTCGGACGAGCGCAGCCGCCGGCCGGGTGCCTCGCTGAGGGCCAGCAGTACCGCGTAGTCGCCCGCAGACAAACCCGACTCGCTCTGCAGCCGGGACGCGAGCTCGGTGCGGAGCGCCTCCGCCGCCTCGATGAACTCCCGCCAGATCCGCAGCTCCTCCGCGGTCAGCAGCGGGCGCCTGCGCCGCCGGCCGGGTGTGTCCACCGTCATCGGGCCTCCTGATTGACATGTCAACCATAACATAGATACTTGACATGTCAGCTACCTGGAGGCTGCGCGCGGAGGAGGTTGCCATGTCTGGTCTCGTGTTCGGCATCGACACGTTCGGCGACGTGCCGGAGGACGACGCGGGGGCGCCGCTGTCCCACGCCGCCGCGATCCGCCAGGTCGTCGACGAGGCGGTGCTGGCGGACGAGCTGGGCGTCGACGCCATCGCGCTCGGCGAGCACCACCGGCCGGAGTACTCGATCTCCAGCCCGGAGACCGTGCTCGCCGGGATCGCCGGCCGGACCTCGCGCATCAAGCTCGCGTCCGGCGTGACCGTGCTCAGCTCGGACGACCCGGTCCGGGTGTTCCAACGGTTCGCCACGGTGGACGCGCTGTCGAACGGCCGCGCCGAGGTGATCCTCGGGCGGGGCTCGTTCACCGAGTCGTTCCCGCTGTTCGGCTACGACCTGGCCGACTACGACACGCTGTTCGAGGAGAAGATCGAGCTGTTCGCGAGGCTGCTCGACGAGAAGCCCGTCACGTGGCAGGGCACCATGCGTGCCTCGCTCGAGAACGCCGACGTGTACCCGAAGACCGAGTCGGGCCGACTGTCCACCTGGGTCGGTGTCGGCGGTTCGCCGCAGTCGGTCGTCCGCACCGCGCGCTACGGCCTGCCGCTCATGCTGGCGATCATCGGCGGGCCGGCCAAGCGCTTCGCGCCGTACCTCGACCTGTACCGGAAGGCCGCCGAGAAGTTCGGCACGGCCGCGTACCCGGTGGGCATGCACTCGCCGGGCTTCGTCGCCGACACCGACGAGGAGGCGAAGGAGGTGTTCTGGCCGCACTACCAGGTGATGCGCGACCGGATCGGTGCGCTGCGCGGCTGGCCGCCGATCACCCGCACCGAGTTCGCCGCGGAGATCGAGCGCGGGTCGCTGTACATCGGCTCGCCGGAGACCGTCGCCCGCAAGATCGCCGCCGCGGTCGGTGCCCTGGGCGTGGGCCGGTTCGACCTCATCTACACGGCGGGCGCACAGCCCGTCAGCGCGCGGATGCGTGCCGTGGAACTGTACGGCGGCAAGGTGATCCCCATGGTCCGCGACATCCTCGCGGACTGACCCACATGGTTGAGACCGTCGGGATCCTGGGCGCGGGCAGGCTGGGCACGGTGCTGGCGAGGCTCGCGCTGGGCGCCGGGTACCGGGTGCTCGTCGCCGGCTCGGGCGACCCCGGGAACATCGCCCTCACGGTGGAGGTGCTCACCCCTGGCGCGGTCGCCGTCACGGCCGCGGCGGCGGCCGCGCGTGCGGACGTCGTCATCCTGGCCCTGCCGTTGGGAAAGTACCGCACCGTGCCGGTGGACGCGTTGCGCGGCAAGCTGGTCGTCGACGCGATGAACTACTGGTGGGAGGTCGACGGCCACCGCGCCGACCTGACCGACCCACGCACGTCGACGAGCGAGACCGTGCGGTCGTTCCTGCCCGGCGCACGCGTGGTCAAGGCGTTCAACCACGTGGGATACCACGACATCGAGGACCAGGCCCGCCCCGCCGGCCACCCGGACCGCATCGCGGTGGCGATCGCCGGCGACGACCCCGGCGACGTCGCCACCGTGGCCGGCCTCGTCGACCGGCTGGGCTTCGACCCCGTCGACGCCGGTCCGCTCGCGGAAGGCATCCGCTTCGAACCAGGGACCGAGCTCTTCGGCGCCGACGTGCCCGCCGACGAGGTCCGCGCCAGGCTCGACCGCTTCCCGACCTCCGAGCGCGGACAACAGGTCGCACGGGCCCGAGCGGAGCCGGGTGCAGACGTCATCTCCGATCCGGCGCAGAGCCGGACTGCCAGACGCGCGACCGCGTGAGCTGGCGAAGCTTGGGCGGAGACGGTGACCGCGGCGGGACCCTGAGCCCTGGACCGGTCAGGGCTGCCTGCTCGGAACGTGCTGGCCGGTTGTCGTGAGGACTGCCCAGACGACCGTGCCGCCGGGCCAGCGGCGGCTGCATCCCCGGTCTTGGGCGGTTCGAGCGACGATGCGCAGCGCCCCACCTGGCTCATGTCGCTGGGAGCTTCTGTCTGGTCGCCCGGCCTGCCAATGGGTACTGTCGCTGGAGTGACCGAAGTGGGCGCTACGCCCGGCACCCCCGGATGAGCCCATGGAACCCTCCACGAAGAATCCCGGCGATCTTCGACGTTCGGCTGCCGAGCATGTCGCCTTGCGGCGAGTGGCGACACTGGTGGCGCGGGGGGCCGCTCGTGCTGAGGTCTTCGAGGCACTGGTGACCGAGGTGGGCCTGCTGATATCCGCGACCGACGCGGCCCTGGTGCGGTTGCACGACGACGAGACGGTGACCATGATCGGGCGCTGGAACGAGTCCGATGGCTACCAGGGCATCGGGGTTCGGCACCCGTTCGGCTCTGGCACCCTGGCCCGGCTGATCTGGGACGGTAAACGTCCGAGCCGGATCACGAGTTACAAGGGCTCATCGGGTTCGCTGGCCGAGATGATCCGCGGCTGGGGCTGGCGATCGTCAGTCGGTGCGCCGGTAATCGTCGATGGAACCGTGTGGGGTCTTACCGCCGTCGGTTCGGCGAACGACCAGGAGCTCCCGCCCGGGACGGAGGACCAGCTGGCGGCGTTCACCGAACTGCTGGCTATCGCGATCGCCAACGAGCAGAGCCGCGAGGGGCTTGAGCAGCTCGCCGCCGAGCAGGCCGCGCTGCGGCGGGTGGCCGAGCTCGCGGTGCACGACGCTCCGCCTGACGAGGTGCTCGAGGCGGTGGTCACCGAAGCTTCGCGTCTGGTCGGCGTCGCCTTCACCACGTTGTTGCGCTTTGAGCCTGACGGAGCGACCGAGGTGGTTGCGATCCACGATCCGCCGGACGGCGTGACAGTGGGGATGCGTGCCTCGGGCGACGGTGACGGCGCCACCCAGCGCGTCTGGCGGACCCGGCGGCCGGCCCGCACCGACCAGCTGACGGCCATGTCGGGCGCGTGGCCGCGGCTGGCCGCGAGCCAGGGATACTCGTCGAGCGCTGCGGCGCCGGTCCTGGCCGAGGACCGGCTGTGGGGCGCTCTGGTGGCAGCCGGGAGGGGGGCTTTGCCGCCTCGGATCGAAGAACAGCTTTCGCGTTTCGCCGAGCTGGCCGGCACGGCGATTGCCAGTTCCCAGGCGCGTGCCGACGTCCAGGCGCTGGCTGACGAGCAGGCGGCGCTGCTGCGCGTCGCCGAGCAGGTGGCCCGCGGCGGACCGCCCGACGCGATCTTCGCGGCGGTGGCCGCCGAGGCTCAGCAGCTTCTCGGCGGCCAGCCGATGACACTCGTCCGCTTCGAGGAGGACGCGGCGCTGGTGGTGGTAAGCCGCAGCGGCGGTCCTGCGCCGCCCGGGACGCGCATCGCCTACGCGTCCGGCACGTTGCCCGACCGCGTCCGGCGGACGGGGCGACCGGAGCGCGTGGACGACTTCGGCGTCGAACCCGACGCCTCCCTTGCTCGGGAGTTTGGCTTCTCCGCCGCGGTCGCCGCACCGATCGCGCTGGAGAGCCGCGTGTGGGGAATGCTCACCGCCACCTCGGCCGACGGGCCGCTGGCGCGCGGGGTCGAGGATCGTCTTCAGCAGTTCGCCAACCTGGCCGGCACCGCGGTGAGTAACGCGGCGAGCCGCGCGCAGCTGATCGCCTCGCGCGCCCGGGTCCTGTCGACGGCCGACGAGACGCGGCGGCGGCTGCAGCGTGACGTTCATGACGGTGCGCAGCAGCGTCTGGTCCAGACGGTCATCACCTTGAAGCTGGCCAGGCAGTCATTCGCCGATCGCGATGTGCAGGCCGGCATCGACCGTGTCGAGGAAGCACTCAAGCACGCTCAGCGCGCTACTGATGAACTGCGTGAGCTCGTCAGCGGGATTCTCCCGGCGGGGCTGACCCGCAAGGGCTTGCGCGGCGGAGTGGAGTCGTTGCTGGCTGACCTGCCGCTGCCGGTCGACGCCATTGTCGACATGCCCCGGCTGCCCGCGGAGATCGAGACCACCGCCTATTTTGTTGTCGCCGAGGCGCTGACCAACGTCGTCAAGCACGCCCGCGCCAGCCGCACCTGGGTTCGCGCCAGCCTCAGCGACGGCGCGGTGCGCATCGAGGTGGGTGACGACGGAGTCGGCGGAGCTCGGGCCGGAACGGGCTCTGGTCTGACCGGGCTCTTCGACCGGGTCGAGGCACGCGGCGGCGCGCTTCGCATCACCAGTCCAGCGGGAATGGGGACCACGGTGGAGGCTACGGTGCCGGTTGGCGAACCGCTCCCGTCCACGCCGGGAATGCCCCATTAGCTGTGCGCCATGATGATCGCTTCGCGAGCAAGACAGCGGCGCGGAGGGCCGCCGCCAGGCGGCCGATCCTCAGCGCGGGCCTACAAGCGTGGCCCGGCGTTCCGCACGTAGGCCAGTACGGCGAGGACCCGACGATGTTCGGTGCTTTCGGCGCCGATGTGGAGCTTGCGGAAGATGGCGGTCACGTGCTTTTCCACGGCCGCCTCGCTGACAGCAAGCGTCGCGGCGACGCCCGCATTCGACTTGCCCTCGGCCATCACGGCGAGCACGGCCCGCTCGCGGACCGTGAGCTGACGCAACGGGTCGTCCCGGCGATCGCGGCCCAGCATGCGGCGCACGACCGCGGCATCCAGGGCGGTCCCCCCGGACGCGACCCGCCGGATGGCGCTGACGAATGTCTCGACATCCCCGACCCGCTCCTTGAGCAGGTAGCCCACCCCTTCGGGCCGGTCCCCGATGAGGTCCAGGGCATAGGATTCCTCGTTGAACTGCGAGAGGACCAGAACCCCGAGCGCGGGCTGGCGGCGTCGCAGCTCCATGGCCGCGACCAGCCCGTCATCGCCTCGGTGGGGCGGCATCTGGACATCCACGATGACGACGTCCGGACTGTAGGCCACCACCTTGCGGAGCAGGTCTTCGGCGTCCCCGGCCTGGGCCAGGACCTCAAGCCCGGCCTCCGCCAGCAGGCGCACGATTCCCTCACGCATCAGGACGTCGTCCTCGCCGACGACCACGCGCACGGCGCGGTCCGTCTCACCCATCGAGCATCCGGCGGAACTGCGATCCGGCCATGTCCGTCTTCGGGACGAAGCCGACAGCGCCCGCCTGCCGGGCCTCGGAATCGGTGGCCGCGCTGGAATCGGATGAAATCAGCACCACACGGGGCTGCCACGACATCAGCCGCATGCGCGCGATCAACTGGAAACCGTCGCCGTCCGGTAGCCCGATGTCGATCAGCACGGTATCGGGACGGAGCTCGGTAACCCGCTCCACTGCCTCCGCGACGCTGCCGGCTTCCCCGACGACATCGTGGCCCCACGAGCGCAGGAGCCCGATCGCAAGCTCACGAAAGGACGAGTCATCGTCGACGACGAGAACCGACCGGGGCATGGCAACATCTTTCCAGCCCGGTTGGCCCGGCAGGGTAGGGCTAGCCGGAAATCTCGGCGGGTTGGCCAGGTCACGGCTAGCCCGACCAGCACGGTAGGGCTAGCCGTAGCCCACTCGCGGGCGAGCACGACCCTGCTGTCGGGCCAGGGGTCTTGGGCGTGGCCGCGCCCCGCTGACAGGCTGCCTGTGACAGCGAGCCTCCCGGGAGGGCGCCATGGGCACCATGACCGTCGGCCAGGAAAATTCCACTCCTATCGAGCTGTACTACGAGGACCACGGAAGCGGCGACCCGGTCGTCTTGCTGGCCGGCTGGCCGCTGGACAGCCGGTCCTGGGAACCGCAGGTTCACTCCCTCCTGGAAGTGGGGCACCGCGTAATTGCCTACGACCGCCGCGGGTTCGGCCGGTCGAGCCGGCCAACCGAGGGCTATGACTTCGACGCCCTGACCGATGATCTTCACCAGCTGCTGACCGAGCTCGACCTACGCGAGGTGACGCTGATCGGCTTCTCGCTGGGGACCGGCGAGCTGGCCCGCTACATCGGCACCCACGGCACGGGACGGCTGAAGAGCTGCGTCTTCATCGAGACCCTGGCGCCGTCGTTTGCCAAGTCCGACGAAAACCCCGAGGGCGTCGACCAGGCCGGGGTGGCCGGCGTACAGCAGGCGATCCTGGACGACCGGTTCGCCTGGCTGACCGGGCTGGTCGAGAACCTGCTCAACCTCGACGACTACCTCGGCGAACGGGTGAGCGAACAGACTGTTCGCGCCATCTGGAACGCCGGTGCCGATGCCTCACCGTGGGCGACCTGGGCGTGCCCGCCCGGCTGGCTGGCGGACTTCAGCGACGACATCACCAAGATCGACATCCCGACGCTGATCCTGCACGGCACCGCCGACCGGATCCTGCCGATCAACGGTCAGGGCCGTCGCCTGCACGCCGCGCTGCCCGCGGCGCGGTACGCCGAGATCGACGGTGGCCCGCACGTCATGGGCGTCACCCATGCCGAAGAAGTCAACCGCGAGCTGCTCGCCTTCCTGCGCGACACCGCGCCGACGCCATGACCAGCCCCGACTCCCGCGATGACCTCGCCGGGACACTCAAGCGGATCGAACTGCAGCGCGCCGCGTCCTCGATCCCTGACCGCGAGATCGTCCAGGTGCTCACCGAGATCCCGGCCGGCGTGCAGTCCGGCTGGCACCAGCATCCCGGTGAAGAGGTCGGCTTCATCGTGGCCGGCACCGTGCGCATCGAGGTCCAGGCCCAGCCCACGCTCACCCTGCACGCCGGCGATGGCTTCCTCATCCCGCCCGGGACGCCGCACAACGCCACGGACCTCGGCCCCGAAACGGGCCGCATGCTTTCCACCTACATCGTCGAACCGGGAAAGCCGCTGGCCATGTTCACCAAGCCATGACGACGGACTACATCCACGCCGCACATCGCGGTAGCGACGGAAGGGTGAGACCTTACCGGGCCCGACGCAGTGATCGGCTCAGCCGATCACTGCCGACCCTGAACGCCCTCGTTCCCGACCGGGCGGGCGGACATCCTGGCCGAGAAGCGGCTGGCCTGATGAGGAGCAGTCGATGAGCAGAGCATGGAATGGTCGGGGCGACTCTGCCGCCCCGGGGCGGGGCGATGAGGCGACCGCGGCGCCAGCTGCTTCCGCGCAATTGCCCAGTGGACCGCAGGGGCACGGCCGCGGGTATTGGGCCACCCTGGCCGCGATCGGGGCAGTCGGGGGTGTGCTGTCAGGGCTGTTTGCGATTGGGGGCGGTATCTTGATGGTTCCCCTGCTGATGTGGCGTGCCCATCTCGGCCAGCGGCAGGCCGCGGCGATCTCGCTGGTGGCCGTCATCCCCGCCGCCGTTGTCAGTTCGGCCTCCTACCTGGCTCACGGCGACGTCAGCATCGCGGGCGCCGCACTACTGGCGCCGGGCGTGATCGCCGGGGCGGTCGCCGGCAGCCGCCTCCTGCGGCGCCTGCCGCTGGCCTGGCTGCGGTGGACGTTCATCGCCTTCATCGTCGCGAATGCGGTCCGCCTGCTGGCCGTCGCGCCCGAGCGCGGCCACCCGGTCCACCTGACAGCGGGCGTAGCGCTCGGCTATCTCGGCCTCGGCCTGTTGGTCGGGATCGCCTCCGGCCTGTTCGGCATCGGCGGCGGGATCATCGCCGTGCCGCTCCTGATCTCCGGCTTCGCCGTCAGCGACCTGACCGCGAAGGGCACGGCGCTTCTGGTCAGCATCCCGGCCAGCGTGGCCGGCACCGTGACCAGCCGGCGTGGCGGCCTGGTTGATGTCCGCGCCGGACTTGTCGCTGGTACCGCGGCCGCCGCCACCTCGGTACCAGCCGTGTACGCCGCGCTGGTGATCCCTCCCGCCCTGTCGGGAATCTTGTTCGCGGCGCTGCTGCTGGCCGTCGCCGTCCAACTAGTCGTCAAGGCGCTGTCCGTCCAGCGGATCCAGGCAGCGGCCACCGGGCGGTCGCCGAGTCACAGGTGAGCGCATCAGGCGACCCCGCCCTGTCCCTGCCTGGGCATCAAGAGACGTCCCTGCCCTGAACGGCCTGGTTCTGGGCAATCAGGAGAGAAGGAGAGAACGATGGGCACTGTCACCGCCACCGACGGTACGGAGATCTTCTACAAGGACTGGGGGGCCGGCCGGCCAGTCGTCTTCAGCCACGGCTGGCCCCTGACCGCCGACGCCTGGGATGATCAGCTGTTCCTGCTGGCCTCCAACGGCTACCGCGCCATCGCGCACGACCGCCGTGGCGGCGGCCGGTCCGGCCAGCCCTGGGACGGCAACAACCTGGACACCTACGCCGATGACCTGGCCGCGGTCATCGACGCCCTCGACCTGCACGACGCGGTCCTGGTTGGCCATTCCACCGGTGGCGGGGAGGTCGCCCGCTACATCGGCCGCCACGGCACCTCCCGGGTGGCCAAGGCGGTGCTGCTCAGCGCGATCCCGCCGCTGATGCTCAAGACAAGCGCCAACCCCGAGGGCCAGCCCCTGGAGGTTTTCGACGGCCTACGGGCCAGCCTGGCCGCCGACCGGTCCCAGTTCTACCAGGACCTCAGCGAGCCGTTCTACGGCGCCAACCGCGACGGCAGCACCGTCTCGCAGGGCCTGCGCGATTCGTTCTGGCTGCTGAGCATGACCGTGGGCGAGAAAGGCGCCTACGACTGCATCAAGGCCTTCTCCGAAACCGACACCACCGAGGACCTCAAGAAGTTCGATGTGCCAACCCTGATCATCCACGGCGACGACGACCAGATCGTCCCCATCGCCGCCGCGGCACTGAAATCAGCAAAGATCATCCCGAACGCGACCCTGAAGGTCTATCCCGGCGCCCCACACGGCCTGGCCCAGACCACCGCCTACAAGGACACCTTCAACAACGACCTGCTCGACTTCATCAAGTCCTGAGCCAAGTCACCGCGATCGCATCCTGCGGATCAGCGACAGCCCAATACTGTAACGGCAGTCAGGTGAGTGGGTAGCCGCCTCGTTTGTTGCGGCCGAGGCGGGCTTGGTGTCGTCGTCGGCGGCGGAAGGATGACCACGCCCAGACGTGCTCGGCGGCGTCGGTGACACGCAGGACGAGTTTGGTGATCAGGCGGCGGCTCTCCGGTAGCGTGAATCCGATCATGCCTGGTTCGCCGGCACCGATTCCCCTTTGTAAGGCACGGATCGGGACACGGCGAGCCAGGCGTGGGCCAGCATCGACAGGGTGATGTGGGCATACCACGCGCGCCAGGACCGGACCTGGCGGTGGTCGAGCCCGGCTTCGTTCTTGGCCTGCTGGAAGCATTCCTCGATCCTCCCGCGGGTCCCGGCGATCCAGGCCAAATCCAGCAGGGTCGAGCGGCGGGGTCCCGTAGCAGACGTAGTAGGCGACCTCGCTCGGAGCCGAGAGCGAGTGGCGGGCGAGCAGCCAGTGCCCGCGCCAGCATCGCCATCGCCTGCCGCGGCTTCGTCTCGACTCGGTCCCGTCCGGGATACCGGCCCGCCGGCATCGCTCCCGATCGGCGATCCACGGCTCGGGCAGATACAACGACCGGTCGATCAACGCAGGCCCACGAGGCGAGGCACAGGCCAGGAATGTGCCGATCTGGCAGTTCTCGATCCGGCCAGCGGTCCCGGAGTACCGCCGCTGCACCCCCGCCGACCGGATGCCTTTCTTCAGGACCCGGTGTCGTCCACGATCGGCACGCCACCGGGCTCGCCGAGACGCACGACCACATAGTCGCGCACATCATCGCGGACCCATCGATGTCCCAGTCCGCCCGGCGCAGCAACCGTTGCAGCCCATCCGGCGACTTCACCGGCTTGCTCGGTCAGTGTCCAGCCGTCTCCCGCTCCAACCCCGGCGACCAGCCCGGACATTTGCTCCCGCGCCCTCGCCCGCGGCTCCGACCGCGTGAACCGGCCTGCGGTCCGCTCATGCACCCGGTCCAGCTGCTCCAACCACCACATCGACCACCACCACGATGATCTACCACAGACCACCCGAGTGCCGTTGCGCTACTAGTACTTTCGGACGGGCGCCCGGCCGGATTCCGTCCGCACGGCCGATGGCCCGTGGCTCGTGACCCGGTGAACATGGGTGCTCACCGAACCCTGCCGTGGAGGGGAGCGCCGTGCGCCGCCGTTTGTGGACCGTCGTGACGTCGATCGTGGCCCTGGTGGTCACCGGGGTGCCGCCCGCGGGCGCCGCGGACGATGATCCGTTCCAGCAGTACGAGCAGCAGGAGCTGAGCTGGGGGCCGTGTCCCTTCACGCCGGCGGAGGGGGCTCGGCCGGCGGAGTGTGCGCTGGTCACCGTGCCGCGTGACTGGGCCGCGCCCGGTGCGGGCGTGGATCTCACCGTCGCCGTCAGCCGGGTGGTGGCGACGACGGACGACCGGCTCGGCGTGGTCCTCCTGAACCCGGGTGGGCCCGGTGGGCAGGGCACCTCGCTGGCCGGCGCGATCGCCGGACTGCAGCCGGCCCTGAACGAGCGTTACGACCTCATCGGCATGGACCCCCGCGGGACCGGGCAGGAAGGCGGTACCGCACCGTTCACCTGTGCCGTGCCGGTGGACCGGCTGTCGCAGCGGACCGACCTCGACGCGCGGGACCGGTCGGCGGACAGCATCGCCGAGCACCGGAAGGCGCCCCGGGCCGTCGCGGAGGCGTGCCAGAGCGACGCGCTCACCCCGTACATCACGACGTGGCAGACCGCGCACGACATGGAGCTGATCCGGCGCCTGCTGGGGGAGTCGGCGCTGAACTACCTCGGGTACTCCTACGGCACCTGGCTCGGCGCCAAGTACGCGTCGCTGTTCCCCGCGGGCGCCGGCAAGATGGTGCTGGACTCCAGCGTGAACTGGCAGGGCCGGCTCCAGGCGGACTTCGAGGCGTGGCCGCCCATCAACCAGCGGATGTTCGACGACGTGTTCCTGCCCTGGCTCGCCAGGCAGTTCCCGGCGGACGTCGGCGCGACCCCCGCCGAGGCCAAGCGGACCTGGGAGCAGGTGCGGGCGTTGTTCGCGGAGGAGAAGATCCTCCCACCCGACACCTACGACGGTGTGTTCACCGGCATGGGCAGCGGCATCAGGTGGGTTCTTGGCGCGTTGATCGTCCTGCTCGGCGCGGGGGAGCTGCACGGCACACAGCCGGCGATCCCGGCGTCGCTGCGCCCGGTGTTCGAGGACCGGTCGCTGGCGACGTTCGGCGTGCCCCTGTCCCGGCTGACCACGCGGACCGCCGCGGCGGCACTGCGTGAGGACTACACCTACGTGTCGGGCACCCGGTACGCGGTCGCGTGCGGTGACCAGCCGACGCGCTCCGCGGCGTGGTACAAGGGTCTCAGCGATCGCCAGGGGCCGGCGTATCCGTTGTTCGGTTGGGCCTACGGGCTTTCCGAGCCGTGCGGATACTGGTCGGACCCGCCGCGGCAGGCGCTGCCGACGCTGCCGTCCGAGGTGGCCGGTCGGGTTCTGGTGGTACAGGGCGAGTTCGACCCGCAGACGGGCTACGAGCAGGCGAAGGGAGCGGTCCGCGCCGCGCCCGGCGTGCACCTGGTCTCGGTGGCTGACTCGCCGTTCCACGGTCAGTACGCGCTGCAGGGGAACCCGTGTGTCGACGGGATGGTGAACGTGTTCCTGCTGCGGAACTCCAGGCCCGGCAACACTGTCTGTCCCGGCGTGCCGCTACCGGGGGAGGACGCGGTGTACCCCGTGCCCGGTCCGGTGCCGGCCGGGTCCGCGGCGGCCGCCGCGCTGGCGGTGCCGGCCGAGTCGTCGCTGCGTGCCGGGCTTCAGGACCGCATAGCGACGGTGAACGGACGCTGAGCCGACTGTGGGGGCCGCGGTTCGCGGCCCCCACAGTCCTGTGTGGAGTCAGGCTGGTTCGGTTCCCGGCGTCATCGACGTGACGGTCAGCTGGCTCTCCGGGACTTTCCCGGCGCAGCCGCGTCCGTTGGCGGGCACGAACACCGAGTCGTACTCGTGCGGTGGGTAGACCCGCAGCCCACGGGTCTCGGTCGGCTCGCAGCTGGCTTCGTCGAAGGCATCGATGTCCCGGAACCCGATGGTGACGTTGGCGCTCTCGCCAGGATCGAGCGTGACCGCCGGCTTCTTCGCGCCGTTCCGCTCGGCGGCCTGGCCGACCTGGTGGCCGTCGTCGCCCGTCACGTACGACACGCCAGGGAAACCCTGGATCGTGCAGGTGCGCTTGCCCTTGTTGGTGAAGATGAGAGCGCGGTAGTAGGTCCCCGCGGTGCCTTCGCCGTCGCTGAGACGGAGGCCGAGGTCGGCGACCTTGCACTCCGTGCCCCCGGGCGAGGCGTCTCGCGCGGCCGCCGACGTGGGGGATGCCGACCCCGGCAACGGCTGCGCGAGGGTCGTCGGCGACGGGCTCGTCGTGGCGACGTCCGGCTCCGCCGGGTCGGTCCCGCCCTGACATCCGGCGAGCAGCAGCGTGGCCGCCGCTCCACCGGCGATGAGAACGCCTTTGCTGATGACGCTTCGCAACATGGTGATCGCCTCCGTCTGGCCCCGACTCCTCTGGACGCTTTCACCCTGAACAGACGCATCACGGCCGTTTGGGTTGCTCCGCAACGAAATCCAGCCCGTGCTCGCGTGCCGTCACCCGGCGTCGAGCTGGTGGTTGGCCCGGACGTGGCTTCTGGCAGCGGTTGTCGCCCCGGCAGCGGGCGGCGTTCGTCGCGGCCCGGGCGAGTACGTGGTCGACGGTGGTCCGCGTGGTCGTGTCTCCCGCTACCTCATCGTCTCGTGGTGGCCGGCGATCGCGGCGAGCCGGAGTTTGGTCTCGTCCTCGCTGCCCGGCGCGGCGGTCATGATCACGATCTTGAGGTCGTCGTCGGAAAGCACGTCACAGTCCACTGTGACCGGTCCGACCGAGGGGTGCTCGATCGTCTTGTGGTCCTCGCGGTGGGCGGCCACGGTGCCGGTCGCCCACAGTTCGGCGAAGCGCTGGTTCGTCCTCAGCACCCGGATCAGCTCGGCCAGGCGGGTGTCGTGCGGGAAGCGGCCGGTCGCGCGGCGCAGGTCGGACACGACGGCCGCGTCGGTGGCGCCGGTGTCGTCCTCGGTCACCGGCCACCGCGCGAGACTGGGCGGCGTGTCGTCGACGGGGAACCGGTCGCGGGCGAAGTTGCGCAGCCGAGGTGGCTGGGCGCCGGGATCGCCCAGCAGCGCGGCCCAACCGCGGTTCCACCAGACCAGCTGCCAGTCCGCCGCGAACACGGCGACGGCAGCATCACCCAGACGGGTGAGCACGCGGTGCACGCCGGGCGGGATGTGGTCGGAGATCGAGTCGTCCGCCGGTGCGGCGAGACCGGCCAGCCGGTACAGGTGATCCCGTTCCGCTGTGGACAGTTGCAGGGCACGGGCGAGCGAGGCGACGACCGGCGCCGACGGCGTCGTGGCCCGGCCCTGTTCGAGGCGGACCAGGTAGTCGACCGACACACCGGCGAGGTCGGCGAGCTCCTCGCGGCGCAGCCCGACCGCGCGGCGGGACCTGCCGACCGGCAGCGCGGCGGCCGACGGCGGCAGCCGGTCCCGCCAGGTGCGGATCATCGCACCGAGACCGGCGTCGGATGTCATGAACCCATCCTGTCGCATCATCCGGCGGCGAGGGTGGTACTGGCGTTCCTACCGTCGAACCGTCCCTGGCCGGTGCCGCGTGGCGGACGAACACTGGGCTCATGACGATCACCTTCATCACCGGAGCGAACAAGGGGCTGGGCCGCGAGACCGCGCGCCGGCTCGTCGAACTGGGCCACACCGTGCTGGTCGGCGCCCGCGACGCCGAGCGGGGCGCGGAGGCCGCCGCCGCGCTGGGCGCCCGGTTCGTCCCGGTCGACGTGACCGACGACGCGTCCGTCACGGCCGCGGCCGCGAACGTGGCCGCACACGAGGGCTCGGTCGACGTGCTGATCAACAACGCCGGCATCCACGGCCCGGTCGGTGACCCCGGCTCCCTGACGGGTGCCGAGGCGCTGGCCGTGTTCGACGTGAACCTGGCCGGCGTGGTCCGCACGACGAACGCGTTCCTGCCGCTGCTGCGGCGGTCGGCGGACCCGCTCATCATCAACGTGAGCAGCGGCATGGGCTCGCTCGCGTACACCCACGACCCGTCACGTCCGGAGTCGAAGGTCGTCGCGCCGCTGTACACCGCGTCGAAGGCGGCACTGACGATGCTGACGACGCAGTACGCGAAGGCCTTCACCGACATTCGGGTCAACGCCGCCGACCCGGGCTACACCGCGACCGACCTGAACGGGCACAGCGGCCCGCAGACGGTCACGGAAGGGACGGACGCGATCGTCCGCCTCGCCACCGAGAAGCCCGGCGCCGGCTCCGGCCGCCTCGTCGAGCGCGCCGGCGAGGTCGCCTGGTCCTAGCCGCGCCTGGTCACGGCCTCGGGCCCGGAATCCGGGCCCGCCTTGCCCACCGACCTGACCCAGCGTCCGGATATTCGTTCTGGTGCTCGGTGGTGTGCCACGCCATGATGGTTGGAAACTGACCATTTGAGGCGAGGGCTGGGGACATGTCCACACAACTGAGTCGGAGAACCCTGCTTGCCGGCGCGTCCGCGGCCGGGCTGGCGGTCGCCCTGCCCGGCATGGCGGCCGCCCAGACGCTCGCCTACGCGGCCTTCCGCGTGGTGCGGGCCTGCCCCGGTGACCCGGCGACACCACAGATCACCCTGCCGGCGGGGTACGAGATCCTTCCGGGTGCCAACTACTCCGTGGCCAGTCGCGCGGAGTACTACACCTTCGTCCGCGGCCCGCGGGCCGACGGCATCGAGATCCGGGTCGACTGGCCCGATGTGCCGATCCGCGCCGTCGTCCACCAGGAGACGCGGCTGCACCTGCGCCGCGACCGTGAGGGCGTGAGCTTCACCCTGCCCGTGACCCAGCCCTCGGCCGACGCGAACCAGCCGACGCTGCAGGTGTGGAGCAACCCGGACGTCGGGCCGGGCGTGTTCATGTCCATCGAGCACAACGACGCCGACCGGGTGGCCGGCCCGTGGACCTCCGTGGCCTGGCCCGAGGGCGAGACCCGGTCGGTCATCCACCAGCTCATCGCGGCGCGGGCCATCTTCACCGACTCCGGCATGCCCCAGGTGGCCGCGGCCAAGGGCCACCGCTTCGCGTTGCTGGGCTTCGAGACCAACAACACCCTGCACGCCGACAACCCGCCGCACTGGCACATCTCGTACAACTCCGGCCCGGACTTCAACGCAAAGACCCACAACCCGCACCTCTGGCTCAACACCGAGGGCGGCAACTTCTACAACGGCATGGACGTGACCGGTCTGGGCCGCCTGAAGTACCACGTCGACGAGCCGGCCCCCATCTACGACTTCATCGGCGACGCCAACAACGGCCGCGGCGACCTCGTCGTCACCATCACCATCCGCGCGGACGGCGGCCTCGACATCGCGACCCCGGACGGCCGGACCTACGCGATCGCCGCCGGCCGCAACGGGAACCTCCTCGACGAGGTGACGGTACTGCGCGGCGGCGAACCATGGTTGCGAGTCACCACAAGGGACCTGCTGAAGATGGGCCTCCTGGTCGTCCGGACCGACGGGCTGGGAAACCGGTCCCACAGCCGCCACGAGGTCCTGCGCTACGACCCGCTGACCGGCGTCCTCAGCTGACGTCGACGCCGCGAGCCCGGTAGGGCCGGCGGGACGAACCCGCCGGCCCCCGTGGTTCACGCGGTCAGCCTCCCAGGGTGTGGAACAGGTCCGTGTGGTCGTTGGTGCCGAGGATCTCCGTCGCGTTGGGGCCGATGCCCCAGACGGGGACGGTGGCGCCCGTGTGCTGCTGGCTCGGCGGGGCCGCCACCGGAGCCGTGCCGGCGCCGCCGAAGCCCGCGGTGCCGTAGGTCAGCGTCAGGGTCTGGCCGTCCTTGGTGGTGACGTTGGTCGAGTAACCCGTCGGCAGGCCCGAGCCGCCGGCGTCCTCGGACACGATCTGGCTCGTGTGCGAGTGGTCGGCGGTGGCGATGACCAGCGTGTCGGGGTGCGACCGCTGGTAGTCCAGCGCGACGCCGATGGCCTTGTCGAACGCCACGGTCTCGCCGAGCTGGCCGCACGCGTTGGTGGCGTGGTCCTGCTTGTCGATCGACGCGCCCTCGACCTGGAGGAAGAAGCCCTTGCGGTTCTCCAGGAGCCTGATGGCCTTCGAGGTCATGTCCGCGAGGCTCGGCTCGGCCGCCTGGCGCTGGTTCTCCACGCACGGGGCCGGGGCGTTGCCCTTGCCCGTCGAGGCGGCCGGGCCGGTCCACTCGAGTGACATGTTGCCGGCGCTGAACAGGCCGAGCACCGGCTTGTCGTCGCGGACCCCACGCAGGCCGTTCGCGTCGGTGACGTACTGGTAGCCCTGCCGCTTGGCCGAGTCCACCACCGTTTTGCCCTTGTCACGGCCGCCCGTGATGGTCTGCTCGAACCGGCCGCGGCCACCGCCGAGGATGACGTCGAAGTGGTTGTCGACCTCCTGCTCGGCGATCGAACCGAGGCCGCCGGCGTCCTTGGTCTCCTTCTTGCACGAGTTGGCCGTGTCGGCCGGGCCCTGGCAGCCACGCAGCGAGATGTGCGAGCCCTGCACGGCCGGCGTCGCGTCGGTGATCTCCGCGGTCGAGACGTTGCCGGTCCTCAGCCCGCGCCGGTGGGCCTTCTCCATCACCGACTCGTAGTTGCGGCCCGGCACGTCGATCGCGCTGCTCGGGCCCTGGGAGATCCGCTCGTCGAGGGTCTTCACGCCGGTCGCCCACATCGTGCCGGTCGACGCCGAGTCGGGGTCGTAGTCGGGCAGGTAGGGCGCCTTCGGCGCCGCCTTCACCGACCAGGTCGTGTCGAACCCGGTCAGCGGCATCCGGTCCACGTTGAGCTTGTTGTGCACGCCCTGGTAGTACCGGGCGGCTGTGATCTCCTGCGTGCCCATGCCGTCACCGATGAGGAGGATGACGTTCCTCGGGTGGTGGTCGTGCAACGCCTGCTCGATCTCACGCTCGTTGTCGGAACGGCCTGGCGACCCGTCCGCCACGACGGTGCTGGCCACGACCGCGACCGCGGCCGCGCCGACTGCGAGCACGGCAACCGCGCCACGTCTGTTCATGTCACGCCTTTCGCAAAGATTGGGACCGGCCGGACGTTATGCCCCATCAGGAGACAAGAGGTGACCACAAGGAGGCCAGCACATGACGGACGCGCCGATGATCAGGGACTTCTCTGACAAATGGCACAAACCACGACCAAGACGGCATCACTGACCGTCCACACGCGACTCCAATTCGCCGGGACGGACGGACTTGTTCGCCGGAAAGGCGCGAAGCGGACACCGCGCCGGATCGTCAGGACGCGGTGGAAGCGGCCCGTGCCGGGGGGACCCCGTCGCGGGGTGGCAACGGGGTCCGGCCGGGCGGCGGGGGAGGTCAGGCGGGGTCGGCGCGGCGCCAGGCGGCGGCGAACTCGGTGAACGAGATCTTGCCGTCGTGGTTGGTGTCGGCGTCGGCGAAGATCGACTCGATCTCTTCCTTGGTGACCGGCTCGCCGCGGGCGGCCATGGCCGCGTGGAACTCCGCGCCCGTGATCTGTCCGTCGCCGTTGACGTCGAGTTCGGCGAAGGTGTCGGTGAGCTCGCTGTCCACGAAAGGCCTCCTCGGGTAGAGGCACAGATGCTAGCGGCGCCGGTTGGCGGGGACGACCAGGCCGGTCTCGTACGCCACCACGACGGCCTGCGCCCGGCTCGTCAGCCGGAGCTTCCCCATGAGCCGTTTGACATGCGTCTTCACCGTCGCCTCGCTCAGCACCAGCCGCGCCGCGATCTGCGCGTTCGACAGGCCGTTGCCCACCAGGCACAGCACCTCGGTCTCCCGCGCGGTCAGCGTCGACAGCGTCGGCGCGTCGGCCGCGGCCGTGCGGTGGTGGCTGGCGTAGGTGTCGATGAGCTGCTGCGTGATCCGGGGCGCGATGAGGATGTCCCCCGCCACGACCGTATGGATGGCCGCGATGATCCGGTCCGGCGGCGTGTCCTTCAGCAGGAACCCGGACGCCCCCTCCCCGAGCGCCGTGTAGATGTACTCCGGCAGGTCGAACGTGGTCAGCACGATGACGTGCGGCGGCTCTGGCTCGGCCAGGATCCGCCGGGTGGCGGCGATCCCGTCCAGCACCGGCATCTTGACATCCATGAGCACGACGTCCGGGCGCGTCCGGGCCGTCAGCGCCACCGCCTGCTCCCCGTCGGCCGCCTCGCCCGCGATCTCCAGGCCCGGCGCGGCGTTCACCAGCGCGGCGAGCCCGGTCCGGATCAGGGCCTGGTCGTCGGCGACCAGCACGCGGATCGTCATGGCAGGTCCGTCATCGGCAGGCGCGCGACCACGTGGAAACCACCCTTCTCGGCAGGGCCGGCGGTGAGCACGCCCCCGTACAGTTCAGCACGCTCGGACATGCCGCGGATGCCGTGCGACCCCGACACCACGACCGGCGCCCGGCCGGCCCGGCCGTCGTCGCTCACCCGCAGCGTGAGGGTGCGCTCGCCGTACCCGATCTCCACCCTGGCGCTGGCCGGACCGGCGTGCTTCAGGGTGTTGGTCAGCGACTCCTGCAGGATCCGGTACGCGCACAGGTCCGTGCCGGACGGGAGCGGTCGCGGCTCGCCGGTGACCACGACCTCGACCGGCAGTCCCGCGGCGCGGATGCGGTCGGCCAGCTCGTCCAGCAGCGCCAGGCCGGGTTGCGGCGCGACGTCCGGCTCACCACTGGGGTCGACGCGCAGCACGTCCAGCAGCCTGCGCATCTCGAGCAGCGCCTCGCGGGTCGAGTCGCCGACGGCGGTGATCGCCGACCGCGCGGTCGGCAGGTCGGTGTCGAGCACGTACCCCGCGACGCCGGCCTGCAGCGAGATGACCGACATGTGGTGCGCGACGACGTCGTGCAGCTCACGCGCGATGCGGACCCGTTCGTTCCCGGCCGCGCGGGCCGCGTCCTCGGCGAGCCGGCGGTTGCGTTCCCCCCAGCGCCGCGTGCTCTCCCCGAGCACCCACACGCACGCGATCACCATGGTGTCCTGGACCAGGTCCGGCCACCGGAACGGGCCGGGCAGGGAGCCGTACGTCACGCCCATGAGCACGACCGTGCCGGCCGCGACGGCGATGGCGACGCCCCGGGGCCTCAGCGTCGCGACGCTGAACAGTCCGATGAGGACACCGACGCCGCCGTTGGGGAACTCCCGGTAGTGCAACACCGTGTGCACGGTGAGGGCGGCCTCGATGACGGCAACGGTCAACACCGGGGCGACCTGGCGGAGCGCGACCGGGGCGGCGGTGAGCGTGGCGAGCACGTAGGCGAGCACGGGACCGTGGTGCATCGTCGCGAAGGTGATCGCGGTCAGTACGCCCGCGAGCAGCAGGTCGCCGCCGGCCGGCCTCCTGATCGTCGTCACGCGCATACCGTAATCAGGCAGGACTCGCGCTGTCGCGAACCCCGCGGGGTATTTGCGTCTACCCCCACGGGGGTAGACGAAGTTGCCGCCGTGGAGCGACGACGTGGGCCGGCCCGGCCATTTAGCTTCCATGCCATGAAGTCCCTGGAGAACGACGCGGCCACGTTCGGCGAGCTGCTGCTCCGGTACCGCAGCGCGTTGGGACTGCCTCAGGAGGACCTGGCCGAGGCCGCCGCGATGAGCGTGCACGCCCTCCGCCGCCGTGGTCCTGCCGCGCCGCACTCGGCGGTGGAGCTGGTCGGGGGTGAGCGGGAGGAGCTGCCGCCGGCGGCGCACCGCGCCACCACGTCGTCGCGGGTGCCGCCGGCGCCGTCCGACCTGGTGGGCAGGGACCTCGCGCGGTTCCGCGCGGACGACCGGCTGACCGTGGTGGCCGGCGAACCGGGCGTCGGCAAGACCACCTTGGCCGTCGCGGTCGCGAACCGGTTGCGGCCGGAGTTCCCCGACGGATGCTTCATGGTGGACCTGCGGGGCACGGGCGACCGGCCGCTGACCGCCCGCGCCGCGCTCGAACGGCTGTTGCGGGCGCTGGGCGTGCCGGCGTCCTGGATCCCGGGGCCGGAGGCGGACCGGGAGGCCCTGTACCGCACGATGCTGACGCGGCGGAAAGTCCTGGTGCTGCTGGACGACGCCGCCGGCGAGGCACAGGTCCGCCCGCTGGTCACGGCCACGCCGGGCTGCCTGACCCTGGTCACCTGCCGCCGTTCGCTCGACGGTCTGGCGACGGCACGGCGGCTGGACCCGCTCGACGCCGCCGACGCGGTCGAGCTGCTCGCCAGGATCGCCGGGCCGCGCCGGGTCCGTGCCGAGCCGGCCGCGGCCGAGGAGCTGGTGGCGTTGTGCGGGAACCTGCCACTGGCCGTGCGGATCGCGGGCAGCTGGCTCGTGGCTCGGCCACACTGGTCGGTCGCCGGCCTTGCCGCCCGGCTGCACCACGAGCACGCGGGCCTGCGTGCGGTGCTCGAACTGTCCTGCGACCGACTCTCCGAGGGCGCGCGGCTGCTGCTGCGGCGGGTGGCCGCCCTGCCCGGCGTGGACTTCGGCGCCGAGCTCGCGGAGGCGGCCGCCGGCAGGACCGACGGTCTCGACGAGCTGGCGGACGCCGGTCTGCTCCAGCGGACACCTGCTCCGGGCCGGTACCGGTGCCACGACCTGGTCCGCGGCTTCGCGACCGAGAACCGGTCGGACGAGGACGAGAAGGCGGCGCACGCCGTCCTCGACCACCTGCTCGCCACCGCGACGGCGGCCGGCCGGGCGGTCGCCCCCGAGTCCGGGGACGACACGGCCGACTGGCTGGTGCGGGAGGAGTCGAGCTGGGTCGCCGCGCTTCGGCACGCGGCCGTCCTCGGCCGGCACCGCGAGGTGGTGGACCTGGCCAAGGCCCTGCACCGGTACGCCGACACCCGGTGGACGGGACCGCCGTGGACCGAGATCTTCGGCCTCGGCGTGTCCGCCGCCCGCGCGCTCGGCGACCGCGGCGACGAGGCGCGGCTGCTCAACCTCCTCGGCTGGTCCCAGCTCGTCTGCGACGCCGACCCCGACGCCGCGCTCGGCACCCACCGGCAGGCGCTGGCGGTCGCGGACGACCGGCTCGAACAGGCCTGGGCACACGCGCACCTCGCGTCGGTGCTGCGCCGCCAGGGCCGGCTCGACGCCGCGCTCGACCACGTGCGGCAGGCGAGCACGCTGGCCAGGGAGTTCGGCTTCTGGGTGGCGCAGGTGCCGGTGCGCAACCGGCTGGGCCGGATCTTCCAGGCGCTGGGCCGGTGGGACGAGGCGTTCGTCGTGCACAGCGTCCTGCTCGCGGACACGCTCACCCGCGGTGGTGAGGTCTCCGCGGAGCAGCGGCGGTGGCAGGCGACGCTGACCCGCGTCGAGGTCGGTCGCTGCCTGTTCGCGAAGGGGGAGTGGCGGCGCGCGGCGGAGGCGTTCCGCGAGACCCGCGAGGTGCTGGTGGCCATGGGCGCCGCGGGCCAGGACGCGGACGCGGCGCTCAACGAGGGCGAGGCGTGGCTGGCGGCGGGGGAGCACGCCCTGGCACGGGAATGTGTGCGGTACGCACTGGACGCCTACGGCGACGCGGCGCCGGCCGGCCGTCGTGACCAGGCACTTGCCGCGCTCGACCGGTTACCGCCGGGTTGAGCCATTCGGGCACCGTCGTTGACCAAACGTCCAGAACACCACCCGCGAGGCCGGCCGGCGGGTAACTGTGGACCGGAACCGGTCGAAAGGAGTGCGAGCGCGATGCGGGGGAGCGACGACAGGTACGGCTGGCTCATCGACGACTTCGCCGGCAGGGTGCCCGGGGTGGTGCACGGCATGGCCGTGTCCGCCGACGGCCTGGTGCTGGCGGCGTCGGACAGCCTGCCGGCCGAGGGGAGAGCCCAGCTCGCCGCCCTGACCAGCGGTCTGGTCAGCCTGACCGACTGCGCGGCACGCTGCTTCGACGCGGGCGAGGTGCACGACACGATCGTGGAGATGGACGCGGGCGTGATGCTCGTGATGTCCCTGGGGGACGGTTCGAGCCTCACCGTGCTCGCCGACGCCGCCCACGACCTCGGCGAGATCGCCTACGAGATGACGCTGCTCGTCGACCAGGTCGGCCGCATGCTCGCCCCACCCGCGCGTGACTTCGGCGGTGAGCGGGCGCCGGCCGGCCTCGCGGACCGCCATGGCGCGGAGATCGTCGACGTGCCTGCGTAGCAGACGTTCCACACCGCGGATCGAATGTGCAATCTGCACGCATATTCGATCGCCTTGACATGCCCGCACCGTTGACGCCGAGAAGCTTGCTCGATAACGTGTGCAATACGCACATAATTGAGCGAGCTGGAGGAGTCATGGCGGACGTTCTGGAGACCGGGGTGCTGGTGGGCGGCGCGGGCGCGGCCGGGCTGACGCTGGCGATCGACCTCGCCCGCAGGCAGGTGCCGTTCGTGCTGGTCGACAAGGCGTCGCGGCCGTTCGTCGGGTCCCGCGGCAAGGGCATCCAGCCGAGGAGCCAGGAGGTCTTCGAGGACCTCGGCGTGATCGACCGGATCGTGGCCGCCGGCGGCGAGTACCCGCCGCAGCGGTACTACACCGAGGACGGCACGGTGGACCGGCCGACCGTGGAGCTGTCGCTGGCGACGCCGTCCGAGCCGTACCAGATCCCGTTGCTGGTGCCGCAGTTCCTGACCGAACGCGTGCTGCGCGACCGGCTGGCCGAGCTGGGCCACGCCCCACGCTACGGCCACGAGATCACCGGCTTCGCGCAGGACGAGAACGGCGTCACCGCCCGACTGACGACCCCGGACGGCGAGCTGACCGTGCACGCCGGCTACCTGGTGGGCGCCGACGGCGGATCGAGCTTCGTCCGTAAAGGGCTCGGCATCGGCTTCGAGGGCAGGACACTCGGCGTGCGGGCGATCGTGGCCGACGTGTACGCCGAGGGCCTCGGCGCGGACGTCTGGCACCGGTGGGGCGACGACACACCGTCGCAGGTGTCGATGTGCCCGCTGTACGGCACCGAGATGTTCCAGCTGCAGGCGCCGGTCCCGTTCGACGTGGACTTCGACCTGTCGGCGGCGGGGCTCACCGCGTTCCTGCGTGAGCGCAGCGGCAACGACGGCGTCACGATCACGTCCGTGTCGTGGGCGTCGGTGTTCTCCATGAACGCGCGGCTGGCCGACACCTACCGGCAGGGTCGGGTCCTCCTGGCCGGCGACGCCGCACACGTGCACCCGCCGACCGGCGGGCAGGGCCTGAACACCAGCCTCCAGGACGCCTACAACCTCGGCTGGAAGCTCGCGGCAGTGCTCGGCGGCGCCGACGGGTCCCTGCTCGCCACGTACGAGGAGGAGCGCAAGCCGGTCGCCGAGGAGGTCCTAGGGCTGTCCACCCGGCTGCTGCGCACCGACCGGGAGCGCATGGTCCGCGGCCGCGAGGGCAGCCAGCTCGACCTCGGCTACCCGCACTCGTCGCTGGCCGCGGCCGACCCGGACCGGAACAAGGGTGTGCTGGCCGGCGACCGCGCCCCGGACGCACCCGTCACCGGCGCGGGCGGCCTGCCCACCCGGCTGTTCAGCCTTTTCCAGGGCCCGCACTGGACCCTGCTCGGCTACGAGACCGACCGCGAGTCGGCGCCCGCGGCGCGGGCCGGCCTGCACATCCACCTGATCGGCGCCGCCCGCGGCGACCTCCGCGACACCGACGGCCAGGTCCGCGACACCTACGGCCTCGAACCGGGCGAGTGGGTGCTCGTCCGCCCGGACGGGTATGTCGCGGGCGTCACCGACCGCGTGGCGGCGGTCGAGGCCTACCTCCGGCGCGTCGGCGTTCGGACCTCCTGAACCCCGAGACGGAATCGAGAAATCCAATGTCCACTTCGGACTGATCATCCCGCGTCGTTCGCCACGACGCCGAGCGTCGTCGCGGCAGTGCACAGCGCGAGTTCAAACGCCTCCAGCGGCAGGCCAGGCGCGACCTGCGCACCGTGCGCCGACGCGGGGAGACCGCCGCGATTCTCGCCCGCGCCCGGCTCGTCGAGTTGGGTGTGCGGGGCCTCGGCACGCTCCTGGCCGCCCTTCCCGGAGGAAAGGCAAAGGGATAGCGGAGAAACCAGCGGGCCGGAACAAAGGTCCCAGGTTCAACCCCTGGCGGGACGACTGTGGCCGAAGCCGAGGTAGACGAGGCCCTGGACCGTGAATCCAGGCGAAGCCGGTGCGAGTCCGGTCGGCCACACCATCTCCGTTGCGCGGCACCCGATCCGCCGTCACGACCTGCGGAACTCCGCGCGCCAGCGGGACTCGTCGTTGTCGATGGCGTGGATGGTGAGGCCGCCGGTCGCGAAGGACTCGATCTCGGCCCGCGTCAGTGGCCACGGTGGGCCCTGGGCGGCGGGGTCGCCGTCGCCGGCGGCCGAGATGACGAGCAGGGTGCCGCCGGGTGCGACGAGTGACGTCACACTTTCGATGGCCGCATCGTGCAGGTCGGGCGGAAGTGCTTGCACGGTAAGGCTTTCCACGACCAGATCGAAGGCGTGGTGCCATTCGGCGGGTGGGTCGAGCAGGTCCGCCACCCGGTAGTCGACCACCGTCTCGGGGAAGCGGTTCCTCGTCGACTCGACCGCGGTGGGGGAGACGTCGAACGCCACGGTGTCGTAGCGCAGCGACGCGAGGTACTCGGAGTCCCTGCCGAGGCCGCAGCCGATGACGAGCGCGCGCTGGCCGGTGCCGTCGCGGTCCCGTGCCCAGTCGGCCAGCAGGGCATGCGGGGTGCCGCGGTCCCACGGGACGATCGCGTCACCCCGCTCGGCCTGACTGTAGAGCTGTTCGAACCAACCGGTCGGGCTGTCGCTCGCGGCGGCCAGCCCACGGGCGTGCGCGTCGGGATCGTCGATCATGGTGTGGATGCCTTTCCAGGATTCGGTCCCGGGTGAACAGTCGGCGCCGGACGGCCTCAGCGTCGCGAGCCGGGGGTCGTCGAGTGAGTCGAGCGCGGTGCGGAAGGTCTCCGCGAACCGGGCGGCGGTCCGCGGGTCCAACAGGGCGTGCCGGTAGCGGAAGCACAGGTTGAGCCGGCCGTCGAGCGTGACCACGCCGACGGCCAGGCCGGCGGGCAGCCGGACCGGCGGGGAGAACCACACTCCGACGGCCGGCGCGCCGGGACCGAAGTCCAGTGGTCCGCCGATCCGGCCGAGGTTGGACAGCATGGCGGTGTCGCCGACCGGGATCAGCCGCCGGGCCAGCGCCAGCAGCCGTGCCTTCACGGCGACCGGCAGCCACGGCGTGGCGAACAACCGGCTCACCGCGTCGATCTGCGGTCCGCCGCCGAGTTTGGTCGCGGCGGTCTGTCCGGTGATGTCGGCCAGCAGCCCGTCCGGCGAGCGCCCCTCGGCCGGCGGCATGCCGGTGACCACGGTCAGCCTGGACAGGTTGCCCAACGGTTCCTCGGCGCCGGGCGTCGCGCGTGCGTTGACCGGCATGGTGATCCGGACCGCCCCGGCGTCGTGACCGTGTTCCCGGTTCCACGTCTCGACCGCCAGCACGAGCGCGGCGATGAGGACGTCGTTGACGGTGGCGGACTTCGTGAGTCCGTCTCGGACCCCGAGCGGCAGGGACGTCAGGTGGAAACCGCTGCCGGGCCCCGGGGCGGCGGTGTCCACCGCGATCCGGGTGGCCTGCCGTGGGTACCGGGTGTGCTGCGCGGTCACGGTTCTGCCGGCCACCGCCCGGACGGCCAGTGGATCGGCGACGGGCGGGTCCGGCAGTCCGGCGTAGCGGCGGGCGACCGAGCGCAGCAGGCGCAGGCACGACATCCCGTCCATGGCCGCGTGGTGCACGTTGAGGAACAGCACGTCCTGGTCCGGACCGACCGCGTGCCGGAACCGCAACGGCGGACCCAGGTCGAGCGGCGGCGCCGCGGCGAGCAGCGACGCCCGGTGCCCGGCCAGGTCGTCCTCGGTCCGCCACCGCACCTCGTCGAGCGGCGCCACCGCAGGCGCGTCGGCGATCGCCCAGGTGAACCGCCGGTGCCAGCCACGCCACCGCACCCGCAGCGCCCTGGCCAGCGGGTGCGCGGCGAGCGAGGCCAGCACGGCCGCGCGCAGCCGGGCCGCGTCGAGGTGCCCGTCGACCCGCACCTCGAGGTGGATGCCGTTGGGTTCGGCCGCGCTGTCGACGTGGCAGCCCAGCTCATCGACCGGGGTGAACGGCAGCAGTACGGTCATCGACCCCCCTCCCCGCGCCACTGGTGACGCCAATCCAACCATTGACCGCCGGGGGCAGCGGCATGTGCGGCTCGGCGCGGCGGGAACTCCGGCGCCCGCTTGGCGTTCCGCCCGCGGCCACTTCTCCCTGGAGCTGCGGGAGGCCCGCTCGGGGCCGTGAGTGCCGACCCGCGCCGCGGCGGACCGGCATGCGGCCGGGCGGAGATCCGCTTGTCTAGGCTGACCGCGTGAGTGAACCGGAGGCCGAGGGAAAGCGGGTCAGCTGGGCGGAGCTGTTCTTCGACCTGGTGTTCGTGTTCGCGATCACGCAGCTTGCCGCGTTCGTGCACCACGACCACGGGTGGCACGGTGTCGGCGCCACCGTCGTGCTGTTCCTGCCGATCTACTGGGTCTGGGTCGGCACGACCATGCAGGCCAACCGGCGGGACCTCGAACAGCCCGCGGAGCGGATCGCGATCTTCTTCGTCGCGTTGTGCGGGTTGGTGATGGCGTTCGCCGTGCCGCAGGCGTACGACAACCGGGGGCTGCTGTTCGCGGGGGCATACTGGGCCGCGCGCATCGGTTACGGCGTGTTCGTCTTCCGCCGGGAACTGCGGTACCTCCAGCCGTTCTCGGTGAGCATCGCCTTCACCGGACCCGTGCTGCTGGTGGGTGCGTTCCTGGACGGCCCGGCACGGGAGATCCTGTGGCTGGCCGGCGCCCTGGTCGACCTGGCGATGCCGTCGCTGCTGCGGCGCAGGCTCGCCAGCATGCACTTCGACGCCGCGCACCTGACCGAGCGGTTCGGACTGTTCGTCCTGATCGCGCTGGGGGAGTCGGTGGTTGCGGTCGGCGCGCCGGTGGCCAACTCGGGCGAGCCGGTCGGCGTGGCGACACTGTGTGCGGCGTGTGCCGCGTTCCTGCTGTGCTGTGCGTTGTGGTGGGTGTACTTCCACTTCGCGAACGACGCCATGCGGCACGCGCTGACCGTCGCCCCGGTGCAGCTGACCATCACCCGGCACGTCCTGTCGTACGGGCACGTGGTGTTCATCGGCTCGATCGTGGCGATCGCGGTCGGCATGGCGGAGACCGTCGCCGAGCCGACGCACCGGCTCGGTTGGGGGTACCTGGGCCTGCTGTACGGCGGCGCGGCGATGTTCCTGGCGACGTTCGGCTACACCCGCTGGATGATGTTCCACCTGGTGTCGACGACCAGGCTCGTCGCCGCGGTCGTCGTGCTGGCCCTGCTGTCGGTCGCCTGGCTGTTGCCGGCGCCGGCGGCGATCCTGCTGCTGGCCGCCGCGCTGGTCGTCCTCAATGTCGTTGAGCTGTACCGAGTCCGCCGCAGCGCACACGCCTAGCGCCGCCCGTCATACTGGGTCGACCGGCTGCCCACTGGAGGACCAGGTGCGAACCATCGCGACGATCGTGTCGGTCGCCTGCGTCGTCGCCGCGGTGACGACCGGCTGCGAGACCACGCCGTTCCGGAACCCGTCGCCGGATCCGTCGTCGCCGGGCTCGGCGACACCGGCCGCCAGGCAGTGGCCGATGCCCGACCTGGTCGGCAAGGACCTGCAGGACGCGCAGGACCAGATCCAGAAGCTGACCGGCGACCGGGTCTTCTACACCAGGTCCCACGACCTCTCCGGCCAGGGCCGGAACCAGGTGGTGGACGCCAACTGGAAGGTCTGCACCCAGAACATCGCGCCAGGCGGGGCGGTCACCATGACCGCCAAGATCGACTTCGGCGTCGTCAAGACCGGCGAGTCCTGCCCCTGACGGCCCGCGTTCACCGGTCCGTGGCTTCGGGTCGCTCAGGAGTCTCGTTCGTCGGGCAGCGGGTGGGCGTCCGCCGGGTGTTCGACCAGCGCCAGGATCTTGCTGGCCATGAAGCGGGCGGTGCGCACCGGGGTGCCGTTGCGGGTGACCTCCGCGACCTCGACCACCCCACGCCCGATCGTCACCTCCACCCGGCGGCCCGCTCTCGTGGCCACCACGTCGTAGGTTCGGGTCGCGTCGCCGGCGTCGACCACGATCTCCACTCGGTCGCTCTTCATACGGGATGTCCTTCCGGCTGTGCCGGTACCTCACCCCAGTATACCGAACTCTTGTTCGATTACGAGTCGGCCACCCGCATCATCAGCTTCGCCGCCAGGCCCAGCAGCTCCTGCTCCGTCTCGCTCAGGGTCTCGGCCATCGCCGCCGCCAGCCACTGCTCTCGCGCTTCGCTGTACGCGCGCAGCGTCCGCAGGCCCGTCGTGCTGATCTCCACCAGCATCTGCCGCCCGTCGCTCGGGTCGCGGCGGCGGGTGACCAGCTCCTCCCGGTCCAGCGCCGCCAGTACGCGGGTCAGCGACTGGGGATGGATGCGCTCCGCCTCCGCCAGCGCCTTCGGGGTGTGCGTGCCCGCCCGGTGCAGCCGCCTCAGCACCGCCAGCTCCAGCGGGCTCGGACCGCCGCGCTCGCGCGCCGCACGCATCCGCCAGTTCAGCCTCCCGACGCCCTCGCGAACCAGTCGCGAGAGCTCGGCCAGATCCTGTTCGGGGCGCATGGTCCGAATCTAGCCGTCAGGTCGTCGCGCCCCGGACCAGCCGGGCATAGTGCCCGTCCCGTACCAGCAGCTCCTCGTGGGTCCCGCGCTCGACGATCCGCCCGGCGTCCAGCACCACGATCTGGTCCGCGTTCACGACCGTCGACAGCCGGTGCGCGATGGTGATCGTCGTGCGGCGTGCGGCCAGGCGGTCCAGCTCCGCCTGCACCGAGCGTTCCGTCCGGTTGTCCAGCGCGCTCGTCGCCTCGTCCAGGATCAGGATCGGCGGGTTGCGCAGCAGGATCCTGGCGATCGCCAGGCGTTGCCGCTCGCCCCCGGAGAACCGGTAGCCGCGCTGACCGACGATGGTGTCGTAGCCGTCGTCCAGCGCGACGAGGGTGTCGTGCACGTGCGCCGCGCGTGCGGCGGCCTCGATCTGCTCGTCGGTCGCGTCCGGCCTGGCGAAGCTCAGGTTCTCCCGCACGCTCGCGTGGAACAGGTACGTCTCCTGCGACACCAGGCCCACCGCGGCGGCGAGCGAGTCCAGCGTGACGTCCCGGATGTCGACGCCGTCGACCAGGACCGCGCCCTCGGTCACCTCGTACAGCCTCGCCACCAGGTACGCGAGCGTCGTCTTCCCGGACCCGGTGGCGCCCACCAGCGCGGTCGTCGTGCCGGCCGGAATCTCCAGGTCGATGTCGCGCAACGTCCACGCGTCCTCGTACCGGAACGACACGCCCGCCAGCCGCACCGTCCCACCCCGAACCGCCAGCTCCGTCGCGCCGGGCGGTCGTCGATCTCCACGGGCAGGTCCAGCACCTCGAAGATCCGCGCGAACAGGGCGGTCGACACGGCGAACTCCTGACCGACCGACTGCATGGCGGTGGCCGGACCGACCAGCCGGTTCAACATGCTGGTGAACGCCACGATCGTGCCGATGCTGGCCGGGTTCGCGCCGTAGGCCAGCGCCAGGCCGGCGACCCAGTACACCAGCGCCGGCACGGCGGTCAGCGCACTGCGCCGGGACGCCGTCTGCCACCGCCCGGCGAGCGCCGCCTCCCGCGCGACACGGGAGATCTCGCGTGACTCGCCGGCGAACCGGTCCCGCAGCGCCCGCGCGTTGCCGGTGGTCCTGGTGAGCAGGATGCCGGCCACCGACAGGGACTCCTCGACCAGCGTGGTCAGCCGCGCGAGCATGCGTTGCCGGCTGCCGGCCAGCGCCCGGCGCCTGCGGCCGAGCCTCAGCGTCAGCAGCAGGAACAGCGGCACGACGACGAGGCCGAGGACCGCCAGCTGCCAGTCCAGGATCAGCAGTGTCACCGCGATGGCCAGCGTCGTGAACCCGTTCTGTGCCACCGAGCTGACCGTCGTGTTGACGACGTTGTCCACGCCGCCGACGTCGTTGAACACCCGCGAGAGGACCTCGCCGGTCCGCGTCCTGGTGAAGAAGGAGAGCGGCATCCGCTGCAGGTGGCCGTACACGGACGTGCGCAGGTCGTTCATGACCAGCTGGCCGATCGTGTTGGCCACCCCGGTCGTCGCGACGCTCAGCGCGCCGCTGCTCAGCGCCGAGCCGAGCATCCCCATGGCCAGCAGGCTCAGCAGCACGGTGTCCTGTCGCGGCAGCGCGGTGTCCAGGATCTCCCGCAGGAACAACGGGGACGCCACACCGAGCCCGGCCTGGAGCAGGAGTAGCGCCAGCAGTCCCGCGAGCCGCGCCCGGTACGGCCGGAACAACGCGAGGATCCGGTTCAGCGGCACGCGCTGGTCCGCGTCCTGCTTCGCCTCGCCGAGTGAAGTCATAAACATGAGCGTACTAATCACGCTCAGTGAGCTGCTAGCGGATTGTCAAAGTGGCGGATTTGGTCAATATGTGTTTACTAGTGCGGTAGCCGTTCGCTCTCGGGGGTCGCGCCGGGGCCGGGTACCGCGAGGACGTCCGCCATCTCCGGGGACTCTCCGCATGCCGCGCAGCTGGTCGACACGTGGACGGCGCCACCGCACTCGCCGTGTTCGAAGAGGATCGGTGGGCCGTCCGGGGCCTCCCAGCGGTCGCCCCACTCCGTCAGGGCCATGATCACGCTCCCGAGCTCGCGTCCCTTCCTGGTGAGGACGTACTCGTTGGCCCCGTCGCCGGTCGGGCGCGGCCTCATCAGTCCGGCGGAGACGAACCCCTCCAGCCGCTTGGCGAGGATGTTCGGCGCGATGCCGAGCCGGCGCTCGAACTCCGAGAAACGGGTCATCCCGGCGAAGACGGCGTTGCGGACGATCAGCAGGCTCCACCGCTCGCCCACCAGCTCCAGCGCGCGTGCCGCCGAGCAGTTCTCGCGTTCGTACAGCCGACCCAACATGGACACCATGGTACTTGTGTGATGCAAGTCAGACACCCCACTCTCGGCGGATGCCGTCCTCGCGATCAGGTGGTTACGGTTGAGGAGAGGGTGACTACCGGGAGGGACGTCGATGTCCATCACCACCGAGCTGATCGGCAGCATTCCACGACCCGACTACCTACTGGACGGCATGGCGCGGGCCGCCGCGGGGGAACTGGACCCGGCCGGTCTCGACGCACTGGCGACGCGGGCACTGACCGACACCATCGAGAGACTCGAGGCCCTGGGCTCCCCGGTGGTGACCGACGGGGAACAGACCAAGCCCAGCTTCGCCACCTACCCGCTGCGGGGGCTCGGCGCCCTCGCGCCGGACGGCGTGGTCATCCCGTTCGCGGACGGGCACACCCGGCAGCTGCCCCGGCTGACGGCGGGACCCTTCCGGTACGGCGAGTTCGCGGCGTCCTACCTCGCCGCGGCGCGGAAGATCGCCACCCGGCCGGTCAAGCAGCCGGTGATCGCGCCGTCGGCGCTGAGCCTGCTGTACCCGGCGGACGGGATCGACGGCTACCCGCGCGAGGCGTTCCTGGCGGACCTGGCCGACCAGGCGGAGGCCGACATCCGGCAGTGCCTGGCCGGGGGAGCGGATTCGGTCCAGCTCGACTTCACGGAGGGCCGGCTGTCGGTCAAGCTCGACCCGTCCAAGGGCGTGCTACGGGACTTCGTCGACCTGAACAACACGGTGCTCGACCGGTTCACCGCGGCGGAACGCGCCAGGATCGGGGTGCACACCTGTCCCGGCGGCGACCAGGACTCGGTGCACCGCCTGGACGTCGACTACGCGGAGCTGCTGCCGGACCTCTTCCGGCTGCACGCCGGCACCTTCTACCTCCAGCTCGCCAGCGAGCCGGACCGGGCGCGGGTGCTCGGCATCGTCAAGGAGCACTCCCGGGCGGACCAGCGGATCTTCGTCGGCGTGATCGACCCGATCGACCCGAGGGTGGAGACCGCGGAGGAGGTGCGCGACCGGGTCGTCGAGGCCGCCGGTTACATCCCCGTCGAACGCCTCGGCACCTGCGACGACTGCGGGTTCGCCCCGTTCGCCGACGACGTCTCGACCTCACGCGAGACCGCCTTCGCCAAGATCGAGGCCCGCATCGAGGGCACCCGTCTCGCCGCGGCGGCGCTCGGGGTCTGACCCGGCTCGGTTGTCGGTGGTGGTCGGTAACGTGTGCGCCGTGAACGCTCGGGAACGGATTGAGGAGCTCGCCGGCCAGGTGGTCGCGCTGCGGGACGCGTACTACCAGGGTGCGCCGACCGTGGCGGACGCCGAGTACGACGCGATCGAGGACGAGCTGCGTGGGCTGATCGCGGCGCACCCTGACCTGGCGCCTGACCCGAACCCGCTCGACCAGGTGGGCGCGCCCGCGGTGCTGCACGCGCCGGTCCGCCACTCGCGGCCGATGCTGTCATTGGAGAAGGCGACCCGCCCCGAGCAGGTGGTGGCGTTCTTCGACCGCTTCCCCGGCCAGCCGGTGGTGGTGATGCCGAAGCTGGACGGGCTGTCGCTGGCGCTGGTCTACGAGGACGGCCGGCTCGTCCGGGCGGTCACCCGCGGCGACGGCACGACCGGCGAGGACGTGACCGTCCTGGTGCGGGCGCTGACCGACGGGATCCCGGGGCGGATCGGCGCGCCGGGCCGGGTCGAGGTGCGTGGCGAGGCGGTGATGCTGCGCTCGACGTTCGCGGCCTACAACGCCGCGCACCCGGACCGGCCGCTGATCAACCCGCGGGGCGCCGCGGCCGGCACCCTGCGGGCGAAGGACCCGGCCACGGTCGCCGAGCGGCGCCTGCGGTTCTTCGCCTTCGACCTGTCCTCGGACGGCGCCGGGAGCGACCTGGCGGAGGCGCTGTCGACGCTCGGGTTCACGGTCGCGGACATGCGGCACCGCACCGACGCGGCCGCCGCGCAGACGGTGATCGCCTCGATCGAGGCCGGGCGGAACGACCTGGACTACGACCTGGACGGCGCCGTGCTGCGGCTGGCCAACCGGGACGCGTTCGCGGCGGCAGGGACCCGATCCTCGTCGCCGCGGGGCGCGCTGGCGTACAAGTTCGCGGCCGAGGAGAAGACGACCGTGCTGGACGACGTCGTCTGGGACGTCGGCAAGACGGGCAAGATCGCGCCGGTCGCCCACCTGAAGCCGGTGTTCGTGGGCGGCACCACGGTCACCAGGGCGACGCTGGCCAACCAGGAGGTGATCCGGGCCCGCGGCATCAGGATCGGGGACACGGTGCTGGTGCGCCGCGCCGGTGACGTGATCCCGTTCGTGGCCGGGGTGCTGGACGCGTCCAGGCGCACGGGTGCGGAGCGGGAGATCGTGCCGCCGAGCACGTGCCCGTCGTGCGCGCACCATCTCACGGAGCAGGGCAACAGCCGCGAACTGTTCTGCACCAACGTGGCCTGTCCCGCCCAGACCGTGCGCCGGTTGATCCACTGGGCGTCGCGGGCGGCGGCGGACATCGAGGCGGTCGGTGGCGTGTGGATCGAACGGCTCGCCGAGGCCGGGATTCTCGAGCACCCGTCGGACTTCTACACGCTGACCGCGCAGACGCTGCTGGAGTTCGACCGCATCGGTGAGGTGTCGGCCGCACGCATGATCGAGTCGATCGACGTGAGCCGTGCCGTCGGCCTGCGCCGGGCGCTCATCGGGCTGGCGATCCCGATGGCGTCCGAGGGCACCGCGACCCGCTTGTGCCGCGCGGGTTTCGGCTCACTGGAGGAGGTGGCCGACGCGGGCGAGGAGGCACTCGTCGCGGTGGAGGACATCGGTCCGAAGGTGGCCGCGTCGCTGATCGAGCACCTGACGCGCCTGCGCCCGGAACTGGCGCGGCTGCGGGCGCGGGGCGTCTCGCTGGACGTGCGCGAGGAGGACCTCCCGCCGGTCGTGGCGTCCGACGCCCCGCTGGCCGGCAGGACGGTGGTGGTCACCGGCGCGATCAACGACCCCCGCTCCGGTGAGAAGGTGCCCCGCCCGACCTTCCAGCGGCTGTGCGAGAAGGCCGGCGCGACCACCGCGACGTCGGTCTCTGCGAACACCGACCTGCTGATCACCGGCGCCGACGTCGGCGCCGCCAAGCTGACCAAAGCCGAGAAACTGGGAGTCCAGGTCGTCGACCAGGGCGAGATCTGGCAACAGCTGATCGCGGCCGGCATAGCCTAGAACTCGCGCTGTGTCGCGAAAGCCGAACCGGTTCTGGAAGTTCTGGCGCCACCGGGTGAGCACCTGGCGGAAACCGCCGGCCGCCGTCGAGAGGTCCTAGCGGCTGGGGCCGAGGTGCTGGATCGTCCACCCTCGGCGGTAGCTGCGCGGGCGGGGGAGGTAGGGCCGGCTCTCCCGCCGGGGTGGCAGCTGCCGGAACAGCAGTCCGCGTGCCCGCATGGTCCCGCGCACCAGCTGGACGAACCAGCGGCGCGGGGCGGGCAGCCCGAGCACCGTGCGCAGCGGCGGGTCCAGGAACGCGGCGATCGCGTACGGCACGATCCGGCCGACGAGCGGCCGCAGCGGCGCGGGGAACCAGCCGACGATCACGGCGAGGATGTGGTCGGCGACCTCGCGGTTCACCGGGTCGAACACGGCGTGCTCGGCACGCGTCTTCTCGAGCAGCCGCCGGAAACCCGCGTAGTCCTCCGGAATCCCGCTGATCCCCATCAGCTCGCCCTGCCGCCGCGCGCTGTGCACGAGCGCCTCGATCTCCTTCTCGGACAGCCGCCGCCAGGCGTAGGAGTCGATCCAGTCGATGGGGGAGAGGGTCTGGGACACCAGGACGTACAGGAACTCGTCGTTGGTGATGCGGTAGCTGCGGTGGATGTTGTTGACCACCCGCACGGTGTCCCGCCCGTGCGGGCTGTCCGGACCGTGCCGCTTGATCTCGTACTCCGCCAACATCGTGTCGTCGAAGCGTTTCTGGCCCTCGTCGGCGAAGTTGCGGCTCTTGGCCAGCACGTGGCTGATCGACGGGATGAGCAGGTCGGTCATGACGGAGAACTGGAAACCCACGCGATAGTCCCACGGGAACTCGTAGCGGGTGACGAGCCGGCAGATCTCCGCGTGGTCGCGTTCGGGGTCCAGGGTCTGGATGTACCGCGCGCGCCGGTACCGCCCCAGCATCAGGCGGCGGTCTTCCTGGCGACACCGGCGAGCACGTGCGTGCGCGGCGGATCGTCGGCGAACAGCGTGCGGTCGTCCGGGTGCCACGCGGGCGCGTACACGACCCCGGGCTCCTCCAGCGGCCAGTCCCCGAAGAACCGCGCGAACTGCGCCGCCGTGCGGCTCAGCCCCGGGTTGGTGGTGCTCTCGTACTGTGCGGCCACGTAGTCCATCGCCTCGCGTTCCGCGTCGTCGACGGGGTTCTGCGTGGTGATGTGCGACAGCACGAGCATCGAGCCCGGTGGCAGCTGTGCGCGGTAGTAGTCCAGCGCGCCGGCCGGGTCCTGGTCGTCGTCGATGAAGTGCAGGACCGCGTTGATCACCAGCCCGACCGGCTCGTCCGGGGTGACGAGGCCGGTCTTCCGGATCTCCTTCCACAGCTCCCGGGGCCGCAGGAGGTCGCCGGCGATGGCGTGGTGCCGGGTCGGATCGGCCGTCTCGGCCAGCAGGATCTGGGAGTGGGCCAGCGCCACCGGCTCGTTGTCGACGTACACGACCCGGGTGTCGCCCGCGCCGCTCGCCGTGTCCGCCACCTCGTGCACGTTGCCCTCGGTCGGCAGTCCGGACCCGAGGTCGACGAACTGGCGGATCCCGGCGTCGACGCAGTGGTGCACGGCACGGCCCAGGAACTGGCGGCAGGTACGGGCCGCCGGGGCGATGATCGGCAGGGCGGCGCGCACCTTGTCCGCGAACACCCGGTCGATCGCGTAGTTGCGCGTGCCGCCGAGGAAGTAGTCGTACACCCGCGCCGCGGACGGGCGGTCCAGACTGCCTTCCAGGCTCCGCATGGCGTCCATCGATCCGCCTCCCCGGAGTTCTGTGTGTGGGTCGCGTCCCGGCGATGGTACGGGGGTGGCGCGGTGGGGTGTCTCCCGGGACGGGGCCTAGTGCTGGGGTTTGCGGCCCACCCCGCCCCAGATCACGGCCTGGTTCGGCTGGTCGAACTCGATGACCGGGGAGTTCGGGCCGGCCTCCTCCGGGTGCCAGGACTGGGACCAGCTCATACCCGGTGACAGCAGCTCGAAGTCGCCGAAGTACTTGCGGATCTCGTCCCGCGGGCGCCAGAGCACCGGGCTGCTCGACGTGTCGTACATCCGCTTGAGCTCGGCGAGCTGCTCGGCGATGTCGTCGGGCACGCCGTCCGCGGTGCCGTGGGAGATGGCCAGGTACGAGCCGGCGGGCAGCAGCTCCCGGTACCGTGCCAACGCGCGCTGGGTGACGTCCACGCCGTCTGTGTCGAACTGCAGTACGTGCAGCACGGCGATGAACATGAGCGCGATCGGCTGGTCCATGTCGATCACACCGGTCTCGATGACCCGCTGCCACAGGCGGTCCGGGTTGCGCAGGTCGGCGTTGATCACCGCGTGCCGGTTGGGGTCGCCGTTCTCCTCCAGCAGCACCTGGGAGTGGGCGACCGCGACCGGCTCGTTGTCGATGTAGACGACCTTCGACTCCGGCGCCACCTCGTCGGCGACCTGGTGGGTGTTGCCCATGGTCGGCACGCCGGCGCCGATGTCGACGAACTGCCTGACCCCCTTGCCAACGAGGTGTCGCACCATCTTGTGCAGGAACAGCCGGTTGGCGACCGCGATCTGGCGCAGCAGCGGAAACATGGACACGGCGCGCTCACCGAACTCGCGGTCGATCGCCCAGTTCGCGGTGCCGCCCAGGTACCAGTCGTACACGCGGGCCACGCTGGGGCGCTCGAGGTCGACTCCCTGGGGCGGGAAAGGGTCGTCCTGCTCGGCGTCGGTCACTTCTGGTCCTTCCCTCCTGCTTGTCACACCCGGATCCGGGTGCGGAGCTCCTGGCTCATCTTCTCCAGGAACTCCGCGGTCTCGCCGCGTTCCAGTGCCGCGCCGCGCAGCCGGTCCCACGCGTCGACGAACAGCTCGAAGTCACCCTCGTCGTCGATGTAGGTGCCGCCGGCGGCGTGCTCGATGAAGACGAAGTCCTTGGTGGCGTCGGAGAACCGCATGATCGTGAAGTCGTTCGGGACGAAGGAGAGTTTCGTGTCGAACGGAAGGATGTGCACGAACGTCCGCTGGTAGCGCTGTTCCAGGTCGAGCAGGTGCTGGGCCTGGTCGAGCGCGACCGAGGCGTTCGGGCCGCCGGGCATCCGGCGGAACGCGGCCTCACCGAGGATGAACCGGTAGAACGGCGGCCGCTTGAGGTCGAAGACCTGCCTGCGCTCCAACCGGTTGCGGACCAGCGCGGTGACGTCGGTCGCGCGGGCCTCGCTGAACTGCTTGAGCATGTAGTGCTCGGACTGCAACGGTCCGGGAATGCGTTCGCCGTGCCAGCTGAGGATCTCCGAGGCGGCGGGTTCGAGGTCGGTGAACGTGCGGAACCAGTGCGGCACAGCGGACCGGTACCCGGCCCACTGGCCGCGCTGCACGCTGGAGCGTGCGAGCTCGGTCATCATGTCGACCTCGGTCTTGCTGGCCCCGAAGGCATCCAGCATCTGCTTGAGGTCGGCCTGCTTGACCGAGACGGCCCCCGCCTCGATCTTGTTGATCTTCCCTTGCCCGCAGCCGAGAAGCTCGGCGACTTCCTGCTGGGTCATGCCGGCCGCCAGCCGCGCACGACGAATCTCGTTGCCGAGCTGTCTGCGCCGCGACGTCACCGTGCTCGACACCGGCGTCTCCCGCTCTCCGCTCATGGGGCCAACGAGTGGATCACCTTAGTCCACCCTCGCCACCACAGTAGTTCAGGCGGTCGTGCCGGCGTCTCCCACAGAATAATCGCCGACCTAGAGACCTCGGGCGGTCGGACCGGTGCCGGTCCTGGTCACGGCGAGAAACGCGCCCCAGCTCGCGTCGCCGAAGACCAGGACCGGGCTCGCTTCCGGTTTGGTGTCGCGGATCCCGACCACTCCTGGCGCACCGCCGAGGTTCACCTCGACGCAGTTGCCGCCGTTGGGTCCGCAGTAGGTCGCCGTCTTCCAGGTGTTGTCGGGCAAGGCATCGTGCATGGTCATGTCGCACTCCCCAATGATCAACTCTCCCCTTGACGCAGGATTAATCGTGCACCAAGATTAATCTCGAATCAAGAGTCGGGGAGGTGACGCGAGGTGGTAGACGTCGCAGGGCACCTGACAGTCGATGTCGGGCCTGCCGGTTACGGGGAACTGATCGCGAAGCCGAGGACCTGCCCGAGCAGAGCCGCCGCGCCACCGAATGATTATTCCGAGGAGGTAATAGTCCTCGGTCGGCTCAAGCCAGGGATGGCGTCCGAGACCCGTCGGGTCGTGCACGTGTTCGCGCTGGTGACAGACCTGCTGCACGACGCCGTGGTGCGGGCGCGCTGCGGTGTCGCACTGGTCGCCGGTGATCTTCAGTGGTTGCCGCGGTTCGCCGGCATGCCGTGCGAGCGGTGCGTGCTGACGGGCCGGTCTCAGCCGATGCTGGGGATGAACGCGGGCGGCTGGTAGGCCGGATGGGCTCGCTCGAAGGCCGCCGCCAGGGCGAGAACCTTGGCGTCGGCCCAACGTTCGGCGAAGAACGAGATGCCGATCGGTAGCGGGCCGGCGTATCCCGCGGGCACCGAGACGTTGGGATATCCCGCGACGGCGGCCGGTGTCGACGAGCCGAGTTCGAACGCGTCGCCGGTGGCGTAGTCGGTTCGCCAGGCCGGGCCGTTGGTCGGCGCCATGATCGCGTCGAGGTCGTGCCGGTCCATCGTCTCGTCGATGGACCGGCGCGCGGCGTCGGTGGCGGTCCGGCGTCGCTCCAGGTAGACGGGGTCGGTCGGCGCGGGCGCGGCCTCGGCCTGCTCGAACAGCTCCTGCCCGAACCTGGACAGCTCGACGGGATCCCGTTCGTTGAAGGCGATCACGTCCGCGAGCGTGTCCGGGGCGCCGGGCCGGGCGGCGAGGTACCCGCCGAGGTCGCGGCGGAACTCGGTGAGCAGCGCGGGCAGCTCGTTGTCGTTGACCACGTCCTGGTAGGGCAGGTCGACGTCGACGACGGTGGCGCCCCGGGCCGTCAGCACGGCGACCGACTCGTCGACCACCCGGTCGACGCCGGCGTCGACGCCGGACAGCCGCCAGACACCGATCCGCTTGCCGCGCAAGGCACCCGGCCGCAGCAGGGCTGCGTAGTCCGTGGGTTGGCCGGCGGGAATATTCCGGGTCGCCGGATCGGCGGGGTCGCGTCCCTGCAGCACAGACAGGGTGATGGCCGCGTCGACCACGTGGCGGGTCATGGGCCCCGCGGTGTCCTGCTCGGCCGAGATCGGGACGACACCGGTCCGGCTGACGAGCCCGAGCGTCGGCTTGTGCCCGACGATGTCGTTGGCGCCGGCCGGGCAGACGATGGAGCCGTCGGTCTCGGTGCCGACTGCGACCTGGGCGAGCGAGGCGGCGATGGCGGCCCCGGAGCCGGAGGAGGAGCCGCAGGGGTTGCGGTCCAGTACGTAGGGGTTGTTGGTCTGACCACCGACACCCGACCAGCCGGAGGTGGAGTGGGTGGAGCGGAAGTTGGCCCACTCGGAGAGGTTGGTCTTGCCGAGGACCACGGCCCCGGCCCGGCGAAGCCGGGCGACGAGGTGAGCGTCGGCCTGGGGGCGGCTGCCGTGGAACACCCGCGAACCCGCGGTGGTGGGCAGGTCGCGGGTGTCGATGTTGTCCTTGAGCAGCACCGGAATGCCGTCGAGCGGTCCACGCAGGTGTCCCGCGCGCCGGCGTGCGTCGCTGGCCGCGGCCTCGGCGAGCGCGTGCCCGTTGACGGCGACGATCGAGTGCACCTTCGGCTCGACCGACTCGGCCCGGTGCAGGTAGGCGGTGGTCAGCTCGACGGAGGTGAGGCGCCCGTGAGCCATCCGCTGTTGCAGGTCGGGAATGGTGGCCGCGTTGAGGTCGAACCCGAGCGGTCCACCGGCGTGGTCATCCTCCGCGGTGGCCGCCTCGGGCAGCACGGCGAGCACGACGAGAGCGACGACGGCGACCGGCAGACGCATTCGAGGCATGCCAGCCATGCCACTCCACCGGAGAGCGCAAAGCTAGCCCCATTCGCAGGATTCCTGCCCAGCTGATGGCCTGACCGGTCCCGGCCGGGCGAGCTTGCCGACTCCCGTCGCGGCAGGCCTGAACCACGCCATACGGTCCATTGTGGACGAAAGGCGGGCATGGTCACACCTGCGTAACGAGCCCTTATATGGCGCCGGCGTGTCTCGATACCCCCCCGGGGGGTCACTGGCGGGAAGGCAGGACATGGCGTTTTTCGGTGTTACACATGCCGCTGAGCGGGAGGGGGCGGTGGCACCCGATCTCGAACCCGTGCGCGGCCCCGCACCGGACCCCGTGCGGGGCCTGTACCGGGCACTGGGCAACCGGTCGCTCGCCGACCTCGGCCCGACGGGTCCGGTCCCGGCTCCCGCCGGGGGCACGACGGTCGCACGCCAACTCGGTGGCGGTCTGCACCTCGGCCCGGATCCCGTGCCGGCGCCCGCCGGTCCCGCCTCGGCCGCGCCGGCCACCACCACGCCGGCCACCACCACGCCGGCCACCACCACGCCGGCCACCACCACGCCGGCCACCACCACGCCGGCCACCACCACGCCGACCACCAGTGCGCCGACCACCGTGCTGCCCGCGCCGGTGGTGACCACCGACGTCCCGCGTCCACCCGACCCACCGCAGGTAGCCGCCGTGCAAGCCCTGGATGCGTCGTTCCTCGCGAAGCTGCTCGCCGGGTTCGGCATGACTCCCGCCACCGTGGCCGGGTGGCTGGCCGGCCTGCCCCTCCCGGTCGACTCCGCGGCCCCCTACTGGGGAGTGCCCCAGGTCGGCACCTACGTCGACACCCTCGCCCGGGGCTGGACCACGCGGTTGACCGCCGCGAAACGCCCGCTCGACCCGCTGCTCAGAGCGGAGCTGGTCAAGGACTACGGCGAGACGATGGAGGGCGCCTTCGCCCGCCTGTCGGTTCCCGGCGTGCGTGTCCCCGGCGGGCTGGCCGCACCGTTCTCCCAGCTACCGGACCGGATCCGGGCACTGATCAGGAAGCGGCTCGCGGAGCTGACCAGGAAGAGCGGCCCGGACGAGGCGGTCATCGCGGAGCTCATCACCTTCCGCCGGCGGATCGACCACGCGATCACCTCGTACCGGAACATCGCCGCCTGGGGCTGGCTGGTCGAGCGGCGCGAACACCTCGACTTCGCCACCATCGCCAACCCGAAGGTGAAGCCGATCTGGCCGTTCCAGCCCGCCGCGCTGCCGGCCGCGGCCACCGAGGCCGAGGTCGTCCACCAGGAACTGGTGCGCCGCAAGCGGGAGCTCACCGACCGTCAGGTCGCGGACGCCGTGGCCCGCGCCACCGCGGCACTGCGCAACCAGCGGAAGGACCAGACACTGGAGCTCACCGAGGACGAGCGGGCCGCTGCGGTCGCGGCCGCGGAGGTCCGGCAGGTGGGTGGCCGCGGGGTCGCCGACCAGGTCGTGCGGGCCGCGGGCCTGGCCGAGGAGCAGAAGGACTGGGTCGACGTCCACGAGAAGGCGCCGGACGGCACGCCGGTCTGGGGTCCCCGGTGGGACAAGGACAGCATCGGCGTGCTCCCGGGCACCGCCGAGCTGGTCAAGACGCTGGACGACCGGTACGGGGCGCCCTTCCTCGCCGCCAACTACCGGGGCCACGGCGGCGGAAGCTTCGCCGACCGGGGTCGCTCACTGGACCTCACCCTCCCGGTACCCAGGCAGGCCAACGGTTTCTACGACCCCGCGGCGGCCATCCGCTTCCTGCTCGCGATCGACGCCGCCGCCGCCGACCTCGGCATCGAATGGCGTGTCCTGTACGACGACGCGTCGGTGGCCATGGCCGTCAACGGACAGCTGGGCCGCCAACGCGTCGCCGAGGTCGCCAACACCTCGCGGAACGAGCGGACCCATGCCATCGAGAACATCAACTGGCACGGCCCGCTCGTCCTCCACTTCCACCTGGATCTCGCCTACTGACAGGTGATCGTCGGCGTTGCCCAGTCGCCGTGGTCGTTGCCGTTGCCGTCGCCCGCGTCGCCGACCACCAGGTCGAGTACCTGGGCGCCGGTCAGGTCGGCGGACAGCGGCACCGCGGGCGTCCTGCCCCTGATCGTCGGCGTGCCGGCGACCGGGACGCCGTCGGCGAGCACGGTGAACGTGACGGTCCCGGCGCCGTTCTGCTCGTCGTCGACGCCGACGAGCGCCGAGAACCGCGTGCACGAACCGCCCAGGTAGAGCCGGATGTCGCTCACCGAGTTGGTGCCGAGGCCCTTCGGGTAGGTGACGCCGCCGATCGTGATCGGCCTGCCGTCACCCGCGGCGTTCTCGCCGACGCTGGTGTCCCGTTCCACCGGGCCCCAACCGTTGGACGCCGACAGGAACGGCAGGTCGCTGACCGCGTTGGCGCCGGCCGGCGGGGTGGCCGGTACCGTGCCGACGATCCGCTCGTCCCGGCCGGTCGACCGGGCGCCGTGCTGGGTGTAGCCGACCGACACCCGCAACGCCGACCACGCCGGCAGCGTGCCCGCCGGCACGGTCACCCGCCAGGTGAAGCGGACCGACTGCCCCGGGCGCAGCACCCGGACCGGATCGGCCGTGCTCGCCGTCCAGCCCGGTGGGACGGCGAGCGCCGGCGTCACGCCGTACGCGGGGGAGCCCTTCGCCGGCACGGAGACCGTGGCGGTCGCGGTGATCGTCTGGCCGGCACGCACGGTGTCCGGGACATCCAGGGCGACCGCGACCCCCGGCGGCCTCGGCATCGCGTACCGGTGTGCGTCGTAGCCTGGACTACGGTTCTGGCCGACCCGCAGCGGCGAGGTGTAGCTGCCGTAGCTCGTCAGCTCGACCTTGCCGAGCCCGCCGCTGGTGCCGTCGGTGTTCCAGACCGCGACCGCGATCGTGTTGGCGCCGTGCGGGTTCAGGATTCCGTTCGGCACGGGGAAGGTGTGCTGCGGGCCGAGCTGGTTGACGTAGTTGCCGACCTGCCAGCCGTTGACGAACAGCGTCGCCCGGTAGGCCCTGGCCGGATCGTCGGTGATGGTGAGCCCGAGTGAGGTGTCCTGGCCGGCGGGCAGGTTCAGCCTGACGTTCGTGCGGTACCAGGACACGCCGGGCCGCGGGTCGGCGGCCGGCAGCGTGATGTTCGACCAGCCGGCGTCGGGGTAGCCGGGTAGTGACCAGCCGGCTCGCTCGCCGTACAGGCCGCCGGTCGACAGTGGGCCGCGGACCGGGTCGATCTGCCGCTCGCCGCCCCGAACTCCCTGCAGCCGCCACGTGATCGAGGTCAGCGGCGCGCCGTTCAGCGACGCCACGTTCAGTCCCCGCGCGGACCTGTTGTTGTTCGTGGAGTTGTAGTCCTCCTCGTGTCCCATGTTGACGGTCAGCACGGCGAGCACGTTGTCCGCCCTGACCGAGCCGGCGGGGAACGTGAGGTCGGCCGTGCCGGTCGTCGAGCTGCCGAGGAAGACGCCGTTGAGCCACGCCGAGAAGGCCTGCGCGCCACCGCCCGACTGCGACTCCAGGTGGATGCCGGTCTGCTTGCCGGTCGAGTGGAACCGCCCGCGGTACCAGGTGTTTCCGGTGTGGAACCCGTAGTCGTCCGCGAACGGCACCGGGCCGCCGGTCACCGGGGTGACGCTGTTGGACGCCGTCCTGTCGGCGACCACCCAGCGGGAGTCGTCGAAGGCGGGATCGGACTCCGGTGACTCCGCCCGGTGCTTCCAGTTCGTCAGCGCGGGCAGCGTCACCGCCGCGGCGACGGGAACGGTGGTGCGGACGGGCTTCCCGTTCCACGTCACGTGCCGGGCGGACGTGAACACCTCGATGTCCGGGTCGGTGCCGTTGTCGCCGGTGAGCTCGAGGGTGTCGCCGTGGCTCCGCGCCGTGCGCAGCAGGTGCGTGCCCCGCACGAGGACCGGACCGGCCGCGGTGTCCTGGCGCCAGAACGTCTCGGCGGTGGGCTTGTCGGCGAGCAACAGCGTCAGCTTCCGGTGTCCACTTGCGACCGTCACGCGAATCAGCCCGCTGTGCCGGTAGTTCAGGCGCAGGTCGCCGGTTGCCGCGTCCCAGGTGGTGTCGACCGTGCCCCCGGCCGACGTGACGGCCGGGCGCGACGGGTAGTTGAGCACCGTCTCGCCGTCGGTGTCCTTGTCGCCGTACAGGACGGCCACGTCGCCGCCGCCGATCGTCGCGTTGGTCATGATCTCCGAGGTGGAGTACCGCAGCGTCGACTCGCCGAGTGCGTAGTTGGCCACGATGATGTGCGAGTCGCGGCCGTCGAGGGTGATCGCGGTGCCGGGCTGTTGCGGTACAACGGGATACGTGGCCGGCGGGGGCGTCGGTGGCACCGTGAGGTCGATGGCGTCGATCGCGACGAAGTTGTCCGTGGACGTGGCGGTGTTGTGCGTGCCGGTCACGACGATCCTCAGCGTGTGCGGGCCGTCGGTCAGCCCGGACGCCTGGTACAGCACGGCCTGGTTCTCCTCGCCCGAGTCGTCCACGGTGGCCTGTCTGACGTCGTCGAGGTAGACGTCCGCGTAGCCGTGGTTGTTCGTCCGCGACCCGATCCAGCGCACCGCGGTGCCGGTGAACGGCACGGTCAGCGTGTCGCCCGCCCGGTTGGAGAACGACTCGGTGTGCCGGTAGTCGCCGCCGGTGTAGCTGGTGTCGGCCACGTGCGACCAGCTGCCGCCGTACCGCAGGTCCGCGTCCGGGTCGTCGTAGGTGTAGGACGGCTCGGGCGTCGGTTTCGCGTTGAGGTCGATGGCGATGTGCGTGCCGTCCACCGAGTTCGACGTGGAGTCGTCGTGGCGCAGCACATGGAACTGCGTGCCGGTGTCCAGGTTCATCCGTCCGGTGTCGACGATCGCCCGGTTGTCCGGTGCGGTCGTGGGGATCCGGTCTGTCTTGGTCAGCGGCGCGACCGACTGGGTGAAGTAGCCGATCAGCTTGTCCTCGTAGTACTTCGGGTCGAGCTGGCGTGTCTCGCGGATCGCCGCGCCGTAGTCGTAGGACGTGTAGTTCTGCGGCATGCCGAGCCAGCCCCAGTTGGTGCCGCCGTAGGTCATGTAGAAGCTCTGCGCGGTGGCGCCGACCGCGATGTTCTGCTTGTAGAACACGTTGGCGAACTGGTCGTTGATCAGCTGCGCGCACTTGTCGTAGCCGGGGCCGCCCCACGGGTCGAACGCGCCGCCCTGGAACTCGGGGGTGTACAGGGGCCGGCCCGCCGGGTGGTCGTAGCTGATGTCCGGAACTCCGCGCCACCGCGTGGGGTTGCTGCAGTCGAAGCCCTGCGGGTAGGAGTCCGGCCCGTCGATGTCCAGCGCGCCGGTGCCGGTGTTGAACGTGCCGTTGTTGTTGCCGGTCAACGGAACCGTGATGCCGTCCGCACGTGCCTTGTCCTCGAGGTGGCGCATGTAGGTGTTGCCGGCCGCCGAGCCGTTGTAGTACTCGTTCTCGACCTGGTAGGCGATCACCGTGCCGCCGCCGTCGGTCAGCTGGTGGCGGGCGAGGATCCGGTCGATCCGGGACAGCCACTCGTCGGCGTAGGTCAGGAACTGGGGGTCGGCGCTGCGGTTGGCACCGGGCTTGGTGGACAGCCAGCCGGGCAGCCCGCCGCCGTCGACCTCGGCGTTGATGTAGGGCGCCGGCCGGGCGATGACGTACAGGCCGGCCTGCTGTGCCATGTCCAGCAACCTGTCGACGTCCCGCACGCCGGTGAAGTCGTACTTCCCCGGCGCGGGGGAGTGGTAGCCCCAGTCGAAGTACAGCGAGGTGGCGTTGAAGCCGGCGGCCTTCATCTTCTGGAAGATGTCGAGCCACAGGTCCGGGCTGGGCAGGCGGAAGTAGTGGAACTCGCCCGACCACAGGTACGTGCGCGCGCCGTCGACGAGGAAGGAGTAGCCGTCGAAGCTCACGGTGTGCGCCTGTGACCGTGCCTTCTCCGTCGCCTGGGCGGGCCGGGTGCCGGTGAGGCCGAGCAGGGCGAGCGTCACTATCCCGACAATGGCGACGAACCGCTGCCACCAGCGCTCGGAACGGACTCGGTACGGACGCATGTCTACTCCGAGGGCAGCAGGGGACTCCGACGTCAACACGATCGTTGCCGGACAGGTGCGTGGGGTCAAGGACCGCTACTGTGACCAACGGTGAGGATCTGGTTGGCGTTGTCCGCGGTCGCGCGGCTGGCGGTCGCGGTCGTCGCGGGTGTGGTGGCCGGCATGGTCGCCGGTGTGCTGACGGACGCGCCGCTCGGCGTCATCGCCGGGATCACCGCGACGGAGCTGTTCTTCGTGGTGACGGGCTGGATCACGCTGTGGCGGATGGACGCCGACGCCACCCGGGACAACACGCGGCGGCAGGACTTCCGGCCGCTGCTGGAGGAGATCCTCGTCGTCGCGGTCGCGTTGTGCGGTCTCGTCGGCGTGGTGGTGCTGCTCCTGCTCCGCAACTCCCCGGTCGTGGCGTCGATCGCGCTGGCCGGCGTGTTCCTGGCGTGGGCGGCGCTGCACCTGATGTACGCCACGCGCTACGCGCATCTCTACTATCTCGACCCGGCGGGCGGGATCGACTTCAACTCGCCGGAACCGCCGGCGTACCGGGACTTCCTGTATTTCAGCTACAACCTCGGCATGACCTACCAGGTCTCCGACACGTCCGTGTCGAGCACCGTGATCCGTGGCGTGGTGCTGCGGCACACGCTGCTGTCCTATGTGTTCGGTACGGGCATCCTGGCGACCACGATCAACCTGGTGGTGAGCGCGGTCGCCGGCTAACCCGGGTTGGTGCTGAACCGGGTCGGGGTGACGAGGACCGCGGCGCGGCGGTCGGCGACCATCTCGCGGTCGTACTCGTCGAGGTCGGAATGCCGGCCGCCGGCGGCGTGGTAGATGTCGCGGAGCAGCTGGGGGAGCCGGTCGGCCGGCACGGCGGGGTGCGGGTCGTCGGGGCCGGCGATCTCGGTGGTGCCGGACACGGCGATCCACTGCCAGCCGGCGCGGAAGACCAGGGTGGCGCGCGGGTGGGCGCGGACGTTGGCGAGCTTGGCGGTGTCGCCACGGGAGACCAGCGCGACGACGGACTCCCCGGTGGCCGGATGGGGGAGGATGCCCGCGTTGACCACGGACACCGCCGGTTCCCCGTCCGACCGCGTGGTGACCAGCACCGCCAGCCAGTTCTCGGTGCTGGCCAGCTCGGCGACCCGGCGAAGCCCGTCCTCGGTCGAAACCATGTCCCGAACCTACCGTGAATGGTGCGGGAGGCGCGCGCTGTGCCGGGACAAATACCGTTGACCACTCGGAACAGCCGATCCGGCCGGCTTTCTTCGTTGCCGAGCACGGTCCACACAGGACAGACGGCCGGGTCGTCAGCTCAAGGGTAGAGCGGTTGGCTCAGCACGCCCACTCTCCGCGTACACGGGTATGGGATTGCTTCCTTCTCGTGGGATCAACGGGTTCGGGGTTCGAGTCCCCGGCGGCCCACCACCACCCGGCAACGGTCAGCCGTCCACGAGCAGGCCGCGCAGGGGCCCCTGGAGACGCCCGGCGCGGCGGGAGACGCCCGGGAGCAGCGTCAGCCGGTGGGTGCGTGGTTGGCCGGTGTTCTCGCGGTGGGCCTGTTCGTCGGCGATGGGGCGCCACAGGTCGTCCACGACGTCCGCCGGGTCCGTGTCCAGGTCGGCCACCGGGCGGCGGAGATGTTCCGACCACAGGCGCAGGCGGGTCGAGTGGATCAGCTCCCGGTCGTCGGTCGCGACGTTGACCTCGGTGTCGTTGAACAGCGAGTGCTCGTTGAGGTTCGCGGAGCCGATGGTCATCCACACGTCGTCGACGATGCCCAGCTTGGCGTGTACGTACACCGGGGCCGACTCCTGGCCGTCGTGTGTGCTGAGCGTGGCGGCCAGCAGGCGGTTGTGGCCGTCGTCGGCGTCTATCAGGCGGCCCAGCTGGCCGCGGGTGGTGTCCGCGCCGTTGCTCGGTTTGCGGGGCAGCAGCAGGACCATGCGGAAGCGGTCGTCCGGTGGGTCGCGGAGCTTGTCGATCAGCACCTCGGCGATCTCGGGCGACCACATGAACTGGTTCTCCAGGTACACCAGTCGCTTCGCGGACCGCAGCGCGCGCAGGTAGGCGTCCAGGATGGTGAACTCGCCCCGCTTCGCGAACGCGTAGGTCCCGTCCGGGACGGTGCGCAGCATCTGCACGTCGGTCGTGCCGGCCGGTTCGGGCGGCGCGACCTCGGGCAGTTCCTCGCCGGCGATCTCGGTCCAGCGGTTCCGGAAGTGGTTGGCGACGTCGGCCACCACGGGTCCCGACAGCCGGGTCATCAGGTCGTGCCAGCCGATGGCCCGGTCCGGCGGGTGCTCGTTCGTGTCGTGCCGGTCGCCTTGCAGCGCGGTGAAGTCGATCCCACCGACGAACGCGATGGTGTCGTCCACGATCACCAGCTTCTCGTGGTGGCAGTGCATGGTGCGTTCCCGCGAGTCCAGCACGCACCGCACGCCGGTGTGCTCGGTGAACCGGCGCTGCTGCTCCTTCACGAGCCGGCGGGTCGGCTGGAACGCGGGCATCGGCGGACCGGCCCACATCAGCAGGCGCACGTCCACGCCGCGCTGCGCGGTCGACGCGAGAAGGTCACGCAGGGTCGGCGCGTCGGGCCCGCGGGTCAGGCGGAAGTCGGCACTGGCATGCCAGTTCGCGATGTGGACGTGCGACTTCGCGTTCCTGATCGCGTCCTCGATCGCCGGCAGCGCCTCGACGCCGTCGATCAGCACCTCCAGCCGGTTGCCGGGCCGGACCGGGGCCCGCGTCCCGAACGGGTCGCGGCTGCCCGGCGAGCCCAACACCTCACCCCAGCCCAGCCGGCGCAACCGGCGCTCGTGGTGCGAGCACAGGACCTGCTCGATGCGGTCGCCGACGCGTTCGTCCACCTTGTCCAGCACTGAGCGAAATGTGTGCACGATGTCCATGGCACTACAACTTCGCCGGTTCCGCTGAACGAGAGCGGGTGTCGTGTGACCCCGGGACCGTCGCCGTGGAGCCACGTGGTTCCGGGGTCACACGACCTAGCCGCGGCCGGTCTTCGCCTGGAGCTCGTCGATCAGCTCGGAGGCCTGTGCCTTGGTGAGCCCGTCCGGCACCTCGGCGCCGGCCTCGTGCGCCAGTGTGTGCAGGTAGGACTGCTGGGGGCCGGTCATCGGCTCGTCCCCAGTCACCCAGTCCTCTGGATCCTTGTCGGGCACCGGAGTGACCACTGTTGGCTCCTTTCCTCGAACGCCCGTTCTATCTACCCCGCGCGGTCGCCGGCTACACCGTTTCGTCGCCGATCTGTCGTCGGCGTCACGGAGAGTGGGGCCATGCGAACCGTGGTCGACGTCATCCCGGCCGCTCACGGCCTGGTCGAGCCGACCCCGGTCGTCACGTTCTCCCGGACCGGCGCGGGCATGCGCGCGGACCGGGTGGATCCGCTCACCCCCGGAACCGGGGGCGGGTCGTCTCCGGGCACGCGGGCCTGGGCGTGTGTCGCCGCGCCGGCACTGGGGGGCCGGCGTGCGAGTCACGTGCCGCGTGACCGGAGAGCCGCTCGGCGAGCGGCGGTTGGGCATACCGGTGTCCGGCCACTGCCGGGCACTACCGGGGGGACCCGCCGCTCGCCGGCCGGTGGCCGCGCCGACACACGTGCCGCGGACCTGGCCGTCAGCACACGCGGCCGGTCGGGCTGCCGGCCGGCAGGTCGCGGCGCTCGGTCGCGGTGAGGTCGCGGCCGACGATCCGGCACAGGTGCTCGGCCCACCGACCCGGGTCGAGCGGCAGCCTGGTGAGACCCGCGTTGCCCCAGTACAGAAGCGTCCGCCCGTCGGCGGAGACGACGGCCGGCCCGGGTGTCTGCGTCTCGACGTCGGCGACCGCGGCCGCCCGGCCCGTGTCCCACACCCGGACCACGTCACTGCCACGCACCACCACGCGGTTGCCGGCGAAGTGCTTGACCTCGACATCCAGGCCGGCCGGGACCACCTGCCGCGGTGCCAGGACCTCCCGCCGCCGCTGGAGGTCCCAGACGGTCACCGTGCCGTCGAAGCCGGATGCCGCCAGCATCCGGCCGTCCGGGCTGAACCGCAGGCTCGAGATCTTGCCGATGTCGTTCACCGGCAGGTTCACCACGTGGCCGTGGTCCAGGTCCCACAGCTCGACGCCAGGGCCGGCGTCGAACGCGATCTCGTCGCGGCCGGGCCGGCCCTGACAGGCGACCGTGTCCGCGAGCCGCTTCAGCTCGGCTTCCGTGTGCCCCAGGCGAACCGGCGGCCCGATGAGCCGGCCGGCGCGGACGTCCAGCCGGACGACCGTGCCCGCGAAGACGACCGCGGCCTGTCGCGGTGCCGGCAGGCCGGCGACACAGGCGATGTTGAAGCGCCCGGGGAACCGGTCCCGGTTGCGGGTCATCACCGCCGGCAGCGTGATCCGGGCGACGACGGCCATGGTCGGCACGGCGAACACCACGACGTGCTCCCTCGCCGGGTCCACCGCGAGCATGCGGGTGCCGTCCGCGTCGAACCACCGGGGCACGAGACCGTCCGGGTTCGGCACGCTGGTGAGCGCCGCACCGGTCAGGGTGTCCCACAGGCCCAGCTCCGGCCGCGTGGCCGTCGACGCGGTGACGGCGTACCGCAGGTCCTGGCTGAAGAGTGGGTCGGCGAGGAACGGGTCGTTGGCCGGGGAGTAGTCGTGCTCGGGCACGTCCACGACGGCGACCCCGGTGCCCACCGCGCTGACCACCCGCGTGCCGTGCGAGGTCCTGGCGAGCACCGGCCGGACGACCGCGCCGGGGCCCGCCGGCGTGGGCACGGCGACCCGTGCCGGACCGCCGGCCGCCGGGTTCACCAGCCAGGTCGCGTCCCGTGGGTGGCTCCCGCTCTCCGTGGTGGCGAAGGCCGTCGTGACCCGGCCCTCGCGGTCGGTGGCGAACGCGACCGGCGGCGGGCACGCCAGGTTCGACACCGGCAGCCGGCGAAGCGACCGGCCGGTGGTGAGGTCCCAGTACTCCAGCGTCGCGTCGGCGCAGGTGATGGCCATGCGGCCGTCGCCGGTGACGATCGCGTCGCCGTGTTCGGGCAGTGAGGTGATCGTGGTGGGTGCGCCGCCGTCCAGCGGCCTGCGCGACAGCTCCCGCCCGGCGGCCATGACGACGCTGTCCCCGCCGGGCCCGAACCACACCGACCCGGCCGCCCACCTGGCCGCTGCGGCGGCGCTCGGGACGGGCGTCTCCGCGCCGGTCGCCGTGTCCCACACCACCAGCCCGCTGGTCGAGAGCGTGGCGAGCAACCGGTCGCCGCGGTCGTCGAAGCGCAGCACGGCGGGCTGGTCGGCCTGCGGACCCTCGGCGCGGAGCACGGTGACCCCGCCGTCGCGGCCACGCAGCTCGACCCGGCCGAGGTCGTTGGCGGTGGCCACCAGCCGGCCGTCCTGGCTGACCGCGACCCGCCGCACGTCCCGGCCGAGCCGGGTGACCACGGTTCGGTTCCCGTCCAGGTAGAGCACGGCGGCGCCGTCCAGCCCGGCGACCGCGACCGCGCTGCCGTCGGCGCTCACGGCCATGTCCAGGATCTGGCCGACCCCGGGCGGCAACACCAGGCGGGTGTCGCGGTACCGCTGGTACTCGGCGGCGAGGTTGGCCAGCACCGTGGGGTCCTGGCTGGCGCGGTACGCGGCGACGGACTCGAGCGCGGCGACGTCCGGGTCGGTGCCGATCCGGTCCCGCGCCATGGCCACCAGCACCTGTCCGGCGTTGCGGCGCAGCTGGTCCTCCAGCTCGCTCGCGCGCTGCTGGCGGTCCACCGCGAACCAGCTCACGACCATGAGCAGGACGAGGATGATCACGAGCGCGGTGCGCCAGGTGGTGTTGCGCCGCGTCCGCCGCCTGCGGCTGGCGAGGATGTAGTCGCGTTCGGTGGGGGAGATGCCGTGCGGGTGCGTGCGCAGCCACGCCACGGCACCGGCGAGCCGTACCCCCGCGAGCGGCTCCGTGCGCCGGATGCTCTCCCGCAGGTCCTCCTGCCACACGCGGAAGTCCCGCTCCTCCACGAGCCACTCGTGCAGTCGCCGCCAGTGCGTCGCGAGCGTGGCGTGCGCGAGGTCGATGGTCAGCTCGCCGGTCGCGTCCGTGCCGGTCACCAGCAGCCGGGTGGTGGCCAGCCGCGTGGCCAGCGCGATCAGCTCCGGCGCCAGCTCGCCACCGCGCGCGGTGCGCCGGACCGCGCCGTCGCCGTCGGGCCGGACCAGCTGCAGCAGCAGCCGGCGGGCGTCGGCGCGCTCGTCCTCGCCCAGCTCCTCGGTCCACACCTGCTCGGCGTAGGTGGCGACCGCGCCGCCGACGCCGCCGAACGCGTCGTAGGCGGTGTGGGTCAGCAGGCCGTGGTCCTGCTCGTCCCACAGCCGGGTCAGCGCGAACTGCATCAGCGTGAGTGCGGCCGGCGCGTCGCGGGCCTCCTCGATGATCCGCGCCACCAGCCCCGGCTCGAAGCTCACGCGGGTCGACCGGACCGGCTCGGAGACGGCCGCCCGCAGCTGCTCGGTGCTCATCGGGGTGAGCAGGAAGACCGAGTTCCCGGTGACCTCGCCGAGGCCGAGCCGGTGCACGGCGACGTCGAGCGTCTCGGTCCGCACGGTCAGCACGACGTGCGCGGCGGCCGGGCCGGTGGCCAGGCCCACCAGCAGGGCGGCCAGCTCGCCGGCCGCCTCCTCGCGCCGGGCGACCAGCTCCTCGAACTGGTCCACGCACACCAGAAGACGGCTCGTCCCGGTGGCCTCGAGCACCTCGCCGACCACTTCCGGCAGCCGGCCGCCGGCGACGGCCGCCGCGACCACGGCGCGGCGCGACAGCGTCTCGGTCGGCCCGAGTCCCGGTTCCAGCAGCGGCAGCAGGCCGCCCGCCAGCGCGACCTCGGGCGGCACACCCGCCAGCGGGCGGAACGCCGCGATGGCCCAGCCGCGCCGGCGAACGCGGGGGAGCAGGCCGGCGTGCACCAGTGAGGACTTGCCGCTGCCGGAGCGGCCGACGACCGCGACGAACCGGTGGTCGGACACCATGCGCGCCAGCGCCTCGGTCGACTCGGCACGGCCGAAGAACAGCTCGGCGTCGGCCTCGCCGAACGCGTTCAGCCCGCGGTAGGGCGACGCGCCGACCGGTCGCGTGCCGCCCGGTCCCGCGGTGATCCGCTCGGCGAGTGCGACGGCGAACGCGGCCGCGTGCCGCACGGCGCGCCGCTGCCAGCCGGACGCGTCGGTGTCCCGCTTGGTGCCGTTCGCGCGGTCGCTGACCGCCCGCACCGTGATCGTGCGGTGGAAGTCGTTGCTGTGCGCGGCCTCCGCGACACCCGCGCTCTCCATGTCGATGGCGACCGCGTCGCTGAAGTGCTCGGCGATCAGCTCGGCGTGGTGCCCGTCGGACGAGTCGAGCAGTGCCTCACCGGAGACGAGCGGCTTGAAGTGCACGGCCGGCACGGTGGCCGTGTCCCCGGACAACAACCGGGTCCAGGTGCCGTCCCGTGCGACGTCATGGGCGTCCTGTTCGAGACCGCGGGCGAGCGGCCAGCTCTTGCCGCGCGGGCGGAAGCCGCCGGCCTCCGCCCGGCCGCTCTGGTAGTCGTGCACGCGGGTGGCCACGACCACGTCGCCGAGCTCGACGTCGTCGGCGAGGCCGCCGGCGACGCCGACGAGCACCAGCGCGCTGGGCTGGAACCGCGGCACGGCCTGGCTCGCGACGGCCGCCGCCCGGGTGTTGCCCTCGCCGGTCCGCGCCAGCGCGACCCGGCACCGGCCACCCGGGGTTTCCCCTGTCTCGTAACGGGTTCCGCTCACGTCGACGTGCGCGCGCACGCCGGTCAGGTGCTGGCGGACGGCCTGGTACTCGAAGTCGAGCGCGGTGAGCACGACGATGTCGGCCCGCAGGTCATCGGCTCCGCTCACAACACCCCCAGGTGCGCCGAGGAATTCCGCGAGAGCCGAGAATACTGGTCACCGAGGTGGGCCGGGCGGCCTTTCCCGCATTATCGCGGGGTGCAGCGTCGTGGCCGGGCCGCGCCGGTGCAGCGCGGCGGGCCGCCCGGTGTCCTGGCTGCGGGTCTCCCCGGTGGGGACCACGAACCCGTCGGTCGAGGTCACCTTCCGGTTGAAGTTGCGGGGATCCAGGGGCACGCCCCACACCACCTCGTACACCCGCCGCAGCTCGCCGATCGTGAAGGTGTCCGCGCAGAAGGCGGTCGCGAGGGTCGTGCCCTCCAGCTTGCTCCTGGCCCGTTCGAGGCCGTCGGCGAGGATCTCGGCGTGGTCGAAGGCCAGGTGCTCGGCCTCCTCGACCGGCACCCAGTGGGCGGCCCGCGCGTCCGAGCCCGCGACCGGCACCGGCAGGCTCGGCGCGATCGCCAGGTAGGCGACCGTGACCACCCGGCCGCGCGGGTCGCGGTCCGGCGCGCCGTAGGTGTGCAGCTGCTCCAGGTGCATCCGGCCGGCCTCGATCGCGGTCTCCTCGGCCAGCTCGCGCCGGGCGGCGTCCTCGAGTGCCTCTTCGGGGCGCACGAAGCCGCCCGGCAGGGCGAGCGCGCCCCGGTAGGGCTCGTTGTCGCGCTCGACGAGCAGGACGTGCAGGCGGTCGCCGCGGATCGTGATGATCACCAGGTCCACGGTGATGCGGACGGGGGCGTGGGGGCGCCGGCTGGCCGTGGTCATGGTCCACGAGGCTACCTAATCGTCGCATTGACACAAATCTCCCGGCCGGGTTAATGTCAGGACGACACAAACGCTGGGGAGGTCACCGTGCTCGACTTCGGCGTACTCGGCCCGCTTCGCGTCGTCGTCGGCGGCGAGGTCAAGCCGATCGGCCCCCGCAAGCACCGCATCATGCTGGCGTCGCTGCTGTTGCGGGCGAACCGTCCGGTGCACATCGAGGAGCTGATCGACCGGCTGTGGCCCGCGGCGCCGCCCAGGGGCGCGCGGCGCACGGTGCAGACGTACGCGATGCGGCTGCGGCGGGACCTGGGCCCGGCCGGCCGCCTGATCACGACGCGGCCGGAGGCGTACGCCATCGAGGTGTCCCATGGACAGCTGGACCTCGGCCGGTTCGCCGACCTGACCGCGCGGGCGGCCCGGCAGCGCGCGGCTGGCGACCCGTCGGCGGCCAGGGAGAGCCTGCGGCGGGCACTCGCGCAGTGGCGGGGCGCCCCGCTCGGCGACGTGCCGTCGCAGGCGCTCGCCCGAGCGGAGGTGCCGCACCTGGTCGAGCTGCACTGCCGGGCCCTGGCGCAGCGCGTCGAGCTGGACCTGGCGCTGGGCGCGGCCGGCGACCTGGTGGGGGAGCTGCGTGCGCTGGTCGCCGAACACCCGCTGCGCGAACGGTTCTGGGCCCTGCTGATGCAGGCCCTGTGCCGCGACGGCCGGTACGCCGAGGCCCTCGCGACCTACCACGACGCCGACCGGCTGCTGGCCGAGGAACTGGGCACCGAGCCGGGCCGGGAGCTGCGGCAGCTCCACGCGGACGCGCTGGCGGGTACCACGACCACCGCGCTGCGCTCGGGCCTGCCGGGCTCGAAGGACGGCCTGGAGCGGGTCCGCATGCTGCTGACCGAGGCCCTGGCGATCGTCACGGCCGGCACGTAGACCGGTCGCGAACCGAGTGCGTGCCGGCGGCGAGCACGGGCCGTGGCATGCTGGCAGCCCGCTGATCAAGGGAGTCGTCATGGTCGAGGTCGTTCGCGTGTCGGGGCAGGACATCGCCTACCGCGGTAGCGAGGGCGGCGGTGTGCCGGTCCTGTTCGTGCACGGCAACTCGTCCTCGTCACGGACCTGGCATCACCTGCTGGACGGGCCGTTCGGACAGCGCCATCGCTGCCTGGCCCTGGATCTTCCCGGCCACGGGGCGTCGCCGGCGGCCGAGGCCGGGTCGGGGGTGTACTCCCTGCCGGGCTACGCCGCGATCCTCGCCGAGTTCGTCACGGCGACGGACGCCCGGGGTGCGGTGGTCGTGGGCTGGAGCCTCGGTGGCCACATCGCGCTGGAGGCGGCGGCCGCGCTGCCCGACGCGGCGGGTTTCGTCATCTTCGGCACGCCGCCGGTCCGCACGGTCGAGGACATGCCCGCGGCGTTCCTCCCCAACCCCGCGGTCCAGATCGGCTTCGCCGCCGACGTGGACGCCGACGCCGCGCTCGCCTACGCCACGTCCTTCCTCGCCCCCGGCGCCACGCTGCCGACCGGCGAGCTCGTCGAGGACATCCTCGCCACCGACGGCACGGCCCGCAGTGACTTCTACGCCAGCCTCGCCACCATGCCGCTCGCCGACGAGGTCGAGGTCGTCGAGAAGCTCGCCAGGCCCCTGGCCATCCTGCACGGCGACGGCGAGCAGCTCATCAGCCTCGACTACCTGCGCAAGCTCAACGCCCCCACCCTGTGGCGCGGCGAGGTCCAGGTCATCGCCGGCGCCGGCCACGCGCCCCAGGAGGAGAACCCGGCGGAGTTCGCCGCCCTGCTGGACCAGTTCATCGCCGATCTCCCGGCGTAGCGGCCGGGACCAGGGCACCCACCTCGGTATTCCGCGAACGGCGGCGTGCCCGGAAGTCCCCGGTAAGACCCTCGAACAGGCAAGGCGACGGGCGCGTCGCCGGTGGCGTGCGACGCTGGCCCGGATGAGTTCCGCGGCGAAGAGCATCCAGTCGACGATGCGGGGCGAGCTGGCGGACTTCCTGCGCCGGCGGCGTGCGGACCTGGCGCCCGCGGTGGTCGGGCTGCGGTCCGGTGAACGGCGCCGGACACCGGGACTGCGCCGGGACGAGGTGGCGCGCCTGGCGAACATGTCGACCAACTACTACGAACGGCTCGAACAGGGCCGTGGTCCGCAGCCCTCGGCCGCCATCCTCGCCGGGCTGGCCACCGCCCTGCGGCTGGACGCCGACGAACGCGGCTACCTCTACCGGCTCGCCGGCCACGCCGCGCCCGCGGTGGCGAGACCACGCGGCTACGTCGACCCCAGGCTGCTGTCGGTCATGCGGGCCGTCTCCGCGACCTCACCCGCCTTCGTCTCGGACGACCTCGCGACCATCGTGGCCCAGAACGACCTGCACGTCGCCCTGTTCGACCGGGTCACCGGGCTGGACGGCTGGGCGGGCAACCTCTTCTGGAACTGGTTCGTCTCGCGGCGCTGGCGGCACCGCGTGCTGGCCACCCCGGCGCAGCAGGCGGACATCGGCCGCGCGTACGTCGCCTACCTGCGTGTCGCCGTCGCCCAGCGCGAGTACGACCCGGCCGCGACCGCGCTCGTCGCCGCGCTGCGGGCGGGAAGCGCCGAGTTCGCCAGGATGTGGGACGAGCACCGGGTGTCCGCGTCGTACAGCTCGGCGGTGACCGTGCTGGACGAACGCGTCGGCCGCCTCGACTTCGACTACGCCCTCACGGTCAGCTCCCAGTCCCGCCAGCGGCTCCACTCCCTGCACGCCGTTCCCGGCACGTCCACCCAGGAGCGCCTGGCGCGGCTCGGCGAACTGGCCCGGGACAGCGCTATCCACGTATCGACAGTCCCTGGTTGAGCCGACTCACCGGTCATAGCGTTCGAATATGGACCTTTCACCCCCGGTAGTCCTCGTACACGGCTACTGGCACGGCAGCTGGTGCTGGAGCCTCGTCACCGAACACCTGGCCGGCCTCGGCGTGCCGGCGGTGGCCGTGGACATGGACGGGCACGGGCTCAACAGCCGCTCGCCGCGGGCCCGCCTGCGCCGGCCGTTCGACCCGGACGCCTTCGCCACCGAACCCTCGCCGGTCGCGGACGTGACCGCCTCCTCCGCCGCCGCGAAGCTGGTCGACCAGCTGCGCCGGATCGGCGGCGGACGGCCGTGCGTGGTCGTGGCGCACAGCATGGGCGGCGTCGTGGCGACCCTCGCCGCGGAGCTGGCTCCCGAGCTCGTCAGCGAACTCGTCTACCTGTCGGCCTACGCGCCGGTCAGCGGCAAGCCCACCACCGACTACTTCACCCTGCCCGAGGCCGGGAACACCGCGCTCGGCCTGTTCGTCGGCGACTTCACGGCGGTGGGCGCGTTCCGCATGGACACCGGCGACCGCGAACGGCAGAGCGTCATTCGCGAGGCGTTCTACCACGACGTGGACGACGACACCGCGGCCGCCGCGATCTCGCTGCTCACGCCGGACGGCCCGATCGGCGCCCCCGCGGAGACGATCAACGTGACGGCGGAGCGGTACGGGGCGATCCCGCACACGTACGTGCAGTGCCGGCAGGACAAGGTGTTCCCGCTTGCCCTGCAACAGCTCTTCGTCGCCGAGATCGACGCGGTGTCGTCGCGTCCGACGGTCGTGCGGCAGCTCGAGACGTCGCACTCGCCGTTCCTGTCCCAGCCGGCCGAGCTGGCCCTGGTCATCGCGTCGGCGCACCAGCTCGCGGTGAGATGACCACGATCAACGAGCTGTTCGCCGAGCAGGTGCGGCGTGCGCCCACCGCGACGGCGCTGCGGTTCCGTGGCGAGGACCTGACGTACCGGCGGCTGGACGCGCGGGCGGACCAGCTCGCGCACCGGCTGCGTGCGGCCGGTGTCGGCCAGGAAAGCGTTGTGGGCGTGTGCCTCGATCGTTCGTTCGAGCTGGTCGTGGCTCTCGTGGCCGTGTTGAAGGCGGGCGGGGCCTACCTGCCGCTGCATCCGGACGAACCCGCCGTGCGACTGCGGTACATGCTCGACCAGGCGGCGGCACGTGTCCTGCTCACCGACCAACGGATGTCCGTCCCGGGCGTGGTTGTGCTCGACGTGGACGGTGCGGAGTCCGTGGATGCCGTCGTGCCGACCGGATCGGCCGATGCGCTGGCCTATGTCTGCTACACCTCGGGTTCGACGGGTCATCCCAAGGGCGTGGCCGTGCCACACCGCGGCGTGGCACGGCTCGTGCACGACACCGACTGGCTCGACTTCGGACCCGGTGAGACGTTCCTGCAGCTGTGCCCGCCGACGTTCGACGTCGCCGCGTTCGAGATCTGGGGCGCGCTGCTGAGCGGCGGCCGCCTGGTGCTCCACCCGCCCGGGCCACTGTCGCTGCCCGAACTGGCGGAATGCCTGCGCACCGAGGAGATCACGACCCTCTGGCTGACCGCCGGACTGTTCCACCGCATGGTGGACCGGCACCTGGACAGCCTGGGTGGGCTTCGTCAGCTCGTCGCCGGCGGTGACGTGCTCTCGCCGGCCCACGTCAACCGGGTGCTGGCGGCACACCCGCGGGTCCGGATGGTCAACGGGTACGGGCCGACGGAGAACACCTGCTTCACGGCGTGTCACACAGTCACCGGTCCGGTCGGCGACACCGTCCCCATTGGACAGCCGGTCGCCGGCACGCGGGTGTACGTGCTGGACGAGCACCAGCGGCCGGTGCCCGACGGCGAGTGGGGCGAGCTGTACACCGCCGGCGCCGGGCTCGCGCGCGGCTACCTGAACGACCCCGAGCTGACACGGCGCGGCGGTTCCTGCCCGATCCCTTCGTGCCGGGCGAGCGGATGTACCGCGTCGGGGACGTGGTCCGCCGCAACGGTCCGCTGGAGTTCCGTGGCCGCGTCGACGACCAGGTCAAGATCGCCGGACACCGGGTGGAGCTCGGCGAGGTCGCGGCCGTGCTCGCCGAACAGCCCGGCGTGACCGAGGCCGTCGTGGTCGCCCGGCACGACGTCACGCCGGGGGAGAAGGTTCTCGTCGCGTATGTGGTCGGCACGCCGAGCGATCCGCGCGCCGCGTTGGCGTCGCGGTTGCCACGGCACATGATCCCGGCCGCGTTCGTGGTGCTGCCCGAGCTTCCGCTCACCCGCGCCGGGAAGGTCGACCGCGCCGCGCTGCCGGCGCCGGCGCGGGGTGGGTCCACTATGGACGACGGGTCGATCGAGGCAAGACTGGCCGCCCTCTGGGCCGACACACTGGCCGTCGAACACGTGGGCCGCCACGACGACTTCTTCGACATCGGCGGCAACTCGCTGCTGGCGGCGGACGTGCTGGAGCGCGTCCGCCGCGAGCTGTCGGTCGAGGTGCCCGCCGCCCGGCTGTTCTTCGAGAACCCGACGGTGGCCGGGCTCGCGGAGGCGATTCACGAGGAGGGGAGCAGGACGTGCGACTGACACGGCCGAGCGAGGAACCGGTCGACCTGGTCGACCTGGACGAGGTGGACCTGATCGACCCGGTACTGCACGCGGAAGGGGACCCGCACGCCGTCTGGCAGGCCATGCGTGCCCGCGAACCCGTGCACTGGCAGCAGGTGCGACCGGACCTGGGCTTCTGGTCGGCGACGACGTACGAGGACGTCGCGACGGTGCTGCGGGACCACACGGCGTTCACGTCCGAGCACGGCACCCTGCTGAACCTGCTGGGCAGGACGGATCCGGCCGGCGGGCGGCAGCTCCCGGCGACGGACCCGCCACGGCACACGAGAATGCGGTCGCCGATCCAGCGCGCGCTCAACGGGCGGGTCGTGGCGAACCACCGCGACGTGATCCGCGACGAGATCCGGTTCCTGTTCGCGGACGTCGTCGACGGCGAGCCGTTCGACTTCGCCGAGCTGACCGGAAAGCTGCCGATGGCGGTGATCGGCACCCTGATGGGTCTGGACCGCGACGACTGGCCGCACCTGACGTTCCTGACCACCCAGGCGGTCGCGCCGGACGATCCGGAGTACGTCCGGCCGGAGGGCGCACAGGCCACGGTGGACAGAGCGCATCGTGAGCTGTTCGCGTCACTGCACGAGGCGATAGGACGGCGTACGGGCAACGGCAGGACCGACCTGATCGACGTGCTGTGCAAGATCGGCGTCGACGACGGGGACCCGCTGCGGGCCGGGGAGATCGTGTCGAACTGCTACAGCGTCCTGCTCGGCGCGAACGTCACCACCCCGCACGTCCCGAACTCGACGATGGTGGAGCTGATCGAGCGTGGGCTGTACGCGCGGTGGGCGAGTGACCCGGGCCTGCTGGACACCGGCATCGAGGAGGCACTGCGCTGGAGCTCCCCGACGAGCCACTTCATCCGCTACGCGACCCGCGACCTCGAACTGGGCGACGTGACGATCCAGGAGGGCGACGCGGTCGCGGCGTGGATCGGCTCGGCGAACCGGGACGCCAGCGTGTTCCCGGACCCGTTCACCTTCGATGTGCGGCGCCGGTCGGCTCAGCGGCACCTGGCGTTCGGCGTCGGCCCGCACTACTGCCTGGGCCACGCACTGGTCCGGATCACGCTGGAGGAGTTCTTTCGGGAACTGTTCGCCCAGTTCGAACACGTCGAGCTGGCCGGCGAACCGGACCACCTGCACTCCAACTTCATCGCCGGCATCAAGCACCTACCTCTGACCGCAACCCGCCGCAAACCACTTTCTTGATCAACGCGAACGCAGGTGGTTGCGTGGGCAGTCCCCCACCCAACCCAGGGGGCCGGCCCCGGTCCCATTGTACCGGCGGGTACGGACAAAACGGCTGGTCAGCGGGGGGTGTGGATAACTTTCACCCGGTGAGTGCGAGCGAAAGGGACACTCGTGCGTGGACCGTGTTCGCGTCTTTCTCGCTCGTGGGGCGTTCGGTCCTATGAGTGCGAGCGGCGGGGGCACTCGTGCGTCGATCCAGGACGGACTGTTTCGCCGAAGCCGCTACGCCGTCCCGCTCGTGGGGCACGCGAGCACAGGCGTGGAAGTCCGTGCGAGAAGCACCAGAAACGACGCGTCATGTTCAGCAGCGCCAACGCCGCACGGCCGTCCAATGGCGCCACCGGACACCTGGACCGCGGTGCCGACCGAACCCGGTCGGGCCGCGCATGAAGGACGCCTTCCTCACTCGCGGGGCGTGAGGAAGGCGTCCTTCCCGGCTACCGGTGCCTGATCGCGCCGGTGGCCGGGTCGAGGGGGAGGGTGCCGCTGGTCGGGCGGTGGAAGGAGAACATGTTCGCCATCGAGTTCGCGCGGCTGTCGTAGGACGCGTCGCCGATGCGGCCCGTTCGCCAGTTGTCCTCGATGAAGCGCAGGACCGAGGTCTGGTCGGTGGGGGTGTGGTCGACGAAGTTCGGCCTGCTGTACGGGGAGATCACCAGCAGCGGCAGGCGGGCGCCGTAGCCGCACCGGTCGGCGTAGCCGCCCAGCGTGGTCCGGGCGCCGGTGCAGATCGGGGAGTCCAGGCTCGCGTCGTGCGAGCCGTTGACGATCTTCGGGGCGACGTGGTCGTACCAGCCGTCCGAGTCGTCGTAGGCGAGGACGATCGCGGTGTCGCGCCAGGCCGGCGAGTGCTGGATCTTGTTGATCTCCGTGACCACGAACCGCTGCTCGTCGAGTGGGTCCGAGTAGCCCGCGTGCCCGTCCTGGTACTCCGGGGCCTTCAGGAAGCTCACCGCCGGCATGTTGCCCGCGTCCACCGCGGCGTTGAAGTCGCTGACGTCGTACTGGTGGTTGGCCTGGTCGGTGGCCCCGATCGCCCGCACCGAGCTCGGCGGCAGGTGCTTGGGGTTCGCCGTGGACTTGTAGTACTGGAACGGCTGGTGGTGCGGGCTGTAGTCGACGGAGGACAGGCCGCCGACGTTGGCGTGGGTCTGCCCGCACACCGCGAACCCGTCCCGCGTGCCGGTCGGCCGGAAGCCGCCCTCGAACCAGCCCCAGGTCACGCCCCTGGCGTTGAGCAGGTCACCGATGTTGCGGCCGTGCATGGTGGCCAGGTTCTCGTCGGCGGTGTGGTTCTTGTCCGAGCAGTCGTCCCACGCCGGGTCCGGGTCGTTGACCATGGTGCCGACGCCGTTCTCGTCCGGGGACTTCACGGCGTAGTCGTCGGTCGTCGGCTCGTGGGTGACGGAGGTGAGCGCCTGCACGCCGTGGGTCTGCCCGGAGATGAGGTCGATCGCGCCGGGGGTGGACGGGCCGAACACGGCGTCGAACGAGTTGTCGTTGAGCGCGTAGTGCTGGGCGTAGTTCCACATCGCGGTGACGGTGTTGCCGTCGTAGTAGTCCATGACCAGTCCCGGCTCGCCGAACAGGATCGGCTGCCCGGTGCACTTGTCGGTCTCGGTGTACTCGACGAACCTGTCCATCTTCCCGTTGTCGAACGCCTTCTGCTCGGCGTCGTAGTTGTGGTTCTGGTCGCAGGTCAGGGCCTGGCCGGAGGAGAGCCGGTTCGGGTTGTACGCGTTGGGGTTGTGCTGGAGCAGCCGCGGGGTCAGCCCGTTGACCTTCGGGGTGTGGCGGTCGGCCTGGAACGGCGTGCCATCGGTGTTGGCCGCGTTCGGGTAGGTGCCGAAGTAGTGGTCGAACGCGATGTTCTCGCCGAAGACCACCACGACGTGCTTGATCGGCGTGGTGGTGTGCAGGTGCTCGGCATGCGTGGCGGAAAGCGGTTGGGCGTTCGCGCCGCCGGCGGTGACGTCGATCGCGACGGCGACACCCGCCGCGACGACCAGCGCTGCGGCGGCGAGTAGTGCCCGCCTACGGCCCAGCGGGCCGAACGCTTTGTCCACAGTGTCCTCCTGGTGGTGGGAACTCGAATCCGGCTCCGGTCAGGCCAGCATCGCCCGGCCGAAGTGGTCGTCGGGCCCGGTCACGCCGGGCAGTGCGAAGAAGTAGCCGCCGCCGAACGGGGAGATGTAGTCCACGAGCGGCTCGTCGGCCAGCCTGGTCTGGACCGCCTCGAACTGGCGCACCGGATCCCGCTGGTAGCAGGTGAAGATCAGGCCCATGTCGAGGTTGCCGTTGCCGTCGACGCCGCGGTCGTAGTTGAACGCGCGGCGCAGGATCCGGCTGGCGTCGGTCTCCTTCGTGCGTGGGTTCGCCATCCGGATGTGGCTCGTCAGCGGGATCGTCGAACCCGACGGGTCCTCGGCGAACCGCGGGACGTCGTGCTCGTGCACACCGTCGAGCGGCGCGCCGCTGTCCCGCCTGCGGCCGAACATGTTCTCCTGCTCGGACAGACCGACGCGGTCCCAGAACTCGACCAGCATGCGAATCAGCCGGATGACCTGGTAGCTGCCCCCGGCCGTCCAGCCCGGCTCGCCATCGGCGCCGGCCACCCACACCAGCCGCTCGACGTCGCCGCCCTCCGGGTTGCTGATGCCGTCCTTGAACCCCATCAGGTTGCGTGGCGTGCCGCCGGGCCGGGGCGGCGAGCCGAACCCGTTGATCTTCCACCGCACCTGCATGCCGCCCCGGGTGGCACGCATGATGTCCCGCAGGGCATGCACGACGGTGTCCGTGCCGGCGGCCGCGATGACCATGCTGAGATCGCCGTGGCACTGCGCGGGGTCCAGCGCGTCGTTGGGGAACGTCCGCATCGGACCGAGCCTGGCCGGCCTGCGGTCGGCGAGCCCGTAACGCCGGTCGAACAGCGAGGCGCCGACGCCGAGGATCACGGACAGGTCGCCGGCCGGCACCGCCGGACCGAGCACCCCGGAGTCCGGCGGGGGAGCGGTGAGCCCCACCGCGGCCGGCTCTCCGCCCGCGGTCAGGAAACGGGCCCGCTCGGTGATCGCCCGGAACAGGTCCACCAGCTCGGTCCGGCTCTCCGCGACGACATCGAACGAGGCCACGATGGACTGCCGGGCCGGCTGCCGGAGGATGCCGGCCTGCCGCCGCCCGTGGAACGGCACGGCCTCCGTGCGCGCCGGTTGTTCCCGCGCGCCGGCGAACGCACCCGCACCGGCGGCGACGCCGACACCGGCCGCCGCGGTCGCACCGGCCCCGGCGATGGCGCCACGGAGAAACGACCGGCGTCCGACGTGCTCGCTCATGCCGTCCGCCTCGGCGCCGTGATGGTGGCGACCGGCGCGAGCAGTTCGGTCAGCTCGCTCACCGACCCGTTGAGCCTCTGCCGCGACAGGTGGTCCAGCTGGGTGACGGGTGTCCAGCTCCCGTCCGGCCGCTGTGCCGAGCGCAGGACCCGGTCCGTGCGGTCCACCCAACCGTCCAGTTCGGACAGTCCAGGCAGGCGTGTCGCGAGCAGTGGCCGCAACACCGCCAACACGGCCCGTGACCCGTCGAGGTTGGCGAGCGCGGTGGCGATGCTCGTGCCGCTGCCGTAGTCCGTGCGCCCGGTGAGCTCGGGCTCCAGCGCGTTCTCCATGGTCTCGTGTGCCCGCA
>Ga0164298_10000012_pt1 | contig 117178 bp, 81 predicted proteins | sample Whisoiple_216_MG_FD_109713 | JGI IMG/M metagenome (GOLD analysis project Ga0164298, IMG submission 109713) | Unamended control soil microbial communities from upstate New York, USA - Whitman soil sample_216_MG | ecosystem: Environmental > Terrestrial > Soil > Agricultural land ...
GTGAGCAGTAGTCTCGATTGTGCTCAACATAATGTTTGTAGGAATCCCCTGAGCGATTGGCGGCGGCAGCGTGCGCTCGGCTGGCGAAGTCTTCGGCCGGTGGATCGATCCTGGACATGATGTCGGCGCTGCTCATCGACTTCTGGTAGCTGTCCGCGAGGTCGCGCCAGTTGTTGATGATGGTGCGCATGTCGGACTCGTTGTAGGTGAAGGTGCCGCCGGTGATCGTGCCGTTGGTGGTGTGGGTGGTGAACATACCGCCGAGCTGGGTCTGGATATTTGCGCGGTGTGCCTGCCCGTTGCTCATCATCCTCCCCCTGACTCCAGGTGTGCCGGAACGCGCGGTAGCTGAGCTTACGACATGCGTTTTCGGGGTGTGGGGGTCTCCCGGAACGGGTGAGGGGCCGGTTGTCGTGACTTTCCGTGACAGGCTGTGGTCAGCAGCAGTGGGTTCGCTCTGGTCCGTGCCACCAGATGTCGTCGTGGATAGGTGGGGGCTTGGTGGCCAGGGCTGGGATGCTGGCTGCGGCGGGGGATTGGGAACGGGGTCAGCAGGTCGTTCAGCGTCCGTAGTTTCCCGCTGTCATTACCATGTGGAACCGCTGCGGCCGCGTTGGTGTCGGTTAGGGGGTTGCCGTGAACCCTTTCACCCTGGTCCGGATGTGTTGGCGGGGTCTCCACCGCCACGTGCTGGCGATATGTCAACGGAATGGTGGAGTTGCTCGCGCAGCGTGTCCCCAAGCTCCGGGCCGCATTGCGGTGGGCGAAGCGGCAGAAGATGGCCTACGTGATCCTCGACGGCACGTCTATCCCGATCGACCGGGTCGGTTCAGGCGGACGTGGCATGTGATCTTGATGTTCGGGGCGCCATCTTGAAGATCTGGCCCACGACTACGCCCCCTCCTTCATCGTCTTCAACGCCATGCCGGCGACCTCGGAGGCCTTATCGCAAGGATCCTTCTGTCCAACGTTGGCCTTTGACAACCGCAAAATCGTCTCGAAAGCCATGTCGTCGCTCACCCCCACCACCACAGTGCAATGCCCGATGTCGCGGTCGTCGGTTCCTAGTCGGATTACTGCCGGATATCCTTCAATGTTTGGGAGTTCTTCGAAGTACTCCCATTCGCCTCTTTTGTCGGCGTCATACTCCGGGCTCAGGCCGCGTGGATCGTCAACAAGGAATACGATCTGAACATCGCCGCGGGTTTGTTCGTTGCGCCAGTCGCAGCCGACACCGAGAACCTCGTTCTCTGTCGGCCTGCCTGTTCGAGGAAGGGTTAGATATTCGGCCTGGTCGGCAGTCAGGGACTTGCAGGGGTCTTTTTCGTAGGTGGATGTGTCCAGCGGATCGCTCACCTTCGGCGCTCCGGCATACGGCAGTTCTGCCGCAGTGCTGGAAGTGTGAGGCGCCGTGGCGTCTGATGAGCCGGCTGGCAGGGGGTCTCCCTTGCTTGGGATCGTGCAGCCAGAGGTGAGTGCGAGGCTCAGTAGGCTCGCGAGAAACAACGGACGTCGAGGGTGCATGCCTCATATCCTGGGTCGAGAGCCGTCTGGGGCGGTCTTGCTTATTTCGATTGTATTGTTTTGCTCAATACCGAGATAATGGTCGAGCGCCTTTTGGCACAGGTCGGCCTGCTGTGAGCAGTAGTCTCGATTGTGCTCAACATAATGTTTGTAGGAATCCCCTGAGCGATTGGCGGCGGCAGCGTGCGCTCGGCTGGCGAAGTCTTCGGCCGGTGGCTCGATCCTCGCGAGACGGTGAGCGCGGTCGAGTGAGTTGTCGTAGCTGTCCGCGAGCTCGCGCCAGTTGTTGATGATGGTGCGCATGTCGGACTCGTTGTAGGTGAAGGTGCCGCCGGTGATCGTGCCGTCGGTGGTGTGGGTGGTGAACATGCCGCCCAATTGGGTCTGGATATTGGCGTGGTGTGCCTGCCCGTTGCTCATCGTCCTCCCCCTGACTCCGGGTGTGCCGGAACGCTCGGTAGCTGAGCTTACGACATGCGTGTTCGGGGTGTGGGGGTCTTCCCGGAACGGGTGAGGGGCCGGTTGTCGTGACTTTCCGTGACAGGCCTGTGGTCGGCAGTAGATAGTGGTGGGTTCGCTCTGGTTTGTGCCACCAGATGTCGTCGTGGATAGGGATGGGGGGTTGGTGGCCAGGGCTGGGATGCTGGCTGCCGCGGGGGCTGGCGATATGTCAACGAAATGGTGGAGTTGCTCGCGCAGTGTTCCCCAAGCTCCGCGCCGCATTGCGGAGGGCGAAGCGGCAGAAAGATGGCCTACGTGATCCTTGACGGCACGTTGATCCCGATCGACCGGGTCGGTTCAGGCGGACGTAGAATAATCTTGATGTTCGGTGGGGAAAGATCCCCGAATCAGCTCCCTCTGCTTGCGAATGAGAGCGGCGCGGTCCTCGTCCAAGACCCATTCCTGGCGGGTGGCGTTCTGCGCATTGTCCAGCCGTTCGGTTCCGGGCGCGGTGGCGAAGTACTCGTAGATCTGGTGAGGCGTCATATTGAAGATCTGGCCCACGACTATGCCCCCTGCTTCATCGTCTTCAATGCCAACCCCGCTACCTCGGAAGCGACGTCGCACGGCTTTAATCTTCCGACATTGACGTCCGACAATCGCAAGATTGTTTCGAAGGCCATATCGTCCGCGACTCCCACGACCACCGTGCAATGGCCGATGTCCCGATCGTCGGGGTCACCCCTTGCTACCGCCGGGTACCCTTCGATATCGGGTAGTTCTTCGAAGAACTTCCACTCGCCTCGTTTGTTGGCATCATATTCTGAGCTGAGGCCGGTGGGATCGTCGACGACGAAGACGATTTCAACCTCGCCGCCCGTTTCTTTGTTGACCCAATCGCAGCCGACGCCGAGAACAACATTGTGGTCAATGGTGCCGGTAGACGGAAGACCTAGGTATTTGGCCTGATCTTCGCTGAGTGATTTACACGGGTCCTCCTCGTAGGAGGACGTACCCAACGGGTTCTCCACCTTTGGTGCCCCGGCGAACGGCAGGTCCTCTCCGCCCTCGGAGGTTTGATGTCTTGATTTGGAAGTCTCGCCGCCGGCGGAGCCAGTCGCGCGGGGCTCACCCGGGCTCATGGTCGTGCAAGCAGTGGCAAGCGCGAGCCCAAGCAGGCTAACCAGAAGCAGGGAACGCCTTATCAACATGTATCAGACCCTGGGCAGAAGGCCCTCGAGGGCCTTCTTGTCATTTCGGTGACGTTGGTGTTCTCGGCGCCGGAGATAGGCTCTCTATCATCCTCCCCTGATTCCGGGCCTCGGTAGCTGAGCATACGACATGCGTGTTCGGGGTGTGGGGGTCTGCCCGGAACGGGTGAAGGGCCGAGTGGGTTTCCGTGACAGGTCGCGGTTAGCAGCAGTAGTGGTGGGTTCGCTCCGGTTCGTGCCACCAGATGTCGTCGTCGACAGGGGTGGGGGACTTGGTGGCCAGGGCCGGGATGCTGGCTGCCGCGGGGGACTGGAACGGGGTCAGCAACTCGTCGACCGTCCGTAGTTTTCCTGCTGTCATGACCATGTGTACCGCCGCTGCGGCGTTGATGTCGGTCAGGGGGTTGCCGTGGACGAATGACAGGTCCGCTTGGGTGCCTCGGTGGATTTCGCCCAGTTGACCTGTGTGGCCCAGCCACTTCGCGGGGTTTCTCGTTGCCGTGGTCAGGGCCTCGTACGGGGTGAAGCCGAATTTGACCTTTGCCCTCAGGTTTGTGTGCAGCGACACGGCCGGGTTGTCCAACGGGGCGTCGGTTCCCGATATCACCAGGCCGCCCGCTCTGTGGATTCGCAGCACCATGTCGACGTTCGCCGCCAGTAATGCCATTACGTACGCGTTGGCCGGGTTTCTCGCCGCGTCCGCTTTCGTCACCAGGGCCGCGTACTCCCAGGCGGGGAACAGGGTCCTCGTCCGATGGTCCTCGACCAGGGAGCGGTCCTCGGCGTACAGGGCCGACGAGTTGAACAGCGTGGGTGTGAGGGAGATGCCGGACTTCGCGAACAGCGTCACCGCGTCCGCGTACGACCTGCCCAGCCTCGACACCGTGTGGGAATAGCCGAGCCGGTTCGTCGCGCCCGTGTGTTCCATTCCGTCCATGCCGATCCGCTCGGCCGGGTACAGATAATGCGACGACAGCGGCAGTCCCGCTCGGTGTGCCGCCGCCACTACCCGGCGCTGGTAGGCCACCGGAAGCCGAACATACGTCTTGATCAGGTCGTAGCCCAGCGCTCTCGCACGGTCCAACTCCAGTTCCAACTGCCCCACTGACCGGGTCGTGCGCATGAAGTTGTAGTACACCCGCGAACCGTCGATCGCCTCGCCGGTGCCCAGATACCGTGGCCCCACCCGGGTTCCCGAGTCCAACGACTCCCGTGTCTCCACGTACTGGTACGCCGGGTCGCCCGGTGACCTCGTCGTCGTTATCCCGTACGCCAGCCACAGCCTGCCCTGCCGGTCGCCCCACTGCCTCCCGCGCAGGTGCCAGTGGACATGGGCGTCGATCAGGCCGGGCATGACCGTCAGCGTCCGGGCGTCCACCGTGTACGGCCGACCGCCCGCCGGCAGTACGTCGGCGACCTTTCCGTTGTCCACCACGATGTCCACCGACTCCCGTAGGCGGGTGGACTGCCCGTCCCACACGGCACCCGCGCGGATCACGTCGTGCTGGCGGACCCTGGCCGGGCGCCAGCGCAGGGACAGGGGCACGTCGTGGGGTGCGCCGCCCGTCACGCGGATCCAGCGCAGCGTCCCGTTGTGCAGGTACAGCAACCGGTCGGCGCCCAGCCACGACAGCGAGTCCGTCACCTCGTGGGTCACCTGGCGGGCCTCGCCGGTGAACGTGCCGTCCGGGGACACCGGCACCACCCACGCGCACGACTCCACCACGAACGCCAGGTACCGGCCGTCCGGCGACCACACCGGCCCGTCGTCGCCGCGTGTGGCTATCGACGCGTGTGGCAGTGGCTCGGTGTAGGTCAGTGCGCCGGAGTCCAGGTTCACCGTCAGGATCTGGCTCGTGCCCTCGCGGAAACGCCGGGAGTACGGCTTCACCGCCGCCAGCGCCACCGTCCGGCCGTCCGGCGACCACGTCGGCCGCCCCGGCATGAACAGCGGCGGGGTCACCTGTCGTGCCGCTCCGGAAGCCAGGTCCAGGATCCACGTCACGCCGTCCTGATCCGCGTACGCCACCCGCCCGCCGTCCGGCGACACCCTCGGCGCCACCTGCGCGCCCGGCAGGCTCGACAGCCGCCGCTCCGCGCCCGTCGACAGGTCGCGCCGCCACAGGTCCGCGTCGCCGGCGCGGTCCGACGCGTACACCAGTGCCCGGCCGTCCGGTGTGAAGTCCGGGTCGGAGTTGAAGTAGCCGTCCGCCACCAGGCGGGTCGGCGTTGGGTCGCCGATCTTCAGCAGCCACAACGCGTTCAGCGCGCGGAACGCCACGTGGGTGCCCGACGGGGACGCCACGGGCGACGCGATCCCCCGGGCCGGCTGCTCTCGGGTGGAGTCGAGGTCGCGCACGGTGTGGTGGTACCGGGACCGCGGGACCACCGGCACCGCCGCCGCGAACGTCACCGCCCGCACCGAGCCGTCCAGCCGGCGGCGCTTGAGCTTCCCGTCCGCGGTGTACAGCAGCTCGGACCGCGACGGCCACGACGGCGCGAAGCCGAAGACGTCCTCGCCCGGTCCGCTGACCACCCGGTCGCCCACGACCAGCTCCGCCGTCGCGCCCGCGATCCGCACGTACGCGAGCACCCCGTCCGGCGAGAACGACGGGCCGTACAGCGTCGCGCCGGCCGGCGCCGTCACCAACCGGGTCGTGGCACCCGTCGACAGGTCGAGCACGTCGATCGCCGTACTGTCCACTGTGTACACCAGGCGCCTGCCGTCCGCGGACCACGACGGCATCGCCTCCTCGGCCGCCGAGTCGACGCGCGTCGTCACCGCGCCCGTCGCGACGTCCAGGGTGTGCACGCCGTAGCTGCCGCCCAGGTCGGACGAGAACGCGATCGTCCTGCCGTCCGGTGCGAAACGTGGCTCGCGGTGGTCGAACGGGCCGTGTGTGAGCTGCCGCGACCCGGCACCGTTCGCGTGGATGGTGTACAGGTTGTAGTTTCCGTCCCGGTACGCCTGGAACACGAGCGTCCGCCCGTCCGGCGACCACGTCGGCAGCGTCGCGTCCATGTCGTCACCGGTCAGCCGCCGGGCCTCGCCGCCGGTGGCCGGTACCGTCCAGATCGCGGTGACCAGGTCGATCGCCACGTGTTCGCCGTCCGGCGACAGGTGGGCGGACATGTTCGTGCCCTCGCCGATCGAGACCGTGTCGTCCGCCCCGGCGACGGCCGGTTGGCCGGTCAGCACCGACGCGCCCGCCAGCACCCCGGCCCCCAGCAGGACATCGCGACGGCTGAACTCCGACATCGAACCCCTCCCCAGCACACGACGAAGTCGTCCCCGTTACTTCCGTGACCTGGTTCACCTTGGTGGGAAAGGGCCTGGATGTCCAGCCTCGGCGGAACCGTCCTACCGCGCGGGATCCGCCCGAGACCGCGACTTCGTTTCGCCGAACGCGTTTTCGGGGGTGGGTCGCGGTCGTAGGCTCTGGGGTGGTCCGCCACCCGTCGCCTGGAAACGGAGTCTTCCGTCATGACGCCCCAGCCGCCGACCTACGTCCGCGATCTCGACATCGAGAAGCCGAACGCCGCTCGCATGTACGACTACTATCTCGGCGGGTCGCACAGCTTCGCGTCGGACCGGGCGCTCGCCGCGCAGGTCGAGCAGGTCGCGCCGTTCGTCCGGCACATCGCGGGCATCAACCGCGCGTGGCTGCGCCGGGTGGTCGAGTACCTGATGTCCCAGGGCGTCCGCCAGTACCTCGACCTCGGCTCCGGCATCCCGACCGTCGGCAACGTGCACGAGATCGCGCAGCGGCAGGACCCCGCGACCCGCGTCGTCTACGTCGACTACGAGGCCGTCGCCGTGCACCACGCCGCCGAGCTGCTGCGGGACAACGAGAACGCGACCGTCGTGTGGGCCGACGTGCGTGACCCGAGGTCGGTGCTGGAACACGAGGAGACCCGGCGGCTCCTCGACTTCGGCCGGCCCGTCGCGCTGCTGTGCGCGGGCCTCCTGCTGTTCGTCGGCGACGAGTACGACCCGGCCGGGCTCGTCGCCGGCTACCGCGACGCGTGCGCGTCCGGCAGCTACCTCGCGATCTCGACCATGAGCCAGGACGAGGCCGACCCGAAGACCGCCGAGGAGCTGGCCGGCCTGCTCGCCCTGTACGAGCTGGCCGGCGAGTGCGTGTACCCGCGCACCAGGGAGACCATCGGCTCGTGGTTCGCCGGCACCGAGCTGGTTCCGCCTGGGCTGACGCTGCTGCACGACTGGCGCGGGGAGACAGCCGACCAGAGCGACCCGGTGTGGACGCGGCACGCGACCTCGCCGGCCAGGCTTCTCGGCTACGGCGCCATCGGCCGCGTGCGCTGACGAGCCGCGACGTTCCCGGCGAAACCTCTGACTCGGAGACTCTGACAGGCATCTCTCAGCGCCCTCTCATCTTCCCTTCAGGTTCTGGGCACAGGGTGGTGAGCAACGGGACGAGGGGTGGCTGATGCGTGGGTTGTTGCGGTTGACCGGGGGAGTGCTGCTGGCGGGGATCCTGGTCGCCGCGTTGCTCGCGCCCGTCGTGGTGAGCAGCGGGCTGGCGGCCGGCAAGGTGGCCGCCACCGCCGCCAGCATCTCCCCGACGTCGCTCGACGGTCAGACGCCCCTGGTCACGACGGTCACCGACCGCGACGGCACGCCGATCGCGACGCTCTTCGACCAGTACCGGCTGCCGCTGGCGGCGAAGCAGGTCCCGGACACGCTCAAGGCCGCGATCATCTCCATCGAGGACCGGCACTTCTACACCGAACACGGCATCGACCCGGCCGCGGTGCTGCGTGCGCTGTTGAACAACATCGACGGCGGTCCCACGCAGGGCGGCTCGACGATCACCCAGCAGCTGGTGAAGAACTACCTGATCAACGTCGTCGACCGGAACGACCCGAAGGCGCAGGCCGAGGACCGGGCCGACACGCTCACCCGCAAGATCCGCGAGGCCCGGTCGGCCATCGAGCTGGACCGGTCGACCAGCAAGAACGACATCCTCACCGACTACCTCAACGTCGTCGAGCTCACCGGGCGCGTCTACGGCGCCGCGGCCGCCGCCCAGGCCTACTTCGGCGTGCCCGTGGACAAACTGAACATCCAGCAGGCCGCCCTGCTCGCCGGGATGGTCAACAACCCGACCACCTACGACCCGTACGCGCACCCGCAGGCCACGCTCGACCGCCGCAACGAGGTCCTCGACGCGATGGCCGCCACCGGCTCGATCGACGAGAAGGCGGCGGCGGAGGCCAAGAAGACCCCGCTCGGCGTGGTCGCGGGCGGCCCGGACGTGCCGCCGAGCACGTGCGCGGGCGCCGCGCCGGACGCGGGGTTCCTGTGCCAGTACGCCCTGACCTACCTGCACTCGGTCACCGGGCTGTCGGGCGACCAGCTCGCGACCGGCGGCTACACCATCCGCACCACGCTGGACCCGGCGGTGAGCCGGGCGGCGAAGGACGCGGTCGACGCCAACGTGCCCACCACGCAGGACGGCGTGGCCAACACGATGGCGATCATCGCGCCGGGCAACGACGAGCACGAGGTCCTGGCGATGGTCGCGAACCGGAACCTGGGCACCGACGCGTCGCGGGGGGAGACGTCGAGCAACATCGTGTCCGAGGTGTCCGACCCGTTCGGCGCCGGTTCGGTGTTCAAGATCTTCACCGCGACGGCGGCCGTCGAGTCGGGGGCGGCGGGGCTGGACACGCCGCTGCCGAACCCGTCGAGCGGCTGCTACGCACTGTCGGGCGGCCGGTGCTACACCGTGCACAACGACGGCGGCTACCCCGACCCGATCAGCCTGGCGGACGGCCTCGCGACGTCGCCGAACACGGCGTTCGTCGGCCTGGAGACGAAGGTCGGCATGCCGGCGGTGCTGGACATGGCCAACCGGCTGGGCCTGCGGCAGACCCTGGCCGCCAACGACGCGGGCAAGACGCCGAACCCGTCGTCGGACGACCCGCAGCGCGGCGAGCCGCAGTCGAGGTACTTCCTGGACAAGCCGTCGTTCACGCTGGGCAACAGCCCGGTGAGCCCGCTGGAGCTGGCGAACGTGTCGGCGACGCTGATGTCCGGCGGCACGTGGTGCGCGCCCGACCCGGTCCGGTCGGTCACCGACCGGTTCGGCAAGGCCGTGACGCTGAAGACGCAGGCGTGCGACCAGGTGGTGTCGCCGGACGTCGCGAACACGGTCATGGCGGGCCTCTCCAAGGACACGACGGAAGGCACGTCCGCGGCGGCCGCGCGCTCGGCGGGCTGGAACCGGCCGGGCATCGGCAAGACCGGCACGACACAGACGAGCGAGTCGGTCGCGTTCGTGGGCGGGTCCGGCGGCTACGCGGTGTCCTCCCTGGTCTTCGCGGACAGCTCGGCACCGGGGGAGCTGTGCCCCGGCCCGCCGGTGCACATCGGTCGTTGCGGCCACGGCGCCTTCGGCGGCACGGTCGCCGCGCCGCCGTACTTCCACACGCTGAACACGCTGCTGGGCAGGAGCTGACGGCCCGCGACGCAGGACACCTGGTGGTCGCGGGGCGCGAAGATATCCTCCTCCAGAAGTCTGCCGATCATTTCCGTGCGGGACGTCACGCCGAGTTTTCCGAAAACCCACCCTCGCGGAGGAGACGCTTCGCGCACGCCGGTGACCGCCTTGTGAGGCACCGCCGCGCGAGAAGCGTTGCCCCACAAGGTGTCTGGGGTCAGGTCCGGGTGAACTCCACCCAGTTCAGGTTGAACAGGCCCGTCGCCGGGCCGCCGGTCGCCTGGGTGAAGACCAGGTACAGCCGGTGCGCGCCGGCCGGTTGGCTGACCGGCACGGTCTGGGCGGTCCACGCGTTCGAGCCGCTCGTCGCCGCCAGGGTGGCGGTGGTGACCAGCGGTCCGGTCGGTGAGTCCAGCCGCAGCTCCACCCCGGCCCGTGGCTGACCCGCCGTCCCGGCCGAGCCGCCCGCGTACCGGAAGGTCACGGCCGACGCGTCGCCCAGGTTGACCGGGTCGAACGCGATGTGGTCGCCGGCGTCGATGCTCGTCAGCGCGTTGCCGCCGCCCGTGTCGGAGCTGACGGTGACCTCCGTGCCCTTCTGCACCTGGGCGAACTCCGCCTGCTGGCGCGGGGTCTGGACCACCGTCTGCCCGATCGTGGTCAGCGGGGGCTGGCCACCGCCGCCGAGGTCCGTGTACGACGCGCTGATGCCGCCGTACAGGTACCCGCCGGCATGGTCGGCGCCGTCCGCCGGCGTCGGCAGCACACCGGTGCACCCGGTGGTCGAGCCCTGGCCGTGGCCATGGCCGTCATGGCCCAGCACGAACGTCACGGTCACCCGTGCGCAGTCGACCGTGCCGTCCTCCGGGTCGGTGACCGTCACCTCGAACGGGATGCCCTCGCCCCAGCCGAAGAACGAGCCACCCACCGGCGAGGTCACCGTCACCGCCGGCGCGGTGTTGCCGACGGTGATCGTGCGCGTCAGCACCGCGGTCCTGCCGCTGGAGTCGGTCACCGTGAGCTTCGCCGTGTACTGGCCGTTGGACGGGTAGGTGTGCGACGGGTTGGGGTCCGCCGAGTCGACCGTGCCGTCGCCGGTGAAGTCCCACGCGTACGAGATCGACTCGCCCGGGTCCGGGTCGTGCGTGCCCGCGCTGGAGAACGCCACGGCCAGCGGTGCCGTGCCGGACGTCGGTGTCGCGGTGAGCACCGCCACCGGCGAGCGGGTGCCCTTGACGTACCGGATCACCGACAGCTGCGCGTCCGGGTTCGGGCGGAAGAACCCGTCGCCGTACTCCAGCACGTACAGGTTGCCGTCCGGCCCGAACTCCATCTCCATCGGGTTGTCGAAGACGGTGCCCGGCAGGAACTGTTCCACGCCGACGAGGTTGCCCCTGCCGTCGGTCCGCATCATGAACAGCTTGTCCCGGGTGAACTCGCCGAACACGACCGAGTCGTCGTAGTACTCGGGGAACTTCGTGTCCGAGGTGGACTCGCGGTCGTAGGAGTAGAGCGGCCCGCCGTGCGGCCCGACGCCGCCGGTGCCGATCACGGGCCACTTGAAGTCGCACGCGGTCGGCGGGTTCGCCAGGTACTCGCCCGGGCACGGGGTCCGCGCCTCGTAGGTGTACCAGAACTGTGCCTGCCGCACCGGCGGCAGCACCCGCAACCCCGTGTTGTGCCGCGAGTCGTTCACCGGCGCGGCGCAGTCGAACGCCGAGCCCGGCGTGCGCGTGTCGAAGTCGAAGTCGATGTAGGGCAGGCTCGGCGAGACACACAGCGGCCAGCCGTAGTTGCCGGCCCTGTCGGTGCTGAACCACCGGCCCGTCCCCTCCGGGCCACGGGTGGGGCTGGCGGTGCGTGAGTCGGGGGAGTAGTCGCCGACGTACACCCGGCCCGACGGGTCAACGTCGAACCGGAACGGGTTGCGCAGGCCCATCAGGAAGATCTCCGGACGGGTCTTGCCGTCGTGGTCCGCCGACTCGGGGAACAGGTTCCCCCTCGGCACCGTGTAGGTCCCGTTGGCCCGCACCCTGATCCGCAGCAGCTTGCCGCGCAGGTCGTTGGTGTTGGCCGCGGAACGCCGGGCGTCCAGGCCGGGTGCGGCGTTCGCGCCGTCGTTGATCGGCGTGAAGCCGTCCGACCCGCCGGCGTTGGTGTCGTCGCCGGTGATCAGGAACAGGTTGCCCAGGCCGTCGAACTTGACCTTGCCGGCCACGTGGCAGCAGATGCCGCGGTCGGTGCCGACCCGCAGGATCCGCTGCTCGGTCGACAGGTCGAGGTGCGGCGCCGGCGTCTCGACCAGCTTCACGCGGGAGAGCTGGTTGTAGCCGGCGAACCTGTCCCACGCCGTCGGGTCCGTGCTGGACAGGGGCGCGTCGCCCTCGTTGACCCCCGGTGTCGACGGGTCGTCGACCGGGGTGTCGAGCACGGGTGCGTAGTAGATGTAGACCCACCTGTTGGTCGCGAAGCCCGGGTCGATCGCGAGGGTCTGCAGGCCGTCCTCGTCGTGGCTGTAGACCGGGATCGTGGTGATCACCGGGCTCGCGCCGGTCGCGGGGTCGTAGAGCCGGACCTCGCCGCCGCGGGTGTTGTGCAGCACCCGGCCGTCGGGCAGCACGGCGAGCGACATGGGCTCACCCGGCTCGTCGTTGAGCGTGACCTTCTCGTAGTTGGCGAGTACGGTCGCGCCGCAGTCGCCCTCGACCACGCCCGCGGCCCACTCGATGCCGCCGAGCAGGTGCCTGCGGACGGCGTTGTCCCGGTACGACTCGACGGAGTGACCGAGCCCGGTGTACCAGGAGCGGCCGCCGGCCTTGTCCTGGCACCAGGCGACCGGGTGGTCGAAGCCCATTGTTCCGCCGCTGAACGAACTCTCGTCCGCGGTGGCCAGCACGTGCTGCCTGCCACGCACGTTGGCCGCGAAGTTGTACCACTCCTCGGTCAGCGTGAGCGTGCGCGGCACGGTCTCGGTCGACGGGTGGACGCGGTCGGCGACCCGCACGTTCCCGCGGCCGACCCCGGCGACACCGGCGACCTTCGTGCCGACCAGTTCCTGGTAGAAGGCCCAGTCGGGCTCGGTCTCGGCGGCCGCGTGCACGCCGACGTAGCCACCGCCGGCGCGGATGTAGCCCTCGAACGCGGCCTGCTGGGTGTCGTCGAGGACGTCGCCGACGGTGTTGAGGAACACGACCGCCCGGAACCGCGTGAGGGTGCCCGGGGTGAACGCGGCGGCGTCCTGCGTGGCGGTGACCTGGAACCCGTTGTGCCTGGCCAGGTCTCGGATGGTCCGCACGCCGTCGGCGATCGACGGGCGTCGCTCGCCGACGGTCCTGGTGAAGACGAGCACGCGAAAGGTGTCCGGCCGGCGGTTGTCGGACCGCAGGGCGGCCGGACCGTTCTCCGGTGCGGAGAGGTCGCGGTCGCCCTGCCCGTCCGATGCCGCCGCGGCGGACACGCCGCCCGTGAGGGTGAGGGCCGCGGCGGCCACCAGACCGGTGGCCGCCGCGAGCCAGGTGCGTCTTGCCGAAGAAGCCATGGATTCTCCAGGTGCGACGGTGAACGCGGAGAGGTCTAGCGGCGGTAGATCGTCAGCGCGGACATGTTGTCGTAGCTGAGCTGGGCCTGCTGCAGGGACCGGCCCGGGTTGGCGGCGCCGCCGGGAGCGTTGTCGTTCTCCCAGTTGGCGTGGTGGAAGTTCTGCTGGCCGATGACCTCGAAGAACTGCTGGAAGTTGATGTCGCCGACGCCGAGCGCCGTCATGTCGTAGCCGTCGCCCGCGTTCGGGTTCTTGACGCCGTCCTTGGCGTGGAACAGCGGGAACCGGGTCGTGCGTGGCGCGACGGTGAGGATCGGGTCGAACAGGTCGGTCTGGGTGTTGCCGCGCCGGTCGGTGTAGGTCTGGTGCCGGAACCGCGCGACGTAGGCCCAGAAGATGTCCATCTCGAAGAACACGTACCGCGGGTCGGTGAGGCCGAAGAAGTACTCGAGCTTGCGCAGGCCGGTGCTGCGGGTCGGCTTGCCGTTCGCGTCGAGCGGGCCCGCGTCGAGCAGGAAGTCGTAGGCGTCGTGGTGGTTGTGCGTGTACAGGCGCAGGCCGCGGGCCCTCGCCTTGCGGCCGAGGTCGTTCCACACGTCGGCGGCGGCGTCCCAGTCGGAGCGGTAGCGGCTGCCGGACGGGTCGCCGCCGGTGCCGATGTTGCGCATGCCCAGCGTCTGGGCGATGTCCATCTCCTGTTCGAACGTGGCCGGGTTGATCGTGGTGTGGGTGCCGTTCGCGACCAGGCCGTTGTCGTCGAGGAGCTTGCGGATCTCGGCCGGGGTGATCTGCCGGCCCAGGATCGAGGTGTGCTGGGTGTAGCCGGCGAACTCGACCTCGGAGTAGCCGCACCTGGCGACCGCCTCGAGGACCTGTGCGAAGCCGTACGGCACGCCGGTGTTGTCCGGCGCCGCGGTGATCCGGTCGCGGACGCTGTAGAGGATCATCCCGCGGTTGCGCTGGGGGATCAGCGGTTCGGCGTGCAGGCCACCGCCATGCCCGTGGTCGCCGCCCTTGCCTTTCTCGGCCAGCGCCGGGCCCGCGGTCGCGATGATCGGCGCGCCGGCCGCGGCGAGCACGGCGGCGGCGCCCGCGGTCGCCTTGAACACGTCGCGCCGGGTGAAGCTGGATCGGTCGGGGGTCTCGTCCATGAGTGATGCGCACCTTTCCCAACACCGCGTCACTTTGTGACAACTGTGTGAAGACTTCGGCGCGAAGTATCACATGCTTTTAGTCAAGAACGACATACTTTTGTCGACCTATGACAAAAGTTGGTTCATGTGGGGGAGTGCTGGTAGTTCAAGATCAAACGAGAACACGTTCTTGTGTCGGCGTCCGCCGGGGCGGAAGCTTGACGCATGGACCTCGTCGTACTCGAAGAGATCAAGCGTCTCAAGCACCGCTACCTCCGCTGCGTCGACACGAAGGACTGGGACGGGCTCGCGGACGTCCTCACCGCCGACGCCGTCGCGGACTACGGGACCCCGACGTACGGCCGCCCGCTGCGGCTGGAGGGCCGTGACGCGATCGTCGGCTTCATGCGCAAGCAGCTCGGTCCCGGCTTGATCACCACGCACTTCGCCACACAGCCGGAGATCGACGTCGACGGCGACGAGGCGAGCGGGACCTGGGCCTTCCAGGACACGGTCATCGCCGTCGAGCACGGCGTGGTGATCATCGGCGCGGCGTTCTACGAGGACCGCTACCGCCGCGAGGACGGCCGCTGGCGCATCGCGCACACCGGCTACCAGCGCACCTACGAGGCGACGCTCAAGCTCGCCGACCTGCCCAGCTTCCGCCTCACCGCGAACCGCTGGGCGCCGCAACCGGCATAGAACGCGTTCCACTCGACGGCGGAGCCGAGCGGCCCGGCTGAGCCTGGTCCTCGCCCGTCCGGCATCGAAACCGCGACTCGGTGTGCGCGAACGCGGGACTCGGGGTGTGTGAACGCGGGGCTCGGGGTGTGTGAACGCGCGACTCGCGCTGTGCGAACGCGGGACTCGCGCGTGTGTGAACGCGCGACTCGGTGTGTGCGAACGCAGGACTCGGTGTGCGCGAACGCGGGACTCGGCCTGTTTGAATGCGGGACTCGCGCGTGTGTGAACGCGGGACTCGGTGTGTTTGAACGCGGGGTTCGGGGTGCTTTGGGGGCGGGACTCGCGGTGGTGGGGGTGTGGGTTGGGGTGGTGGGTGGTTTGGGTGGGGGTCGAACTATTGCGTCCGTTTGACGTAACTTTGTTGAAAACAAGCAGACTTTCGTTGACCGTCGACAAAAGTGGCCTTAACGTTCAGCGCACGCGGTGTGACCCCCTGCTTCAATCCTCCGCTCTCGGGAGCAAGACATGCGTCTGTCGTCCCTTGCCGCGCTGTGCGCTGCCCTCATTGTCAACGTTGTCGTGGCGATGCCCGCGCAGGCGGCCGTGCCACCTCAGGAACCCGGCGTGACGTTACGGGTCTTCGACGTCCAGGTGGAGCTCGACCGGTTGTGCACGCTCAAGTCCGGTCAGACGCCGAACATCGACAAGCTGATGCCGAACATCGACTGGACCGGTGACGCGTTCGGCATCCAGGACTTCTTCGTCTCCGAGGCCACCGGCAACGTCAACATCACGACGGCCGGCAGCTACACGTTCCGGCTCACCAGTGACGACGGCTCACGCATGAGCCTCGACAACACGGTCCTCATCAACAACGACGGCCTGCACGGCGCGACGGCGGTCGAAGGCACCGTGTCGCTGACCACCGGCTACCACGGGTTCAAGATCGAGCACTTCGACCGGGCCGGCGGCCAGCAGGTCACGCTCGAATGGCGGCCACCCGGGGCGAGCGCGTTCGCGGTCGTGCCGAACAGCGTCCTGAGCACCGACTCGGGCGTCGTCCGCGTGACCGCGCCGGGCCGCAAGGAGTGCATCGGCGGCAACGACTCGCCCGGCGACGGCCTACAGCTGAACGCCGTGCACCCGGACCTCACGCTGACCAACCTGCGCCCCAACGGTTTCCAGCCGCAGGTGACCGGCATGGACTGGTTGCCCGACGGTCGCCTCGCCATCACCACCTGGGGCGGCTCCAACAACACCGTCGGCGAGGTCTACCTGCTGAGCAACGTCACCGGCACCACCAACTCCTCGCGGGTGACCACGCAGCGGATCGCCAGCGGGCTCAAGGAGCCGATGGGCATCAAGTACGTCGACGGCAAGCTCTACGTGTCCCAGAAGACCGGGCTCACGGAGCTGAACGACACCAACGGCGACTGGGTCACCGACAACTACCGCACCGTCGCGACCTGGCCCTTCGGCGGCAACTTCCACGAGTTCGCGTTCGGCCTGCTCTACCAGGACGGCTCCTTCTACATCAACCTGTCCGTCGCCATCGACGAGGGCGGCAACACCACCAACCCCCAGCCGTCGGCCAACCGCGGCTCCACGATCAAGGTGAACAAGGCCACCGGCGCGGTCTCCTACATCGCAGGCGGGCTGCGCACGCCACACGGCATCGGCTGGGGACCCGCCGGCGACCTCTTCGTCACCGACAACCAGGGTGGCTGGCTGCCGGCGTCGAAACTGGTGCAGATCAAGCAGAACCGCTTCTTCAACCACTACATGAACCCGCCGGGGCCGTTCGAGTCGCAGCCGATCACGCAGCCCGTGCTGTGGTTGCCGCAGAACGAGATCGCGAACTCCCCGAGCAACCCGATCCTGCTCTCGCAGGGCCCGTTCGCCGGCCAGCTCGTCTTCGGTGACGTGACCTACGGCGGCATCCAGCGCGGCTTCCTGGAGAAGGTCAACGGCGAGTACCAGGGCGCCGTCTTCCGCATGACCCAAGGGCTCGAGTCCGGCGTGAGCCGCATGACGCTGGGCCCGGACGGCGCCCTGTACACCGGCGGCATCGGCGCGGGCGGCAACTGGGGCCAGGCGGGCAAGCTGACCTACGGCCTGCAGAAGGTGGCGTTCAACGGCACCAACGCGTTCGACATCCTGGCCATGCGCGCGGTCGCGGGCGGCTTCGAGCTGGAGTACACCCAGCCGCTGTCCGACGCCACGGTCAGTGGTCTGGTGTCGAAGTACCAGGCACAGCAGTGGCGTTACGTGCCGACGGTGGCCTACGGCGGCCCGAAGGTCGACGAGGAGACCCTCCCGGTCACGTCGGCGACGGTGTCCTCGGACCGCAAGAAGGTCACGATCAAGCTGTCCGGCCTGAAGGCGGGCCGGGTCGTGCACGTCCGGTCGCCGCGTCCGTTCGCCTCGCAGAGTGGCGAGCAGCTGTGGAGCACCGAGGCCTGGTACACGCTCAACGCCGTGGTCGGGCCCTATGTGGACACCGACTACGAGGCCGAGGCGGCGGCGCTGACCGGTGGCGCGGTGGTGAACACCGACCACCCGGGCTACTCGGGCACGGGGTTCGTGGCCGGCTACTGGAACCAGAACGCGTCGACGGCGTTCACCGTGAGCGTGCCCTCTGCCGGTACCTACCAGGCACGACTGCGCTTCGCGAACGGTCAGGCCGCTGCGAAGACGGTGAGCCTGTACGTGAACGGGACGAAGGTCCGCCAGATCTCCTTGGCGAGCACCGGGAACTGGGACACATGGGCGACCGCCACCGAGTCGGTGAGCCTCGCCGCGGGCACGAACGCCATCTCCTACCGCTACGACAGCGGCGACGGTGGCAACGTGAACGTCGACAGGCTCACCGTCGGCGCGAACTCGCTGGTGGCCGACGCCGACCTCGAGGCCGAGTCGGCGGGGCTGGCCGGTGGCGCGGTGGTCAACACCGACCACGCCGGCTACTCGGGAAGCGGCTTCGTCGCCGGCTACTGGAACCAGGGCGCGGCCACCACGTTCAACGCGAACGTGCCCACCGCGGGCACCTACCAGGCGCGGCTGCGCTACTCGAACGGTCCGAACCCGTTCGCGGGCAACAAGAGGCTGAGCCTGTACGTCAACGGCGCGAAGGTGCGGCAGATCAACCTGGCGAGCACCGGGAACTGGGACACGTGGGCCACCTCGACCGAGCTGGTGGCACTGAACGCGGGTGCCAACACGGTGTCCTACCGGTACGACAGCGGCGACGACGGCAACGTGAACCTCGACAGGATGACGCTCACGGCCGGTTCCCGGATCACGCTGTTCGACGGGTCCAACCTGGACGCGTGGGAGGCGAGGGCGGGCGGCGCCGCGACGTGGCCGATCTCCGGCGGCTCGGTGGAGTCGCTCGGTGGTGACATCCGGACGAAGCAGAAGTTCGGCGACGCCCGGGTGCACGTCGAGTGGTTCGAGCCGGAGTTCCCACCGGAGGTGACCGGGCAGGCCCGCGGCAACAGCGGCGTGTACCTGCAGGAGCGGTACGAGGTGCAGGTGCTGGAGTCCTACGGCCACGCGCCGGCGAACAACGAGGGCGGCAGCATCTACCTGAAGCGTGCCCCCTCCACCAACGCGGGAACGCCGTCCGGCACGTGGCAGACCTACGACATCACGTTCCGCGCGGCCCGGTTCGACAGCGCCGGCAACAAGCTCGCGAACGCGCGGTTCACGCTGGTGTGGAACGGCGTGGTCGTCCAGAACGACGTCGAGGTCGACGGCGGCACGGGTGACAGCCTCGGCGAGGACGCGACCCTGCAGTCCATCCGTCTTCAGGACCACGGCGACGCGGGCGCGAACCCGCGCTTCCGCAACATCTGGATCGAACCGCTGACATAGGTGGACACCGGGTGGACGGTGGTCAGGAACCGATGGTGGTCCTGTCCACCGTCCACGCGCGTGCCTGCTCGCTCAGCGTGATGCCGAGCCCCGGCCGGCCGGACAGGTGCATGCGGCCGTCGCGGCACTCCAGCCGCTCGTTGAACAGCGGGTACAGCCAGTCGAAGTGCTCGACCCACGGCTCGTCGGGGTACGCCGCCGCCAGGTGCACGTGGATCTCCATCGCGTAGTGCGGCGCGAGGCCGAGGTTCGCGTGCTCGGCGAGCGTCGCGAGCTTCAGGAACTGGGTGATGCCGCCGATCCGCGGCGCGTCCGGCTGCAGGATGTCGACGGCCCGGTGGCGGATCAGCTCACGGTGCTCGGCGACGCTCGTCAGCAGCTCGCCGCTCGCCACCGCGGTGGTCAGCGTGCGCGCGAGGTCCGCGTGTCCCTCGGCGTCGTAGGCGTCCAGTGGCTCCTCGATCCAGACCAGGCCGAACTCGTCCAGGGCCTGGCCCATGCGCGCCGCCGTCGGCCGGTCCCACTGCTGGTTCGCGTCGACCATGAGCGGCACGTCGTCGCCGAGGTGCTCGCGTACCGCCGCGACCCTGCGCAGGTCCGCGCGCCAGTCCGGCTGACCGACCTTGATCTTGATGCCGCCGATGCCGGCGGAGAGCGTGCGGGTGGCGTTGTCCTTGACCTGCTCGACCGGCTCGTGCAGGAACCCGCCGGAGGTGTCGTAGCAACGCACCGAGTCCCGGTGCGCGCCGAGGAGCTTGGCCAGCGGCAGGCCCGCCCGCCTGGCCTTCAGGTCCCAGAGCGCGACGTCGACGGCCGCCAGCGCCTGTGTCGCCGCGCCGCTGCGCCCGACCGACGCGCCCGCCCAGACGAGCTTGGTCCACAGCCGGCCGATGTCGCTCGGGTCCTCGCCGATGAGGTCCGGCGCGACCTCGCGAGCGTGCGCGAACTGGGCGGGGCCGCCGGCACGCTTGGCGTAGCTGAAGCCGACACCCTCGTGCCCGCCCTCGGTGGTGATCTCGGCGAACAGGAACGCGACCTCGGTCATCGGCCGCTGCCGCCCGGTCAGCACCTTGGCGTCGCTGATGCCCGTCGGCAGCGGCAGGGTCACCGACGAGAGCGTCACGGAGTCGATGCGGTCCAGCACGGCGGCGGTCATGACCCCAAGGTAGGAACGGCCGCGATGCCTGTCCAAGGTTTGTTTCGCATGACGCGATACCCGTCGGACATGGTGCACGACGGCGGCGGGGAGAGTTCGTCGTTCGGCCACGTCGCGGGGTGGAGGGACCATACACTCCTCGCGCCAGGTTGGGGTCACTGGAGGGTTCCCATGTCCGCGGCTGATGAGTACCAGGTTCCCGTCGACCGGCCCGCTCGGTCCGATGAGGAGCGGGCCGCCGACTTCGACGAGCTGATGCGGCTCGAGCGAAGTCGGAACCAGGCGCCCGTCAGTGGTCTGGGGGTCGCCGCCCTCGGGTTCGCGCTCGCCTTCGTCCTGCTTGCCTACTTCTTCGGGATGTTCTCACTCGTCGTGGGCGCCTCGGCCCTGGTCTTCGGAGTCTTCGCCCTGCCGCAACTCAGGCACGGCGAACGACGGGGACTGGTCTTCGTGCTCGCCGCCATGGTGGTGCTCGCCGCCGGCGTGGCGCTCATCGTGAGTGCCGTGCACCAGGCGAGCTGACCACGCGGTCTCGTCCGGACATGGCGAAGCGGAGGCCCCACCGCGTCGTGGGTCACCTCCGCCTCGCCGGCGAGCGCGGTCCGGCTCACGCCGTCGCGCAGGTCGCGCCGTTCAGTGTGAACGTGGCCGGGGCCGTGTTGGTCCCGGTGTAGGTGCCGTTGAAGCCGATCTGCGTCGACCCGTTGGGGGCGAGGTTCCCGTTGTAGGACATGCTCGTCGCGGTCACGTTCGCGCTCCCCGACGCCTGCGCCCACGTGGCGTTCCAGCCCTGGCTCACCCGCTGGCCGGCCGGGAACGCGAACGCCAGCGTCCAGCCGTTCGTCGCGGTCGTGCCGGTGTTGGTGATCGTCACGGCCGCGGTGAAGCCCGTGCCGCCGCCCCAGTTCGAGGCGCTGTAGACCACTCGGCACGGGCCCGTCGCCGGACCGTCCTGGGTCGTGAACGTCACCGTCGCCGACGGGGGCGACAGGTTGCCGGCGCCGTCCCGGGCCCGCACGTAGACCTCGTACGACGTGGCCGGGGACAGGCTCGTCAACGTCGCCGAGTTGGTCGTGGTCTGGGCCAGCAGCGGGTCCGTGGTGCCGTGTTCCCGGTAGACGTTGTAGCCGGACAGGCCGCTGCCGCCGCTGTCGGTGGAGGCCGTCCACGACAGCGCCGCGCCGCCGGCCGTCACGCTCGACGCGGTCGGGGTGCCCGGGGTCGTCGGCGGGGTGGTGTCGGTGCTGCTGCCGCCCGCCAGCGCGTCGTGCACCGCCGTGTACGCCGGCTTGACCCCGAAGTTCTCGTCCACCAGCAGCGCCGCGCCCTCGCCGGGGAACGTGCTCGGCACCCACGAGTACTTGTCGGTGTAGCCCCACGTCGTGATGCCCACGCAGCGGGCCACCGCCAGGCACGCGTTCGTGACGTCGCGGTAGTAGGTCGCCTGCGTAGCGAGCTTCGTGGCGTCCGATGGCAGCTGCATGCGGACGTCCAGCTCGGTGATCGCCACGTCCAGGCCCAGGTTCGCGAACCGCGCCAGGTTCTGCCGCATCTGGTTCGGGAAGCCGTACTGGATCGCCAGGTGCGCCTGGAAGCCGACGCCGTCGATCGGGACACCCTGCGCCAGCAGCGACTGCACCAGGCTGTACATGCCGTCGCTCTTCGCGCCGAGGCCGTCGGTGTTGTAGTCGTTGATGTACAGCTTGACGTTCGGGTCCGCCGCGCGGGCCGCGCGGAACGCGTCCGCGATGTAGCTCGTGCCGAGCTTGGTGTACCAGAACGAGTTCCGCATCGTGCCGTCCTCGTTCAGCGGCTCGTTCACCACGTCCCAGGCGTACAGCTGGCCCTTGAAGTGGGTGACCACGTTGGTGATGTGGTTGGCGAGGGCCGTGCGCAGCGACGTCGCGTCCAGGTTCTGCACCCAGCTCGGCGTCTGGTTGTGCCACACCAGCGTGTGGCCGCGGAGCTGCTGGCCGTTGGTCCGCGCCAGGCTCATGATCTCCTCGGCGCGGGAGTAGCTGAACTGGCCCTGTGACGGCTCGGTCGAGTCCCACTTCATCGCGTTGCCCGGGGTCAGCATGTTGAACTCGTTCGCGATGTGGGTGCGGTAGGTGGCGTCGGAGATCTCGCTGTTGTCGACGGCGTCGCCCATGTACCTGCCCGCCGCCGCGGCGTGGACCTTCAGCGGGTCCGCGGCGGCCGGGGCGGCCAGGACGGCCATCCCGGCCAGTCCTAACAGGACGGTCGTCGTCGCGGCGAGTGTCTTTCGTGCGAACATGGCTAGCTCCCGGTCGTGCAGGGGTTGTTGTTGACCATGAACCCGGCCGGGGCCGGGTTGGACCCCGTCCACGAGCCGTTGAACCCGACCCGCACCGATCCGCCCGGTGCGATCGAGCCGTTGTAGTCCAGGTTGGTGGCGGTCACCTCGGCACTGCCACTCGCCTGTACCCACGTGGCGCCCCAGCCGCTGGTCACCCGCTGCCCGGCCGGGAACGTGAACCCCAGCTTCCAGGCGCTGACCGCGCTCGTGCCGGTGTTGGCGATCGTCACCGAGCCGGTGAAGCCGCCCGGCCACTGGTCGACGCCGTAGGTCACCTTGCAGGTACCGCCGGCCGGCGGGGGATCGGTCGGGTCCGTCGGGTCGGTCGGATCCGTCGGGTCGGTTGTCGGCGGCGGCTCGGCACCGGTCCGGTCGGCGTAGAGGATGCCGCGACCGTTGGTGCCGAGGTAGACCCGGCCGTAGATCCGCGGGTCGCCCGTCAGCGCCTCGCCCATGTTGCCGTACTGGTGCCGGTCGTCGTTGATCCGCACCCAGGTGGCGCCGGTGTCGTCGGAGCGGTACACCCCGCTGACACCGTCGACCACGCCGACGATGAACAGCGCCATGTTCGTCCGGCCCGGTGCCGCCTTGCCGAAGCCGACGTTGCGGGCCGACGTCACGCTGGACACCTTCGTGAACGACGTGCCCGAGTTCGTCGAGTGGAACAGGCCGGTGTCGCCGGCCAGCCAGAGGTCACCCTCCCGGCCCGGCATGGCTTTGAACTTCGCCGTCGCCGGCAGCCCGGTCGACACCGTCTGCGTGAACGTCGCGCCGCCGTTCACGCTGACGTAGAACCGGCCGCCGTCGAACCCGTAGAACTTGTTCGCGTTGACCCGGTCCGACTCGACGAGCGACGCCGTCGGCAGGCCCTGGACCTGCGTCCACGAGTTGCCGAAGCCGACCGAGTAGTACGGCGGGACGGCGTGCGGGGACCACACGAACCGGCTGCCGTCCGCGGCCGCCGCGACCGTGCCCCCCTCGTTGACACCACTGGGTTCGGTGCCCTGGAACCAGTTCGCGCCGCCGTCGGTCGAGAACGCGACGTGGCTGTCGTTCGGGCGGTCGGCGTCGGTGAAGTTCCCGGCCCGCACCAGCACGCTCGGGTTGGTCTCGGCGTAGTCGAGGCTGGTGGTGGTCGTGAAGAGGGGTTGGGTGAACATCGAGGGCGGCACGGTCGTCAGGCTCGCGTGCCGGAAGCCGCCGAGGTCACCCAGCCCCGAGACCAGCGGTGCGCCGGTCGGCGGGCTGACGAGGTCCAGGACCGCGGTCTCCTCGAGGCCCGCGGCCATCGGCCTGATCGTGAACCGGGTGTTCGAGTCCCAGTTGGACAGGTTGGTCGTGCCGTAGACCGTCGCGCCGGTGCCGTACATCATGCGGTTGGAGTTGAGCGGGTCGATCTCCAGCGACTCGGTCATCCAGCCGAGCTTCGGCGTCACCTCGGGTGGTTGCGGGTTGGTGCCGAAGGACAGCCACGGCGCGGCGGAGATGTCCTGTGTGTACCGGAAGCTGCGGTTGGGGTAGGAGGTCCAGTCCCAGACCCGCGTCCAGCTCGCGCCGCCGTTGGTGCTGCGGAAGAAGATGACGTCCGGCCACCACGAGATCTGCGTCGCCACCATGATCGTGTTCGGGTTCTGCCGGTCGATCGTCAGCCCGCTGTAGCCGAAGTAGTCGTCGCCGCTCGACGACGGGATCGGGCTGATCTGCGTCCAGGTGCCGGAGTTGGTGCCGTACTTCCACACGTCGCCCTTCGCGCCGGCGTAGGGGCCGGCGACGTCGCTCGTCGCGATGTACAGCACGTGGTTGACCGGGTCCACGACGCCCTTGTGCGCCAGGTATCCGGTCGGCTGCCCGGCGATCCGCTCCCACGACGTGCCGCCGTTCGTCGAGCGGTACACGGTGTTCTGCTTGTCCGCCACGCCGACGTAGATGCCCTGCGTCGCGTTCCCGGCCGTCGCCGTCGACTTGTCGAACGCCACCCACACCACGCCGGGCCGGTGGCTCTGGTAGCCCGTCGAGTCGCCCGGCACGTCGGCGTAGTCGCCGGCGTTGGGGAAGGCCGTCACCTTCGCCCACGTGGCCCCGAAGTCCGTGCTGCGCCACAGGCCGTTGCCGTTCGGCGCGCCGAAGTACAGGACGCTGTCGCGGTTCGGGTCGACCGCGAGGCGCTCACCCATGCCGCGGCCGGGCATGTTGCCGCCCAGCTTGAACGGCAGCGTCGTGACCTGCCAGGTGTCTCCCTTGTCGGCCGAGCGCAGGATCGCGCCGTTGTTGGGATCCCAGTCGTTGGTGTACATGCCGACCGCGGCGTACACGCGGTTGGTCTGGACCGGGTCGGTCGCGAGACTGTGTACGCCGTTGTAGCCCCAGTTCTCCCAGCCGACCCAGTCCAGCAGCGGCGTCCACCGCTGTGTGGTGTCGTTCCACCGGTACGCGCCGCCGATGTCGGTGCGCGCGTAGATCAGGTTGCGTTCCGTCGGGTTGAAGACGATGCCGGGCACGAAGCCCCCGCCGGCAATCTCCACGTTCTTCCAGGAGTACGCATCCGCCGCGGCCGCGACCGCCGAGGGTGCGGTGCCGGCGGCGACCGTCCCCGTGACCACCACCGAGGTGACCAGGAGTGCGGCGGCCAGCAGTGGGGTGAGCTTCGCACGCATCGTCTTGTCCTTACCCGCTTGTGCTTACCGCTTGTGCGTCGCGTCGGGGCGAGATCCCGGGGGTGTCCGAAGAGGGGTGCCGGAGAGGCTTCGGACACCCCCGGGGTCGTCGAGCTAGGCGGCCGTGCAGGCCTGGCCGTTGACGGTGAAGGCCGTCGGCCGGGTGTTGGTGCCGGTGTAGCTGGCGTTGAAGCCCAGACCCGTGACCGACTGCCCGGCGGCGATCACGCGGTTGTGGTCCAGGTTCGTCGCCGTCACGTTCGCGCTTCCGGTCGCCTGCACCCAGTTCGCGACCCAGCCGTTGCTGATCCGCTGGCTGCCCGGGAAGGTGAACGCCAACGTCCAGCCGCTGATCGCCGACGTGCCGGTGTTGGCGATCGACAGCGACGCGGTGAACCCGCCGCCCCAGTCGTTCACCCCGTAGGTCACCTGGCAGGCGACCGTCGGGGTCGGGGGCGGGTCGGTCGGCCCGGTGCCGCCGTCGGGCGGGATCAGGTACGGCGTCAGGAACGCCTGCTTGGCCGTGTTCACCGTGGTCCAGTCGTCGTTCAGGATCCCGCCCGTGTCACCGGAGTTCGGGTTCCACGACCAGAAGGTGAAGCTGATCGCGTTGGTTCCCGTGCCCAGGTACGCCATGAGCGTGCGCAACCACGTCTGGTCCCTCGGGTCGGCGAGCGTGGTGCCGAACTCGCCGAGCAGCACGGGAGCCACGTTGTTCTTGAACAGGTAGCCCCAGTTCTTGTCCCAGATCGCCGCCATGTTGTTGGGGAAGGCGGGATCGGAGAACCACGGCTGGGCGAACACCGACGTCGCATAGTCGTGCGCCGAGTACACGAGACGGTTCGCGACGTTGAGCCGCACCGGCGCGGTCGCCGCGCCCTGGAGGTTGCCACCCCACCAGTAGCCGTCGCCGTTGAAGGAGTCGACGCCCTCGACGACGATCAGCCAGTTGGGGTTGACCGACAGGATCGCGTTGCCGGCCCGTTCTGCCGCCAGGCGCCAGTCGGTGGCCGTGTCGCCGCTGCCCCAGTTGGCGCCGCCGCCACCCTGGATGCCGTGCGGCTCGTTGTGCAGGTCGGCGCCGATCACCGTGGTGTTGCCCAGATAGCGCTGTGCGAGCATCCGCCAGTCGGACAGCCATCTGCTCTCCGGGTACTGGCTCGTGTACCACAGCGCCGACTGGGCGCCGGAGTCCGGCCGGTGCCGGTCCAGCAGCACCTTCATGCCGATCTGCCCGGCGTAGTCGATGATCTTGTCCATGATCTGCACGCCGTTCAGGCCCTGCAGGTCGGGGTTGAGGTCGTAGCGGATGCTCGTCGGGGTGGACCCGGCGTCGAAGAGCTGGTTGGCGAAGGGCAGCCGCAACGTGTTGTACTTCAGGCTCTTCATCTGGTCGAGCATGTCCTTGTAGCCCCGGGACCACAGGCCGTGCGGCGCGTAGTTCGCCGTCTCCAGGCCGAACCAGTTGATCCCGGTCATGCGTACCGGCTGGTTGTTGGCGTCCAGCAGCTGGCGACCGTTCGTGTGCCAGTAGCCGGTGCCGGCGGCCGAGGCGGGCCCTGCCGAGGCAAGGCCCACCAGCGGCACCAGTGTCAGCGCCAACAACACCGCCATGATGCGTCTGATCATGGAGTGCTGCTTCCGTTCGTCATCCGAAGAGGCGGCCGTACTCGGCCATGGCCATCGCGACGTCGGCCTGTGCCCAGAACCGGTGGTACCGGAACGTGGGGGCCGAGCCACCGTCGAGATAGGACTGCACGGACGACCAGGCCGGGTCCTGCTTGTACCACGACCGGAGGCCGATGAACGTCGACGACGAGTTGATCGGGTCGCCGTTCGACATGGTCCCCGTGAAGTTGCTCGGTACGAAGACCGGGTCGTCGAACCGGTTGTAGTCGGCCCGGGACTCGACGGTCGAGACGCCGCGCGAGTCCTGGTTCTGCGTGGCCCACATGGCGTCGAGGAGGTTCTTCGCCATGTCGCGGGCCGCCGTGTTGCCGGACTCGGACGCGTAGTGCGCCAACGTCTTCACCAGTGCCGCGGTCACGCCCACGTCCTGCCCACGGCTGGTGACCGTGACGTGCAGGTTGGTGTTGGTGGCCGGGCTCGACGGGTTCCACGTCGCCGGCGCACCGGACCAGGACAGGTCGCTCGGGACCTGCCAGGTGCCGGCCGACGGGTTCGCCGTGGTGTTCGCGAGCGCCCACGGCACCCACTTGTCCAGCACGGCCTTCGCCGCGGCGTTGCCGGTCTGGTTGTACAGCTCGGCGACGCGCTCCATCGACCACACCTGCATGCCGAACCACTGGTTGCTCGGCGGGTCGTGGTAGACGGGCTGGACGTCGTAGTACATGCCGTAGAACGTCGGCGTGCCCGAAGGCGGTGTCGCGTAGCGGCCCGCCCAGCTGTTGGTCGCGCCGCCGGCGATGCCGCCTTCGGAGGACTGCAGCCAGCGGTAGAACTCCAGCTGCCTGGTCATGCTGGCCGCCCAGTCCGCCTGGCCGGTCGACGACTTCGGCTTGAGGGCCGGCACGTTCGCCAGCGCGTACGCGGCGAGCGGGTTCTGGTAGCCGAAGTGCGCCTGGCCGGAGCCGATGCGCCACGCCCAGCCACCGTCGGTCGCGCCGCCCCACGCGTAGTACCACGTGAGCAGGCCGGTGGAGCTGTTCTTCCCACTGCCCGCCGGACACGTTGACGGGCCGACGCAGCTGCCGACCTGCTTGAAGTACTTGTCGTAGAACGAGTACCGCAGGTAGTCACCCATCTTGGCGGCCTTGCCCACGGTCGTCGCGACGTCGGCCTGCCTGCCCTGCTGGGTCGCCCAGGTGTTGGCCCAGTAGGCCGCCTGGACGGCGCGTGCGTCGGCGTCGGGCGCGTCGGTGTAACGCCACTGCCGCGCGTACTGCGAGTCCTGGATGAACAGCGGCAGGAAGCCGTTCGGCCCGCCCTGCCCGGAGTTGAACGGCTCCCACGACGGCTGCGGCACGGTCTCCCACACGGACTCCTGCGGCCCGCGCTGGAAGGTGTTGATGTAGGACGGGCTGCCGGTGCGGTCGCCGCGGCGACCGTAGCCGTAGCGGTTGTCCACGTCGAGCAGCCAGTGCATGCCGTAGATGTCGGACGTGCCGTAGGCGCTGGTCAGCTCGCTCGCCAGCGGGTCGTTGCCGGTGGACACGTTGGCGTCCAGCGGTACCGGGTACTGGTTCGGGGTGTCCTGCTCCGGCGCGTAGGTCGCCGTGTCGTTCGGGTTGTACACCGAGTTGCTCGGCTGGTCGGCGTGGGTGGGGATGATGTTGGTCTCCATGGACGTCCAGGCCGTGTTGAACCTGGTCCAGTCCTGGGTCGCCTGGCCGTACTGCGCCTCGAGCCAGATCCAGTAGCTGAAGGCCTCGGACGTCGTCACGTGCCCGTAGTCGGGCGCCTCGACGATCAGCGTCTCCACGGAGTGGTAGGGGATCGGCGGGTTGTGGCTGGAGAAGTAGCCGTTCGCCGGGTCCTTGATCTTGTTGTACAGCGTCATGAACCGCTGCGCGTAGTCCGACAGGTCGTTGTCGGCCTCGGTCGCGGTGATGGTCGCCGTCGTCTGGCCGGTCGCGCTCGCGGTGAACGTAGCCGTGCCGTTGGCGCTGTCGGTGTCCTCGGCGGCGTTGAGCGTCACCGTCTGCGGGGTGTTCCAGTTCGACGTGGTGAACGTCCTCGTCGCGCCGGTGCCCACCGTCAGGTCCGCGTCGCCGCTCGTCTTCGCGGTCGTCACGGTGACGTTTCCTGTTGGCTGCTGGGAAAGCCGGAGCGACACGTTCGTGCTGCCGCCCTCCGGCACGCTCGGCGCGACCGGGTCGGCGATGACCGTCGGACCGGTGTTGGCGCTCACGGTCACGTCGACCGGCGAGGACTCCGTGATGGCCCCCACGTTGTCGTACGCCCGCGCCGTCAGCACGTAGTTGCCGGCCGGGACGCTTGCCCAGGTCGCCGTGTACGGGCTGGCGGTGTCGGTGGTGATCAGCGTGTCGTTCGCGTAGAACTCGACCTTGGCGATGGTGCCGTCCGGGTCGGACGCGCTGGCGGCGAGCGGGATGTTCGCGCCGGCGGTGAAGGTCGACCCGGTCGTCGGCTGGCTCAGGCTGACCGTCGGCCCCTGGTTCGCGCCGGTGCAGGAGACACCGTTGATCGCGAAGCTGGTCGGGTTGGTGTTGGTGCCGGTGAAGGCGCCGTTGAAGCCGATCTGGGTGGACCCGTTGGTGGCGAGCGTGCCGTTGTAGGACAGGTTCGTCGCGGTCACGTTGGGGCTGCCGCTGGGCTGGGACCAGGTCGCGTTCCAGCCCTGGGAGACCCGCTGGTTGCCCGGGAAGGCGAACGTGAGGCTCCAGCTGGTGATCGGGTCGCCGAGGTTGTGGAGGGTGAGGTTGCCGGTGAAGCCGCCGCTGCCCCAGTTGCTGGCCGAGTAGTCGACCGAGCACTGGACCGCGAGCGGAGACACGGCGGCACTAGCGGGGATGGCTAGGGGGATTATCAGAGCGAGACAGGCTGGGAGCGCTCCCAGGTGTCGTCGTAGTCTCATGACCTGACTCCGGTGTGGATTCGGTCGGACAAGGTGCGGGGGAGCGCCGCCCGCCTCCGCGCGACCCGGGGGAGGGACCGTGCGAAGGCGGGCGGGCTACTCACAGTGTTGAACCAGGAGGGTTGTTCACAGCGGCGGGAAGGCGTTGGCCATCAGCTGCCGGAACTGGGCGGAGAACCAGTGCCCGGACAGCGGTGCGTTCGCCAGCGCGCCGGACATGTGGTTGTTGTTCCTCGGGTTGCCGGTGTACGTCGGGTCGCACATCCGGTCGAAGCCCTTGCCCTCGTCGTTCGGGATCTGCGAGGAGGCCCCGTCCGACTCGCCCGGTGGCTTGATCCACACGTAGGCGTCGATACCGCTTGCCGGTGCGGCCTTCGGCCGCTCGCCGAGCCCGGCCCCGGACTGGTTGCACCAGTTGCCGAGGTGGATGCGGCGGTCGACACGCGACTGGTCCATGAAGGTGACCGGGTCGGTCGACGTGCTCGCGGCGGTGGGCCTGGCGGAGCCGCCCCAGCCGTTGCGCGAGGTGTCGATCAGCATGCCGATGCTGGAGCCGAAGCACGACGCCGCCTTGGTGCGGAAGTCCTGCGCGAAGCCCAGCTCGTCGACGTAGCGGTTCCAGTCGACCCAACCGCCGGCGGCCTCACGCAGCGGCTTGCCGCCCACCACGGTGTTCGCGGTGAAGAACGGCTCCTTGAGCGCGCTGTAGTTGGCCGTGTTGGTGATGAAGCCCCACACGTCCGACGGCGTGGCGCCGGACGCCCGCGCGGCCTGGCACGCGATGTCGACGGTCGGCTGCATGTTGTCGTCCCAGCCGAGCCAGCCGTGGTGGCCGGCGTCGATGTAGTTGTAGACGTTGGGCACGTCGCCCAGCTTGTTGAGCGCGTAGCCGACGCCGGTGACGTAGTTGCCGTTGGACTTCATCGTGTCGCACGCCGCCACCGCGGTGTTGCGCGGCGAGACGTTCGTGATGAGGTTCGGCAGCGAGTCGATCTCGATGACCGTCACGATCCGCAGGTTGGCGTAGGCCGACCTGCCGAGGATCGCCGCGATCGGGTCGATGTACTGCGACTCGTACCTGGTCAGCTCCGTCGGACCCAGCTCGCCGTTGGACGCCAGCGCCGAGCAGTCACGGCCGGGCAGGTTGTAGATGACGAACTGGACGACCATCGGGCGCGAGCCGTTCGCGGCGTCCTGCTGGACGGCCGCGTCGAGGTGCGCGGCAAGGCCACGGCTGGTGGAAGTGCCGTTGATGGCCGCGATCCGGTCGAGCCACACGCCGGTCGGCTGGTTGGCGACGCGGCTGCCACCCGGCTCGGCGGCGGCGAGCGCGGACCAGTCCGGGTTCACGTAGACGTCGGCGCCCGAGTAGGGGTTGTCGACCCGGTTGCCCGGGTCGCCCGGGTTACCCGGGTCGGTCGGATCCGTCGGGTCGGTCGGCGGCTGGCCCGTGCAGGCGACACCGTTGAGCGAGAAGCTCGTCGGCGCCGTGTTCGTGCCGGTGAACGTGCCGTTGAAGCCGATCTGGGTCGACGCGCCGGTGCCGAGCGAACCGTTGTAGGACATGTTCGTCGCGGTCACGTTCGCGCTGCCCGAGGGCTGGGACCAGTTCGCGTTCCAACCCTGGGAGACGCGCTGGTTGCCCGGGAAGGCGAACGTCAGCGTCCAGTTGGTGATCGGGTCGCCGAGGTTGTTGACGGTGACGTTGCCGGTGAAGCCACCGCCACCCCAGTTACTGGCGGAGTAGTCGATCCGGCAAGCGGTTGCCGCGCTTGCGGTGGAGGCACCCAGCGCCATGACGAACGTCGTGGTCAGCACGACGAACGACACGGCGGCGGCCATGAAACGGCGACCGCGGTGTACCCCTCTCCCTGACAGTTTCGTTCTGAGCTTCATCGCGGTTCCTCTCGCTCATCGTTGAGCGGGCGCTCTGGGAGCGCTCCCAGAATCGGAGTCTAGCTCTTGTTAACGCCGTGTGTACAGCCTCTCACCCTGGATGAACAGTTAAGTTGTGCACTGTCGTGATGGCCGTTCGATCCCTTGCCTGCGCGATTGATTGGAACTTTCGGCACCTGGTAAGGAGAACTGTCAGGTTTCGCGGTCCCTTCGCGAACGGGCCTTGACAGCGTAATGAGTCGTCGGGATTCTGGGAGCGCTCCCACCTATGACGTGATTTCGAGGTGGGACGACGAGGTGTGCGTTCAGTAGTGGTCGATGATCGGACCGGTGCGCGCAGACATCAGACCCCGTGCGCGGCGCCGGAGAACCAGCGCCCGCCCCGCGAGGTCCGCGCCCGCGGTCACCCCCGTGGGAGCAGGCGGACGCGGACCGGTTGGTCCGGCCCGAGGGTGATCAGCGCCTTCGGCGCGACCGGCTCCTGGGACACCAGCTCGACGCGGTACCGCTGCAGGGTGCTCGCGATGATGAACAGCATCTCGGTCATCGCGAACTGTTCGCCGATGCAGCGGTGGGGGCCGGAGCCGAACGGCAGGTACGCGCTCCGGTCCCGCCCGGCCACCTCGTCGGCGGCGAACCGCTCCGGGCGGAACTCGTCCGCGGCGTCCCAGAACTCGGGGTGCCGGTGCACGTGGTACGTGCTGTAGAAGACCACGGAGCCGGCCGGGATCCGGTAGCCGCCGATCTCGTCGTCGGCGAGTGCGCGGCGCCAGCCCTGGTACTGCTGCGGGTACAGGCGCTGGGTCTCGTCGATGACCTGCCGGGTGTAGGTCAGCCTGGTGCAGTCGGCGAGGGTCGGCGGCCGGCCGCCCAGCTCCGTGTCGACCTCCTGGCGCACCTGTTGCTGGACCTCCGGGTGCATGCCGAGCAGATACCACAGCCAGGTCAGCACGTTCGCCCCGGTCTCGTGGCCGGCGAACAGCATCGCGAACACCTGGTCGCGCAGCTGCTCGTCGGTGAGGCGGGCGCCGGTGGAGTCCTCGGCCTGGATCATCATCGACAGCAGGTCGCCGCGGTCCACCTGGTCGGTCAGGTGCTGGGTGATGAGGTAGTCGATGATCTCCTCGACGATCGTGTGGGCGGCCCAGAACCGGCGGTGCCCCGCGGTCGGCACGGACAGCGGCAGCACCGGCATCCGCACGTACGCGACGAGCTCGGTGTCCATCGTGTCGATGGCCTCGGCGAAGCGGTTGATGAGACCCTGCTCGTCCAGTGCGAACAGCGAGCGCGCCACGACGTGCAGGGTCAGCCGCCGCATCGCCACACCGGCGTCGATGGGCTCGCCGGACGCGGCGGCCGTGTCCCAGTCGGCGAGCCGGGTGCGGATCACCGCGAGCATGTGTTCGGCCATGGACGCGATCCGCTGGTGGTGGAACGAGGGTTGAAGCATGCGGCGCATGTCGCGCCACTCCTCGCCGCCCTCGACGTTCGTGAGCCCCCGGCCGAACATGGCCTTCGCCAGCTTGAAAGGGAAGGCGCTCCGGTCGAAGTTGGCGGGGTTGCGCTGGAGGACGTGCCTGACGTGGTGCGGATGGCCCAACAGCACGCACCGGTACGGGCCGAGGCGGAACGAGCTGATGTCGCCGTAGGTGTCGATCATCTCGCCGACGAAGTCCAGCGTCCTGCGCTGGAAGCCCATGGTGGTGCGGATCGGGTTGGCCGGGCCGGGTGGGGTGGCGCCAGGTTTGGCAGTGGGTCCCGTCCCGGGCATCTAGATGGTCCTTCCGCCTGATCCCCGGCCCAGCGCCGACGAGCGGAGATCATCCTGCCAGAGGGGCCTACGCGCGGGGGCAACCGTTTGGTCGAAGACGTTGCTCCCGTCGCCGGGTCGAGTATGTTTCTCATCTGCGTTGTCGTCTTTGCCACACCCCAGCCCGAGGACTGACATGCCAGCACGAGAGCCCGCTCCGCATCCGCCAGAAGGCCGGCCGATCATCGACGTGGTGGTGCCCCTGCTCGTCGCGGCGGTGGTCAGCTTCGGTATCACGCTCTGGCTGACCAGTCAGGTGACCAGCGCGGACGCGTCGGTCGTCGGCTGGACCGCAGGCCTGCTCTCGTTCGTGCTGTGCGCCGCGGTCGGCTACGCCGCCTTCCGGACCGGCCGGGCCCGGCTCACCGCGGCGCGGCTGCGCGCGCTGGAGGACGAGGTCCACCTGCTGGCCACCGACCTGCTGCCCGCGGCGGCGAGCCGGGTCCGCGACGGCGCCTCGGCCGACACGGTCCTCATCGAGTTCGGGCCCCGGACCCACGGCGTCACCAAGGAGGTCCTCCTGCGGGTGGTGGGGGAGATCGGCCTGTCCGAGCGGCAGCGGTCGGCGGCGATGGGCGCGTGCGCCAACGCGGCGGGCCGCGTGCAGGCCATGGCCACGAGCATGCTGGCCGACCTGCGGGAGATGGAGGGCCGGCACGCCGAGAACGTGCTGGGCGACCTACTGAAGCTCGACCACAGCACGGCGCAGACCGGCCGCCTCGCCGACAGCATCGCGGTCCTCACCGGCGCGCGGTCGGGCAGGCGCTGGACCAAGCCGATCGTGATCGAGAGCATCCTGCGCGGCGCGATGGGCCGGATCCAGGCCTACCAGCGGGTTCAGGTGCACTCCAGCAGCACCGCGGCCATCGTCGGCTACGCCGCGGAGGACGTGATGCACGCGCTGGCCGAACTGATGGACAACGCCACCCGCTTCTCCGCGCCGTCGGAGGAGGTCCACGTCTACGTCGAGGAGCTGCACACCGGTCTCGTCGTCACCATCGAGGACGGCGGGCTCGGCATGAAGCCGCAGGCGCTGGCCCGCGCCGAGGCCGCGGTGTCGATCAGCGAGCCGCTGGACCTCGCGAAGGTGCCGGGCACGCGGCTGGGGCTCGTGGTCGTGGGTTCGTTGGCCCGCAAGCACAAGCTGCAGGTGTACTTCCGGCCGTCGTCGCGTGGCGGCACCGGGGTGGTCGTTCGGGTCCCGAACCAGCTGGTCATCCACCCGCGCGAGGAGGCGCCCCCGGTGGCGTCCCGTGCGGTCGAGGCGACGCAGTCGGCCGGCGGGGACAGCGCCGGCACCGCGGCGACCGCCACCGCCGTGCTCGACGCGCCGGCGGACGAGGTCGCCGAGGTCACGGAGCTGCCGAAGCGGCCACGCGGGCAGACCCTCGCCGCCGCGGTGCGTGCGACGGAAACGGATCGCCAGGTGCCGCGACGTACCGGGAAAAAGACCGACATCGGTGCGCGTTTCAGCGCTTTTCAGCAGGGCAGCCGGTCCACGCCCGCTGAGAACGCCGGCGAGACCGCTGGAGAGGATGACTCGGAATGACCATGGCGACCGACGCCAACCTCACGTGGATGCTCGAGAGCCTGGTGGAGCAGACCGCGGGAGCCAACCACGCGCTGGTGCTGTCGAGGGATGGTCTCAAGCTCTGCCACACCTCCGCCCTGTCGGTGGACAAGGCCGACCAGCTGGCCGCCATCGCGGCCGGCGTGCAGGCGCTGTCACAGGGCGCCTCCATGGAGTTCGGTGACGGCACCGGCGGGGTGCGGCACTCGATGACCGAGTTCCACGGCGGCATCCTGTTCATCGTCGAGGCTGGCGAGGGCGCGCACCTCGCCGTGCTCGCCGCCGAGGAGGCCGACGTCGGCCTGATCGGCCACCGCATGAACGAGCTCGTCGAGCAGATCGGCGCGTTCCTCACCGCGCCGCCGCGGCGGCCAGAGCACACGAGCCCGTCGTGATGGTTCGCCGCGAGCTCGACAACGAGGGCCCCGACCGGCTCTACACGGTCACCCGCGGGCGGAGCAGGGCCGACGACGTGGACCTCGACCTCGTCACGCTGATCGTCGCGGCGGCGGAACCGACCCCGGGCATGCAGTCCGAGCACGCCAGGATCCTGCTCCTGTGCCGGAGTCCGGCCGCGGTCGTGGAGATCTCGGCCGGCCTGGGCATGCCGGTCGGCGTCGTCAAGATCCTCCTGTCCGACCTGCTGCGTGCCAACAAGATCACCGCCCGCCACCCGTCGTCGGCCCGGGCCAGCAGCCAGCTGCCCGACGCCGCGATCCTGAAGAAGGTGCTCGTTGGACTCAACAACCTCTGACCGCGTGCCACTGGCCGAGACGGCGAGCGACGGGCTGAAGATCGTGATCGTCGGCGGGTTCGGGGTCGGCAAGACCACCATGGTCCGCGCGGTGAGCGAGATCCGGCCGCTCTCCACGGAGGAGACGATGACACAGGCCGGCCTCGGCATCGACGAGACCGGCGGGGTCACGGGCAAGACCACGACGACCGTCGCGTTCGACTTCGGGCGGATCAGCCTGAACGAGCAGATGGTGCTGTACCTGTTCGGCGCGCCGGGGCAGGAGCGGTTCTGGTTCCTGTGGGACCGCCTGTTCTCCGGCACGCTCGGCGCGGTGGTGCTCGTGGACACCCGGCGCCTGTCCGACTCCTGGTACGCCATCGACCGGCTGGAGCACCACAAGACGCCGTTCATCGTGGCACGCAACAACTTCCCGGGCAGCGCGGCGCACAGCCTCGACGCGGTCCGGAACGCACTGTCGCTGCCCGACCGGGTGCCGCTGATCGACTGCGACGCCCGGGACCGGGAGTCCGCCAAGCAGGTGCTGATCAGCCTGGTCGGCCACCTCTACTCGCTGAGCATGGCCAGGGAGGCGTCATGACCGACGTCGTCCGCCGCGCCGACGCGGTTCCCTTGTACGGCCCCAAGTACGCCGAGGACCCGCGTGGGCTGTACGCCGAGATCCGGCGCCGGCACGGGCCGGTCGCGCCGGTGCTGCTGGAGGGCGACGTCCCCGCGTGGTTCGTGTGCGGGTACCGGGAGCTGCACCAGGTCACCGCGGACGCGCAGCTGTTCGCGCGTGACTCGCGGCGCTGGAACGGGTGGGAGACCGTGCCGGACGACTGGCCGCTGCTGCCCCAGCTGCTGCACAACCCGTCGGTCATGTTCACCGAGGGGCCTGAGCACACCCGGCGGGCCGGCGCGCTGAGCGACGCGCTGGCGTCGATCGACCAGTTCGAGCTGGCCACCCAGTGCGAGCGGATCGCCGACGCGATGATCGACTCCTTCGCCGGCGCCGGCGAGGCCGAGCTGATGAGCCAGTACGTGTCCCGGGTTCCGTTGCGTGCCATCGCGGTGATGTGCGGGCTGCCCGAGGATGCCGCGCGGATGTTGGTGGACGACGTGATGGGCGCGATGAGCCTGTCCACGGAGAACCAGCTGGCGGCCTACGCGCGGATGCAGGAGGAGATGCAGCGGCTCGTCGACAGCAAGCGGGACCACCCGGGCGCGGACGTCCCGTCGCACCTGCTGGCCGACGGCGCGAACCTGTCCGGCGAGGAGATCATGATGGACCTGCTCGTGGTCCTGACGCAGGCACACGGGCAGACGACCAAGTGGATCGGCAACACGATCGGCCTGATGCTGACCGACGAGCGGTTCGCGATCACCATCTCCGGCGGCCGGGCCAGCGTGGGCGACGCGCTCAACGAGGTGCTGTGGCACGACACGCCGACCCAGAACTACCTCGGCCGCGTCGCGACCCGCGACACGACCCTTGGCGGACAACGGATCCGCGTCGGCGACCTGCTGGTGCTCGGCCTGGCCGCGGCGAACGCCGACCCGCACGTCCGTTCGGCCGAGGGCACCGTGGGCAACCGCGCGATGATGTCCTTCGGCCACGGCGAGCACGGCTGTCCCTACCCGGCCCCGGAACTGGCCGAGCTCATCGCGAAGACGAGCATCGAGGTGCTCATCGACCGGCTCCCCGACCTGGTGCTCGCCGAGCCCCTGGAGTGGGAGTCGACGGTGTGGACACGTGGTCTGACCAACCTGCGGGTGACCTTCACACCGGCCTACGTGGCGTGATCCTCGGGGTTTTCCCTGAGCCGGACGCCGCCGCGATCGGGTAGGAAGGACCCCATGCGAAGGGGCATCCACTGGGGCGCGGCTTTTCTCGCCGCCGCCGCGGTCTCGACAATGACAGTTTCCGAGGCACCTGCCGAGACACGGCACGGGACCGGCGCCGACATCCGGTACACCGAGTACGGCGTCCCGCACATCACGGCGAACGACTTCACCGGGCTCGGCTACGGCTTCGGGTTCGCCGCCGCCACCGACAACGTCTGCCAGATCGCGAAGGTCTACCTGACCGTGAACGCGCAGCGGTCCCGCCACCTCGGCGCGGACACGCGGTCCGACTTCGACTACGGGCCCGCGGCCAGCAACCTCGACAGCGACCTGTACTTCCAGCAGATCAACGACTCCCGCGTCATCGAGCACCTCATCGCCCAGCCCGCGCCGGTCGGGCCGCGGCGCGAGTCGCGTGAGCTCATCCGCGGGTACGTCGCCGGGTACAACCGGTACCTGCGCCAGGTCGGCGTCACCGACCCGTCCTGCCGCGGCGCGGACTGGGTGCGCCCGATCACCGAGCGGGACGTCTACCGCCACTTCTACGCCGTGGCCACGTACGCGGGCGCGGGCCAGGCCATCGACGGCATCGCGAACGCGGCGCCGCCCGCCGTGCCGACCGCCTCGCCCGCGATCCCGCCGGACGCGGCCGACCGGGTGCGGGCCGCCCTGGACGGCATGGACATGGGCAGCAACGCCATCGCCGTCGGCTCGGCCGGCACCGCGAGCGGGCGCGGCCTGCTGCTCGGCAACCCGCACTTCCCCTGGCAGGGCGGCCGCCGCTTCTGGCAGTCGCAGATGACCGTGCCGGGCAGGCTGAACGTCAGCGGCGCGGGTCTGCTGGGCCTGCCGTTCGTCCAGATCGGGTTCAACTCCGACGTCGCGTGGAGCCACACCGTCTCCACCGCCACGACCTTCGGGCTGTACGAGCTGAACCTGGTGCCGGGCGACCCCACCTCCTACCTCGTCGACGGCAGGGCCGAGAAGATGACGAGCCGGCGGGTGCGCGTCCAGACCCAGACCGGGACCGTCGAGCGCACCCTGTACGCCTCGCGGTACGGCCCGGTCGTGTCGCCCATGTTCGGCCTGCCGCTGGACTGGTCGTCGACCACCGCGTACGCGATCCGCGACGCGAACCGCGACAACATGCGTGGCCTCAACACGTGGTTCGAGCTCGGCCGGTCGCACAGCACCAGGGACATCGTGAACGTGCTGTCCCGCACGCAGGGGGTGCCGTGGGTCAACACGATCGCCACCGATCGCGCCGGGCACGCGCTGTACGCCGACATCCAGGTCGTCCCGTACGTGACCGACGAGTTGGCCGCGCGCTGCAACACCCCGCTGGGCCAGCGGCTGTTCGGTGCGCAGGGCATCCCGGTCCTGGACGGGTCGCGCCGGGACTGCGCGTGGGGCACGGACCCGGACGCGGTCGTGCCCGGGATCTTCGGCGCGCGGCGGCTGCCGGTGCGGGACCGGACGGACTACGTCGCGAACGCCAACGACAGCGCGTGGCTGTCGAACCCGCACCAGCCGCTCACCGGCTACCCGCGGATCGTCGGCGACATCGCGACCCCGCGGGCGCCGCGTACCCGCATGGCGATCACGGCGGTCGAGGAAGGGCTGGGGGACTTCACCCGGAAGTCCATGCAGGACCTGCTGTTCGCCGACCAGAGCTGGTCCGGTGGTCAGGCCGCGACCGCGGCGGCGGCGATGTGCGCGGCGTTCCCGGACGGTCAGGCGCCGACGTCGGCCGGCGGCACCGTGCCCGTCGGCACCGCGTGCGCCGCGCTGTCCACCTGGGACCGGACGATGACCGTGAACAGCCGCGGCGGCCTGCTGTTCGAGCGGTTCTGGATGAAGGCGGGCGGCCTGGCGAACCTGTGGCTGGTACCGTTCGACCCGGCGAACCCGGTCGCCACGCCGAACACGCTGAACACGGCGAACCCGGCGGTGGCGCGGGCACTCGGCGACGCCATCGCCGACCTCCGTGGCGCCGGCATCGCGCCGGACGCCCCGCTGGGCGAGCACCACTACGTCGTCAGGAACGGCACCCGCATCCCGATCCACGGCGGGCAGGGCTCGCAGGGCGTGCTGAACGCGATCCAGCCGGTCTGGGACCCGGCGGCGGGTGACGTGGAGGTCGTCCACGGCAGCAGCCACGTCCAGGTGGTGTCGTTCGGCGCCGGCCGGTGCCCGGACGCGTCGACACTGCTGACGTACTCGCAGTCGAGCAACCCGACCTCCCCGCACTTCGCCGACCAGACCACGGTCTTCTCGGCGAGCAACTGGGTCCGCTCCCGCTTCTGCGAACGCGACATCCTGTCCTCACCGGCCCTGAAGGTCGTGCGCCTGCGCGGCTGACCCACACCCGCGAGTCCCGCGTTCAAACACACCGAGTCCCGCGTTCAAACACACCGAGCTGCGGTTTCGTGCACACCAGGATCTGCAACCGCACACGCCCCGGACGTGGTGTTCACGGTCCGGACGCGCACGTCTCCTGGCCTGGCTCACTGGTCCTGGGTACGGGCACGGTGCCCGTCTGATCACGTCAGGCGCACGGGGAGGGGCTTCCACGCCGTGCATCAAACCGCCCGGGCGCCACCGTAGGTCCTCCGGCGTGCCGGCGAGCGACAGCTTCGGGAAACGCTCGAGCAGCGCGCCGAACGCGACCTGCGCCTCCATCCGCGCCAGGGGTGCGCCCAGGCAGTAGTGGATGCCGTGGCCGAAGGAGACGTGCCCGCCCGGCCTCGCGGCCGAAGTCGAGTCGCTCCGGGCCGAAGAACCGGTCCGGGTCCCCGTTCGCGGAGCTGGTCGCGAGCAGGACCCATTCGCCCGCCGGGATCGCCACGCCGCCGATGGCCACGTCCGTGGCGGTGAACCGGTCGGTCGCGTGGTTCAGCGGGTTCGTGTACCGCAGCAGTTCCTCGACGGCCGCCGGTAGCAGCGACGGTTCTTCGCGCAGCCGGGTCATCTGCTCGGGGTGGGTCAGCAGCGCCAGGGTGCCGGAGGCGATGAGGTTGACGGTGGTGTCGAACCCGGCCATGACCAGGTGGAACACGCTGGAGAGCAGTTCGGTGTCGGCCAGGGTGCCGGAGGCGTCATCAGCCGGGCCGGACTCATCGCGAACGCGCACGAGCGCCGAGACGAGGTCGTCGCAGGGCCCGGCACGCTTGGCCGCGATGAGGTCCGTGAAGTAGACGGCCAGATCCCGGATGACGCGTTCGCGCTCCTTGCGGTTGTCGTAGTCGACCACTGCGACCTCGATCCACGCCCGATCGGCCGCCGGCACACCCAACAGTTCGCTGAGCACTGTGATCGGCAGCGGGCGGGCGAACCGGGTGAGCAGGTCGACGACGTCGCCGCCCCCGCCCGCCGACGCCATGTCCGCCAGCAGCGCTTCGGTGATTTCCACGGTGCGCGGCCGCAACCGCGCGATACGCCGCGGTGTGAACGCCTTCTGCATGAGGCCGCGCAGCCGAGTGTGGTCCGGCGGGTCCCGGTGGAGCATGTGTGCGTGCAGGTTCACCGCCTGGCTCGGCCAGGTCCTCGGGCCGGTGGGCCAGTGGTGCAGGTCCTTGGCGAGCCGTGGATCGGCCAGGCCGGCGCGCACGTCCACGTAGCGTGTTACCACCCACCTCCGCCCGTAGCCCGGCATCCGCACCGCGGCGACCGGCTGCGTCTCGCGCAGGTGCGCGAAGAATCCCGACGGGCTCCGGTTGTAGACGTCCTCGTCGATGGAGATGGGCTGCGCCTCGTCCGTCATGGTCCACACCGTAGGAAGACCGCCCGCGAAGCCACCAATGGATTTCTCGCCGCCGAAACAAGCACTCGGCCATATCCACCACACCTGCGCACCGCACGAAACCGCAACTCGGTGTGCGCGAACGCGGGACTCGCGGGTGTCGTTAGTGGGGTTGGCAGGTGAGGGTGGGGACTGGGCGGTCGGCGTCGGTGCCGTTGTCGGTCGTGCTGGCGTTGAAGCCGAAGGTGGTTTCGTCGCCCGGCTGGACGGTCGGGTTCCAGGCGGCGTTGGTGACGGTGACGTCGGTGCCGTTCCTGGTGAGGGTGCCGTTCCACAGGTCCTTGACGTCGTGGCCCTCGGGGGCGGTCCAGTGCACGGTCCAGCCGGTGAGGGTGCCGTCGCCGGAGTTGCGGATCGTCACGGACACCTGGTAGCCGTCCGGCCACGAGTTGACCACGTCGTAGCTGGCCACGCACGTGCCGACCTCCATGATCGGCTGGTGCGGCGTGCCGGTGGTCGCGGTCGTCCCGGTGGTCGTCGGTGCGCCGGGTGCCGAGCGGGTGGCATCCGAGTCGTTGAGGGTCGCGCCCAGGATCACGCCGGACGCCAGCAGTACCACGCCCGCGACGCCGATGCCGATGAGCAGGCCGCGCCGCGGCGCGCGGACCACCGGTCGCGGCGGTGGTGGCGGGGGCATCGTCACCGTCGGCGCGCGTGACCGCGGCACCGGGTACGTCCGGCCCGCGGCGAAGGCCGCGAGCGCCTCGTGCGCGATCTTCATGGTCGGTCGCTCGGTCGGGTCGCGGCGCAGCAGCCACAGCAGCAGCTCGGTCATCTCGCCGGCATGCCTCGGCGGCGTCATCTGGCCGTGCGCGACGCGCTGCAGCAGGGCGATCGGGTTGTCGTCGATGCCGTACGGCGGTATCCCCTCGACGGCCGCGTACAGCATGGCGCCGAGCGAGTACACGTCCGAGCGTGGCGCCGCCTTCCCCCCGGCGGCCACCTCGGGGGCGAGGTAGGCGGGGGTGCCGGCGAGGATCCCCGTCGAGGTCACGGTGCCGACGCCGGTCGCGCGGGACACCCCGAAGTCGGTGATCTTCGCGGTGCCGTCGTCGGTGATGAGCACGTTCTCCGGTTTGACGTCCCGGTGCACGATCCCGGCCGTGTGTGCCGCCACGAGCGCCGCGGCGACCTGGGCGCCGATGGCGGCGGCCTCGCGTGGCGGCAGGCCACCCCGGGAGACCAGCACCGCGTCCAGCGGCTCCGAGCGCAGGTACTCCATGATCAGGCACGGGCGGCCGTCGTGGGTCACCACGTCGTGCACGGAGATGGCGTTGGGGTGGCGCAGCTTGGCGGCGATGCGTGCCTCACGGATGGCGCGGGCGGCCGCCTGTTCCCGGGCCGCGCCGGCCGTCCCCGTGTCCGGGGAGTCGCCGAGCAGCAGCTGCTTGACGGCCACCTCGCGGTCCAGCCGCTCGTCGTGCGCCAGCCAGACCACACCCATGGCGCCGCGGCCGACTACCGACTCGAGGCGGTACCTCTCGGCGACCAGCTCACCCTCGTCCATCGGCGTCAACGCTAGCGCGCCCGCACGCGTGGCAACACCGGCGGCGCGTCGTACGGCCGGAAGGCGCAACCCGGGCGTCCGTTCCGCCGACCGCCTGGCGCACCCCGGGAACCGATCACCGACAGGGGTGAACCGGTCAGTCCCGCTCCAGCTCCGCGAGCTTCGCCTTCACGTCCTGTGCGTCCGGGATGCCGAGCCGCTCGTAGACCTCCAGGGCCTCACGCAGGTAGGCGCGGCCGTTGCCGCCGTAGCTGTCGCGGAGCAGGCAGCGGCCCATCCCCTCGAGCGCCCGGCCCTCGGCGATGAACGCGCCGATCTCGCGTGCCTGCCGCAGCGCCCGCTCGTGGTAGCTGTAGGCGTCGCCGGCCTCCGGGCAGTCCCACGCGAGCCTGCCGAGGTTGTTGAGCGCCTCGACCGTGCCGGCGGGGTCGCCGATCTCCTCGCACAGGGCGAGCGAGCGGACCAGGCTGGCGGTCGCCTCCCGCCAGCGCCCGGACAGGTGCGCGAGCACGCCGAGGTCGTTGTAGGCGCCCGCCTCGCACAGCTTGTCGCCGATCTTGCCGCACAGCTCCAGCGCGCGTTCGAGCGTGTCGGCGGCGGCCGCGTGGTCCGCGGGGGTCCGGTCGCCGGCGAGGTACCGGGTCATGGCCAGGCCGCGCAGCGTCCGTGCCTGGCCCTGGTAGCTGCCCAGCTCGACGAACAGCGTGTGCGCGCGGACCTGGGTGCTGTGTGCCTCCCGGTACTCGCCGATGGCCCGCAGCAGGGTGCCCATGCGGTACAGCGCGTCGGCCTCGCCGCGCCGGTCGCCGACCGCCGCGAACAACGCGATGGCCTTGGTCAGGCACCGCAGCGCGGGGGAGTAGTCGCCGGTCATCCCCTGCAGCAGGCCGAGGTAGCTCAACGCGTCGGCCTGGCCCTGGCTGCTGCCCAGCGACAGGAACGTGGTGAACGCGCGGACCAGGTTCAGCGACGAGGCCGAGTAGCTCTCCGTGAGGTGCTGCACGACGCCGAGCCGGAAGCGCGCGGTGGCCTCGATGAACCGGTCACCGACCTCGGCGGCCAGCGTGAGCGCGCGCGTCAGGTCCGCGGTCGCCGCCGGGTAGTCGCCCATCGCGTACCGCACGGCGCCGAGCAGGGCCAGGGTGTCCGCCTCACCGCGCCGGTCCTCGAGCCGCAGGTGCAGCCGCTGCGCCCGGGTCGCGGTGACCAGCGCGGACGGGTAGTCGTCGACGAGCAGCTGCACGGCGGCGAGGTTGCGGAGCGAGACGGCGAGGCCCGGCAGGTCGTGGCCGCGCTCGGCGGCGAGCGTGGCCACGTTGTGGATGGCGAGCGCGTCGTCCCAGTGCCCGCGCTGGGTGAGGTAGGAGTGCAGCGCGGCCGCGATCCCGACGGTGTGGCGGACGTGCGCGCGGCCGGTGGCGTGGTCGACGCACGCGTTGAGGTTGAGCCGTTCCCGGGCGAGCCAGCGGCGGGCGTCGGTCTCCGTGGCGATGGGCGGGGTGTGGGCCGGCGCGACGCCGGCGGGTGGTTCGAACGGCCGGCCGTGGTGCGGGACCAGGCGTGCGGCCTCGGTGGCGACGTGCAGGTAGTAGTCGAGCAGCCGGTCGGCGACGACGTCCTCGTCCGGGTCGAGGCCGCCGGCGTAGTGCCGGACGAGGTCGTGCAGCCGGTACCGGCCGGGCGCGGGCTCCTCGACGAGGTGGTTGAGGTAGAGCGTCTCGATGAGCCGCTGTGTCGTGTCGAGGTCGCGGCCGGACAGGGCCGCCGCCGCGTAGAGGTCGAAGTCGGCGCCGGGATGGCGGGCCAGGCGGCGGAACAGGCGGGCGACGTCGTCGGGCAGCTCGCCGTAGGACAGCTCGAACGCGGTGGTGACGCTGAGGTCGTCGGCACGCATCTCGGCGAGCCGGTCGGGTGCGGAGACGAGCTGTTCGGTCAGGTAGGGCACGTCCCAGGACGGGTGGCTGCGCAGCCGGCCGGCGACCAGCGCGATCGCGAGCGGCAGGTGCCCGCAGAGCCGGACGAGCTCGAAGATCCGGTGGCGTTCGTGGTCGGCGGCGCTGCGGTTGGCGAGCCGCAGGAACATGGTGACGGCGTGGTCGGTCGGCAGGACCGACAGCGGCAGCGGCTGTGCGTCCTCCAGGCCGGGGAGGCGGCGCCGGCTGGTGATCACGACCTGGCAGCCGGGAGTGCCGGGCAGCAGCGGGCGGACCTGGTCGTGGTCGGCGGCGTCGTCGAGGACGAGCAGCAGCTTGCGGCCGGCGAGCCGGTCGCGCCACATGCGGGCGCGGTCGTCCAGGGTCGAGGGGATGCCGCGCTCCGTGACGCCGATCGTGAGCAGCAGCGACCGCAGCGCGGTGTCCGGTGTGACCGGCTCGCGGGCCGGTGAGTGCCCGTGCAGCTCCAGGAAGAGCTGCCCGTCGGGGAACCGCTCGGCGACCTTCTGCGCCACGTGCCCGGCGAAGGCCGTCTTGCCGACACCCGGCATCCCGTTCACGACGTGGACCGCGGCGGCGTCCCGGTCGCCGGCGATGACGATGCGTGCGGTGAGCTGGTCGACCTCGCCGGACCGCCCGGTGAACGAGGGGACGCCGCGGGGCAGCGTCGAGACCGCGGGCCGTCGCGGCCGCCATTCCCGGGCCGGCGTGGGCGCACCCGCCGCCGGCGGTCCCGGTGGCCGCCGGAGAACTCTGACGAGTTCTTTCGCGCCGGCGGCATTGATCTTCGGGAGGTGATAATGGCTGGCGCAGTGCGGTTGAAGGTAGAGCGGAATCTCGTGCACGGACCTACCGGGAAGTATTACCGGCAGTATCTTGCGGGTCCAGGTGGCCCGGTCGAGATAGAGGAAATCCCGTAGCACGGCGGACTCGGTCTGCACCCCGCGGTGCGCCTCGGGCGCCCCGGTGCCGTCGCCGGCCGCGCGATATCTCGGCGACGCCACGACGATGACGAAGTCGGCGTTGCGAAACTGGTCGATCATCCACAGGAACCAGTCCCGGCGCAGGTCGGTGTCCCACTCGTCGACCCGGACGTCCACGCCCAGCTTCAGCAGCAGCGTACAGAACCGCAACACCATTCGCCGGTGTTGCGGCGAGTCGTGCGCGTAGGAGACGAACACCCGGGCCGGCCGCGTCTCCACCGGCACGGCCGAATGGTTTTCTTGTGTAGAAGCCATGTCGTAAATCCCCCCGATTAGCCTTCCCCGCTCGAATCGCGTCCCCGTGTCGAGCCGGAGATTAACCCAACGATCCCAAGGTCGAGGAGAGGCCCGCCCAAGTTTCCGGGTTCAGGACAAATCAAGGACACCCCACCGCCACGTACCTCTACGTCACCGGGAGTGAGGGGTGCCGGAACCCCCACTTCGCCGGGTTTTCGCGGGTCGGCCGCGAGGTGCCCGCCGGTCGCGGCCGGACGAGGACGGCAGGTGGTCACTGCTGGTAAATACCGCCGGGTGCCGGCGTCCTCCGCGCCGCGGCGGGTCAGGACGGTGCGGCGCCGGGCGGGGCGGGGTGACCCAACACGGTGTGCCATGGGCTCACCCTGTCGACGTAGACGACCGCGTCGAACGCGGCCATCGGGTCGACGGGGGTCGGCTGGAGGCCGGTCATGATCGTCGCCGGGGCGGCGAAGGCGTCCGCGACGGGGCCGGTCGCGGGGACCGCACGCAGGTCGAGCAGGTACCGCGGGAGCCCGGCTGTGGCGAGCAACGCGTCGAGGCTGCCCGGGTCGGGGGAGTCCAGGTCCTGCGTGAAGACCTCCGTGTGGCCGGGCGGGCCGTCCGGGACCGGGCGGTGCAGGAACAGCGTGCCGCCGCCGAACGCGCTCGCGATGACGACCATCCGTTCGCCCAGCGACGCGGCCAGGTGCTCGCCGAGGGCGGTCATGCCGGCCGGCATCAGGAGCGGTATCGAGAACGGCCAGCGTTGCACGTGCCCGTTGGCGGCCGTCACCACGATCCGCTCCTCGCGGCCCAGGATCCATTCCACGTTCTCGGCCATCGCGGCGTCGCGGATGTTGGCGCCCGCGTAGGTGCGGTGCGGCGCCGCGGCCATCGCCTGCAGGAAGGCGTCGGTGTGCCGGGCGGTGGCGGCGCACCGCAGGGCCGTCTCGTACCGTTCCCGGCCGGTCGCGGCGGAGTAGACGACCCGCTGCGCCTGCATCCGCTCGGCCAGCGCGCCGATCCGGGCCGTCAGCTCGTTCCGGACACGCGGGTCGAGAGCCAAGTACGCCCCCAGCGCCGGCGCGGCCCACGCCAGGCCGGTGCGATCCGCCGGCAGGTAGTCGAAAAGCGGTGCGAGCTCCCGGCGGAGGGACTCTGCGTAGTCGCGGTCGGCGTCGTCCAGGAACGTGAGGCAGGCGTCGACGGCGGGCCGTGCGGACGCGGAGGAGTCGGACACGTCCATGCCGTAGAACCGGACCGTGTTGGCGCGCAACCATTCCAGGTGGTCACGCAGCTCCGCGCACTTGCCCATGTGGTAGGTGACTCCCCGGTCGAGCAGGTCCGCCGGGTCGCCGGGCCCGCCGAGGACCCAGTCGTGCACGGCCAACCCCTCCGGGAAGCCGGACTCCATGACGAACGCGGTGAACCCCAGCTCCCGCACCAGGAACCGGGTCAGCCGGTGGCGGAGCTGGTAGAACTCGTGGATCCGGTGGGTGCTCTCGCCGATGGCCACCACTCTGGCGTCACCCACGATGTCCCGCAGCGGCTCCAGGTCGCTCAGGTCGTCGTCGGCCGGGTCGAGCGTGCGGAGCGGGTGTGCGTTGTCCCGCAACCATCGCGTGATCACGACCGCGCCCGCTGGAGGTAGGCCACGATGGCCGCCATGTCACCGGGCTCCAGCCAGTCGACCTGGTCGCTGAGGTGGCGGCCGATCCGGTCGCCGTGCCGCGCCCACATCGCCTCGCTGCTCGCCTCGACCTGCCGGTCGATGTGTAGCCGGCCGGTGCGCAGGGACGCCGCGATCCGCTGCCACCGGGTGGCCAGCGCGCCGACCTCGGGATCGTCGGCCGGGGTGCCGGCCGCCAGGTGCCCCTTCAGCTCCCTGAAGATCGTGAGCCACTCCGACCGCATCGCGTCGACCGTGTCGTCACCCAGCTCGGCGCGGCGCTCCGCCAGCGCGTCCCGCTGCTCCGCGGACAGGCCCCCGTACAGCTGTGCGGTCAGCTCCAGCGTCTCCAGGAACCGCGCGGGCTCCGGCATGGTCTCGCCGTCCAGCTGCGCCACCAGCCCCTGGACCCGCCGGCTCAGCTCGTTGACCTGCCGTGCCCGCACCTCCAGGTCGGCCAGCTGCGCGTGGAGCAGGTCGCGCAGGGCGGCGAGGTCGGAGGTGCCGCGGGCCAGCACCCTCGCCACGTCCTCCAGCGACAGGCCGAGCTGGGTCAGCGCCCGCACCCGGTACAGCCGGCGCACGTCGTCCGCGGTGTACCGGCGGTGCCCGGACGCCGTCCGCTCACTGGCCCCGACGAGGCCGATCTCGTCGTAGTAGTACAACGTGCGGATCGTGACACCGCTGGCCTTCGCCAGGTCGCCGATGCTCCAGTGCTCGTTCACGCCGCGAACGCTAGGACCTCCCGTCACGGGAGGTTCAAGTCCTGCGGACCTGTGGCCACCGATCCGGCCAGAGGTCAGACCACTGGCCGGTTACCGGCGGAAGCGCCGCGTACCCGGGCGGTGGCGGTGGAACGAGCGTGTTCGGCGGAGAGCCACGCGGTGACCAGGATACGGTTGCGGGTATGGCTGGGCGGGTGTGGACGTGGCTGCTCGAGTTCGAGCCTGCGCGCGAGGCGATGCGGCGCGAGGTGAAGGTCGCGGTCGACCTGGTCATGGACGAGACCGAGGACGCGCAGGCCAGGCTGCGGGAGCGGCACCGGACGGCGCTGGGCCGCGCCACGCGGGAGACCGACGAGCTCCGCGCGAAGGTGGCGGAGATGACCACCGCGAACACCTCGCTGCTGGGGGACAACGCCGCGCTGCGGGGCCAGGTCGCGGAGCTGGAGGAGTCCGCGCAGCGGGACGTGACGGAGCGCGCGGAGATCACCCGGCTGCTCATGCTCGAACAGGAGACCGCCGCGACCCGCCAGTGGCAGGGCGCGACGACCGACGTGTTCTGCTGCCAGTCGTGCTGGGCGTTCTGGTTCCTGAGCACGACGCCGGACCGGATGAGCTGCGTGGTGCGTGGCCCGCACGGGCGGCACGACGAGGCGTGCACCGTGTGCGCGGACCCGGTGGTGGTGCTCCCGGCGGCGAAGAACGTGATCCTGCGCCGCGGCGCCGAGGACCGCGTGCCCCGCCCCGGGCCGGTCGAGGAACCGCACACCGAGACCACGCTGGCGAACGCGGAGCTGGCCGCGATCGCGGACGGCCTGGTCCGGCTGCCGAAGGTCGCGAGCCGCACGGTGGCGTGGGTCGCCGCGGACCTGGCCGGGTCGCCGGAGCTGCCGGCGAAGGTGCTGACCGGGATCGCGACGCGCACGACGATGCCGGTGCCGCTGGACGGCATCGTGGCGGGGATCCGTGCCTTCGTCGAGGTGGGGGCGCCGAAGACGGCGTCGTGATGGGACGTTTGGCCTATCCCGCGGCGGGTCGCCGTGTGCTTTCATCGGACGCCGTGGATTGGAACGTCACCAAGAGGGTCGATCCCTGGCTGATTGACAGGATCTTCGACCGGGCGCTGGGCTGGGCGGTGCCGGCCGACGCGGCGCCGGTCGTCCGCGGCCTCGCACCCGACGGCAACCCGACCTACACCGTGACGGTGGGTGAGATCAACGTGATCGTGTGGGAGATCCGGGACGGGGGCGACGGGGACGTCCGCGACGCGCCGGCCGGCCGGCTGGCGGCCCGGGTCGAGTTCCTGGGGATCACGATCCGCGACCCGGCAGCGCTGCTGACGGACGGTGACCGGTGGACCGGCCTGCCGTCGTGCGGGCTCAACGCGGCGGGACAGCCGACGCTGAACACGGCGTTTCCCATCTCACCGTCGTTCCCGGTGGACCTCGCGCGGCGGCAGCTGATGGTGTGCATCGGGACGCTGGTGATGCAGGCGCAGCTGCTGCTGGACACGTGGCGCCGCAACTCGGGAGCGCCGCCGCGGATTCCCGTCCCCGCCAGGACGACCGGCGTCCCCGACCGGAGCAGGGCGACGGGCATCACGGCGGTGGTGGGGGCGTTTCTCGGGGCACTTGCCGGGTCCGGCTGACGCGCCCGCGGGGCTGGTCGAGGGGGAGCCGCAGGGTGGTGATGGTGGTGGCGAGCAGCTCGTAGTGGCCGGCGAGCAGGCAGATCTCGATCGCGGCGCGCTCCGGGAAGTGCGCGCGGAGGGCGGCCCAGGTGTCGTCGGTGACGTCCCGGGCGTGGTGCAGCTCCTCGACCGCCTGGAGGAGGACCTTCTCGCGTGCGGCCCATGGCGCGGAGGACCCGGTGCGGAGGTGGTCCAGCTCCTCGTCGGTGATGCCGGCCCGGCCCGCGAGCCTGCGGTGGTGGTCCAGCTCGTAGGCGCAGTCCCGCGCCGTCGCGACCCGCAGGATGACGAGCTCGACCTCGCGCCGCGTCAGGACCGTGCCCCGCAGCAGCCGCGACGAGAACAACAGCCAGGCGCGGAAGAGCGGCCGGTGCCGCCCCAGCACGAGGAACAACCCGAGCGGCCGCAACCCGAACCGCCGCCCCAACACCCGCGCGACGAGCTGCGGGAGCAGCCCGGTCTCCCGGAGACGCCCCGGGCGCACGCGCGGCACGGTGTCGCCACCCTCACTCACCCGGCTGCCTCCGTCCCTGCTGTGGCGTCGTGAACGGGACGTCCTCGTCGCGGGCGATGCGGACCGCCTCCGCGACCCCGCCGCGCAACCGGTGTTCGACCACCCGCTGGACCACACCCCGGATCGGCAGCACCAGCCGCACCCACCTCGGCGCCACGATCTGCCGGGCCCGGCAGGCCATCCCGCGTTCGAGGGCGTCGATCGCCACGGCCAGCGGCGCCGCCGACGTGATCGGGCCGCCGCCCGTGAGCGCGCCCAGTGCCGCCGTGCCGAAACCCCTCGTCGTCATGTCCGTGTCCAGCTCCGCGAAGTACGCCACCCCCACCCGTGCCCCCGTCGGCGCCAGCTCCGCCCGCAGCGTGTGCCCGAGTGCCGCCGCCCCCGCCTTCGCCGCGCTGTACGCGCCCATCAGCGGCGGGTGGACCGCCGCCGCCAGCGACGCGATCACGAGCGCGTACCCGTCCGGGTGCGCGATGTGCGCGCCCGCGAACCGCAGCGTGTGGTAGGTCCCCAGCAGGTTGACCCGCAGCGTCTCCGTCATCACCGCCGGGTCGCCGCCCACGATCGGCAGCTGCCGGGCGATCCCCGCGTTGGCCACCACCACGTCGAGCCCGCCCAGCTCCGCGACCAGCTCGTCCACCGCGCGTTCCACCTGTGTGGGCGAGCCGACGTCGCACTCCCGCCACGGCGCCCCGCACCGGGCCGCGACCTCCGCCAGCGGTGCGGGCTCCAGGCCGGCCAGCGCCACCCGCGCGCCCCGGCCGGACAGGCGTTCGGCGAGCGCGGCGCCGATCCCGCGCGCCGCGCCGGTGATCAGTACGCGGGGAGAGCCCATTGGGGCACGCTAGCCCGCCGACGGCCGGCAGAGCCAGCTTTTGTTGGGACGCAACAAAAAATCGCGCGACGACCAGCGTCACGGCAACACGAGGCCCCGGCGGCCGGGCCCGGTCCTTCTCGTGGAGGAAACCGGGGACGTCCCCCATCCAGGGGATGGCCGCCGCCGGCTCGTGTTGCGGCATCGGTCCGGGTGGGTGACGATGGAGATGGTTTTGGGAGCGCTCCCATTACCGAAACTTCCATGAAACCCGCCGAAATACGGGAGTGTCGCAATGAGGCGTCTCGTCCCCGCCGTCATCGTCGCAGGTCTGGTGGCCGCCGTGGTCTCCGTGCTCGGGGCACAGCCCGCGAGCGCGGCCACGATCTGTGACAAGTTCGGCTCCACCAGGATCCAGAACGGCCGCTACATCGTCCAGAACAACGTGTGGGGCGCCGACACCACGCAGTGCCTCGACACGTCGGACAGCGGCTTCCGGGTCACGCAGGCCAACCACAACAAGCCGACGAACGGCGCGCCCGCGTCCTACCCGTCGGTGTACTTCGGTTGCCACTACGGCAACTGCAGCGCCGGCAGCGGGCTGCCCCGCCAGGCCAACACCAGCGCGTTCACCGCGCTGCGCACGAGCGTCAGCATGTCCTACCCCGGCTCGGGGGTCTACGACGCCGCGTACGACATCTGGTTCGACCCGACCCCGCGCACCAACGGCCAGAACACCGGCGCGGAGATCATGGTCTGGCTCAACCGCCAGGGCTCGATCCAGCCCGTCGGCTCCCGGATCGGCTCGGTCGGCATCGCAGGCGGCACCTGGGACGTGTGGTTCGGCAACATCGGCTGGAACGTCATCTCCTACGTCCGCACCTCGACGACCTCGACGACCTCGTCGCTGAGCTTCGCCGTCGACGACTTCTACCGCGACGCCGTCGGCCGGGGCTTCGCCCAGCGCGCCTGGTACCTGACCAGCATCCAGGCCGGCTTCGAACCCTGGGTCGGCGGCGCCGGTCTCGCCGTGAACAGCTTCTCCGTGAACTAGGCGTAGTACCGCGCGAAGTCCAGCGCACTGAAGGCGGGGCGGCCGGCGAACCTCGGCACCGTGTCGTACACGGGGATGACCAGTTCGCCGGTCGCAACCCGCTCCAGCGCCTCGGCCAGGAACGTGCCGTAGTCGGCGCCGAAACCGCGGGCCACCATCAGGTCCACGAACTCCGGCGCCGTGACCGGGGTGTACCGCACCGCTCTGCCCAGGCCCTCCGTCAGCGCCGAGGCCACCTCGTGGTGGGTCAGCGCCGCCGGACCGGTGATCGGCAGTGGACCCGTCGGGCCGTCCGGCGCCATCGCCGCCACCGCCACGGCCGCGACGTCCCGGGCGTCCACGAACGGGATGCGGCCCTCGCCTGCCGGCAGCCGCAGCTCACCCGAGGAGACCATGCCCGCGAACGAGCCGTGCGTGAAGTTGTCCAGAAACCACGTCGGCCGCAGCGCGGCCGTCGTCACCGGCAGCCCGGACAACGCCTCCTCCGCCAGCCGCAGCGGGCTGTCCGGCTCCGCCTCCGTGACGTCCAGGCTGGACAGCAGGACCACCCGGCCGACCCCCGCCGCGGCGACCGCCTTCAGCAGCGCGGGCGTCCGCTCCGGCGCGCCCGGATGGTTGAACGGGATCAGCACGTAGGCCGCGTCGCTGCCCTCCGCCGCCGGCGCCCACGTCCGCTCGTCGTCCCAGTCGAACAGCTCCTGCCCGGGACGGCGCCCGGCCGCCCGCACCCGCCAGCCGCGTTCGGCGGCGTAGCGGGTGACATGGCGGCCGGTCTTTCCAGTGGCGCCGAACACGGTGACGGTCCTGCCGTCCCGGAACTCCACGCCTGTAGTCACGTTGGGCCTTTTCCTTCCGGTTCGACACGCACCCGTGGCCGGGGCGCGTCCCGTTCTCCTCAGGGGCGGCCGCGCCTCACGCGGCGGCCGTCCCGGTCGCCAACGGTAGCTCGAACAGCCTCCCGTAACCCTCCGACAGCGCCGGCACGCCGCCGAGCCGCAGCGAATACCACAGCGCCGCCTGGTTCGACGTCACCACCGGCACCCCGAGGTCGGCCTCCAGCGGTGCGATCGCGTCCGCCGCCAGCAACCCGTTGCCCAGCACCGCGACCCCGTCCGCGTCCGCCGGCGCCAGCATGCGGACCTGCCGGTACAGCTCGTCCGCACGGACCTCCTGCTGCCCGTTGGCGTCCCACACCTGCCACGGCTCCTTGTCGTGCCACGCCGGGCCCAGGTCGTAGCGGACCAGCCCGGCGGGCGCGAGGCCCGCGTCCCGGAAGTACCCGAGCGCGTGCTGGGCGATCAGGTCGTTGAACCACGGCGGCGCCACGAAGAACGGCCGCCGTACGCCCGTCGCCGCCAGCGCGGCCCGGACGGCCCCGGCCGCGGTGGCGACCCGGCAGCCGTGCGCCTTCTCGCTCGCCACCGCCGCGAACGCGTCGTCGAAGCCGAGGCCGCCGAAGAAGCTTCCGGTCACGAAGCACAGCGTGATCGCGTCCAGCCCGATCCGGCCGAGGTGGTCGAGCCCGCGCGCGATGTCCGGCGACTCGGCGACGGTGCTGGCCGGGTCGTCGCCGTAGCTGCCCGACCCGTGCTGGCGCGGGCTCGCGAACCGGGCCGCGTGCACGGTCACCCCGGGCGGCGCCATGGCCTGGAACTCGACCTCCGGCACGGTGTCCTTGTCGATCACGAGGATCCCGACCCGCGCCCGCCAGCCGACCGCCGGACGGAACATCATGCCACCTTCTCGATCGGCTTCGCGGCGGGCGTCACCGGCTTGGCCCGGCGCGACAGGCGGTTCTCCGCGATCGCGAGCCCGGCCATCACGGTAAGCACGCCGGCCAGCATGTTCCAGGTGATCCTGTCGCCGAGCAGCGTCGTGCTGGCCACCGCGCCGACGACCGGTACGAGGTAGTTCACCGAGGACGCCGTCGCCGCGCCCAGGTCGGTGATCAGCCGGAAGTACAGCACGTACGCCGCGCCGGTGCCGAAGAAGCCGAGCAGCAGCACGCTCGCCACGACCGGCCACGAGAAGGACGGCGTCTCCCAGCCGAATGCCGGCAGCGTGACCGACTGCAGCGCGAGCGCCATGATCACCTGGCCGCAGGCCTGCGCGACCGGCGACAGCCCGTGCGGCACCAGGAACTTGCGGATGTACACCGTCTGCGCCGCGTAGCTGCACGCCGCGGCGATCACGGCCAACTGGCCGGTCAGCTCACCGGACGCGCCCTCCCACGGCGCCACGATCAGCGCCACACCGGCGAAGCCGAGCAGGAACCCGTACAGCTTGCGCCTGCTGACCTTCTCGGACGGCAGGAACACGGTCACCGCGGCCAGCGTGGCCAGCGGCAGGACCGCGATCAGCATGCCGGCCATGGCCGCGCTGGTGTGCTGCTCGCCGTAGCCGAGCAGCAGGAACGGGATCACCATGCCCAGCGCGGACGAGACCGCCAGGTGGCCCCACACCTTGCCGACCTTCGGCAGGCTGATGCTCCACAGCAGCACGATCGCGATGAGGAACACGAGCCCGAGGCCGAGCCGTCCCAGCACGAGCTGGGTGGGGGACAGGCCTTCCAGCGCGGCCTTGATGAAGGTGTAGCTCGTGCCCCAGATCGTGCCCAGCAGCAGGAACTGCACGACGTTGACGCGACTCATCACTGAACTCCAGGTAGTTCGGGAATGCTGGCCAGACCGACGGCCAGGGACTCCTCGCTCACCGAGTCGTCCGGCAACGTGCCGGCGGCGAAGCGCTGGTAGGCCCCGAGGTCGAAGTTCCCGTGCCCGGTGAGTCCGAAGAGGATCGTCTTCTCCTCGCCGGTCTCGCGGCAGCGCACCGCCTCGTCGATCGCCGTGCGGATCGCGTGCGTGGCCTCCGGCGCGGCGAGCACGCCCTCGGCACGCAGGAAGAACACGCCGGCCTCGAAGGCGCGTTTCTGCGACTCCGCGACGGCCTCCATGTGTCCCAGCTCGACCACCCAGCTGATCAGCGGCGCGATGCTGTGCGCCCGCAGCCCACCGGCGTGCACCGGCGGCGGCACGAAACCGTTGCCCAGCGTGTGCATCCGCTGCAGCGGCGTCATCCCGCCGGAGTCGGAGTGGTCGTAGGCGATCCTGCCACGGGTCAGCGTCGGGCACGCGGCCGGCTCGACGGCGACCAGCCGCACGTCCCGGCCACCGGCGAGCTTGTCGCCGAGGAACGGGAACGCGAGGCCAGCAAGGTTGCTGCCGCCGCCGGCACAGCCGATCACGATGTCAGGGTAGTCGTCCAGGAGCTCCAGTTGGCGCTTCGCTTCCTGGCCGATTACCGTCTGGTGGAGGCAGACGTGGTTCGCCGCGCTGCCGCGGGTGTAGCCGGTCTCCGGGTTGTCGAACACGATCTGCAGCGCCTCGGACTTGGCGACCGCGAGGCTGCCCGGGTGGTCCGGGAACTCGGCGAGCGTGGCCCGGCCCGGCGCGGTCTCCGTGCTGGGGCTGGGAATGCACTCCGACCCGAACGTCTCCATCATGGTCTTGCGGTGTGGCTTCTGCTCCGCGGACACCCGCACCTGGAAGACCTTGGCCTTCATGTCGAACAGCGACGCGGCGAACGCGATCGCGGCGCCCCACTGGCCCGCGCCGGTGTCGGCGACGACCATGCTCTTGCCGGCCTGCTTGTTGTAGAAGACCTGTGGCACCGAGCTGTTCGGTTTGAAGCTGCCGGTCGGCGCGTCGCCCTCGTACTTGTAGTAGATGCGGGCCGGAGTGTTCAGCTCGCGTTCCAGCCGGCGGGCGCGGAACAGCGGGGTCGGCCGCCACTGGGCGTAGATCTGGCGCACCTCCTCCGGGATCGCGATCTCCCGCTCCTTGCTGAACTCCTGCTCGACGAGCGCGGGCGCGGTCGTGCGTAGCATGTCCTCCGGCGTGATGGGCCGGCCCGTCTTCGCGTTGATCGCGGGCGCCATGGGCGGTAGGTCGGCGGCGATGTTGTACCAGGTGCGGGGCAGCTCCTGCTGCGGCAGCTGGTAACGGATCTGTTCGGTCATGACCTCTCCTCGCTGGTTTCGGTGCGCCGGAACGTTCGGTGGGCTCCGTTCACCTGGCGACTCCGGTGGCGAGCAGCGCCCGCTGGTCGGCGGACTCCTCCTCCAGCGAGCCGGTCGCGGTCTTGGTGTTGCTGGCGAACAGCTTCGGGTGGTGGGTCTGGAACCCGCCGATGACCAGGTCGTACGGGAAGTCGTCGAACTCCCCGTGCCAGCGGACGAACTCCATGTGCTGGCGGCCCTCTTCGTCGTAGGGGTGGTAGACGGCGTCGGAGTGGCCGTCGAAGTCGAGTGGCCTGATCTTGTACAGCCGGCACAGCGTCTTGGTGAACACCGGCGTCGCCTTGAGCCACGTGCCGTTCAGGTACACCTGGGTGAGGCTGTGGAAGCGGAACAGGTCGCCGCCGACCAGCTCACGCAGCCGCGGCGAGGCGAGGTGGTTGCGGACGTCGCCGTAGGTGACCCGGCTCGGGATGCCGATCGCCCGCAGCGTGGCGGCGTAGACCAGTGCCTTGTGGATGCAGAAGCCGAAGCCGCGGTCGATGATCGCGCTGGCCTTCATGCCCTCGCGGGACAGGTCGTTGCCGTACACCTCGTACCGCAGGCCGTCGCGCACCGCGAAGTACAGCTTGACCGCGTCCTCGACCGGGTCGCCGGCACTGCCCTCGAGGGTCTTCGCGATGAACGCGCGCACGGTCTCGGACTCGTAGTCCATGAACTCCGTGGGCTGTAGGAGAGTTTGCAGGTTCTCGGACACGGTGGTCCCTTTCCTAGTGCGTGGGAAGTTTGAGCATGGCCGCGATGCGGCTGCGCTGGATGTCGGACGTGCCCGAGTAGATGGTGCCGCCGACGGCGTTGCGGACGTCCTGCTCGAGGCCGTACTCGGCCATGTAGCCGTTGCCGCCGAACACGTTCACCGCGGCGATGGCGGTGGACAGGTTGGCCTCGCTCGCGACCAGCTTGGCGATCGACAGGTCCGTGGTGATCGTCTCGCCGCGCTGGAGCTTCTCCGCGGTGTCGTACAACCACTTGCGGGCCGTCTCGGTCGCGATCTTCATGTCCACGATCCGGTTCTGCACGGACTGGTTGGCGCCGATCGGCCGGCCGAACTGATGGCGCTCGTTGGCGTAGGAGACACAGCGCTCGATGCGGTGGGCCATCTCACCGGTGTTGACGACGAACGAGAGCAGGATCTCCCACTTCATCACGTGGTCGAGGATGAGGAACCCCATGCCGCGCCGGCCGATGACGTTGGCGTCGGGCACGAAGCAGTCGTCGAGGAAGACCTCGGCCATGGGCGAGGTCTTCATACCCATCTTCGCGATCGGCTGCCCGATCGACAGACCGGGCGAGCCGACGTCCACGAGGAACGTGGTGATACCGAGCGGGCCGCCGTTCGGGTCGGAGCGGGCGTAGACGACGATCACGTCCGCGATGGGGGCGTTGGAGATGAACGTCTTGCTGCCGGAGAGGACCCAGCCGCCGTCGACCTTCTTCGCGACCGTCCGCATCGCGAGCGCGTCGGAGCCGCTGCCCGGCTCACTGATCGCGTGGGCACCGATCAGCGAGCCGTCGCAGATGGCTGGCAGGTAGCGGTCCTTCAGCTCCTGGGAACCGAAGCGTGCGAGCGGTACGCCGGTGCTCACGATGTGGGTCGTCGTGGAGAAGAGCAGGCCGCCGTCGCGGCACCCCTGGCCGAGTCCTTCCAGCACGAACATCGTGGTGACCAGGTCCTGTCCGAGCCCACCCCACTCCTCGCCGAACGGGAGGCCGAGAATGCCCGAGCCACGCAGCAGCTTCCACGCGTCGTGGGAGAACTCGCCCCGTGCGTCGCGTTCGATGTGGCCTTCGTTGATCGTGTCGCAGAAGGGTGCGATGCCGTCACGAAGCTCGTGCTGCTCTTCGGTGAACATGGTCACCACTGTCTTTCCCTTCCTAGTATGCCGACGAGCGGGCCGCGTCCAGCGAGTGCACCTCGTCGCCGCGCAGGGCCGGGGTGAACATGCAGATCAGCCGCAGGTCGCTGTGTGGGGAGGCGATCAGGTAGTGCGCGTCGTGCTGGTCGAGCGCGTACATCACGCCCGGCGTGATCGGGTGGGAGTTGCCGGCCATGTCGACGACCTCGCCCTCGCCCTCCACGCAGTAGCACGCTTCCAGGTGGTTGCGGTACTCCAGCTGGGACTTGGTGCCCGCGTTCACGATGGTGTCGGTGAGCGTGTAGCCCATGCCGTCGGCGGCGGTCAGGAATCTGCGGGAAAGGCCGTTGCCCCACTCGACGGTCTTCGCCTCTTCAATGCCGCGGACAATCATGTCGGTTCTCCTTTTCCTGTGGTGATCCCGTTATGACTTCGCCGACGCGACCAGCGCGTCGATGTTCTCGACCGTCCGGAAGTTGTCCGGGGACAGGTCGAGGTCCTCGATCGAGACGTCGAACTCCGCCGCGATCCAGTCCACGACCCGCAGCAGCGCGAGGCTGTCGATGACGCCGTTGCGCAGCAGGTCGTAGTCCGGGGGAAGGTCGCTCGCCTCGACGTCCGGCAGGAACTCCCGGACGATGTACTTCGTGATCGTCTGTGTGTTCGACATGGTGGGTCACCTTTTCTGGGAGTTGACGAGAAACTGCCGGTCGACCTTTCCGGTCGAGGTTCTCGGCAGCGGGTCGGGTCCGATGTGGAGGGTCGAGGGAACCGCGGCGGGCGGCAGCCGCTCGGCCAGGAACTTCTTCAGCACCAGGCTGTTGAGCTTGCAGCCCTCGCGGCGGCGCACCACCACGTGCAGCCGCCGGCCCGCGTGCACGTCCGGCACCGCGACCGCCGCCGCCTCGACCACGCCCTCGGCGGCGAGCACGACCTCCTCGACGTGCTGCAGGTACACCTGCTGGCCGCGCACCTTCACCCGGAAGTCCGCGCGTCCCTCCAGGAAGTACTCGCCGTTCTCGGTGCGCCGCACGAGGTCGCCGCTGCGGAAGTACTGCTCTCCGTCGTCGAGCGCCGGATGCGGGCCGAACGCGGCGGACGGGTTGTTGTGGTACCCGGAGGACTGGAAGGGTGTGCGCACGACCAGCTCGCCGACGCCGGGGCCGGTCAGGATCTCCCCGTCCGCCACCAGGTCCGCCCGCACGCCGGGCAGCGGCTCACCCAGCGGGAGCGTCTCCCGTCGCTCGTCGGTGGGGTCGAGCTCGTAGCGGAAGCTGTCGTTGGTCTCGGTGCAGCCGTAGATGTTGTGGAAGCGGGAGTGGGGGAACAGGTCCCGCAACGGGGGAAGCCGGTGGGGGTTCATGGCGTCCCCGGTGAAGATCACGTGCGCGACCGACGGCAGCGTGTGCGTGCCGCCGGCCGCTTCCGTGAGAAGCTGGTAGAACAGCGGCACGGCCTGGACGACGTGCGGCTGTGTCTCTTCGAGGAACGCGAGCAGCGTGTCGCAGTCGGCCGCGATCTCCGGGTCGACGAGCACGGCGCAGCCGCCGTGCCGCAGCGTCGCCCAGATCTCGAACAGGCACAGGTCGAAGTTGAGCGGCGCGTAGTTGAGCACGCGCCGGCCCGGACCGACGTCGAACTCGTCGTGGACCCACCGCGTGAACCGCTCGATTCCCTGTGCCGGCAGGGGAACGAGCTTCGGCACCCCGGTCGAGCCGGACGTGGTGAGCATGAACGGGACGTCCACTTCGGACGGTTCGGCGTCGCCGTCCGTGAAGCGTGCCAGGCCGTCCGCGTCGACGACGGCGCCCGCGCCCGCCCGCTCGAACAGCGCGTCGAGGGTCTCGGGCGGCAGCGTGGGGGAGGGGAGCACGACCGTCCGGCCGGCGGCCAGGCAACCGAGCACGAACGTCACCGCTCGTGCGGACTTCTTGGCGTTGACGCCGATGGGACCGGCCGGGAGCGTCGCCACCCCGGCGGCCGCGGCACGCATGCCCTGGGCCAGCTCGCCGTAGCTGACCACGGTGTCCTGCCAGATGAGCGCCGGCGCCGCCGGCTGGCTCCTGGCGAGCCGGTTCACTGCGCCCGCAAGGGTTTCCGTCATGACCACGCGCCTCCTTGGTAGCCGTCGGTCGCTGGCAGCGCGCCGGCCGGCACGCCGAGCCCGTGCCGCAGCGCGGACTGGTAGAGCTGGTGGGTGAGCCAGACGCCGCCGGCGCCAACGCCGAGCAGGTCGACGAGCAGGACGTCGTCGTGGGCCTCGCGGCCGGGGTGGGTGCCGGCGAGCACCTGGCCGAGGTCCGCGGCGCCGCGCGCGCTGCTCGGCAGCAGCCGCCGGTCGTCGACGAACACCTGGTCGACGGTCGCCTCGAGCGGCACGGCCTGCCCGGTGGCGTTGATGACGACCGCGCCGGTCGGGAGCCGCCAGTTCGCCCGGGGCTGCGGTCCAGCGAGCACGACGAGGTTGGCGCCGAAGACCGCCTCGGCACCGCATTCGGCGACGGTGAGGCCGATCCCCGCGTCGTCGAGCTGCTCGGCGAGGTTGCTCGGCAGCCGGCGCGGCCCGTGGACGGCGACGTGGCTGACACCGGGGACGTGGTTGGCGAGCGCGGTGATGTGCAGCCGAGCGGCGAGTCCGGACCCGAGCACGGAGACGGTGACGACCCGTGGCGAGACGAAGAGCTGGGCGGCGGCCGCGGTGAGCGCGGCGCCCCTGACCGCCTTCAGCCCGGCGGCGGGGAGGAGGAGTCCGGAGTCGCTGCGCTCGCCGTAGAGGAGGGCGAGGTCGTCGCCGACGTCGCCGTGGAGCTGCCAACCGCCGACGTGGCGACCACAGAGGACCGGGTTCGCGGTGGCGATCTCACGCCAGAGGAGCTCGTCGACCACGGCCCGCGGCGCGTTGGAGCCGGCGAGCGCCTCGGGCAGCTCGTGGGCACGCAGTCGCAGCAGGGTGCTCATTCGGGAGTCCTCGTTGGTCGTCGTTCCACCGACGAGACCAACGATGCGGGGACCCGCTTCTGGTCGGCTTCTCAAACGTTTCTCGGCGCGGGCAACTCGCCGCGAAGGCGAAGGGAAGCAACCGAGAAGCCGCGACTCCCTCGTTCCCCGGGAACGTCGATCTCGCAGTGTTGATCTCGCGGCGTCGGTCTCTTGGTGTCGGTCGACGGTGGCGCCTTCGCGGCGATCTATCACCGCCGGTCCGGTCGCCGTCGCGGCGGCCGTGGCCGCGTTCGCCCAGCAGCTCCTCACCTTTGCCTGCGAAGCAGAATCCTCTAGTCGCTATATGGATGTCCGGTTATCTGGTCTGGGTCGGCGAGGCCCGGGGGAGGGAAGGTGAGAAGTTCCCACAGGCGCAAGGAGAGAGAGGGCAGGCCGTGGCCGGTTCGATCGTGACTTTGTTGGCTCAAGGGTTGGAGCTGGGTGGCGGTGCCGTCCAGGCAAAGGCGAGAAGTTCCCGCGGACGCAGGGAAGGGGAGATCGGGCCGCCGGTTTGATCGTGATTCTGGTGGCGGTGAAGGGTTGAGTGGGTGGCGGTGCCGTCCGCGGGAAGGGCGAGATGTTCCCACGGACGCAAGGAAAGGGAGGGCGGGCCGCGCCGGTTCGATCGTGAGTCTGTTGGCGGTGAACGGTTTGAGTGGGGGTGGCGGTGCCGTCCGGGTGGTGGTCAGGCGGCCCGGTGATCGGTCGGATGGGTGTCGCCAGGGTGGGGTGTCTGCTCAGCGGGAGCGTGGTCGCCGGCGAGGCGCGCGCGGGCCTTCGCGAGCAGGTCCAACGTCTTCTCCTCCCACACGCCCGACTTCAGCTCGACGAACAACACCCGCGCGGCTTCGAGGTGGGTCGCCGCGTCCGCGTAGTCACCTCGGGTCAGCCGGATTTCCCCGATCGTGTGGTGGGCCTTCGCCTCCACCATCCGTTCGTGTACGTGTTCCGCCAGCTCCAACGCGTGCACCAACGTCGTCGAGGCGTTCTCCAGCCGTCCCTCCCGCCGGCGCAGCACCCCCAACGCGTACAACGCGTGCGTCTCGCCGATCTTGTCGCTCGACGCGCGCACGATCCGCAGCACCGAATGCAGTGCCTCCCGCGCCCGGTCGAACTCTCCGGCGGTCAGGTGCAGCTCCGCGAGCGTGTGGACGGCCTGCGCCTCCGCCCGCCGGCACCCCTCCTCCCGGCAGATCACCAGCGCGTCGTCCAGCAACCCCCGCGCCCGCTCCACGTCGCCGCCGTCCAGCCAGTGCCGCGCCTGGTTGCGCAGGATGTGCGCCTCCCCGATCCGGTCGCCCACCGCGCGCATCGTCGCCAGCGCGATGTCGTACTTCGTCAGCATCGCGTCGTGGCGCCCGCAGAGGCCGTCCACATGCGCGGCGTTGCGCAACGCCAATGCGCCGCCGTGCTCGTTTCCCGCCAGGGCGAACGCGTCCACGGCGTCGGCGAAGCACTGGTCGGCCTCGGCCAGCCGCGCCTGGAACATGCACCACGTCCCCATCGAGTACCGCATCGCGCCGACGCCGTTGTGGTCGCCTGCCCGCGCCGACACGTCGTGGGCGAGCAGGGTGACCGCCTTCCAGTCGTCGAAGTAGCCCTTCACCTCGAACAACGTCACGCACGTCAGCGCGAGGTCCCAGCACTGCGCGACGAACCCGGTCCGCGCCGCCTGCCGCACGGCGGCGACCAGTGCCGTGCGCTCCGCGTCCCACCAGGTCAGGGCGGTGCCGATGTACAGCGCGGGGTCGGCGTCGGACGGGCACCAGCGCGCCGCGGAGCTGTGGACGACCGTGTAGTCGCCGCCGTACTCCGCGCGGTGCGCCGCGTCGACCAGCGTCAGCCAGCCGCCGAACATCCGCCGCAGTGCGGCGTCGCGCTCGAACGGGGTGGTCGGCAACTCCTTGGCGTACACCCGGACGAGGTTGTGCAGCCGGTACCGCACGCGCCGCGCCTCCGGGTACTCGACGGCGTCGAGCAGCCGCGCGTCGACCAGGCTCTCGAGCACGTCCTCGGCGTCGGCGAGGCCGGTGTCGAGCAGGGCGGCGGCCGTCCACGCGTGCAGCTCCGGCATGTCGACGAGCGCGAGCAGCCGGAACAGCCGACGCGCGTCGGCACGCAGGTTCTCGCAGGTCAGCGCGATGCTGGAACGCAGGGTCCAACTGCGGTGGGACAGCTCGTCGAGGCGGCGGCCCTCGTCGCGGAGGCGGTGCACGAGCCCGCTGATCCGCCAGCTCGGCCGGGACGCGAGCCGCGCGCCGCCGATGCGCAGTGCGAGCGGCAGCCCCTCGCAGAGGCTGACCAGCTCCTCGGCGTCGGCCTCCTCGGCACGCACCCGCCGGTCGCCGACGATCCGGTTGAGCAGCGCGAGCGCCGTCGCGGTGTCGAGCGGGTCGAGGTCGACGTGGTACGCGCCGGGCAGGTTGCCGAGCCGGACCTGGCTGGTCGTGATCACCGCGCAGCCGGGGCTGCCGGGCAGCAGCGGCAGTGCCTGCTCCTCGGCGGTGACGTCGTCGAGCACGACGAGCACGCGCTTGCCGGCGAGCGTGCTGCGGTACAGCGCGGCCCGCTCGTCCAGCGTCTCCGGCACGGCCCGCCCGGCGATGCCGAGGGCACGGAGGAACCGGGCGAGCTGGGCGGCCGGGTCGCCGTCGCTCTCGCGGAGGTCGGCGTAGAGCTGCCCGTCGGGAAAGCGCGCGGCGACCTCGTGCGCGACCCTGACCGCGAGGCTCGACTTGCCCACCCCGCCCCGCCCGGACACCGCGACGACCGGCACCGCGTAACCGGCCGCCTGCTCGGTGAGGATGGCGACGATGCCCGCGACCTCGGTCTGCCGGCCGGTGAAGTCGGCGATGCTGGCCGGCATCTGCTTGGGCACGGTGGCGACGATGCTCGGTTCCGTGGCCGCGCCTCGCCCCGGCTGGTGCTCGCTCCGCGGGGTCCGGTCGAGCTTCAGCGCCGGGTCCCGGTTGAGGATGGCCAGCTCCAGGTCACGCAGCTCCTGACCGGGCTCGACGCCGATCTCCTCGATGAGGACGTCACGGGCGTGCCGGTAGGCGGTGAGCGCCTCGGCGGGGCGCCCGGAGCGATAGAGCGCGATCATGAGCAGTTCGTGGAGGCGCTCGCGCAGGGGGTGTTCGCCGACCAGGGCGTGCAGCTCGGACACGAGCTGCTGGTGCTGGCCGAGCTGGAGGTCGAGCCGGATCCGCTCCTCGATGGCCGTGAGCCGCCGCTCGTCGAGAGCCGTCGCGCCGCGGCGGACCAGCTCACTGTCGAGCCCGGCGAGTGCTGGCCCACGCCAGAGCGCGAGCGCGGCGTGCAGCCCCGCGACCGCGTCGGCGGTGTCGCCGTGCCCCGCGGCCTCCTCGGCCGTGGCGACCAGGCGGGTGAACTGCGAGGTGTCGATGTCCTCGGCGCCGAGTTCGAGCCGGTACCCGGGCGAGACGGTCCTGATGGACTCCGGATGGCCGGCCTCGGCGAGAAGCTTGCGGAGCCCGGAGATGCACACCTGGATCTGCCCACGCGCCGTCTCCGGCGGATCGTCCCCCCACACCGCGGCGATCAACGCGTCGAAGGAGGTCACCCGCTCGACGTTGAGGCCGAGCATCGCGAGCACCGTCCGCTGCCGAGGCCCACCGACGTCCAACGACCGCCCCCCGGCGACGACCTCGATCGGACCGAGAAGCCGTAGCACGTTGCCACCCCAGTCCCCGACTTGATGTGATTGTCCCTGGCCACACAGAACCCCTCTGGATCATCGGTCCCCGAGTCCGTCTCGAAAAGCCTCCTCGCGGGTATGTTCTGGGAAATTCGAGGTTCGGGTTACCAGACGGTGGGTTGTCCGGCTACTTATGATGCTTGTGAACGTCATCGTGTCTGGTCTGACGGCCGCCGGTAAGACAACACACGCGCTCCTGATAGCGAAGTGGCTGGGGTACGACTACGTGTCGGCGAGCAGTCTCATGCTCGACCGCCTTCGCGTCGAGCACGACGAGACGAACACGCTATGGGCAACCAGGTTCGATGATGTGGAGATGCGCCGGGACCAGGGGCCGGTCGACCGGGACCTGAACGAACATCTCAAGGTGGAGTTGCGCCGGCGAGACCGCACCGTCTTCGACTCGTGGTCCGCCGCCTGGCTCGACCAGACGCCGCGATGTCTGCGAATCTTCATCGAGTCCGACGGAAATTCCAGGGCACGCAAGGCCCGTGTTTCACAGGAACCGCAGGGACCGTATCTGTCCATATCGGCCTGCCGGCAACTGATAGATCGTAAAGATGAGTCCACTGCGGTCAGACTAAATCCGCTGCTCGGCACCGATATTCGCCGCGACAGGTCACCTTTCGACCTTGTTCTGGACAACTCCGCGTTGATCCGGGAGCCCACCGTGGTGTCAGCCAGGCGGGGGATCAAGGTGTTTCACGACCTGCTGGTTCATGGAATCACCAGCCGCTTGGCCGCGCCGGCCGGTCTTCCATGAGCTACGATGCTCCGCTATTATCGGCTTGGAGTGGAGGATCGGCTTTGTGGCCATCAATCAGACTGGCGGGATGTGTAATAAAGGACGATCAAGACCGAGTTCTGCTGCTGCACCGAAACACGCCTAAGCGGAAGCATTGGGAAATTCCCGGCGGAAAGCTGGATCCTGGCGAGGATGAGTCGGAGACTGCCACGCGTGAGCTTCGTGAGGAGACCGGGGTGGAGGTCAATCTGGAACGGGAGCTCGGCAAGGGAATTTTTGTCCAGGATGGTTACATAATGGTGTACACCTGGTTTCTGGCGACCATAGCCAGCGGCACACCCCGTGTTCGGGAGCGGAATATACATGATCGTTGCGAGTTTCTGAAGATCGCCGATCTGAAGGCGATGACCGATGAGTTGTCTCCCAATGCACGGAACTTCGTGGAAGAACTCGATGGTGGGCGCATAAATATATAGCTGTGAGGCATCATGGAGATAGTTACCGAGCGAACCTCGTCGGCGGCGCTTGCCGGGCTGATCGCCCGACAGGTTCATGGTGACTACGTCTACATGTACCCACCGAGGCAGGCGTATCGCTCGTTTGTCGATGATGACGCGCGGCGGCTGCAGGACCTCGTATCCAGTTCGCTCGCGCACTTTCATGATCTGAATCTCTACATCCATGTGCCGTTCTGTCGACAGATATGTAGTTTCTGCAACCTGTACGCGGTGAGCGGTAGCCGTCGGGATCTTGACGGTTACGTGGACGCGGTGCTGGCGGAGGCGGCCAGATACGCCGACCTCATCGACCCCAAGTCGGTCCAGACCCTCTACCTGGGTGGGGGAACTCCGTCGATACTGAGCGCCGGACAGCTCGAGCGGTTGGTCACGTCGATCCTGCTGCTGTTCGCCGTGAACCCTGATGTCGTTCCGCCTGAAACGGCGTTGGAGGTCGACCCGGCGACCGTAGACGTTCGGAAGCTGCGAGACATCCGCGGGGCGGGTATCAACCGCATCAACCTGGGGTACCAGTCGATGGTGCGGGATGAGGTGGTGCATTTCGGGCGCGAGCGGCCTGCCGAAGCCGGAATCGAGTTGCTGGAGCAGGCGCTCGGTGTCGGCTTCGACAACGTCTGCGTCGACCTCATCTACGGCCTGGAAGGTCAGACAGATGAGCGCTGGCGTCGATCCGTGAGTCAGGTGGCGGCCGTCGGGCCGCCGACGGTGTGCGCCTACGCGCTCACCCTGCGGCCGTTCACCGGGTACAGCCGTCGCGGCTACGCCGAGGTGGATGGCGCGATGCTCTACCGCCGGTATGACATCGCGGACGAGACTCTGAGGTCCGCGGGATACCGGCGGGAGAATCACGTACGTTGGGTTCGCGACGGCGGTGGCTATGTGCAAAAGGTCAACCACTGGTCTCTGCGCAACGTGCTCGGCCTCGGCGCGGGCGCCCGCAGCTACCTGTGGGATGTCGATCTTCGCAACGGGTATTCGGTACGGTCCCGCACACGACCACTTCGCGACTATCTCCGGCGTGTCGACGAGGGTGGCTCACCGGTCACCAGTGGATATGTGATGACGCCGGAGGAACGGCGCCGCAAGGCGGCGATACTGAACCTCGTGTCGATGGATCGCGCCTGGTTCACGGACATGACCGGCGGGGATCCGGTAGACATCTTCTCGGACGAGTTCGCGGCGCTCCAGGAACTTGGTCTGTGCGATATCGGGCCGAGTCGGGTCGCGCTCACGGACAACGGGGTGAAATACCGGGATCTGATCGCTCAGTCGCTCTTCAGCCCGGAAGTGCGGGAACGAGTTCGATGGTTCGACTATTCCGAGTGATTCAGAGTCGGCGTCGGACCACGTCGGTGACCTCACGGAGTACGTCGTCGAGTCGCTGGTTCGTGTCGATCGTCACGGCGTGCAGTACATGGGTCCGTGCGAGGTGCGCCTTGTTGGCCGCCGCTGCCCGCGCGATGAAGGCCAGGCGTGCCGGATCACAGTGTCCGTCGCGGGACAGGAGTCGCTCGTACAGGCAGCTTTCCGGTGCGGTGAGATGAATCGTCAACGACGGCGAGGGTAGGTGTGCGAATATCTCGTCCAGCAGACGGCGTGTCGGCATGGGGCCCAAGGTGTTGGACAGGACGACTTCCTGATAGGAATATTTGCTGAGATAGCCTCGGTCACTGACGACGGACACACCCAGATCGAGGCGTGGCGCTACGCTCGACGCGTGAACTTCGAGGAAGTCGGCGAGAAAGACCAGCGACTGACCGAGCGGACTTGACGAGATGTAGTGCGGACTGGCTGCCACCGCGCCGCGAAGGGCACTCCCGAACACGGAGTCCGAGAACTCCGGCGCCGGCTCGACGGGAAGAATCTGAGCCAGATGCGTGGCAATGGTGGTCTTGCCCGTGCCCTCGACACCGTCAACGCTGATCCACGTGCCGAGCCTACCTTTACCAGTCACGAGCCGACACGTCCCCCCACGATGTGTTGACCAACCTGGCGTAACCCATCCGTGCAAGATAAGCCCATTCTGCTCGTTAAGATGGAGTGTCGCAGCACCGAGGAGTGGACAGGTCGTGGGAGGGTGGGGACCACATGGCCAGAGGGGAGAACCCAGCGGTGCACAGACAGCTCGCATTGGAAGCAGCCCTGCAGGCATTCGAGGCAATTCAACTCCGCGACGCGATCTACGTCGCGTGTCCGGTCAGCTCCGGTCGCCGGGAGCTCGCGCTCATGGCGGAATTGCGTCTCTACGACCGCGAGGACGTAAGAAACCAGCATGCCGACCGGTGGCGACGCGAGGTACTCGAACCGAACAAGGCCGACGCGGCGAAATCGGTCACGTCGGCGCGATCCCGACACGCCGGCAGGCTGGTGATCAACCCGGCGACCTTCGAACTCAAGGGGCTCACACAGCACGACTACGACGCATTGTGCGGCAGGATCATCAAGTCACACGTCGGTCACCTCGTGCTCGCGGATGGCTGGCAGTACAGCCGAGGCGCCCGCATCGAGGCGATGCAGGCCATCGAGCAGGGCCTCCGCATTGAGGACGGCGTCGGCGATCCGCTCGACGCCGATGAGATCATGGCGCTGATCGATGGTGTCGTGCCAAGCATGTGCGGTTTGGGGATCCCCCGCAGAGCCGCACAGACGCTGATGCCGGACGTCGTCCACGCGCCAGCCACCGCTCTGGCCTAGGCTGGACAAGCCACCGCGTGCATGGCCTGCAATTCGTGCAGGAACGAGCCTTCGATGCTCGGCTCGTGCCACAGCACGTCGAGCATGGCGGCCGCGATGTGGGCGTCTTCTGTGGACAGTGTCTCCTCGCGCCATATGGCGTAGTCGTACAACAGGTAAAGGTCCAGAAACCGACGCTGAGGTGCAACCGCGTGCAGGTAGTCGGGCTCCGACATCATGTCTATCGTTCGTTCACGGGTGCGCCCCCAGCTTCGCCGCCTTTCATCGTTGTAGGGAGGCGGCACTCGTCGGTCGATGTCGCCGTAGTAGTACATGACGTAGCCGCGGTTCCATGCCCGCCATTCCGCCGATCGCCTGCTTTCCCGTACGAATCTCGCGAGTGCGTCGCGATCGCCCAGGTGGCACAGTCCCCACAACAGCGACTGCTGCAGGAACATGTCCTCCTCCTCTTCGAGCAGCCGGTGCAGGGGTTCGCGTCCGTTCTTGGCCGCCCTGGAGAGCAGGTATGCGATGAGGTTGCACATCGTGCGGGCAGTCGTGGTGCGAGCCGCGGCCGTCCGCATCTGGAGGTAGGCGCGGACCAACGAGTCCACCAAGCCAGAAGCCTGGTGCTCCCGTAGTTCGGCGACGAGGAAATGGCGGATCTCCGGGGAGGGATCGACGCTGAGGCACTTCGCCAGACGGTCGGCCGTGGCGGGCGTCGAGTCGTGCAGCTGCTCGACGTAGTAGCGGCTCACCAGGTACTCGAAGAACGAATAGTGCACAAAACGGCCGCGGACACGACCGCCAGTGCGCCACTGGTCGCAGATCTGGCTCAGTGCCCTTGACAGGCATGGAGCCCGCTCATCGAACGTACCTTCCAAATGTGTCGTCACGGGCTGAAGGTCGAACCGGTCTTCGGTCAGAAGACCGCTACTGAAGATGTGCCAGGCCGCGTCGGTCCAGATCTCTCCTGACCTCGCACGCATGCGGCATCCTGCGCCGGCCAGCGCGGTGTCACTCGCCACCGCGAGTTTGTCGATGTACTCGGCGTAGAGGGACGAGACATCGGTGACAGCCGGCAGCCCTTCCTGGCCGAGGAACGTGAGCATACGCGCGTACAACGGACGCGCGACCATACGCTCCAGGTCGGGTGATCGCGCGATGACGCCGAGCAGTTCGGCCGACTCGAGAAAGCCGGCCGTGACCAGTCGCTGGACGAACTCGGTGAACTGTCCGCGAACGGTCCAGGTGTCGATCGAGTAGATCGCGTCGAAGGCGCCGCTGTCGACCGACGCCGCGAGATTGTCCTCGAACTCCCGGCGCCGACACGTCACGATGATCGAGAAGCGGTCGGACAGTTGAGCCAGCAGCTCCGACAGATCGGCGGCCGACTCGAACTCGTCGAGGGTCTCGTCAAGACCGTCGACAACGAGGACCGGGCGGGTCCCGTCATCGGACAACGTGCCGCGCAGGGCATCGGCGAGGTCGCTTCCCGGCGTCGGATACCCAAGGGCGTCGCGCAGTTTGGAAGCACGTGCCGTGATCGCCGGGATGTGCTGTCGGAGACGGCTCAGGAGCGCGTACGACGCCACGCTCTTGCCGCTGCCCGGCTCGCCGAGGATCAGCAACGACGACCCGCTCTGGACCTGGTCTGCGAGATGTGCGACGCCGACCGCCGTGGCGTTGCGGTCGAGGGTGGAGAAGGTGGCCGGGACGTAGAGGCCGCGGTTGTGCAGTTCCGCGATACTCAGATCCAACGGATAGGCCGTGCGACGGGCACCAAGCCGTTGTACGGACCGTTCGGACGCCGCCCAGAGAGCTTCGGGAGACAGCGCCCTGGCAGGGTCGATGTCCCGCTGTGCTGGACGTGGTGCGTGGTTTTCGGCGCCATCTGGCAGGTGGAGCCACGCGATGGTGTCGGTTTCCTTCTCGGTGACGCGGATTCTCCGGTACCCAGCGGGGTCGCTGCCCGGGCTGTGCCGGACCACCTCGGTGAAGAACCAGTCTGAGGCGACGAGCGCCAGCGTGCCGGAGGACGCGGCGAGTGCCTCCTTCAGGGCAGGCGAGTTGATGAGCCGGTGGGCGAAGTTGACCGCGACGCCTACGACACCGTAGTTGTCGTAGTGAACCTCGCCGGCGTGTATCGCCATGCGTAGCCTGATTCGCGCACCATCGTCGTGCGTGTCGTTGTGGTCGCGTAGGGCGGCCGCCAGCGTGCGCGGTAGGCGCTCGACGAGCAGACTCTTCGCGACGTCGGCAGGAATGAGCACGAGCACACCATCACCGACAACCTCGCGGTGACAGTCCGTGAAAGTGATGCCAACTCGCGCGAGTGCGTCCTCCAGTGCACGATAGAGGCCGTCACGCACCTCGATGCGGTGCGGATTGGTCCGGTCGTGGGCGCCGAAGTGCTCGACGTCGACCACGAGCACGGTTCGGTGGACCGCGGGACCCTGTCGGCCCACATTGCTGTGGTGGGAGTTCCCGAATTCGTCCACCACTCCATCCTCGTCGCGGTCATCCGGATTCGCATACTGATGCCACGATGGGGTCATGGCGTGGACTGGTTGTGAACCGAACATGGATGCTCCCAGTTTGCCGACCGAGCCGTCTCCCAGGGACGGCAAGGGCGATGTCCGGGTAGCGTGCGGAGATCATCCCTGGTTTTCGGGTTGGTGGTCCGATGTTGCCGGAGGACTGATGGAGCGCGACCAGAACGTGCCGGGCTACCAGGGCCGGGTCCTTGTCCGGTCCGATGAGGAAATCGTTGACCAGGGACTGGGGTTCGATGTCGGGACCATTCTGAGCCGGCGGCGGGTCCTGCGGGTTCTTGGGATCGGGGCGGCTGCGGCCGGCGTTGCCACGTGTTCCACCGCGGAGCCGGGTGGGACGGCCGCGACCACGACGGCGGCGACCACGACGGCGGCGAACCAGGCCACGGTCGGGGAGATGGTGACGGCTTCAACGGGGCCGGACGTGCTGGAACAGAGCGGGATCGTGCGCAGTGACATTCGCGCCAGTTTCGGCGGTGCCGGTGGGGTGGCCGGCGATGTGCCGATGACCCTGGAGCTCACCGTCGCCGACCTCGCAGGTGGTGGGTCGGCGTTCGCGGGAGTCGCCGTCTACGTCTGGCACTGCGACCGTGACGGCGGCTACTCGATGTACTCCGACGCCGTCAGGGACGAGAACTACCTCCGGGGCGTCCAGATCGCCGACGCCGCCGGCAAAGTCCCCTACACCAGCATCTTCCCGGCCTGTTATGCCGGGCGTTGGCCGCACATCCACTTCGAGGTCTATCCCGGCCAAGCCGACATCACCGACCCCGCCAGGGCCATCGCGACCTCGCAGGTCGCGCTGCCGGGGGACGTCTGCGCGACGGTCTACGCCGAGGACGGGTACGCGCGGTCCGTCACCAACCTCTCCCGGGTCAGTCTCGACTCCGACAACGTCTTCGGCGACGACGTCTTCGGCGACGACGGCGGTGTCTCACAGCTCGGCACGGTGACCGGCGACGTCGCGAGCGGCTACACCGTCACCCTCGACGTCGCCTTCGACACGACCGGTTGACCGCCAGACACCCGATGACACCAGGAAAAGGACCGGGCGACTTCGGCATTCGCGGCCTACGGACGGGGTACGAAACCGCTCGGTGGACCCAGCGCCTGTTCCGGAATCAGTTCCAACAACCCCAACGCGTGCGCGGCCACCAACGCCCCGGAACGGTTGCGGGCGCCCAACTTCCGGTACAGCCGGGACTGCGTGTTCTCCACCGTCTTCGCCGCGATTCCCAGTGCCCGTGCCGTCTGCCGCACCGTGTTGCCGCCGGCGATGAGCCGCAGGATGTCCAGCTCCCGTGACGTCAGCTCGGGCAGTCCGGCCGACGGCGCCTGGAGCGCCTCGAGAACCGCCCGGGCGGCCTCGGCCTCGACCGTGACGTAACCGTGGGCGGCCAGCGTGCACGCCGGCACCAGGTCGGTGGCGACCCTCTCGGCGGACATCACCACGCATGCCCCGCGCAGCAACGCCGTCATCACCTCCGACCGTGGTGGCGGCTCGCTTCGTACCAGCACCACGGGAACTCCGGTCGACGGCCAGTCCTCGGGCAGTGGGTCCACCAGCACCGTGAGGGACCCGGTCAGCGGCATGTCGGGGCTCACCGCCAGACCACCGGCCAGCAACGCGCTCGTCACCTGCTGGCGCGCCGCGCCGGTCGTGCCGCGCAGCACGACCGGCAACGTGGCGCTCGGGCAGCTGTCGGCCGGCAAATGGTGCGGCGCCCGGGCGACGATGCCGAGCGCGGTCGCCCGGGCCATCGCCTGGCCCTGGCTGCCGACCTCGAGCTTGCGGTAGATACGCCGCTTCGTGTTGGCCACCGACGACGTGCTGACCTCCAGCAGCTGCGCGATCTGGTGCACGGTGTGCCCGGCGCCCACGAGCGTGATGATCTGCCTCTCCAGCTCGGTGAAGCCGTCCTGTCCCGCCACGGTCGTGTCCCGGCCGCTGGTCAGATACCTGCGTAGTACCACCAGAAGCGCGTCGAGCCCGTGCGAGCAGGGGAGGAGCGTGTCGACGCCGACCCGGCACAGGTCGCCGAGGTCGGCGCCGGACAACCGCTCGTAGACGACCACGACCGTCGTCAGCGCCGTGCAGTCACGTAGCCACGCCATGTCGGCGTGCCCCGTCCCCACATCGACCAGCGCCACGTCCGGCTGGCGAAGCCTGCACAAAGCCACCAGATCGTCAAGCCTGCCAACGTGCCCGACGACCGCGTACTCTGGTTGTGCACGTAACCAGGCCGTCAGCGCGTCGCGGAACATCCGTCGCTCTGACCGGATGACCACACGGAGGCTGTGCTGCTTCTGTGCTGGCGCCGTTGCCACGGGGACCTCCGCACTGTTGGGAGCGCTCCCAAAAGGGTCTATCGACGTGGCCGGCGGGCATGTTACACAAATCGGTCCTACTGCCCCCGGCTGTCCGGATCGACCCGGGCGTACGTCAGCAGGTCCACCATCCGGAAGTCGCCCGCCGCGCCGGAACGCCGTGGCAGCGTTGGGGTCCAGCTCGGGTTGGTCGCCAGGTAGGAGGTCGGGTCCAGCTGCAGCAACCCGATGAACACCTCGGCGACGACCCGCGCGCCGACCCCGGCCAGCCGCGTCCCGCCGGCCAGCACCTCGGCCTCCTTGAGCGTGTAGTACCAGAGCGGGGTCGCGCTGGGCAGGCCGTGCCCGAACTGTTGCAGCTCCGGGAAGTTCTCCGCCCACAGCGGGGTGATGCCGATGGCCCTCGCGATGTCCTGGCCCGACGGGAGCGACCAGGTGATGTGCCGCAACAGGTTGCGCTGGGCGAGCGAGGTCGGCGGGTCCGCGGACGGGATGGTGGCCAGCGGCAGGTCGAACAGCGGGGTGGAGATGTTGGTGTCGATCCGCTTGTTCCGCCGCAGGTCCGCCGTGAAGCTGCCGCCGAAGTCGAAGAACGTCTGCCAGCCGATGAACCGGCGGGGCGCCCGTGCTCCGCCACGCAGGTCGACCGGGTCGGCCTGGCCCTGCCCGGCCGGGTCGAAGACCATCCCGAAGAACGCGGGCGCGCCGGTGGCTGCGCTGCCGCCGGGGTCGCCCCGCAGGTTCGCCCGGTAGGACGGGCGGACCATGCTGTGCCCGAACCGGTAGGTGGCGCCCTGGAACTCCACCGGGATGAACTGCTGGCCGGCCGCCGGCCGGTAGATGCGCCTGCCGTAGCGCAGGACGTCGGTCACCAGCGCCTGCCCGACGAACAGCGGCAGGAACTCGTGCAGGATCAGCCATTGGTAGTGCCAGCGGACGAGCTGCTGTGCGGCCGCGAACACGTTCGTCTGGCCCTGGGACCGCAGCTGGTCCACGACCCGGTTGTGGAACAGCAGGAACGCCGCGTGTATCCCGGCGATCATCAGGTTCTCGTCGTTGCGCCGGTCGGCGATGATGGCCGTGTGGTTCGCGTTGCGTGGCAGGTCCTCGAACAGCCCGCCGCTCTCGACGCGGAACTTGTCGCGGTCGCTCGGGTCGTACAGCTGCGGGCTGCCGGTGGGCCCGGCGCCGTAGACGGAGTCGAGGTCGAGCGCGGGGGTGCGGGTGTTGGGCGCCCGCAGCGGGTCGAGTGGCACGCCCAGCTGCGAGGTCTCGTCGAAGGTCATGTCGTGGTCGAAGAACTGGCCCATGAACGTGGTGCCGGCGGTGTGCGTGGCGTTGTCCGGGTTGTTCGCGCTGAGCGCCGGGTCGGCGATGAGCTGGACCGGGCCGGCCGACAGCTGGTCGGCCGCGTCCAGGACGCCGCCACGCTGGCCCATTGCCATCAGGGCCTGTTTCAGCGATGGCGCGCTCAGGTCGGCGAAGGGCTGCAGGGAGAAGATGCGGCCGAAGGTGTCCGACGCCTGCACGGACCCCCCGGCGGCCTCGGTGATGACCGAGGCGAGCGCCTCGGCGGGGCGAAGCGTGGCGGCACCCGCGGCGCCGAGGCCCGCGGCGAGAAAACTTCTGCGGCTGAGTCCGGTAGTCCTGCTGGCCATTGAGATCCCCGAATCGTAGCTTCTTGGCGGAAGTTTCGGGCAGCACGAAGAGTTTTCGAAAATGCGGATTATTCCTCAGGGAGTATTGACCATTTTTTTGCTGAGGTGTCCTCGATAATGGACCGGTTGCAAAATCCGGTCAACAGCTCCTGTGTGTGTTTTTCCCCTAGGGGTTGAGATCCGACGTTCCACGGCCGGACGTGCCGCGCCCGTGCAAACGGGCCCGGCACGTCCGGCGCGGACTTCCGCGGTCAGGTGGAACAGGCGGTCGTGTTGAGGCTGACCCTCGTGGGCGGGCCGTTGGTCACGTTGTTCCACGTGGCCGTGAACCCGATCCCCGTGACCGAACCACCGGCCGGGATGGCCGCGTTCCACGACTCGTTGACCATGGGCACGCGGGCTTCGTCCTGTGTCGTCACCCCGTTCCAGTCGTCGGTGATGACCTGGCCGTTGGCGAACACGAACCGCAGCGTCCAGCCGGCCGGGATCGCCGTGCTCCCGGTGTTGTTGATGGTGATGCCGGCGTTGAAGCCACCCGTCCAGCTCCCGGTCACCTGGTACTGGACCCGGCAGCTCGTCGGCGGGACGTTGCCCCCGACGAAGAACACGTTCCGCGCCAGGTCCGACCTCGGGATGTCGGTGTTCGAGGCGATGATGTCGCCGAGGTTGCGCCGGAAGTCGATCCCGTAGGTGTTCCTGATGAAGGTGAGGCCGGGGTCGTTGGCGTAGAAGAAGCGGTCGCCGTCACGCAGCCGCTGGAACTCCCGTGCCCAGATGGCCCGCTGCAGCTCGCCGAGGTCGCTGCCCGGCGCGTGCGGCTCGGCCACCATGCCGACGAACGCGTCCACGTTGTTCACGTTCTGGTACAGCGCGCGCAGCCGCGCCGCACGGGTCGTGTTGCGGACGGCCCGCACCGGGTCGCGCTCCTCGGTCAGCCCGAAGTTGACACCGAAGAGGTCGGTCAGCTGCGAGAAGGTGAGGCTGTTCGGGTTGTCGATGCCCATCCCCGTGGGGAACTGGTCGGTCGACTCGCCGGTGATCGCGGTGAACGACGTCTTCGGCGCGAGACCGTAGGCGGCCCGCAGCTGGTTGTAGCTCGGCATGCCGTGGTCGCGGCCGCGCTCGATGTCGATCGCGCCGAGGTCGACCACCCCGTTGAAGCACTCCGGCAGGGTCGGCCCGTCCAGGCACTCCGGGTTGCCGGAGACGGGAACCTGGAACAGGACGCTGCGCAGCTGGTTGTCGATCTGCTCGTCGTTGTTGTACTCCGACTCGTCGCCGATGGCCTCCATCAGCGGGCCCAGCTGCAGCTGCTCGACCAGGTCGGGGTTGAAGAAGCCGACACCCAGCGGCACGGCGATGTCCGCCGTCCCGTCCTCGACCGCGACCTCGACACCCTGCGCCGTGAGGGCATCGAGCGTGGCCTGGCTGTACCGGGACGCCTCGGTCTCCAGCTCGACCTCGCCGTGGATCTGGCTGTGTGCCCGGTACCCGACGGTCGCGAACTCGTTGGACAGGGTCGCGTCGACGTTCGGCTGGTAACCGTTGTAGGCCGGCAGGTTCACGCCCATCGCGGGCAGGAACTCCGTGTAGGTGACGTACTGCTCCTCGGCGATGACGATCCGCCGCGCGATCTGGAACCGGTCCTCCTGGCTCAGCGAGCTGGGCAGGAGGTTCACGATCCTGTTGTGCTCGCGGGCGAACAGCGTCTGGGTGCCCTCGAGCGCCATGCTCTCGTTGGCCCGCACGTCACCGGCCACGGCCGCCCGGTTCGGCTGCCCGAGGAGCCGGCCGTCGACGTCCATGGCCGGTGCGGCCGCGGCGTTGCCACGCGCGTCGCGGCGGGGGAGGTACCCGTTCGGCAGCATCAGCAGTGCGCTGTTGTTGGCCATGTTGCCGTCGACGGGACCCTGGCGCAGCCACTCCAACCGGCTCGTCGAGCCGCCGTAGACGAGGGCCGCGTCGATGTAGGAGCTGATCGAGTTGACCTGCTGGCGTGGGTTGTCGACCCCGGTGCCGGGAGCGGCCACGGAGCGGTTGAACCCGATCGAGCCGAAGTCGTTGCGGAAGGACTCCATCGGGTCGGCCGGGTTGAACGCGATGTTCGCGCTCTCGCCCTGGGGGTCGTTCTGGGCCCCGCCGAGACGGAGGCCGAAGGTGTGGTCCAGGAACTGTCCCCAGGTGAAGCCCCACTGCGTGACGCCGCGCTCGGAGAAGATGTTCTGGTGGACGTCGTTGAACATGCGGTTGCTGATCGCGCGTGAGTTGGGACCCGCGACGGGAGCGCTGCGTCCGTCGGTGTAGCGGGCCGGCGCGACCCGTGCGTAGGGTCTGCCGGACTGGCCCCAGGTCGGGTTGGCGACGTTGTTTCCGGAGCCGTCGAGGCTCTGGATCTCGAACGGCACGGCCGCGCTGGCCGGCCAGTCGGCGCTCACCAGGGTGGCGAGCACCATCGCGGTGACAGCGGAGAGCGCGAGCGGAAGTCGCACGCGCGTGGATTGAGGTGCGCAGAACATTGGGCTCTCCCTTTTTCTCCCCCGCGGAGATTGGAGAGTGCTTTCTTCTCGAAAGTTCTTCCGTTTTGTGTTTGCTCCCACGCATTTGACGACCCAATACTGGGCGCGGTGAAATCAAACGTCAACGGACCGTGCCTGCGTATATCCCCTGGGGGTTGCCGGCGGCGCGGCTGTCGCGCTGGGTGACCGATACTTTCGCCGGCGGTCCAGGAATGCCGGCCACGGCGCCGGGTGGATGATCACGGGAACGTCCCTGCTGGCCTGCTCCGCGGATATGCCTTGACACATTCCAAGAAACTAGTTGTTCGGGGAAATCGATGGTGTATCCCCTGGGGGTCTGGAGAAATTCCGCCACGTTGTGTCATGGTGATTGAACTATCGAGTTCGCATTTCGCGGGTGTGCGGGCTTCTCTTTCCTTCGAGAACCGAGGAGCTGTTCGTGAGTACTGTCCCGTCCGCGCTGCAAAAGTTCCGAACCGTCGAGGCGCAGGTCACCGAGGAGCTGCGGAGAATCAGTCTGCCGCTGCTGCGTTACGCGTTCGGCGTCGTGTTCGTCTGGTTCGGCATGCTCAAGGTCGTCGGCGCGTCCCCGGTCAGCGACTTCGTCGCCGGCACCCTGCCCTGGTTCGACCGGGCGTGGCTCGTCCCGGCCATCGGCCTGCTCGAGGTGGCCATCGGGATCGGCATGGTCGCCGGTCGGAGCATATTCCTGATGTGCGCCGTGCTCGTGGCGCATTTGGCCGGCACATTCCTGTCGCTGATCATGCAGTCCGGGGTCACCTTTCAGCACGGAAATCCGCTGCTGCTGGCCGCGGCCGGTGAGTTCGTGGTCAAGAACCTCGTGTTCATCGCCGCGGCACTCGTGCTCGCCGCGCGGTTCGACCGCGCGGAATGAGCCAACCTGAGGAATGCGTGAGGAGGCGCGCCACCGAAAGGCGACCGCCTCCTCGCTTTCTCCGCATTCCGGCCGCGATTTCGCGGGTGGGTCACGGACCGTGTACCGGACGGGACTTTTGCCCCGAACGGCACATTGCCGGCGAACCTACTTCAGGCCGGTGGTGGCGATTCCCCGCACCAGGTACTTCTGACCGAACAGGAAGATCAGGAACACCGGCAGTAGCGACACGACGGAGTCCGCGAACAGGGCACCCCACGCGCTCTCGGACTGCGAGTCGACGAACGTGCGCAGTGCCACCGGCACCGTGTACATGTCCGGGTCGGTCAGGAAGATCAGCTGGCTGAAGAAGTCGTTCCAGGTCCAGATGAACGTGAAGATCGCGGTGGTGACCAGGGCCGGTATCGACAGCGGCAGCATGATCTGGAAGAAGATCCGGCCGTGCCCGGCGCCGTCGATGTTGGCCGCCTCGGTCAGCTCGCGCGGGATGCCGCGGAAGAACTGCACCATCAGGAAGATGAAGAACGCGTCGGTGGCGAGCATCTTCGGCACGACCAGCGGCAGGTAGGTGTTGATCCAGTCCAGCTGGGAGAACAGCACGTACTGCGGCACGATCACGACGTGGATCGGCAGCATGATCGACATCAGCATGACGGCGAACCACACCCGGCGCCCACGGAAGTTCAACCGCGCGAACGCGTACGCGGCCAGCGAGCACGACACGAGGTTGCCGAGCACGGCGCCGGCCACGACCACCACGGAGTTGAGCAGGTACCGCGTGAACGGGTGCGCGAGCGCGTGCCAGCCGATCGAGTAGTTCGACAGGTCCAGCTCACGCGGGATCAGCGACGGGTCCCGGAAGATCAACGCGTCCGGCTTGACCGAGCTGGCGACGAGCCACAGCAGCGGGTACAGCATCACGAACGCGGCGACCACCAGGACCGCGTGCTTGGTCAGGCGGCGCAGCCGGGTGACGAGCCCGCGGCGTGCACCATCGGCGCTAGTCATCGTAGAAGACCCAGAATTTCGCGAGGAAGAAGTTGACCGCCGTGAGCCCGCCCACGATGAGCAGCAGCAGCCATGCCATGGCCGACGCGTAGCCCATGTGCAGGCTCGCGAAGCCCTCCTTGTACAGGTAGAGCGGGTAGAGGAGCGTCGAGTCCACCGGCCCGCCGGTGCCGCCGCTGACGATGAACGCCTGGGTGAACGACTGGAACCCGTGGATGATCTGCAGCACCAGGTTGAAGAAGATGATCGGCGTGAGCAGGGGCAGTGTGATGCTGCGGAACTGCCGGAGCTTCCCGGCGCCGTCGATGGCGGCGGCCTCGTAGTAGGTCACCGGGATCTGCCGCAGCCCCGCCAGGAAGATGATCATCGGCGAGCCGAAGGTCCACACGTTGAGCACGACGAGCGTGCCGAGCGCGAACCGCGGGTCGGCGATCCAGCCGGGGCCCTCGACGCCGAACCAGGACAGCACCTGGTTGATCAGCCCGTCGTTGCCGAAGATCCGGCGCCACAGGATGGCGATCGCCACGCTCCCGCCCAGGAGCGAGGGCAGGTAGAAGATGGACCGGTAGATCGTGAGGCCCCGCAGCCCGCGGTCGAGGAACAACGCGAGCGCCAATGCCAGGGCGAGCTGGGCCGGCACGGACAGGAACACGTACTCGAACGTGACCCGCAGCGAGGTGGCCAGCCGGTCGTCCGCGAGCATCTCGACGTAGTTGCCGAACCCGATCCACTTCGGCGGGTCCAGCAGGCTGAAGTCGGTGAACGACAGGTACAGCGACGCCACCATCGGCCCCGCCGTGATCAGGAACAGCCCCGCGAACCACGGCGCGAGGAAGAGGACGGCCGCCTTGTTGTCCCCACGCTCGGCGGGTTTCGGCCGGACCGGCCGCGCGTGCCCGCCCTTCGCGGCCGCCGGTTCCTTCGGCCGTGCGAGCTCCTGGATGGCCGTCATAGTCCCGGCAGCTCCATCTCGGCGATCCGCACCCGTTTCCCGGTCGTCATCGACGTGTTGGCCGCCAGGCCCACCGCGACCGAGGCGAGGCCGTCGCGGATGCCGGCCTGCCGGCCCAGCCGGTCCGCGCCGTCCACGCCACGGAACACGTCCGCCAGCAGCAGGGCGTCGCCGCCGCCGTGGCCGCCGCCGCCGGCCTCGGGGATCGGCACGGACTTCGCCGGCTGCCAGTGCTTCTGCACCGTCAGCCAGGCGCCGCCCCGCCGGCCGTCGTCCCCGTCGTCCACGACCGAGCTGGCGTCCAGCACGATCCGCCCGTCCGGGCCGGGCAGGACCGCGGCCCGTTCCACCACCTCCAGCTCCACCCGGCCCCCGGTGCCGTTCACCGTCACCCGGTAGCCCTCCCAGGGGCTGTGCGCGTTCAGCGAGTACGTCAGGACCGGGCCGCCGCCGTAGCCCACCATGACCGACAGGTTGTCCTCGATCGTGACGCCGGGCGCGAACACGTCCCGGTCCCGGAGGTACCCGTCGTGCCGCTCCGCCTCCCAGTACAGCGACCGCAGCGTCGGGTCGGCCCGCAGGTCCAGCGCGAACGGGTCCGTGCTCGGCGGGTCGACCGTGCCGCGTGCCGGCCGCGGGCCGAGGCCCCTGGCACGGGCGTTGTCGGCGCCGTAGAACTTCAGGCCGCCGCTCGCGAACACCCACTCCGGGACGTCGGCGAGCCACCAGTTCATCAGATCGAAGTGGTGCGAGGCCTTGTGCACCGCGAGACCCGCCGAGTGCTCCTTCTCCCGGTGCCAGCGGCGGAAGTAGTCCGCGCCGTGCATCGTGTCCAGCACCCACTCGAAGTGCACCGAGGTCACCTCGCCGATCTCGCCGGACGCGATGACCTGCTTGAGCGCGGCGTTGCGTGGCGAGTACCGGTAGTTGAACGTCAGCACCAGCGACCGGCCCGTCTCCTCGATCGCGGCGACGATCTCGCCGCAGCCGTCGACGGACGTGGTCAGCGGCTTCTCCAGCACCACGTCCGCGCCGGCACGCATGGCCCTGCTGGCCATCTCCGCGTGTGTCCAGTCAGGACTGGTGACCACGACCGCGTCGAGGCGCTGTTCGGTGATCATCCGTTCGAGGCCGGCGGGCGCGTAGCGGGCCGGGCGGGCGCCGGCGAGACCGTCCGCGTGGTCCATCCGCGCCGGGTTGGGCTCACACCACGCCACCAGCTCGGCCACGTCGGTGAAGTCGCCGGCCAGCGCCCGGATGTACATCCGCGCGCGGGCTCCCGTGCCCACCACCCCGTACCGCCGCATGCCGCCCTCCGTCCCTCATGGTGCGCGCACGAAACCCTCGTGCCGCACCGACCAGCCGTCCCGGGGAAAGCCGGGACACTCCGGGCCGCCGTCCCAGCCCGCCGCCATCAACGCGAGCGCCGCGAGCAGGCCGCCGTTGCCCGGCAGGTAGACCGGCAGCGCGTCGGTCTGCCGGTTGTGTCCATTGTGGAGATAGACGTTCTTGGGGCTGTCGCGGAGCAACAGGTCGACCGCCGGCTCGCCGAGCCGGGTCGCGGTCATGGCGAGCGCGGGGTAGTCCCAACCCCAGGTGCCCGGCCAGTCCCAGTCCGCGAGCACGTCGTCGAGCGTCGCGCGCAGGACCGCCGGGTCGACCAGGCCGGTCGCGGGTACCGGGCCGAGCGCGTAGACCATCGACGGGTGGTCGGTGCGCACGGTGTACGGCTCGACGGCGATCGCGGTGTACCGGCCGTCGCGGACCAGCGGCCGCGCCATGCCGTGCCGGACCTCGTCCCACGCCGGCTCGGGTGGCTTTCCCGCCCGGGCCCGCCATTCCTGTGCCACGCCGAGCGCCCACACCCAGTACGCCAGCTCGAACGGCGGGTCGCGCACCCGGTCGCGCATGTCCGCATAGGACTCCTGCGCCGGCACGAGCGGGGGACCCAGGCTGAACCCGTCCGGTCCCGGCCCGGCCACGTCGGCCATGAAGTGCGCGGTCTCCTCGACGATCTCGCTGTAGTCGCCTGGGTCGCCGGCGCGGCGCAACAGCTCCGCGAGGTGGATCGGATGCGGTTGCTGCCACAGCAGGAACGGTCCGATGTGGCTGGGGCTCTCCCGGCCGTCCGGGCCGACCTGCTTGGGCCAGCGCGCGCCGGCACAGCCCTGGGCCGCGGCCGTCGCCCGTGCCGCGGGCAGGATCCGCCGGTAGAAGCCCATGCTGCGGCGCAACAGCTCCGGCCGGCCCCACAGCGCGAAGTGCGCCGCGTGCCACCAGTGCATCTCCAGGTGAAACCGGCCGCGCCAGCTGTTGCAGGTCAGCCCGGTCTCCTGCGGGGGCAGCGAACCCGCGCACTGGATGGCCGTCAGGTACTGCGACAGCACCGCCCGGCGCTCCAGCTCGTCGGCGCGCGGGTCGGTGCTGCCCGACAGGTCGAGCGCGGCACCGGTCGACCAGAACCGCGGCCAGTGCGCGCGGCTCGCGTCGAACACGGCCGGCGCGTCGACCTCGGAGGGATCGGCCACCGCGAACGACACGACCACGTCGAGCACCGGGCCGCCCGCGCGCACGACCAGCTCGTGCGTGCCGACCTGCCACACCTGCTCGCCACGCACCCGCACCCGGTACGCCGGCTCGGTGCCGCCGTCGAAGTGCCGCCACACCAGCACGCCGTGCGGCGCCGGCTCGACGTCGGTCTCGTGCGCGCCGGGCCGGGTCCAGTCCGCGGCGTCGTTCCACGCCGTCGACCCGTAGGGAAAGGCGATCCGCACGCCGAGTTCGCCCGCCGGCGCCTCGACACGCACGGCCACCGCGTCCTCGGCCGGGTGGCACGCGGTCGTCACCCGCAAGGGCCGGCCGCCGAGCGTCAGCTCGCTCGTGACCAGCCCCGTCCACAGGTCGAGGACCTGCCGGCACGCGCCCAGCTCGCCCGGCTCCGGTGTCCTGAGCCCGTCCAGCCACACCAGGCCCGTCCGCGCCAGGTCGAGCCGGTGCGGGTTGGCCCGCAGCCACCGGGTCCCCTCGTCCATGCCGGCGTCGTCCGCGCCGGTCATCCTCGGTGCGTCCACATAGGACATCGGACCGCGGGCGGTCCGGTAGGGCCGGGTCGGCAGCGCGCCGCCGCCCGGGGTGCTGTGCCAACCCCACTGGGACTGCGTGCCGAGCAGGGTGCCGGTGCCGACCGGGTAGCACCGCGGGAACGTCTGCAGGCCGGTGGCGTCGACCGTCATGCACAGCTCGCCGTTGCCGACCGTCAGCGCCGAGCCGGGGTCGATCCCGGTCACCTCGACGGCGTGCCGTGCCACCACGGCACGCCGGTCGATCGGTGCCCGGTCGGCGCCCTCAGGAAACGGCATTCGTCAGCTCGGTCACGAACCGGTCGGCCCCCTGGTCCGGAGTGGACTGTCCGAACAGGACGGACTGGTTGGCGCGGGTGAGGATGTCCGGCGACTCCGTCGAGCCCGTCGGGCCGATCACGAACTCGCCGTCGACGAGCTTGCTCATCCGGTCCACGAAGTCGTACTCCGCCTTGGTGGACGGGTCGAGGTTCTCCTCGAGGTGCGTGCGGATCTCCTCGTTGGCCGGAATGCCGCGGTCCGCCTTGATGAGGTCGGCCGCCCGCTCGTCGGAGACGAGGAAGTCGATGAGCTTGGCCGCGGCCTCCGGGTGCTTGCTGTGCTTGCTGATCGTGTACAGCTGCGAGGCCTGCAGCCACATCCCGGTGCCCTTCTTCTCCGTGGTCTCACCGGGTGCGCGCAGCATGACCAGCCTGGTGCCCGCCGCCTGCTCGTAGGCCGTGAGCAGGTTCGACCAGCCGAACATCATCGCCGCCTTGCCCTGGGCCAACAGGGTCTGCTCGGGTGCGGACTGCGCGTCCTGCTCCGCGCTCACGTCGGCCGGGGGAGTGGCGCCCCTCTTCATCAGCCCCGAGGTCATGGTGAACCAGTCCCGCACGGTCTTCTTGTCGATGGCGATGCCGCCCTTCTTGCTGTACAGGCCCTCGCCGGTCCTCTGGTTCGCGTACAGGTCGAGCGTCTCCGGTGCGGTCGGGTCGTCGGAGCCGTAGGTGCCCTTCGGGCTCTTGGCCGAGATCTCGGTGGCGATGCGGACGTAGTCGTTCCAGCTCCACTTGTCGTCGTTCGGCACCTTCACGCCGGCCGTCTTGAAGATCGCCGGGTTCACGATCACGCCGTAGGTGTTGACGCCGGTCGGCACGCCGTACTGCTTGCCGCCGAAGTTGCCGTTCGACAGGGCCGGCTCGTCGAGCTTCGACAGGTCGAGGTCGCCCGCGACCGCGGTCATGTCGAGCAGCACGCCCCGGTCGGCGTACTCGCGGGGGTAGGCGCCGCCCATGGTGATCACGTCGGGCTCGTCGCCCGCCGCGACGGACGTGGCCAGGCGGTCGAAGTAGGAGTTGAAGTCGATCGACTCCGTCTTGACCGTGATGTTCGGGTTGGCCTTCTCGAAGGCGTCGACGGCCTGGTTGGTGATCTTCGCCCGGTCGTCGTTCCCCCACCAGGAGAAGCGGATCGTGACGGGTCCGCCGTTGTCGGCGTCGTCGTTCCCGCAGGCCGTACTCAGCATGAGCAGCAGGGTGGCCAGGAGGCCGATGGTGATGCGCATGAGTCTTGATTACTCCCTCGCCACTTCGTTGAGGTCGCCGAGAGGGGTATAACCGCGTTTACACCGGTGTAATTGGAGCACGGGGCACGCCCGGGGTCAACGGGCAACTCAGCGTCCCTGGCCGGTCGACTCCCGGACCAGGAGCCGGTGGGCGACCACGACCTCCTCGCCCGGCGGCCGCGCGGGGTTGTCGGAGAGCCTGTCCATCAACAGGTCGACGGCGGTACGGGCGATCTCGGCGCGGCCGGGCTGGACGGTGGTGAGGCTGGGTCGGGCGAACCGGCCGTCCTCGATGTCGTCGAACCCGGCGACCGCGACGTCGTCTGGCACCCGCAGGCCGCGCTCGAACAGGACACGCATGGCGCCGAGCGCCAGCACGTCGTTCAGCCCGAAGACGGCGTCGACCTCGACGCCGCGGTCGAGCAGCCGGCGCATGGCGTCGGCGCCGGTCGCCCGGGTCCACTCGAGCGCCGCGCCGGTGCCGGCCGGGTCGTGCTCGAGGCCCGCGGCGTGCAGGGCGTCCAGAAACCCTTGTGTGCGCAGCGATCCCGCGCCGGCGCCGCGCTGGTCGTAGGACCCGACGAGCACGATGTGGCGCCGGCCGCGGGCCAGCAGGTGCTCGGTGACCGCCCGCGCGCCGGCGACGTTGGCCATCGCCACGTGGTCGACGTCGCCGTGCAGGGGGCGCTCGCCGAGCAGGACCAGCGGGTAGCCGACCTCCAGCCGCGGCTCGTCGCCGGGGCGCAGGCCGAGCGGGGAGAGGATGAGCCCGTCGGTCATCCTCCGCCGGTCGCTGGAGAGCACCTCCAGCTCGCGTTCGTGCACGCCCCCGGTCTGCTCGACCAGCACGGTGTAGCCGCGCTCGCCGGCGGCCAGGATGACCTCGTCGGTCAGCTCGGCGAAGTACGGCAGGCGAAGGGAAGGAACGGCGAGCGTGAGCATCCCGGTCCGGCCCTTGCTCAGGCTGCGGGCCGAGAAGTTCATCTGGTAGCCCAGCTCGGTGATCGCGGCCAGCACCCGGGTCCTCGTCGCCACGCTGACGTGCGGGAAGTCGTTGACCACGTTGGACACGGTCTTGACCGACACGCCGGCGAGCCGCGCGACATCGCGCATCGTGGCGGACACGGCACCTCCCACAACCCGAAACTTACGGCAAAGGGTAACCGGTTACTCTCCCAGGTCCTACCCGGGCCGCTCGCACCGCCCGACGACCGCGGACTCGCTCTGAATCACAGTCATCGCCCGGTGACGTCGTCGACCGGTGCACCCGATGTGGGCGATCATTGGGGGATGTGGGCCCTACGCCAGCCGGCGCCGTACGAGTTCGAGCGGATCGAGACGCCCCACCCGGATCCGCGGGCGCTGGCGCCGGGCGAGGTGTTGGTGCGCTTCCGTCTCGGCGGCATCTGCGGCAGCGACCTCCCCACGTTCGCCGGTGTGCGCAGCAGCGACGTCGCACGCACCGGCGCGGTCGGCGCGTCGCTGCACGAGATCGTCGGTGACGTCGTGGCCTCCGCGGACGACCGGCTCCGCGACGGTGACCGGGTGGTCGGCAAGGTCCTTCGGTCCGACGGTCTGCAGGAGGTGATCCTGACGGCGGCCGAGCTGCTGCACCCGCTGTCGGACACCCTGCCGGACAGCGAGGCGGTCGTCGCGCAGCCACTCGCGACCGTGCTGTGCGCGCTGGGCCGGGTGGGGCCGCTGCCCGGCCGGCGCGCGGCCGTGCTGGGCCTCGGGCCGATCGGGATGCTGTTCTGCGTCGTGCTCAAGGCCCGCGGCTGGCATGTCACCGGCGTGGACCGCGTGGACCGCACCGCCGAGGCCGCCACGTTCGGCATCGACGAGCCGGTCGTCGCGCAGACCGGCGAGTGGGCGGCCGGGCTGGCCGGCGCGGACCGCCCGGACCTGGTCGTCGACGCGATCGGGCACAACCAGGACGTGCTGGCCGACTGCGTCGCGGCGGCGGGGCCGCACGGGGAGATCTACGCGTTCGGCCTTCCCGAGGAGCACTACGTGCTGCCGATGCGTGAGTTCTTCCGCAAGACGCTGGTGCTGCGGGCCGGCGCCACGACGAACTGGCCGGCGCACCTCGCCGCCGCGGAACGGTTCCTCGTCGAACGCCGTGACCTGGCCCCGGCCTACGTCACCCACACCTACCGGCTCGCCGACGCCCGGGACGCGTACCTGTCGGCGCTGCGCCCGGCGGCGGGCCGGCTCAAGATCTCCGTGGTGCCCTGACACCGGTGGCGTCGCCCGGGCGTGGTGACCGCTGATCCGGCCATCCCCTGTGGCAAGATCACGCGGTGCGTTTTCATGCCGATCTGCACATCCATTCGAAATACTCGCGGGCCTGCAGCCGCGACTGCGACCTCGAACATCTGACGTGGTGGGCCCGGCGCAAGGGTGTCACGCTGGTCGGCACCGGCGACTTCACGCATCCCGCCTGGTTCGAGCACCTGCGGGAGAACCTCGTGCCGGCCGAGCCCGGCGTGTTCCGGCTGCGCGAGGACCTCGACGCCGAGATCGCGCGCCGCCTGCCGCCGAACCTGGCCGGCCGCGCCGTGCGGTTCATGCTGTCGGTCGAGATTTCCACGATCTACAAGCGCGGCGAGAAGACGCGGAAGGTCCACCACCTCGTCTACCTCCCGGACTTCGACTCGGTGGCCACCTTCAACGCGAAGCTCGGCAGGATCGGCAACCTCGGCTCGGACGGACGGCCGATCCTCGGCCTGGACTCCCGGGACCTGCTGGAGATCACCCTGGAGTCGAGCGAGCACGGCTACCTCGTGCCGGCACACCTGTGGACGCCGTGGTTCGCCGTGCTGGGCTCCAAGTCCGGCTTCGACGCCGTCGAGGACTGCTATGCCGACCTGGCCGACCACATCTTCGCCGTGGAGACCGGCCTGTCCAGCGACCCGGCCATGAACTGGCGGGTGTCGTCGCTCGACCGGTACCGGCTGGTCAGCAACTCCGACGCGCACTCGCCGCCGATCCTGGGCCGCGAGAGCACGGTGTTCGACACGGAGCTGGACTACTTCGCGGTGCGGTCCGCGCTGGAGACCGGTGACGGCCTCGCGGGCACGGTCGAGTTCTTTCCCGAGGAGGGGAAGTACCACGTCGACGGGCACCGCAAGTGTGGTGTGCGGCTGGATCCCGAGGAGACCCGTGCGCTCGGCGGCGTGTGCCCGGCGTGCGGGAAGCCGGTCACGGTCGGGGTGCTCAGCCGGGTGGAGGAGCTGGCCGACCGGCCGGACGGGCACCGCCCGGACGGGGCGCCGGAGTTCCACAACCTGGTGCCGCTGCCCGAGATCATGAGCGAGATCGTCGGCACCGGCCCGAAGAGCAAGAAGGTGCTGGCCGAGATCGACAAGCTGACGGCGACCTTCGGGCCGGAACTGTCGATCCTGGCGGAGGTCCCGCCGGCGGAGTTCGAACGCGGCTGGCCACTCCTGGCCGAGGCGGTGACCAGGCTGCGTCGCGGCGAGGTGATCCGGGACGCCGGCTACGACGGCGAGTACGGCGAGATCAGGCTGTTCGAGCCGGGGGAGCTGGTGAGCCGGCGGCTGGTGGCGGCGCCGGACCTGTTCGCGGGGTTGTTCGACGAGCCGCCGGTCCCCGACGAGCTCGTCGCCGAGCCGGGCCTGTTCGACGACGTGCCGGAGCTGGCCGCCCGCCCGGCGCCGCCGGAACCCGAGCCGGAGCCGGTGGTGGCGCCCGAGCCCGAACCCGAGCCGGCGCCCGCGGAGCCGTTCGACGGGCCGGGCCTGTTCGACGACCTGCCCGAGTCCGTGTTCCACAGTCCGGCGGCGGCCGGGTCCGTGCTCGACGGGCTCGACCCGGACCAGCGGGCGGCGGCGGGCAGCGGTCCCGGACCCCTGCTGATCATCGCCGGCCCGGGTACCGGGAAGACACGCACGCTCACCCACCGGATCGCGCATCTTGTGCGTGAGCGGGAGGTGCCGCCGGAGCAGTGCCTCGCCATCACGTTCACCCGGCGGGCGGCCGAGGAGATGGCCGAGCGACTGGCCGTTCTCGTGCCCGAGCAGGCGCCGGCGCTGACCGTCGCCACGTTCCACTCGCTCGGCGTGCGGATCCTGCGTGAGCAGCACGCCAACGTGGGGCTGTCCGCGGACTTCGGGATCGCCGACCAGACCACACAGCTGGTCATCGCGGAGGAGATCGCCGGCGCCGAGGCACGCGGGCTGCTGGCCGCACGCCGCGGTGGCGAGTCGGACCACGCGGTGGAGCAGTACCTCAAGGCCCTGCGGCAGCGGGATCTCGTCGACTTCGACGACCTGGTGAACCTGCCGCTGGCGCTGTTCGAAGCCGATCCCGCCCTGGCCGCCCGGTACCGCGAGCGGTACCGGTGGATCTGGGTCGACGAGTACCAGGACGTCGACGACCGGCAGTACCGGCTCCTGCGCCAGCTCGCGCCGCCGGCGGGCAACCTCACCGCGATCGGCGATCCGGACCAGGCCATCTACCGGTTCCGCGGCGCGGATGTGGGGTTCTTCCTCCGGTTCGCCGAGGACTTCCCGACCGCGCGGACCGTCACGCTGACCAGGAACTACCGGTCCAGCGCACACATCCTCGCCGCGGCGGTGAGCATGATCGCGCCGACGACCCTGGTCCGGGACCGGGAGCTGCTCCCGATGACCGACCACGGCGACGCGCTCGTCGGCGTGCACCACGCCGCGTCCGAGCGGGCCGAGGCCGAGTTCGTGGCACACACCATCGACCGCCTGCTGGGCGGCGGGGCGTTCCACTCCTTCGACAGCGGCCGCGTCGAGTCGCACAGCGACGCGCGGGGCCTGGGGTTCGCCGACTTCGCCGTGCTGTACCGGACGGACCGGCAGGCCCGGGTGGTCATGGAGGCGCTCGGCCAGGCCGGTTGGCCGTGCCAGAAGCGTTCGCACGACCGGCTGGCCGACCGGCCGGGGGTGGAGCGCCTCGTCGCGGAGCTGCCGTACGTGCGCGGCCCGATCCGCGACCGGCTCCACACGGCCGCGCGGAACCTGGCCGACGACGAGCTGTACCCGGCCGTCGAGCTGCTGACCCCGCTGGCGGAGCGGTGCGGCGACGACCTGGAGCGGTTCCTGACGGAGCTGTCCCTTGGCGTCGAGGTCGACACGTGGGACCCGCGCGCGGACCGGATCTCGCTGCTGACACTGCATGCGTCGAAGGGCCTGGAGTTCCCGGTCGTGTTCGTGGTCGGCTGCGCGGACGGGCTGCTGCCGCTGCGCTGGCCCGGCACGAAGCCCACCGAGGAGGAGCTGACCGAGGAACGGCGGTTGCTGTTCGTCGGCATGACCCGCGCGCAGCGGCACCTCTACCTCAGCCACGCGGGCGACCCGTCGCCGTTCCTGGCCACAGTGGACAGTACGGAACGGGTCGGCGACCGGCAGAAGCGCCGGCCGCGCGACGCCCAACTCCGCCTGCTGTAACCGGTCCACGCGTCGGGCGAGGCGTGGTCGCGGGAAAATCTCGGTATCGCCGGCAATCCGCGCCGGCGGGTGACTCGAATGCGTGGTGGAGGGCGAGGAGCGCCCCCTACCGGCAAGGAGTTACCCCATGCCTCACGAGCAGCAACCCACCCTTGCGCCCGAGCCGGGGACGGTGTCCCGGCGCAAGCTGATCGTCACCGGCGCGAGCCTGGCCGCGGCGGGCGTGGCCGTCGGTGCCGCCGCGTCGATTCCCTTCGCCGCCGCGGAAAGCGCCCCGCAGGACGCGGTGGCCGCCGGGGACGGCCCGAAGCAGCCGGTGATGGTCCACCTCCGCCCGGGCGGCAGGTTCGACGTCTTCGTCGGTCAGGACCGGATCCAGCTCACCGACCACGCGTTCGCCGCCCGTCTGACCGACGCCGTCAAGGCGCTCTGAAAGGTACACCGCAATGTCCTCTCACCGCGAAGCCCCGGAGATCGCCAAGGACCCGGTCGCCGACTCCACGGACGTCTACGCGTTCGTCAGCCCCGACAGACCCGACACCGTCACCCTGATCGCCAACTACGTGCCCCTGCAGGCCCCCGCGGGCGGCCCCAACTTCTACGAGTTCGGCGACGACGTCCTCTACGAGATCCACGTCGACAACACCGGTGACGGGAACCCGGACGTCACCTACCAGTTCTGGTTCACCACCGAGGTCCGCAACCCCAACACCTTCCTCTACAACACGGGCCCGATCCGCACCCTCGACTCCCCGAACTGGAACCGCCGCCAGTTCTACTCGGTCACCCGCAAGGACGCCCGCGGCCGCACCCAGCAGCTCGCGAAGCGCGTCCCGTGCCCGCCGTGCAACATCGGCCCACTGTCCACACCGAACTACGGCAGGCTCGCCGACGCCGCCGTCCGCGACCTCGGCGGCGGACGCCGGGTGTTCGCCGGGCAGCGGGCCGAGGGCTTCTACGTCGACCTCGGCGCGGTCTTCGACCTGCTCGACCCGCGCCCGTTCGCCGACGCGCACGAGCACTTCGGGCTCAAGAAGTTCCCGCAGTCCGGCCCGGGTGTCAACGCCACCAAGAACTTCAACGTGCACACGATCGCGCTGCAGGTGCCGAGGGCCGACCTGACCAGGGACGGCTACCACGGCGAGGACGTCAACGACCCGCGCGCGGTCATCGGCGTGTGGACCGCCGCGAGCCGCCAGCGCGTGCGCATGCTGGACACCGAGCAGAACAACACCTGGGCGACCGGCCCGTACCGGCAGGTGTCGCGGCTGGCCAACCCGCTGTTCAACGAGGTCATCAACCCCATGGGGCAGAAGGACTTCTGGAACACCCAGACCCCGGCCGGCGACAGCCGCTTCGCGAAGTTCGTCGCCAAGCCCGAGGTCGCGCAGCTGCTGCCGGGCCTGTTCCCCGGCGTCTTCCCGAACCTGGACGTGCTGAACAAGTCCGGCAAGCCACGAGCCGACCTGCTCGCGATCCTGCTGACGGGCATCCCGGCCGGGCTCATCCCGGGTTTCCAGAACTTCACCGGCCAGACCCAGGCGGACGAGATGCGGCTCAACACGGCCGTTCCGCCGGCGGGCAAGCCCAGCGTCCACGGTCTCCTCGGCGGCGACCTCGCCGGCTTCCCCAACGGGCGCCGCGTGTTCGACGACGTCGTCGCGATCGAGCTGCGGGCCATCGCCGGCGCCACGTACGCGCTGGTGGACAAGAACTACACGCCCGACCCGGCCGCCACGCAGGTCGACGACGGGGTCACCCCCGACAGCCTGGACATCCCGTACCTGAACCGGTTCCCGTACCTCGGCGTGCCGAACAGCGGGTTCCTCACCCCGTCGGCCTGAACGGAGGTTCCACGATGGACAGCCTGATCCTCGACATCGGCGGCGACATCGGCGCACTGGTGATCCACGCCGGCCCGGAGCTCGCCGAGCAGGAGATCGAGATCAGCCCGGCCGACGCCGACCCGGCCGCGCACCGCGAGCACAACGTGGTGCACGCCAGACGGGACCGCCACCGGACCGCGTACACGGCGGTGTTCCCGAGCGTGGCCTCCGGCGACTACACGGTGTGGCAACGCGACGGCTCCCCGCACGCCGTCGTCACGATCCGCGGTGGGGAGGTCACCGAGCACCACCTGTGACCACCTCGGTGAGAACGGGGTCCTTCCGCACGCAGGTGTTGTGGAAGGACCCCTTCACCGCGGCGGCGGCGATTACTCACCAGCCATTTCATGACATCGTCACTGTCGGCCGGCTGTCGGTCCGGAATACCGTGGTCTAGCCGATAGCGAGGTTCCGAAAATGGTCACGAACTTAGATGAGCTCGGATTACTGACCCACGAGGAGAAGCTCGCCCTCCTCACGACGCTGCTCGAGTCGACGGCACGCCAGGAACCGCACGACGCCGTGCCGGGTGCGGCGGCGCCGACCCCGCTGGCGGAGCTGCGTTTCGAGCTGCTCGGCCCGCTGGTCATCCGGCACGGGGACACCGACGTGGCGCCGAGCGCGCCCAAGCTGCGGCTGATCCTCGCGACACTTCTGTTCAACGCCAACAAACCCGTCGGCGCGTCGGTGCTCGCGAGAGAGCTGTGGAACGACGGGGCGCCACGTACCGCGCACTCGACGCTGCAGACCTACATGTTCAAGCTGCGCAGGCTGTTCCAGTCCGTGCTCGGGCTCTCGGTCGAGCACGTGACCCGTGAGGTGCTCCAGACCTGCTCCGGCGGCTACGTGTTGCGCGTGGACGCGTCCCAGCTGGACATCACCGAGTTCGACCACCTGGTCACGACCGGCTCGACCGCCATGCACGCCGGTGACTACGAGAAGGCCGCCACCGACCTGCGCCGCTCGCTCGCGCTGTGGCGCGGCCAGGTCGTCCACCACGGACAGTGGGGCACCCTGCTGCGTGCCCAGGTCGCGCGGCTGGAGGAGCGGCGTTTCTACGCCCACACCACGAGAGTCGACGCCGACCTGTGCCTCGGCCGGCACCGCGAGATGATCAGCGAGCTGGCGTCGCTGGTCGTGGAGCACCCGCTGCACGAGTCCGCGCACGCGATGCTAATGGTCGCACTGTACCGGGCCGGGCGCGCGTCCGCCGCGCTGGAGCTGTTCATGCGCTTCCGCCAGCGCATGCTGCACGAGCTGGGGATCGAGCCCTCGGACCGGATCCGGGCGCTGCACATGGCTTTGCTGGCCGCCGATCCGTTGCTCGTGGACCGTTCGCTCACCTCGGAGATGCTGCTCGACCGGCTGACCCACTCGCGGCTCGGCGGTTCGTCCACTGTTACCGGTGGGTGACCCTCCCGCGATTATGTTCGGGGTGCCGCGCATCAGGAGGAAATCATGAACTTAGACACCGGGAAACAGCACTTCGCGAACGACCCGGAACTGCTTTCGAGAGTGCTGGCGCCGTACGCGCGCCCGAAGACCCAGTACCTCAGGTCCGCGACGGTCGAGGTCGCGGGCGGCCTCGCCAGCGCGGAGGGCCGGTTCTCGATTCCCTTCCCGTGCTACATCGACGACACCGGCCACCTGAACTCGGTCGAGGTGAACATCTGCTTCAACCAGCTGATGTACTACCTGATCGCGAAGTGCGTGCAGCAGCAGGTGGTCGCCGAGTTCGACGACTGGACGATGGAGGACTACTGGGCCAAGCAGCTGCCCGACATCCTCATCGCGAGGTTCGAGAGCCACTTCAAGCGGCCCATCGACTCCGCGGACTTCTCCGGCGAGGTGTCCTTCGCCGAGTTCCGCCGCACCAACCGCAGCCGTCCCGTGCAGATCGTCGAGATGCCGTGGCGGTTCTGGGACGCCGCCGGAGGCCACGCCCAGGGCGAGGTGCGGATGGCGCTCGTCGACCCGCCGGGCATGACCGTCCGAGCGGACGCCGCGTGAGTGGGCAGCCGGTGTCCGGACCGAAGAGCAGGCCCGGGGGCCGGACCGCACCGAGGAGTTCGTTGTGACACCTCCGTTACGCACGCTGGTCGACGTGGTGCGCACGCATGCCCTGCGGCGCCCCGACACGACGGCGATCGTCTGCGAGGGCAGGCGGATCGACTACGCCGGTCTGCACCGGGTGACCAACCAGGTGGCGCACGGCATCCAGGCCGCGGGCGCTCGCCCGGGCGACCGGATCGCCTATCTCGGCAAGGAGTCCGAGCACTTCTACGAGCTGCTGTTCGGCGCGGCCAAGACCGGCACGGTGCTGGTCCCGATCAACTGGCGCCTGGCGGCCGACGAGGTCGAGCACATCCTGCGTGACTCCGGCACCACACTGCTGTTCGTGGACACCGACGCGGCGATGGTCGCGGCCAGGCTGGCCGGTGAGCTGCCGAAGCTGTCCAAGGTGGTCCAGCTGGACGAGCAGGGCAGGCCGGGTGCCGGGTTCCTGTCGTGGCTGTCGTCCCAACCGGACGTGAACATCCTCGCCCGCGTCACTCCGGACACGGCGCTGGTGCAGATGTACACGAGCGGCACCACGGGCCTGCCGAAGGGCGTGGTGCTCGCGCACCGGAGCTTCTTCGCGGTACGCAACGCGCTGGCCCGGTCCGGCCTGGACTGGATCGACTGGCATGACGGCGACCGCAGCCTGATCGGCATGGCCGGCTTCCACATCGGCGGCATCTGGTGGGCGACACAGGGTTTCGCGGCCGGGGTGACGAACGTCGTGATGCGTGAGTTCACCACGGCCGGCGCGGTCGAGCTGATCAGGACGCTGGGCGTGACGACCGCGTGCATGGTGCCCGCGATGCTGCGCCTGCTGCTGGCCGAGCCCGGCGTGTCCACAGCGGACTTCAGGACGCTGCGAAAGATCATCTATGGCGGCGCCCCGATCTCCGCGGCACTGCTGGCGAAGTGCGTGGCGGGCTTCGGCTGCGACTTCGCCCAGATCTACGGGCTGACCGAGACCGGCAACACGGCGATGTGCCTGCCGCCGGGCGACCACACACCGGACAGCGGGAAGATGCAGGCCGCGGGGCGGCCCTACCCCGGGTTCGAGGTGAAGGTGGCCGACAGCGAGGGCAACCCGCTGCCCGCCGGCGAGATCGGCGAGGTCTGGCTGAAGACTCCGGCGGCGATGCTGGAGTACTGGAACCTGCCGGACGCGACGGCGAGGACGCTGGTCGACGGCTGGGTGGTGACGGGCGACGCGGGCGTGCTGGACGAGGACGGCTACCTGTTCATCCGCGACCGCATCAAGGACATGATCATCGTCGCGGGGGAGAACGTGTACCCGGCGGAGGTCGAGCACGTGATCGGCCGCCACCCGAAGGTGGCGGAGTCCGCCGTGGTGGGCGTCCCGGACGAACGCTGGGGCGAGGTCGTGCACGCGTTCGTCGCCCCGGTGGAGGGGGAGACGCTGACGGAGCGCGAGCTGGCCCTGTTCCTGAAGGGCAAGCTCGCGACCTTCAAGCAGCCCCTGCGGTACGAGTTCATCGAGAAGGTGCCGAGAAACCCCAGCGGCAAGATTCTCCGGCGCGAGCTGCGCGAGCGTTTCTGGCAGGGCCACGAACGCCGTGTGAGCTGAGCGCGTCCCCCACGAGGCCCACCGGTTCCCGCGCCGGTGGGCCTCTCGCGTGCCCGCGCCACGACGCGGCGGCGCTCCGGAACCGCGCTCCCGGAGCCGCGCGCTCGGCGACCGCGGCGCATCCGATCCGGTTGGGCTCTCCGGACGAGCGTGCCCCGGAAGCCGCCGGCTTCCGGGGCACGCCCTCGGTCCGCTCGTCAGGCCACGTCGCCCAGTTCGTCGTCCAGGAGGTCGAACAGGTCGTCGGCCGTGATCGAGTCCAGGTCGTCCTCCGCGGCCGGTTCGGCGGTGGTCCTGTCGCGCCACTTCGTCAGCAGGCGCTGGAGGGTGGCCGCCACGTCCGTCTCGCCGGTGTCGGTGGGGGCCAGCTGGTCCAGCGTCGTCTCCAGCTTCGCGATGGCCTCGACCAGCGTGCGCAGGCGTAGCCGCGACTGGCTGCCGCCCAGCTCCGACAGCAGGTGGTCCACCAGGGCCTGCGGCGTCGGATAGTCGAACGTCAGTGTCGCGGGGAGCTTCAGTCCTGTCGCGGTGTTCAGGCGGTTGCGCAGCTCCACGGCCGTCAGCGAGTCGAAGCCGAGCTGCTTGAACGCCTGCTCCGCCGGGATCGTCTCCTGCCCGCCGTGTGCCAGCACCGTCGCCACGTTCGCCCGCACCAGGTCCAGCAGCAACGCTCGCTGCTCCTCCGCCGTGCGGCCCGCCAGCTGTTCGGCCAGCGCGACCGTGGGCTGCTTCGACGCCGTGCGGCGGGGCCTGGTGAACGACCGCAGCGGCGCGGCGACGTCCGTCGCCGTGCGCAGGGCCGCGTGGTCCAGCCTGATCGGCACCAGGTGGGCCTCGCCGGCACGGCACGCGGCGTCGAACAGGGCCAGGCCCTCCTCGACCGTGTGGGCGTGCACGCCGCCCCGGTTGATCCGGGCCAGGTCGGCCTCGCTCAGGTGGCTCGTCATCGCGCTGTCGTTCGCCCACAGGCCCCACGACAGGGACACGGCCCCGGGGCGGGACATCGCCAGCGCGTCCAGGTACGCATTCGCCGCCGCGTAGTTCGCCTGGCCCGCCGTGCCCAGGATGCTCGTGGCCGACGAGAAGAGGACGAACAGGTCGACCTCGCCGACCAGGTCGTCCAGGTTTCGCGCGGCGTCGACCTTGGGACGCAGGACCCGGTCCAGCTTCTCGGGCGTCAGGGACTCCAGCGTGCCGTCGTCGACCACGCCCGCCGCGTGGATCACGGCCGCCAGCGACGGGATGCCCGCCAGCAGCGACTCGAGCGCGGCGCGGTCGGCGGCGTCGCAGGCCACGACGTCCACGCGTGCGCCCAACGCGGCCAGCTCCTCCACCAGTTCGGCCGCGCCGGGGGCCGCCGGGCCGCGGCGGGACGTCAGCACCAGGTGCCGCGCGCCGTGTTCGACGATCAGGTGCCGGGCGAGCCCGGCGCTCAACGACCCCGTGCCGCCGGTGATCAGCACGGTCCCGGCCGGGTCGAACAACCTGCCGTCCGAAGTGGACGACGCCTTCGCCAGGCGCGGTACGGTGATCGTGCCGCTGCGGACGGCCAGCTGGGGCTCGTCCGGCAGTCTCGTCATCGCCTCCTCGGCGGCCGGTGTGCCGTCGAGGTCCACCAGCGTGAAGCGGTCCGGCTGCTCGGTCTGTGCCGAGCGCACCAGGCCCCACACGGCCGCCCCGGCCAGGTCCTCGCCGGTCGTGGCGCCCTGGGTGACCACGACCAGGTCGCCGGCCGCCGACTGCAGCGCGGCCAGCGTGTCGTGCAGCACCGCGTGGACGTCGCCGCCCGGCTCGATCCGCAGCACCTCGCCGTGCGACGCGGTGCCGGCGGGTGCCGGGACCCAGTCCAGGCGGTACAGGGAGTCCGGGCCCGTGCTCAACGCGTCGGCGCTCACCGGGCGGGCCACCAGCGTGTCCACCGACGCCACCGGGGCACCCGTGCCGTCCACGAGCGACAGCGCGTAGGCGTCCTGGCCCGTGCGGGTGATCCGCACCCGCGCCGACGTCGCACCCGTGCCGAACACGCGGACACCGCTCCAGCTGAACGGCAGCACCACCTGCCCGGCCGGCCGTTCCGGCACGAACAGCACATGCAGCGCCGCGTCCAGCAACGCCGGATGGATCCCGTACCGGTCCGCGGCCAGCTCCGCCGGCAGCGTCACCTCCGCGAACAGCTCGTCGCCCTGCTGCCACGCCGCGGTCACGCCCTGGAACGCCGGGCCGTAGTCGACGCCCAGCGCCGCGATCCGGTCGTACAGTTCCTCGACGGCCACCGGGGTCGCGGCCGCGGGCGGCCACTCGCCGACGTCCACCGCGGACGGTTCGGCGGCGGCGAGCAGGCCGGTCGCGTGGAGCGTCCACGGCTCGTCGGTGTCCTCGCGGCGGGAGTGGACGCGGACCGGGCGGCCCGACTCCGCCGGCTCGCCGACCTCGACCTGGACGTGCACCGCCTTGTCCGCCAGCACCAGTGGCGCGTGCAGGGTCAGCTCCTCGACGGCGTCCAGCCCGGTGTGCTCCGCGGCCCGCCGGGCCAGCTCGACGAACGCCGCGCCGGGCAACAGGATCGTGCCGTGCACCGCGTGGTCGGCCAGCCACGGGTCGTCCCGGACGGACAGCCGGCCGGTCAGCACGACCCGCTCCGAGTCGGCCAGGCCGAGCGCGGCGCCGAGCAGCGGGTGGCCGGTCGTGCCGAGCCCGAGGCCGGTCGCGCTGCCCGCCGACTCCGGGGTGATCAGCCAGTACCGCTGGTGCTGGAACGCGTAGGTCGGCAGGTCCACCCGGCGCGCACCCGGGAACAGTGCCGGCAGGTCGAGCCGGAGCCCGCGCGTGTGCAGCCGGCTGGCGGCCTCGGTCACCGTGGCCACCTCGTCGCGGTCGCGCCGCGTGGTCGGGACGAACGCGTCGCCGCCGAGCGCGGTCAGCGCGGCGTCCGGGCCGACCTCCAGGAAGGTCGCGACGCCGGTGGCCGCGAGCGTCGCGACGGCGTCGGCGAACCGGACCGCCTGCCGGACCTGGTCGACCCAGTACTCGGGGTCGGTCCAGTCGGCGGCCTGGCCGGTGACGGTCGAGACGGTCGGGATCGCCGGCTCCGCGTAGGTGATCGTGGCCGCCACGGCCCGGAACTCGTCGAGCATGGGCGCCATGAGCGGCGAGTGGAACGCGTGGGACACGGTGAGCCGCTTGGTCTTGCGGCCCTGCTCGGCGAAGATCGCGGCGACGGCCTGCGCGGCCTCCTCGGCCCCGGAGATCACCAGCGAGTCCGGCCCGTTGACGGCGCCGATGCCGACCGATCCGGAGAGGTGCGGGGTGACCTCGTCCTCGGTGGCCTGGATGGCGATCATCGTCCCGCCGGCCGGCAGTGCCTGCATGAGGCGGCCGCGAGCCGTGACGAGCCGGGCGGCGTCCGCCAGGGACCACACCCCGGCGACGTGCGCGGCCGCCAGTTCGCCGATGGAGTGGCCGGCCAGCACGTCCGGCCGGACACCCCAGGACTCCAGCAGCCGGAACAACGCCACCTCGAACGCGAACAACGCGGGCTGGGTGTTGCCGGTGTCGTTCAACCCGTCGCCGGAGGCGATGACGTCCCGCAGCCCGGGATCCAGGTGTGCGCAGACCTCGTCGAACGCGGCCGCGAACACCGGGAATGCCTCGTACAGCGCGGAACCCATGCCGGCCCGCTGCGCGCCCTGCCCGGTGAACAGCACGGCGAGCTTCCCGCCCACCGGAGTCCCCGTGACCACACCCGGCGCGGACAGGTCCGCGAGCCCGGCCAACAGCTCGGCCGCGGACGCGCCGGTCACCACGGCCCGGTGGTCGAAGGTGACCCGGGTGGTCGCGAGCGACAGTCCGACGTCCGCGGGCGAGGGCTGCTGTCGCTCCACGAAGGACTTGAGGCGCAGCGCCTGGTCCCGCAGCGCCTGCTCGCTCCTGGCCGACAACACCCACGGGATGATCGGCGGCGCCCCGCCCGCCGGGACGGCGGGCTGGTCCGGGGACTCCTCGATGATCACGTGCGCGTTCGTGCCGCTGACACCGAAGGACGACACGCCCGCCCGCCGCGGCCGCGCGTTCCGCTCCCACGGCACCGGCGACGTCAGCAGCTCCACCGAGCCGGCCGACCAGTCGACCTTCTGGCTCGGCTCGTCGATGTGCAGGGTTTTCGGCAGCACGCCGTGCCGCATGGCCAGCACCATCTTGATGACCCCGCCGACTCCGGCGGCGGCCTGCGTGTGCCCGATGTTGGACTTCAGCGAACCGAGCCACAGCGGCCGGTCGCGGTCCTGGCCGTAGGTGGCCAGCAACGCCTGCGCCTCGATCGGGTCGCCCAGCGTGGTGCCGGTGCCATGTGCCTCGACCACGTCCACATCGGACGGTGCCAGCCCGGAGCTACCCAGTGCCGACCGGATCACCCGTTGCTGCGACGGCCCGTTCGGCGCGGTCAGCCCGTTCGACGCGCCGTCCTGGTTGACCGCCGACCCGCGCAGCAGCGCCAGCACCGGGTGACCGTTGCGCCGCGCCTCCGACAGCCGCTCCACCACCAGCACGCCGACGCCCTCGGCCCACGCCGTCCCGTCCGCCGACGCGGCGAACGCCTTGCAGCGGCCGTCCTTCGCGAGGCCGCGCTGCCGCGAGAACTCCACGTACAGGCCCGGCGTGGCCATCACCGTCACGCCACCGGCCAGCGCGAGCGAGCACTCGCCCGACCGCAGCGCCTGTGCGGCGAGGTGCAGCGACACCAGCGACGACGAGCACGCCGTGTCGATCGTCACCGCGGGGCCCTCGAAGCCGAGCGTGTACGCGACCCGCCCGGACGCGACGCTGCCCGCGGTGCCGGTGCCCCAGAAGCCTTCCACGCCGTCGGGCACGGCACTCGACCGGGCCGCGTAGTCGTGGGTCATGAGCCCGGTGAACACCCCGGTCGGCGAGCCACGCAGCGCGGCGGGATCCAGGCCGGCCTGTTCCAGTGCCTCCCAGCAGGTCTCCAGGAACACGCGTTGCTGCGGGTCCATGGCGAGGGCCTCACGCGGGCTGATCCCGAAGAACTCGGCGTCGAACCCGGCGGCGTCCAGCAGGAACCCGCCCTGGCTGACGTAGCTCGTGCCGTGGTGGTCCGGGTCGGGGTCGAACAGGGTGTCGAGGTGCCAGCCGCGGTCGGCCGGGAACCCGGTCACCCCGTCGCGGCCGGCCGTCAGCATGTCCCACAGTTCGTCCGGTGTGGACACTCCGCCCGGGTAGCGGCAGGCCATGCCGACGATCGCGATCGGCTCGTCGTCAGTCCGGACGGGCTTGTCCGGCACAGTCACCGTGACCGGCTGTTCGTCGGCCTTCTCGCCCAGCTCGCCGAGCAGGTGGTCGGTCAGGGCTTCCGGCGTCGGGTAGTCGAACGTGAGCGTGGCCGGCAGCCGCAGGCCGGTCGCGGCGTTGAGCCTGTTGCGTAGCTCGACCGCGGTGAGTGAGTCGAAACCCAGCTGCCGGAACGCGTTCGTCGCCGTCACGGCGTCCGCGTCCGGCAACGCCAGCACGGCCGCGACCTGCGTGCGCACGGTCGCCAGGAGGTGCTGGCGGCGTTCGTCGCCGGACATGCCGGCCAGTTGCTGTGCCAGCGCGGACGCGGTCGGCCGGCCGGACGCCCGCCTGCGCGGCGTCCTCGCCAGTCCGTGCAGTGGCGGGGGAGCGCCGGCCGACGCCCGCAGCGCGGCCAGGTCCAGCTTCACCGGCACGAGGTGCGGCCTGCCCGTGCGGCACGCGGCGTCGAACAGCGCGAGACCTTCCGCGACGGTGTGGGGGAGGACGCCGCCCCGGTTGAGGCGCGCGAGGTCGGCCTCGGTGAGGTTGGCCGTCATGGCGCTGTCCTGGAGCCAGAGGCCCCACGACAGCGCGACCGCCGGCCTGCCCAGCGCGTGCCGGTGTGCGGCGAGGCCGTCGAGGAACGCGTTGGCGGCGGCGTAGTTCGCCTGGCCCGCGGTGCCGAGGACGCTCGCCACGGAGGAGAACAGCACGAACAGCTCGACGTCGCCGGCGAGCTCGTGCAGGTTGAGCGCGGCGTCGACCTTGGGGCGCAGCACGGCGTCCATGCGCTCGTCCGTGAGCGACCCGAGGACACCGTCGTCGAGCACCCCGGCCGCGTGGACCACGGCGGTCAGCGGGTGCTTCCTGGGGATCTTCGCGAGCACCGCGGCAAGGGCGGCCCGGTCGGCCGCGTCGCACGCGACCACCTGCACCTCCGCCCCCAGCGCCGTCAGCTCCTCGACCAGCTCGGTGGCACCGGGGGCGGCCGGGCCGCGACGGGAGGTGAGCAGCAGGCGCCGGGCGCCGTGCTCGGTGACCAGGTGGCGGGCGAGCGCGGTGCTCAGCGCGCCGGTGCCGCCGGTGACCAGGACCGTGCCCGTGGGGTCGAACAGTCGTCCGTCTGATGTGGACGGTGCGGCCTTCGTGATGCGAGGCACCGAAAGGGCGCCGGCACGGATGGCGAGCTGTGCCTCACCGGTCGCGAGGGCGGCGGGAAGCGCACGCTCGGACTCCTCGGTCCCGTCCGTCTCCACGAGCACGAACCGGTCCGGGTGCTCGGTCTGCGCCGACCGCACCAGCCCCCACACGGCCGCGCCCGCGAGGTCGCCGCTTCGGGTGACCACCGCCAGGCGGCCGGTCCCGTCGAGTGCGTCCCGCAACGCGGTGAGCGTCCGCCGCGCGGACTCCCGCACCCCGTCGGCATTCTCGGCCGGCTCGACCGTGAACACCTCGGCGGTGTCCTGCTCGGCTGGCGCCGGCACGCCGGCCCACTCGATGGCGTACAGCTCGGCGGTCGGGGTCGCGGCGCCGCCGAGCTGTTGCGTCGAGACCGGCCGGAGCGCGACGGACTCGGCGTCCAGCACCGGGTTGCCCTCGCCGTCCGACGCGCTGACCCGCACCGAGCTGGTGCCGTCGGGGGTCAGGCGCACCCGCAGCTCGGCCGCGCCGGGCCGGTGCAGCCGGACTCCTCGCCACGAGAACGGCAGCCACGCCTGGCCCCGCCGCTCGCCGTCGTCCAGGTGCAGGACGACCGAGTGCATGGCCGCGTCGAGCAGGGCCGGGTGCACGCCGAACCTGACGGCGCCGGGCCGTTCCTCCTCACGCAACGTCACGTGTGCGAACAGCTCGTCGCCGCGGCGCCACACGTCCTGCACGCCCTGGAACGCCGGGCCGTAGCTGAACCCGCGGGCCAGCAGCCAGTCGTAGAAGTCACCGATCCCGGCCGGTTCCGCGCCGGCCGGCGGCCACTGCGCCTCGGCTCGTATGTCCGATGTGGACGGTGCGGCGGGAAGGTCCGTAAGGGTGCCGGCCGCGTGACAGGTCCACTCGCCGCCCTCGGCCGGGCGCGAGTAGATCTCGACCGTGCGCCTGCCGTTGTCGTCCGGGCCGGTCCAGACCTGGAGGTCGACCGAGTGGTCGGCGGTCAGCGTCAGTGGGGCCCGCAGCGTCAGCTCCTCGATCGCCGTGGCACCGGTGTGCTCGGCGGCCCGGCCGGCCAGCTCGACGAACGCCGTGCCGGGCAGGAGAACCGTGTCGAGCACGGCATGGTCGGCGAGCCACGGCTGCGACCGCGGCGACAGCCGGCCCGTCAGCACGTGCCGGTCCGACTCGGCGACGCCCAGGAGCGCGCCGAGCAGCGGGTGGCCGGTCGCGGTGAGCCCGACCGCGCCGAGGTCGGCGGTGCCTGCCGGGCGCAGCCAGTACGACCGGCGCTGGAACGCGTAGGTGGGCAGCTCGACCACCGCGGCGCCGGCGAAGAACGCCGAGGTGTCCACGGGGGAGCCGGCGGCGGCGAGCCGGCCGAACGCCTCGGCGACCGTCCTCGTCTCGTCCCGGTTCGCCCGCAGCAGCGGAATGGCGGTCGCGGCGTCCGGGTCGGCGAGGCACGCCTCGCTCGCGGCCGTGAGGACACCGTCCGGGCCGGCCTCGACGAACGTGCGGACGCCGGCGGACTCGAGAGTCCGGACGGCGTCGGCGAACCGGACGGCCGAGCGGACCTGGTCGACCCAGTACTCGGGGTCGCACAGCTCGGCGCCGGCCACCTGGCCGGTCACCGTCGAGACGACCGGGATCGCCGGCTCGGCGTAGGAGACTTCTTCCGCCACGGACCGGAACTCCGCGAGCATCGGGTCCATCAGCGGCGAGTGGAACGCGTGCGACACGGTGAGCTGCTTGGTCTTGCGGCCCTGCTCGGCGAACACGGCCGCGACGGCCTGTGCGGCCGTCTCGTCGCCGGAGATCACGATCGAGGTGGGTCCGTTGATGGCGGCGATGCCGACGGCGTCGGTGAGGTGCGGGCGCACCTCGTCCTCGGTGGCCTGGATGGCGACCATCGCACCACCGGCCGGCAGTGCCTGCATGAGCCGGCCGCGCGCGGTGACCAGCCGGGCCGCGTCGGCCAGCGAGAACACGCCCGCGATGTGCGCGGCGGCCAACTCGCCGATCGAGTGGCCGGCCACGAAGTCCGGCCGGACGTCCCAGGACGCCAGCAGCCGGAACAACGCCACCTCGACGGCGAACAGTGCCGGTTGGGTGTTGCCGGTGTCGTTCAGCCCGTCGCCGGAGGTGATCACGTCCCGGAGTCCGGGGTCGAGGTGTGCGCAGACCTCGTCGAACGCGGACGCGAACACCGGGAACGCCTCGTACAGCGCGGAACCCATGCCGATCCGCTGCGCACCCTGCCCGGTGAACAGCACCGCGAGCTTGCCGCCGGCGGCGGTGACCGTGGTCAGGTCGTCGAGTCCGGCCAGCAGCTCGTCCAGCGACGTGCCGGTGACCACCGCACGGTGGTCGAACAGCACACGCGTGTCGAGCAGCGACCGCCCGACCTCCGCGGGCCGCGACCCCGGCCGGCCGGCCGCGAAGGCCCGGAGCCGGGCGGCCTGGTCCCGCAGCGCCTGCTCGGTGCGGCCCGACAGCACCCACGGGACCGCCCCGGCGGCCTCCGGGGCATCCGCCGGGGCCTCCTCGGGGGCTTCCTCGATGATCACGTGCGCGTTCGTGCCGCTCATCCCGAACGACGACACGCCGAACCGGCGCGGCTTGTCACCGGCCGGCCACGCGGCGGGCTCGGTCAGCAGCGAGATCGCACCGGCGGACCAGTTCACCTTCGTCGACGGCTCGCCGACGTGCAGTGTGCGCGGCAGCAGCTCCGCGCGCAGCGCCATCACCATCTTGATGACCCCGCCGACGCCCGCCGCGGCCTGCGCGTGGCCGATGTTCGACTTGAGCGAACCCAGCCACAGCGGCCGGTCGCGGTCCCGCCCGTACGTCGCCAGCAACGCCTGCGCCTCGATCGGGTCGCCCAGCATCGTGCCGGTCCCGTGCGCCTCGACAACGTCCACATCGGACGGAACGAGTCCCGCGTTCGCCAGTGCCTGCCGGATGACCCGCTGCTGCGCCGGCCCGTTCGGCGCGGTCAGCCCGTTCGACGCGCCGTCGGAGTTGATCGCCGTGCCACGCAGCACGGCCAGCACCCGGTGCCCGTTGCGCCGCGCGTCCGACAGCCGCTCCACGACCAGCATGCCGGCGCCCTCGGCCCAGCCCGTGCCGTCCGCGGACGCCGAGAACGCCTTGCACCGGCCGTCCGGCGACAAACCGTTCTGCCGCGAGAACTCCGTGAACGTCTCCGGCCCGGACATCACCGTCACACCGCCGGCCAGCGCGAGCGAGCACTCGCCGTTCCGCAGAGCCTGCGCCGCGAGGTGCAACGCCACCAGCGACGACGAGCACGCCGTGTCGACCGTCAGCGACGGCCCCTCCAGGCCGAGGACATAGGAGATCCGCCCCGACGCCACGCTCGACGCGATGCCGGTCAGCAGGAAGCCGTCGACACCGTCGGACTCGGCATGACCACCCCGCCCGTAGTCCTGCACCGGCAGTCCGGCGAACACACCGGCGTCGCTGCCGCGCAACGAGGTCGGGTCGATGCCCGCCCGTTCGAGGGCCTCCCACGCCGTCTCCAGCAGCAGCCGCTGCTGCGGGTCCATGGCCAGCGCCTCACGCGGGCTGATCCCGAAGAACTCCGCGTCGAACTCCGCCGCGTCGTGCAGGAAACCGCCCGCCCGCGCGCTGATCGTGCCGGGCCCGTCGCCGTCGAACAGCGCGGCGAGGTCCCAGCCGCGGTCGGCCGGGAACTCCGAGATCGCGTCGACACCGTCGGCCACCAGCCGCCACAGGTCGTCCGGCGAGGTCACGCCGCCGGGGAAACGGCAGCCCATGCCGACGATCGCGACCGGCTCGTCCAGCCGCACCGCCGCGGTCGCCGTCGCCGCGGTCTCCTCGGCGACGCCCAGCTCCCGCAGCAGGTGCTCGACCAGCGTGTCCGGGGTGGGGTAGTCGAAGATCAGGGTCGCGGGCAGGTCCAGGCCGGTGACCTCGCACAGCTGGCCGCGCAGCCGAACGGCCGACAGCGAGTCGAAACCCAGCTGCCGGAACGGCTCCTCGGCGCCGACGGTCCTCGGGGCGTGGCCGCCGAGGACCGCGACGGTCTCGGCGAGCACCAGGTCCAGCATGACCCGCGCGCGGTCGGCCGTCGGCGTGTCGAGGAGGCGCGCACGCAGCGCGTCGGTGACCTCCGCGCTCGCGGTGGCCGCGGGGACCGGCTGGGCGGAGATCAGGCACGGTGCGCCGGCGGCGAGCAGCCGGTGCCGGATCACCTCGCCGTGCGCCGTGCGGGGGATCTCGGGCACCGCGTAGATCTCGACCGGGACCGCGGCCAGTGGCAGCCGTTCCCGGCAGGCGGACAGCAGCGCCGCCGGGTCGCAGCCGGGCGCCACCACGAACGCGATGGGCGTCGCGCCGAGGTCGTCGTCCCGGCGGGCCGCGACCGCGGCGTCGAACACGCCGTCGATCGTCCGCAGCACCGCCTCGACCTGCGCCGGGCGCACCTGCTCGCCGCCGACCGGGATCAGGTCGGCGACGCGGCCGGTGATCGTGAGGTAGCCGGACTCGTCGCGGCGGGCCAGGTCTCCGGTGCGGTACCAGCCGTTGCGCAGCACGGACGCGGTCGCGTCGGGCAGGTTGTGGTAGCCGCCGGCCATCACGTTCGGGCCGCTGACCCACAGCTCGCCCTCCTGACCGGTGCCGAGGTCGACGCCGGTCAGCGGGTCCACGATCCGCACGCTCAGCCCGGGCACCGGCAGCAGACGCGGGTCACCCGGCCAGGCCAGGGCGATCGGGCCGCAGGTCTCGGTGGTCGCGTACAGCGCGATCTCTCCGTCGACGACCCTGGCGTCGGCGACGACCGTCGCCGCCTCGTCGGCGGTCAGCCGGACGGACGCGCCGACCGCGATGGCCGCCACCAGCCAGCTCAGGCCCTCGTGCACCGGACGAGACCACTGTAGGCAGTCCTCTTCGGACAGTCCGAGGAGTGGGGCGTACGCGGCGGCGGCCGCCCACAGCACGTTGCGTTGCGTGGACAGGACACCCTTGCGGGGACCGGTCGTGCCCGCCGTGTAGGTGAGGAACGCCAGGTCGTCCAGGCCCAGCTCGTCGCCGGCCGGCTCCGCGGGCTCCGTGGTCGCGAGCTTCTCGAGCGACGCGGCCTCGATCACGTTGAGCGGCACCGGATCGAGGGCGGTGACCAGCGGCAGCCGGGCCGCGTCGGTGATCACCGTGTCGGCGCCGCTGTCCTCGACGAGCCGTGCCAGCTCCTCGGCGTCGAGCGCCGGGTCGAGGGGCACCGCGATCGCGCCCGCGCGCACGATCGCGAGGATGCTCTCCACGGCCGGCACGCCGTCGAGAAGGACCACCACCCGGTCCGACGGCCACACGCCGAGGTCGGTGAGGTGACCGGCGACGCGCGCGGTGCGTTCGTCCAGCTCGGCATGCGTCACGGCCAGCGCCGCGTCGGCGAACGCGACCCGGGTCCCGAACCGGTGCGCGCCGGCCCGGAGCAGTTCGGGTAATGGCCGTAACAGGTCGGTACGCGGCATGCTCGTAGCCTGCCTCCGGCACGTCCACCGCCGGGTAAGTGCTCGCTAGACGCTGGTGCTCGCTAGACGTTGTGGTCGAGAATCCGGCGCTGCAGATCCTTCAGCTCGTGCCCCGGCTCGACGCCGAGTGCGGCGCGGGTGCGGTGGTAGACACGCAGCGCGTCGGCCTGGCGGCCCGACCGGTAGAGCGCCAGCATGAACTGGCGGCACAGGCGTTCGCGCGGTGGGTCGGTCGCGGTGAGGACCTCCAGCTCGGAGGTGATCTCCCGGTGGCGGCCGCACGCCAGCTCCGCGTCGAGGCGGTCCTCCATGGCGGACAGGCGTTCGTCCTCGACGGCCGCCAGCTCCGGCCAGCGGGCACCGCTCTCCACCAGGTCGGCCATGGCGCGGCCGCGCCACAGGTCGAGGCCCGTGCGGAGCAGGTGCGCGCCGCGGGCCTGGTCGCCCTCGGCGATCGCCGTGCGGCCCTCCCGCGTGAGGCGGCGGAACTCGAACAGGTCGACGTCGTTCGGGTCGACGTGCAGCTGGTAGCCGGGTGGGCTCGTGCGCAGCGCCGACTTCGAGAGTGCCCTGCGCAGTGCCGAAACGGCGTTCTGTACCATTTTGCGCGCGGTCGGCGGCGGCTCGCCGGGCCACAGGGCGCCGAGCAGCCGGCTGGTCGGGACCACGCTGTTGGCGTGCAGCACGAGGTAGCCGAGGATCGCCCGCTGGCGGACACCGCCCAGCTCGACCTGGTGGTCCCCGGCGGTGACCTCGACACTCCCGAGAACGGCCACCTTCATGGCTTGAATCGTCGCATCTGGACACATCGCTTGGAAATTCGTGTGCGTCGCGAACTATCCATGAACAATTCACCCGCGACCGATGAGTGCGCCACTCGACCTTGCCGGGGCGTGCCGCTACCCCCCAAGATTGGAGAAATGACGGACACGGATCTGTGGATACGCCGGTTCCACCCGGCGGACGGCGCCATGACACAGCTGCTGTGCCTGTCGCACGCGGGCGGCTCGGCGAGCTACTTCTTCGGCGTGTCGAAGGCGTTGTCGCCGGACATCGACGTGCTGGCCGTGCAGTACCCGGGCCGGCAGGACCGATTACGCGAACAGTGCCTGACCTCGGTACAGGAGCTGGCCGACGGCCTCGTCGCCGCGCTGGCACCGCTGACCGGCCGGCCGATCACCATCTTCGGGCACAGCCTCGGCGCCACCCTCGGGTTCGAGGTGGCCGTGCGGCTGGAGCGCGCGGGTATCACGCCGACCGGCCTGTTCGCCTCCGGGCGGCCCGCGCCGTCCCGCAGCCGGCACGAACGGACGCACCTGCGTGACGACGCCGGCCTGATCGCCGGCATGAAGGAGCTGGGCGGCACCGACACGGCGCTGCTGGCGGACCCGGACGTCGTGAGCATGGTGCTGCCGGCGATCCGGGCGGACTACATCGCCGCGGAGACCTACACCTACCACGAGAGCCCGCCACTCTCGTGCCCGATCATCGCGCTGACCGGCGACCGCGACCCGAAGGTCACGGTCGACGAGGCCGACGCCTGGCGCGACCACACGAGCGCCGGCTTCGAGCTGGCCGTCTATCCCGGCGCGCACTTCTACCTCAACGACCAGGTGCCGGACGTCCTGCGCCGGATCAAGGAACACACCCGGTCGATCACCGCCCGCACCGCCTGACCGCGACTTGACCAGCCACGGTCGCGAGGTTGCCGGTGGTGGTGTTGTGCGCCGCGCCGGCGCACCCGAGCGCCGCGTGGGTGCCTTTCGCGGCGCCAGGTGCCGCGAGGTTGCCGAGGGTGGTGCGCGCCGCATGGGTGTTCTTTGCGGCGCCCGGGCGCCGGCATCGCGGTGGCGGTCGGTTCTTGCCGCCGGGTGCCGCGAGGTTGCCGCCGGCGGTGTTGTGCGTTGCGTGGGCGTCCTGGGCGGCAGCGTGTCGCCGGCGCGGCGGCGGTCAGGTCTCGGCGTCGGGTGCCGCGAGGTTGCCGCCGGCGGCGTTGTGGGTCGTGGGGGTGTTCCGCGCGACGGCGGGGCGTCGGTATCGCGGTGGCGGTCAGCTCTCGGCGCCGAGGAGTCTGGTCGACTCGGCCTGGTGTGCGAGGCGGCGCAACGCGGTGACCAGGGTGTCGCCGAGGGCGGTGCCCACCACCACGCCCTCCAGCATGGCGTCCATCTCCTCGATGCCCTCGATGTAGCTCAGATCGGCCGCCGCGATGCGCTCACACGCGTCGGCGTACGCGTCGAGGGTCCCCGTCCACACCCCGTGTCCGAGCTGCCGCGCGCTGACCAGCACGGCCACCACCGTCTGCCACGCCCTGCTGTCCGGCTTGACCTGCCACCCGCGCCGCTCGACCAGCTCCGCCACCCGCGCCTCCGCGAAGTCCCAGTCCTCGTCACGCGGCAGGGCGGGATCGGCGCTGATGCTCTCCTGGGCCGCGTAGAAGATCCGCGGCACCGTCTCGTCCGGGGTGTCGGCCGCGGACAGCACCTGCCGGACGGCCGTGATGGTCAGCCCACCGATGTCCACCAGCGCGCGGATCAGCCGCAGCCGCCGCAGGTGGGCATCGTCGTAGCTGGCCTGGTTCGGGCTGGACAGCTTGCCGGGCGGCAGGAGGCCCTCGCGCAGGTAGTACTTGATCGTCGGCACGGACACGCCACTGCGGCTGCTCAGCTCCTTGACGCGCATGGCCACTCCCGTTTGTGAAGTCTTCCTTGACCAGCGAAGCCGACCATATCACTATGGATAGCGGATAGTAACGCTATCTGGTCGACCAGGAGGATCCGATGGCAACCGTCTCCACGCTGGTTCGCAGAGCCTTCGACTGGCACCGGCCGCTGATGCTGTTCGCCGCCTTCGCGGCGTTCGTGGTCGTGGTGTCGGCCATCGGGCTCGTCGTCGACCACCGGATGCTGGTCGGCGCCCCGATCTGGGCCAAGCCGTGCAAGTTCGCCTTCTCGTTCGGGCTGTACGCGGCGACGTGGGCGTGGATGCTGTCGCTGCAACGCCGGCACGTGCGGCTCGGCCGGGCGCTCGGCACCGTCGCCGCCGTGGCCTGCGCCGCCGAGGTGGGGGTCGTCTTCGTGCAGACCATCCGCGGCCACCGCAGCCACTTCAACGTGGCGACCCCCCTCGACGCCGCCATGTGGGCGATCATGGGGGCCAGCATCGTGGTGCTGTGGGTGGCCAACCTGCTCGGCGCCGTCCTGCTCATGCGTGAGCGGCGCGCCGACCGGCCGGCGCTGTGGGCCGTGCGGTTCGGCACGGTGATCACGCTGGTGGGCATGGCCATCGCGTTCCTGATGACGTGGGGAACCGACGAGCAGCGCGCCAACCGCCCCATGAGGATCATCGGCGCGCACAGCGTGGGCGTGCCGGACGGGGGACCGGGCATGCCGGTCACGGGGTGGAGCACCACCGGCGGCGACCTGCGGGTGCCGCACTTCATCGGCGTCCACGGCCTGCAGGTGCTGCCCCTGTTCGCCCTCGCGGTCGCGCTGCTGGCGGTGCACCTGCCGCGGCTGCGCGACGAGAAGCTCCGGCTCCGTCTCGTGTGGACGTTCGCGGGCTTCTACGCCGGACTGATGGTGCTGACCACCTGGCAGGCGCTTCGCGGGCAACCGGTCGCGCGGCCGGACTTACCGACCATTGGTGCGCTCGGTGTGCTGGTGGCCGCCACCATGGCGATGGCGGTGTGGGCAGTGCGCGCCGCGAGAAGGCCCGTGCCGGCACGGGCCCGCGAGGAGGTACTGGTCTGATGTCGACTGCGTTCACCCTGGTCTTCGTCGCCGCCGCACCGTTCTGGGCGCTGATGATCCTGGCCCCGAAATGGCCGCGCACCAAGGCGATCATGTCCACGCCGTGGGTCGCGACCCCGCCGCTGGTCTTCTGGTTCGTCTTCGCGGTTCCCCGGTTCGGCGACGTGCTGCCCGCCGTGGCGAAGCCGACCCTGGCCGGCTGGCAGGACCTGCTGACCGACCCGGCGGTGCTGACGTTCATGTGGGCGCAGATCATCGCGTGGGACCTGTTCGTCGGGCGGTGGATCTACCTGGACAGCCGCGAGCGTGACGTGCATCCGTTGGTCATGGCCCCGATTCTCGTGCTGACCATCATGCTGTCGCCGATCGCCGTCCCGCTCTACCTTCTGCTCCGGCCGGTGCTGGGCCGCGCCGGGCAGCGCGAGCCGGAGCGGGTGGACCGCCCGGCCGTGCCCGTGTAGCTCCCGGACGGGAAACGCCCCGGTGGACCCCTTCCGGAGGGGTCCACCGGGGCGTTTCCTTTCTTCGCACGGAATTACCCGGCAGTGGGTGCGGAATTGACCGTAGGCGACCGGGAAAAAACCTGCTCGGCGGCATACTTGGCCTCGCCGGTGTCCCGCGTGGGAAAAGGGGGTAGCGATGTCTACCGAACGTGCTCTGCCGTCCTACTGGACGGTGGTGCTGACCGCGTCAGGCGCGAACTTCCTGGCCATGCTGGACTCCACGGTCACGATGCTCGCCGTTCCGGCCCTGCACAAGGAGTTCCCGGCGGCGACCCTGCCCGACCTGTCCTGGGTGATGAGCGCCTACGCCATCCTGTTCGCCGCGCTCCTCGCACCCTCCGGGCGCCTCGCCGACACCCTCGGCCGCAAGCGGATCCTGCTCGGCGGGATCGCCCTGTTCACCGTGGCCTCGCTCCTGTGTGCCCTTTCGCCCACCCTGCAGCTGCTGATCGCCGCGCGTGCCCTGCAGGGCGTCGGCGCCGCGATCATGGTGCCGGCCTCGCTTTCCGTGCTGCTGCTGGACTCCCCGCCGGCACGCCGGGTGATGTCCATCTCCCTGCTGAGCGCCGCGGGCGCGGCCGCCGCCGCGGTCGGGCCGAGCCTCGGCGGGCTGCTCGTCGAGGCGTTCAGCTGGCACGCCGTGTTCCTGATCAACGTCCCGATCGGCATCGCGCTCGTCATCGCCGGGGCCCGGGTGTTCCGGCCGGCGCCGGCGACCGGCGGCGCACCGGACCCGGTGGGCACCCTGCTGCTCGTGCTCGGTATCGGCGGCCTCACCCTGGGCATCACCAACGGCACCACCTGGGCATGGACCTCCGGCCGGACGCTGGCCTGCCTGGTCGGCGGCGCGCTGTGCCTGGTGCTCGCGGTGCTGCGGTCGCTGCGCCACCGCGCGCCCGCGTTCGAGTTCTCCCTCTTCTCCGGCAACCGGATGCTCACCGGCGCGAACCTGGTGGGGCTGCTGTACGGCACGGTCATGTACGCGTGGCTGCTCGGTAACGTGCTGTTCCTGACCGAGATCTGGCGCTACAGCGAGCTGGAGGCCGGGCTCGCGCAGACGCCCGGCGCGATACTCGCCGCCGTCGGCGCCGTGCTGATGGGCAAGGTCATGGGCCGGTTCGGCGGGCCGCGGTTCGCCGCGGTGCTCGGCATGATCGCGCACGCCTCGGTGCCGGCGGTCATGCTGTTCGTCCTGACCGACGACCCCGCGTTCCTGGAGCTCTGGCTGCCCGCCAGTGTGTTCGTCGGGTTCGGCATCGGCGCCACGATGATGGCCTCGATGTCGGCGGCCGCCACGTCCGCGCCGCCGACCAAGTACGCCAGCGTGAGCGCGTTGAACAGCACCGCGAGGCAGATCGGCGGCGCGCTCGGCGCCGCGGCCGTGGCCACCATCCTGCAGTCCGGCACGGCCGCCGACGGCACCCGCGACGTGCAGACCTACCTCAACGTGTTCACGTTCTGCCTCGTCCTGACAGCGGTCACGATCGTGGTCGCCATCGTCGGGCTCAAGAAGTCCAACTCGGAGGATGAAAATGGTGGACAAGTGCCCGATGCACGGCCACAGCATGCTGTTCGATGAGGAGTACTGGCAAGCGCCGTTCGACATCTACGCCACACTGCACGAGAAGGGCCCGGTGCACCGGGTCTGCCTGCCCGACGGGATCCCGGTCTGGCTCGTCACCGGATACACCGAGGTGTACGACGCGTTACGCGACCAACGCCTTGCCCGGCACCGGAAGTACGCTAACGACGACTACACCAACCACCTCCCGCCGGAGGGCCTCGCGGAGGCCCGGCTGGTGATGGAGGACCCGCCGGACCACACGAAGTCCCGCAAGCTCGTCAACCACGGCTTCGTGCCCCGGCGGATGCGGTTGCTCAAGCCGGTCATGGAGAAGCTCGTGTCCGACCTGCTCGACGACGTCGCGGCGAAGGGCGCCGACGGCGCGATCGTCGACCTGATGGACACCTTCTGCGCGCCGCTGCCGATCACCGTGATCTGCGACCTGGTCGGCGTGCCGGACGAGGAGCGCGTGCACGTCCGGGAGTGGGGCGAGCTGGTGTTCTCCCACAACCTGGTGAACCCGCAGGGAATCGGTGCCGCGATGGCGCGCGCACTGGTGGCACGCCGGACCGACCCGAAGGACGACCTGCTGACGGTGTGGGCCGAGGTGGCCGACGACGACGGGAACCTGCTGCCGCCGGAAGACCTGTCGCACATGGCGCTGATCATGTTCGCCGCCGGCTACGACTCGACGATGGGCATGCTGTCCTGCAGCACGCTCGCGTTGATGCAGCGGCCGGACCTGGCGAAGCGCCTGGCGGACGCCGGCGAGGACGAGCTGCACCGGATCATGGAGGAGATGTTCCGGATGTACAGCCCGACCCAGCGCGGGTTCCGCCGGTTCGCCCGTGAGGACATGGAGATCGGCGGCCAGCGGATCTCCGCCGGTGACACGGTCCTGCTGTCCATCGGTGCGGCGGACCGCGACCCGTCGGCCTTCCCCAACGCCAACGACCTGGACTTCGACCGGGCACAGAACAAGCACCTCGTGTTCGGCCGCGGCCCCCACGCCTGCCCCGGCGCGGAGCTGGCCCGCATCGAGAACGGGATCGCGCTGCAGCAGCTGTTCCGCCGCTTCCCGGAGATCTCGCTGGCCGTCCCCGAGGACGAGCTGCCCTGGCGTGAGTCGACGCTGATCCGGCTGCCCTTATCGCTGCCGGTCACCATTTCCTAATTTCACACGAGGAGTGTCCCCAGGTGGCGGACGAAGAGAAGTACCTGGCCTACCTGAAAAGGGCGACGGCCGAACTGCGTGAGGCACGCCGCCGCCTGACCGAGGTCGAGGGCAAGGCCCGCGAGCCGATCGCGATCGTCGGCATGGGCTGCCGGTTCCCCGGCGGAGTGTCCACACCGGACGAGCTGTGGGACCTCGTGGCCGGCGGACGTTCCGGCATCACGGAGTTCCCGGCCGACCGCGGGGACGCGTGGGCCCTTGACGGCCTGTACGACCCCGACCCCGAGGTGCCGGGCAGGTCCTACACCCGCCACGGCGGTTTCCTGCGGGAGGCCGGGCTGTTCGACCCGGAGTTCTTCGGGATCAGCCCGCGCGAGGCGCTCACCATGGACCCGCAGCAGCGGCTGCTGCTGGAGACCTCCTGGGAGGCACTGGAACGCGCCGCCGTCGACCCGCGCACGCTGCGCGGGTCGCGGACCGGCGTGTTCGTCGGCGTGATGTGCCACGACTACATCCCGTCGCTGGCCGAGCTGCCCGAAGGTGCGGAAGGCTTCTGGGGCACCGGAACCGCGGCGAGTGTCGCGTCGGGGCGGATCGCCTACCTGCTCGGGCTCGAGGGCCCGGCGGTCACGCTGGACACCGCGTGCTCGTCGTCGCTGGTGGCGCTGCACCTGGCCGTGCAGGCACTGCGGGCGGGGGAGTGCGACCTGGCGCTGGCCGGCGGCGCGACCGTGATGGCCAAGCCGGACACGTTCGTCGAGTTCTCCCGACAGGGCGGCCTTTCCGCGGACGGGACGTGCAAGTCGTTCGCCGAGGCCGCCGACGGCACCGGCTGGGGCGAGGGCGCGGCCGTGCTCGCGGTCGAGCGGCTGTCGGACGCGCGGCGGCTGGGGCACCCGATCCTCGCGGTGGTGCGGGGTTCGGCGGTGAACCAGGACGGCGCGTCGAACGGGCTGACCGCGCCGAACGGGCCGTCGCAGCAGCGGGTGATCACGCAGGCGCTGGCGTCGGCCGGCCTCGGACCGTCCGATGTGGACGTCGTGGAGGCGCACGGCACCGGCACCAGGCTGGGCGACCCGATCGAGGCGCAGGCGTTGATCGCCACCTACGGTCAGGGCCGGCCGGCGGACCGGCCACTGTGGCTTGGCTCGGTCAAGTCGAACCTGGGACACACCCAGGCGGCGGCCGGCGCGGCCGGCGTGATGAAGCTCGTGCTCGCGATGCGGCACGGGCAGCTGCCGCCCACGCTGAACGTCGACGCGCCGACCTCGCAGGTGGACTGGGACGCCGGCGCGGTCCGGCTGCTGACCGGGTCACAGCCGTGGCAGCCGGGGGATCAGCCCCGCCGAGGCGGCGTGTCCTCGTTCGGGATCAGCGGCACGAACGCGCACGTGGTCATCGAGGAGCCGCCCGCGACCGAGGACGCGGCCCCGGCCGACGGGCCGGTGGTGTGGCCGGTGTCGGCGCGGAGTGCGGAGGCGGCGCGGGCTCAGGCCGACCGCCTGCGATCCGCCGCGGCGGGTCTGCGGCCGGCGGATGTCGGCTTCACCCTGACGGCGGCCCGCACGAGGTTCGACCACCGGGTCGTCCTCGACCCGTCGGGCGTGGAGCTGGCGGCCGGATCGGTGGCCGAGGGCAAGCTGGCGTTCCTGTTCACCGGGCAGGGTGCGCAACGCGTCGCCATGGGTCAGCAGCTTTACGAGGCGTTCCCGGTGTTCGCGTCCGCGTTCGACGAGGTCTGCGCACACCTGGACCCCACCCTCCGCGAGGTCATCGCCTCCGGCGACGGGCTGGACGACACCGGCAACACCCAACCGGCA
>Ga0164298_10000013_pt1 | contig 116644 bp, 71 predicted proteins | sample Whisoiple_216_MG_FD_109713 | JGI IMG/M metagenome (GOLD analysis project Ga0164298, IMG submission 109713) | Unamended control soil microbial communities from upstate New York, USA - Whitman soil sample_216_MG | ecosystem: Environmental > Terrestrial > Soil > Agricultural land ...
CATCCGGGCGAGGTCCTCGACGCGGAAGGACTCCGCGTAGTGGTCCCGGATCCACCGCACCGCCCTGGCGACGTGGGTCAGGCCGCTGTCCGCGAGGCCGAGCTGGCGGACGGTCGCGCCGTGTTCGGAGACGATGAGGCGCCAGAGGATCTCCTGTTTGACCAGCGGCGCGAGCACCGCGCGATCGCGCGGCCGGTCGAGCAGGCGGACCAGCCTGATCGCCGCGTCGATCAGCTCGGCGGGCGCGACGCTGACGGCCATGCCGGACGGCGTGCCGCCGCCGGCGGGCACGTCACCGGGCGCGGCCCGCAGCAGCAGTTCGGCGACCTCGGCCGGGTTCAGGACCAGGCCGAGGCCGATCGACGGTCGGTCGGGGCTGGCTTCGGTGAAGTGGCCGATGATCGGCATGTCGACCGAGGCGACCAGGTACTGCCCGGCGCGGTACTCGTAGACGCGGTCGCCCAGTGCGATCCGCTTCGCGCCCTGCGCGACCAACGCGAACACGGTGCCCGACATCTCCGGCGACGGTGCCGTCGACTCCTCGACCCGCGAGATCAGGACGCCGTCGATGGCGGTCGTCGAGTCGGGCCGGGCGTGCCGGTCGAGCAGGGCGCGTAGCTCGTCGAGGTCCACGGCCTGAGTGAAGCATGAACCAATGCTCGCCGCAACGAGAGAATCAGGCAAGAGGTCCGGAGGATCGTTCTATCGTTTTCGCAGGTAAGGATGCTCTGATGGAGACAGTCAAGTTCCCGACAACGTCTACAGGAGAGAATCTGATGATCGCCAACCACGGCTTCCACGCCACCATGACCGCGCGGCCCGGCAAGGGTGACGCGGTGGTCGAGATGCTGCTCGGCGCGCCGTCGCTGGCGCACGAGGACTGCGTCGTCTTCCTGGTCGGCCGCTCGGCGAGCGACCCGGACGTCGTTCACGTCACCGAGGGCTGGGTCAGCGAGGAGGCCCACAGCCGGTTCTTCGCGACCGCGCCGGCCCAGGCGCTGGTCGCGGGCCTGGAGCCGCTGCTCGCCGGCGACTCACGGTACAGCGACGAGGTGCCCGTCGGCGGCAAGGCCACCTTCTGACCAACCCCCGTCACCCGGGAAAGGACCCCACCATGGCACTGCCCCGCCCCCAGCTCGACCCCGAGCTGCACACCCTGCTCGCCGACCTGCCGCTACAGGCCGACCTCGACCTCGAGACGCTCGCCCAGCTCCGCCCGTACTCCGCCGGGCCGATCGACGCCCTCCTCCACGGCCGCGCCATCGACCGCGAGGACGTCACCGCCCCCGCCCTGGACGGCACGCGGATCCCGCTCTCGGTCTTCCGTCCCGCCGGGGCCGGCCGTGCCCCGGCCCCGGGGGTCTACTGGATCCACGGCGGCGGCATGGTCATGGGAGATCGCTTCTCCCAGATCGACATCCCCTTCGAGTGGCTCGACGCGTTCGGCGCCGTCGTCGTCACCGTCGACCACCGGCTGGCGCCGGAGGCCACCGGCACGACCCCGGTCGACGACTGCTACCAGGGACTCCTGTGGACGGTCGAGCACGCCGACGAGCTGGGCATCGACCCCACCCGCGTCATCGTCGCCGGCACCAGCGCCGGCGGCGGCCTCGCCGCGGGCGTCACCCTGATGGCCCGCGACCGCGGCACCCCGGCGATCGCCGGCCAGGTGCTGATCTGCCCGATGCTCGACCACCGCAACGACACCACCGCCAGCCGGCAGTACTCCGGCGAGCCGGGCGTCTGGACCCGGGAGATGAACGAGTTCGGCTGGCGGTCGGTGCTCGGCGGCGCGGCCGACGTGCCCGCCTATGTCTCCCCCGCGCTGGCCGGCGACCTGTCGGGCCTGCCGACCACCTACGTCGACGCCGGCACCGCCGAGGTCTTCCGCGACGAGGACGTCGACTACGCCAGCAGGATCTGGGCGGCGGGTGGCCAGGCCGAGCTACACGTGTGGGCCGGCGGCTTCCACGGGTTCGACGCACTGTACCCACAGGCACAGCTCTCGACCGAGGCACGCCGCACCCGCACGGACTGGCTCACCCGGATCCTGTCGACACCGCACCCGTGACGCCGGCGCGGAGGTGGGCATCCGTCCTTTTCGGACTCGTCGAGGGTCGTGCCGCGCGGGCGGGAGTCCGCACGGCACGACCCTCGTGAGCTGGGCGCGACCGGCTCGCGGGGTGCACGGTCGGCAGCACACGGTCCGCTTGACGGACAACTGACCGTTACCGAGACCAGGGATTTTTGGTTGAACCCTTGACTTCGGACGCCGCGCGACACATTGTGACTTCGTCCTCGTCCGCCTTGCGGACGATCGTCCGAAACTACAGAACAGCGGCGGGTACTCCCGGTGGACACCCCCACCGACCGTGTCCGCGGTCCACCGAACGCCAGCCCTGTCCAGTTGCGACCCGAAGTCGTTTCGACCCGGTGCCGCGATGACGTGCCGGGGCGTGGGGCAGCTCCGTACGCCCGCGCCCGTCCGGCCTCAGACGCACCGGGGTAAGTCCCGGCGCGCGGTTTTACGCCAGCAGACAAGGAAGTCGGCAATGAGCGACCAGCCAACGAACAACGACGACAACGGTTTATCCCGCCGCAACGTGCTGCGCGGCGGAGCTGTGGCCGGTGCCGCCGCGGCCTTGACGGTGGTGACCGGAGGTACTCCCGCCTCCGCCCACGAGGACTACAAAGAAGGCACCCTCCGCGCCGATCTGGTGCTGTACAACGGCCGCATCCACACCATGGACTCCCGCAACCGGGTGGCCAGCGTCGTCGCCATCCAGGACGGGAAGATCGTCTACGTCGGCAACGACGACCGCGCCGCCCGGCGCGGCTTCGAGGGCAACCCCCGGACGGTCAACCTGCGCGGCCGGGTCGCGGTCCCGGGCCTGATCGACTGCCACAACCACATCGTCCTGATGGGCAACCGGCCCGGATACCACACGCCGTTGGAGAACGCGTACTCCGTGGCCGACGTGCAGAACACCTACCGGCAGCGCGCCAGGGAGGTGCCCCACGGCAAGTTCGTCACCACCATCGGCGGGTTCCACTTCAACCAGTTCAGCGAGGTCCGGCTGCCGACGCTGGCCGAGCTGGACAAGGCGCTGCCCAACCACCCGGCCTACATCTCCATCGGCTTCTCCGGGCCGAGCGTGACCAACAGCCTGGGCAAGAAGTTCTTCGAGGCGGCCGCGCTGCCGGTCACCGTCGGCGCGGACGGGTCGATCGCGTCGGGCACCGAGACGGGCAAGGCGACGCTGGCCCTGCGCAAGACACTCACCTTCGACGACCGCAAGCGCAGCGTGGTCGACGCGATGGCCTACGCCGCGAGCATGGGCATCACCACCCACCTCGACCAGGGCGCGTTCCAGGCGACCGGCACCCCGGCCGACGGCGCCGCGCACGAGGACAACTACCGGATGCAGCTGCCGTTCCTGTCCGTCTACGACGAGGGCCGGGGCACCGTCCGCCTGCGCATCAACTTCCTGCACCAGGACACGGACACCAACGTCACCACCCTGCAGCAGCGCCTGCTCAACACGTTCAAGTTCTTCGGCAACGACATGGTGCGCACCGGTGCGATCGGCGAGTTCATCGCCGCCAGCTACTTCGGTGGACCGGTGTTCCTGGAGGCCGCCCGGCGCAGTGCCCAGGCCGGCTGGCGCATCGAGGTGCACTCGCTGTCCGCCACCGACTTCCAGAGCCAGATCCAGGCGTTCGAGGCCGTGAACGCGGAGACCAGCGTGCGGGACCTGCGCTGGGTGGTGGCACACGTCCCGCAGATCAACCAGGAGTACCTCAACCGGCTCAAGGCCATCGGCGGCGGGGTGAACCTGACGGGCTGGCAGTACCTGGCGGGCAACGGCCCGCAGTCCGGGCCGCCGTTCCGCCTGATCGTGGACAACGGCATCCCGGCGGGCATGAGCTCCGACGGCATGCAGATCGCGCCGATGAACCCCTGGATCCACGCCTACTACGCCACCACGGGCAAGAACGCGCGCGGCGCGCAGATCAACCCGGGCCAGCAGATCAGCCGCCAGGAGCTGCTCGCCCTCTACACGCGGGCCAACCAGTGGTTCCTCGGCGGCGAGGACGAGCGGCTGCTCGGCTCGCTGGAGGTGGGCCGCCTGGGTGACGTCGTGGTGCTCAGCGACGACTACTTCACGGTCCCCGCCGAGAAGCTCAAGAAGATCCGCTCCGTGCTGACCGTGGTCGGCGGCGCGGTCGTGCACAACACCGGCGACGTGCGTTAGCGCACGCCCAGCAGAGAGGACAGACATGCAGATGCGCGACGCTCGCTTCGCGAGCTCCGCTCGGCTACGCGGACTGACGGCCCTCGCGGCCGCCGTGGTGCTGACCGTGGCCGGTTGCAACCGCGGCAGCGACAGCGACGGCGCCTCCGGCGGCGACAAGGGTGGCCCGCCGATCGTGGTCGGTTCCACGCTCTCGCTGACCGGCGCGTTCGCCGCCACCGGCCAGATCCACAAGATCGCCGGCGAGGAGTACGTCGACCGGCTCAACGCCGCGGGCGGGCTGCTCGGCCGCAAGGTCGAGTGGAAGGTGCTCGACGACCAGTCGGACCAGGCCAAGGTCGCCCAGCTCTACGAACGGCTGATCACCCAGGACAAGGTGGACCTGCTGCTCGGCCCGTACGCCACCCCGAACATCCTGTCCGCGATGGCGGTCGCGCAACGGCACGGGTACGTGCTCCCCCAGCACACCGCGGTCCTGGCGCCCCAGCTGACCTACGACTGCCAGTTCCCGGCCTGGTCGATCGGCCCCACACCGAACAAGTTCATCCCCGACCAGCTGTTCGACGCCGTGGAGACCCTGCCGACGCCGCCGAAGAAGGTCGCGGTGGTCACGAGCCAGAGCGGCTCGGCGGCGTTCGTCACCGACGGCTTCGGCGACGACAAGTCGGGTGTGCTGACGATCGCGAAGGAACGTGGGCTCGACGTCGTGGTGAACGTGCACTACCCGCCGACGACCACCGACTGGGCGCCGATCGCCACCCAGGTGCGCGACGCCGACCCCGACCTGATCATCAGCAACGGCCTCGGGGTCGACGCGGTCAACCTCGTGCAGGCGATGAAACAGCTGAACTACTCGCCCAAGAAGATGTTCGCCCTCTTCCCCGCACCGGGTCCGCTCCTGGCCCTCGGCGCGCCGGCGGACGGGATCCTCTCGGTCTCCATGTTCGAGCCCAACAAGCCGACGCTGGACAAGCTGGGCCCGAAGGCCACCGAGATCACCACGGACTTCACCAAGCGCGCGAAGGAGGCCAAGCTGCCCTACACCACCTTCGAGACCCAGGCCGCCGCGTCGTGGAACGCGTGGGACATCCTCGCCGCCGGTGTGAAGTCCTCTGGCGGCACCGACCAGCGCAAGATGTGCGGCTCGCTGCACGACAAGGGCGCGGACACCACGTTCAGCGGTCACCTGAAGTTCGATCCGAAGGATCACAACTTCTGGCCGACCACCCAGACGCTCAAGCAGATCCAGGACGGCGACTGGGTCACGGTCTGGCCGAAGAACAAGGCCGCGGCACCGCTGAAGTAACCCCGCTGGGGGCGGCCCGCACCCGGGCCGCCCCTTCGACTTCACGAGGTGGACATCCATGAACGTCGTCCAGGCCACCCTCAGCGGCGCGCTGATCGGTGGTCTCTATGCCCTGATGGCCATCGGCCTGTCCGTGACGTGGGGCGTGCTGCGCGTGATCAACCTCGCGCACTTCGGGTTGATCCTGATCGGCGCCTACCTCACCTTCCAGCTCACCACGTCGTGGGGCATCGACCCGCTGCTGACGCTCGTGGTCACCGTGCCGGCCATGTTCGTGGCCGGCGCGGTCCTGCAGTGGGTCTTCGACCGGCTCGCGCTGGCGGAGTTCAACTCGCTGCTGGTCAGCTTCGGCCTGCTGATCATCACCATCCAGGTGGCCAGCAACGTCTGGAGCGCCGACTTCCAGCGGATGGACGCCGCGGTCAACCCGTACGCCACCGAGTCGGTCTCCATCGGGCGGCTGGTCTTCCCGGTCACCACCCTGCTCGCGTTCGTCCTGGCCGGGCTGGTCGTGCTCGGCGCCCACCTGGTGCTGCGCCGCACCTTCGCCGGCCGGGCGCTGCGGGCCATCGCCCAGGACCGGGCGGTGGCCGGCGCGTTCGGGGTCGACCACCGCAAGCTCAGCCTGCTTCTCGGCGGCGCGGTCGGCGCCACCGCGGCGCTGGCCGGCGCGGTCTTCTCGTTGTCGAACGCACTGACGCCGGAGACCGCGTACGAGTGGTTCGGCATCGTGTTCGCCGTCGTCATCCTGGGCGGCATCGGCGAGGTGGTCGGCACGTTCGCGGCCGGCGTGCTGGTCGGGGTGCTCTCCGGCGTGGTGTCGGTGGTGTGGTCACCGGCGACCGCGCCGTTCGTGTTGTTCTCGGCCATCATCCTGGCGCTGCTGCTGCGGCCGCGCGGACTGTTCGCGATGGGAGCGGTGCGATGACCGCGGGTGTGCGCGGCGCTGTTGTTCTTCTGGTCGTCCTGGCCGGACTGCTCGCGCTCGGCGTGTTCGCGCCGGACCTCGACTTCCCGTCCTTCTACCTGGTGCTGCTGGGCACCGCCTTCTTCTGGATCGCGCAGACCTCGAGTTGGAACCTGCTCTCCGGGTACGCCGGCTACTTCAGCTTCGGGCAGGCCGCGTACGTCGGGGTCGGCGCCTACTGCACCGCGGTGCTGACCGGCCGGCACGGGGTCAGCTTCTACTGGACCGTGCCGCTCGCCGCCGTCCTCTGTGGACTGCTCGCGCTGGGCATCGGCGCGGTCGCCTTCCGGCTCGGCTCGCTGCGGGGTGAGATCTTCGCGCTGCTCACCCTGGCGGTGCCGTTCATCCTGTCCGCGCTCGCCAGGATCAACGGTGACATCGACGGCGGCCAGGGCACGATCGTCACCCCGCCCGAGGCGCCGGGCGACCTGGACTTCCAGCAGTTCCAGTACCTGCTGGCGCTGATCGTGGCGGCGGTCGCGGTCGGGGTGTCCTACCTGGTACAGCACAGCCGGGCGGGGTCGGCGCTGACCGCCATCCACGACGACGAGGACGTCGCCGAGGTCCTGGGTGTGCCGACGTTCCGGTACAAGATCCTGGCGATCGTGGCGGGCGGGGTGCTCGGCGGGGTCGCCGGCAGCGTCTACGCGCTGCAGATCGGTTTCGTCACCGTGGAGAGCGTCTTCGGCCTGACGATCCCGCTGTTCGTCATCGTCATGGCGGTGCTGGGCGGGCGCAGCCACTGGCTCGGCCCGGTGCTGGGTGCCCTGCTGATCGTCGGCCTGCAGGACCGGTTGTCCTCCTACGGCCTGGACTCGTGGAACGCCATCTTCCTCGGCGCCATCCTGGTGGTCCTCGTCGCCGCGGCGCCGGACGGGCTCTACGCCCGGTTGAAGGCGCGTCCGTGGGCCGCGCTCATCGCGTTCGTGGTGGTCTGCGGCACGCTGGCGATCGTCAACCTGTGGGGCGAGGAGCTGGACTGGGTCCTGGCGGGCATGCTCGCGGCCGCCGCCGTCGCGATCGTCCTCGGCACACGACGCGAACCCGTGCCGGCGCAACCCGAGGCCGAAGCGGTCGCAGCCACCGTGTCCACCGTGGAACTCGAACCCGACGACGACGTCCCACCGGTCGGCGACGTGGTCGTCGAGTGTCGCAACGTGGCCAAGCACTTCGGTGGTGTGCGTGCGCTGGAGGACGTCAGCCTCGACATCCGTGCCGGCGAGCTGATCGGCCTGATCGGACCCAACGGCTCCGGCAAGACCACCCTGGTCAACCTGCTGTCGGGCACCTTCCGGCCGACGCGGGGCGAGATCCGGGTCGGCGGCAAGGACATCACGCGCCTGGCCCCGCACCAGATAGCCCACGTGGGCATGGCCAGGACCTACCAGATCCCCAAGCCGTTCGGGTCGATGACGGTGCGGGACAACGTGGCCACCGCCATCATGTTCGGGCGTGAGCCGATGTCGCTGCGCGCGGCGCGGCCCCTCGCGGAGGAGCACCTGGCCACCGTGTCGCTGGACCACCTCGCCGACTCCCACCCGGCGTCGCTCAACCTGCACCAGCGCCAACTGCTGGAGACGGCCAGGGCCATCGCGTCCGGTCCCAAGGTGCTGCTGCTCGACGAGGCGCTCGCCGGGCTCAACCCGGCGGAGCTGGACAACGCCGTGCGGGTCGTGCGGCGCATCCACCGCAGCGGCATCACGATCGTGATCGTGGAGCACCTGCTGCGGGTGCTCAACCAGGTCTGCACCCGGATCGTGGTGCTGGACCGTGGCACCAAGCTCGCCGACGGGGAGCCGCGGACCGTGATGAGCGACCCCGACGTGGTCCGTGCGTACCTGGGGAGGCAGGCCCATGTCTGACGTACTGCTGGAGATCGAGGACCTCGACGTCCGCTACGGCGACGCCCGCGCCCTGTGGGACGTGGCGTTGCGGGTGGACACCGGGGAGACGGTGTGCGTCGTCGGTCCCAACGGCGCCGGGAAGTCCACTCTGGTCAACGCCATAGCCGGCATACACCGGGCGCGTGGCGGCCGGATCAGCATGGGCGGCACGGACATCACCGCCCTGCCCGGGCACAAGGTGTGTGCCCACCACATCGCCGTGGTGCCGGAGGGGCGGCGGATCTTCCCCCGGATGACCGTGCTGGACAACCTGATGCTGGGCGCCTACCGGGCCGGGGCGCGGCGGGCTCATCGAGCCACGCTCGGCACGGTGCACGAGATGTTCCCCCGGCTGGCCGAACGCGCGAGCCAGCTCGCCGGCAACCTCAGCGGCGGCGAGCAGCAGATGCTGGCGATCGGTAGGGCGCTGATGGCACAGCCGAAGCTGCTGCTGCTCGACGAGCCGTCGCTCGGGCTGGCCCCGGTCCGGGTGGACGAGGTGTACGACGCAATCGAGCAGATCGTGGCCACGGGTGTCGGGGTGCTGGTCGTCGAGCAGGACGTGGAACGCGCGCTGGCCATCGCCGACCGGGCCTACCTGCTCGGCGAGGGCCGGGTGGTCGCGTCCGGGCCGGCCGCGGAACTGCGTGACAGCGCTGAGGTGCGGCGCAGTGTCCTCGGTCTGTGAGCCCGTGCGGCCGCTGCTGCTCGGCACGCGGCGGGCGGTGGTGGACGGGCACCCGATCTGTGCCGCGTGCGGGACCGCGGCCGTGCCGGTCGGACCGGACCGGTGGCGGCATCGGGAACCGAACGAGCCGTACCCGTACGACTCGCCCTGGCTCGCGCCGGTCACCTGGGCCGGGCTGCGGGACCTGACCGGCTTCGCGGACTTCACCGCCCGCTATCCCGACGTGGCGCGGGGGGTGTCCGAGGAGGACTGGCGGGAGGGACGGCGGCGATGGGCGGCGTACCAGGAACAGCTGGACCGCCCTGGCGAGAACCCGCTGCTGCGGCTGGTGACGATCCTCGCCGGTGGCCGCGTCACGCCAGGCTTCCTGCCGGTCCCGGAGCCACTTGCCCGGGTCCTCGACCTGGACGGGCGGCGCCGTGAGCTCGCGGCCCGGTTCTCCTGGGCCATCCCGACCGAGGCCGCGCTGGGGCTGGCCGGTGACCACGGCCCGCTCCTGGAGGTGGGTGCCGGCACCGGGTACTGGGCGGCGTTGCTGCGTGCGCGGGGGGTCGACGTGCGGCCCACCGATGCCGAACCCGCCGGCGACACCTACCACCGCGGCGGTCGGGTGTGGACAGAGGTGACGCGTGCGGTCGCGGTGGACGCGGTCAACGCCTGGCCGGACCGGACACTGCTGGTCTGCTGGCCCCCGCCGGACGACGACGCGGCCGGCTACGCCGCGGTGCGCGCCTACGCCGGCGACACGGTGCTGTACATCGGCGGCGGCGCGGACGGGCCGACCGGGACGGCGCGGCTGCACCGGGAGCTCGATCTCAACTGGACCGTCACCGACGAGCTGGCCTTGCCGTCCTGGCCGGGCATTCCGGACCGGCTGACTGTCTGGCGGCGGTCGCCGGTACGGCGTCCGTTGCGGATCCGGGACCGGTGCCCGCAGTGCACCCGGTTCGTGCCGACCGGGTGGACCGGACGGTGCGACCGGTGCGTCCACGCCAGGCCGGCCGCGCTCGCGCTGCGGTCGGGAGCGCACCGGATCGAGTACACGCGCGAGATGTTGGTCCGGATGCCCGCCGCCCTGCGCGCGGCGTTGGAGCGAAGCACCGCCCGGTGCGGTCCTCCACCCGAGGACTGAGAACCCGCTGGTTACGCTATGCGCCGCACCACCGACCTGGGAGTTCGCCATGCCACGTGAGGGAACCGGCCCGGACTTCATCGAGGCGCTCGCCCGGGGCCTCGAGGTGATCGCCGCGTTCCGGCCGGGCCAGCCGGTCATGGCGCTCACCGAGGTGACGGCCGCGACCGGCCTGGCCCGCCCGACCGTCCGGCGCATCCTGCTGACCCTCACCGAGCTGGGTTACGTGCGTGCCGAGGGCAAGGGTTTCGCGCTGCGGCCCAAGGTCCTGGAGCTGGGCGTGGCCTACGTGCGGTCGATGGGCCTGTGGGACATCGCCCGCCCGCACATGGAACAACTGGTGCGGCACACGAACGAGTCGTGTTCCATAGCCCAGCTGGACGGTCCGGACATCGTCTACGTGGCCCGCGTGGCGGTGCCCAAGATCGTCGGCCTGACCGTCCAGATAGGAACCAGGTTCCCCGCGCTGCCGACGTCGCTCGGCAAGGTCCTGCTCGCCGCGTTGCCCGCGCGCGAGCTTGGCGAGGTCCTGGCCCAACCCACCCGTTCGGGCCTGACCCCGCGCTGGCAACCGGACCCCGCCGAACGCGACGCCGAACTACGCGAGGTGCGCGCCCGCGGCTGGGCGCTCACCGACGAACAGCTCGCGCTGGGCATCCGTTCGATCGCGGCCCCCCTGCGCGACGGCGACGGCCGCGTGGTCGCCGCCCTCAACGTCAACTGCCACGCGGCGGAGACCACGGTCGCCCAACTGGTCGACCACCACCTGCGGCTGCTGCTCCAGACCGCGGGCGAGATCAGCGCGGACTTCAGCCGCGTGCACTCCGTCTCGCACATCACCGCGTCCGCGGACTGAGCCCCGCCGAAACACCGCCGGGAGACATTTCCTTTGCCCCGCCCGGCATGCGCGGGGGTGGAGAAGACGTCAACACTTCTCCACCCCTTCTGTCATCGGAGTGGGTACCGAGGCGTCGCGCGATCAGTCGTAGTAGATGATTCCCTCGTCGTCACGAAGCGTGCCCGGCGGGCAGGTGCCGATGATGTACCACGACCCCTCGCCGATGAGGGAGCTGAAGTAGATGGTGCCGCTGCAGACGATCCAGGCCTGGATGTACTGGCCGCTGAAGACTTCGCAGTCGTACCAGATCGCCTGGGTGGTGAGCCGGGTCGGCGGGGAGCAGATCGCCCTGGTGCCTGCCTCACCGGGGGTGGCGGAGACCGTTACCCATGACACGTCGGCCTTGCCGGCCGACGGGGCGGCCTGGGCGGGCGCGACGGCGAGCATCGAGAACACCATGACGGCGACACCCGTCATGGCCCCGACCGACGCTTTTCGTAACCACTTCAACATGGATTTCATGAAGATGACTTCCTTCTGGAGAAGTGAGGAGATCCACGGCGCCGGAACGCCGCACGATCAGCATCCGGGGACCCGCTTTGGTAGGTCTTGTGTGCCGCTTTTGTGTGCTGGTCCCCGAAGTGACCGCGACAGGCCGCTGGTTTCCTTGCAGGGAACAGAAACAGCCCAGTGTGTGGTGGGCCGGCCGGATCACCCAGGGCTCAGCCGAGCTGGGGGCGGCGGCTGGTTCGGTCAGCTGCCCGGTCGCGGTGAGCCCGGCCGCTGGTCGCGCGGCGGGTGCGGCCGGCAGGCGGTGGCGGGCTCCGTGAGCTTGATCGGCAGGTACAGGGGTTGCGGGAGGCGGTCACCGGCGAACGCGGTGCGGACGTAGAAGTCGACCAGCCGTCGCAGTGCCTGGCCGCGGCTGCTTTCCGGATGGTCGTGGCCGGCACGGTCGATCGCGTACAGGCGGATGAGGTCGTGCATGCGGTAGCGGCTCGGCAGGTGCTGCTCCACCAGGTGTCCGTCCTCGAGCTCGCGCAGCACGAGGCGGGCCTGCGCGATGGGCAGCGCGAGGAGGCTCGCCGCGGCGGACAGGCTGATGTCCTTGCCCGGCGCCAGTCCCAGCAGCCCGAACGCGGCCGCGGCGGACAGCGACAGCGCGTGGTAGGACCAGGACAGCAGTGCCCGGAGGTTGATCTGGCCGTCGCCGGTCGCCAGGGCGTCCAGCCGGCCGTTGAGGTCGCGTAGTTCCTCGGCGAACGCCGCGAGCGGGAACCGGGGGTAGCGGCCGGCGCGGGCGACCACGATGCTGATCGCCAACGGCAGGCCCGCGCAGCGGGCGAGCAGTTCCGCGACGGCGCCGGGCTCCGCGGTGACCCGGGCACGGTCGATGCCGCGCGTCAGCAGCTCCCGCGCCTCGGTGTCGGTCAGCGGGTCCAGCTGGAGCGACCGGGCGCCGTGCGCGGTGGTCAGGCCCGCCAGGCGGTGGCGGCTGGTGACCAGCACCGCGCAGGTCGGGCTGCCCGGGAGGAGCGGGGCGACCTGCGCGGTGGCGCGGACGTTGTCCAGCATTACCAGCATGCGCTTGCCGGCCAGCAGGCTCCGGTACAGCCCGATCTGGGCGCCGAGGTCCGGTGGCACGGCCTCGGGTTCGACGCCGAGCGCGTCGAGGAACGCACGCAACGCCGTGGCCGGCGTCACGAGGTGCCCGCCGGGGCCGAAACCATGCAGATCCACGTGCAGCTGGCCGTCGGGGAAACGGTCGAGGTGCTGGTGTGCCCAGTGCAGGGCCAGCCAGGTCTTGCCGATGCCCGGCGCACCGCAGATCACGGTGACGGGCATGGCCGCGTTCGGTTCGCCCGGCTCGCCCAGAACCGCGGTGAGACGGGCGAGCTCTCCTGGCCGGCCCACGAACTGCCGGGGCGGTGCGGGCAGCTGGCGGGGCACGGGAACACGGGCGGCCGCGGAGACGCGTGCGGGCACCGCCAGTGCCGGGTCGGTGGTGAGGATCTGCTGGTGCACGCGCTGGAGCGACGGACCGGGGTCGGCACCCAGCTCCTCGGCGAGTCGCTGCCGAAGCCGCTGGTAGTGGGCCAGCGCGTCCCCGGGACGGCCACTGCGGTACAGGGCCACGAGGTACTGGGCGGCCAGGCGCTCGTCGAGCGGGTCACGTTCCACGCGGACCGACAGCTCGGCGAGCAGCTCCGCGTGCCGGCCCCGCCGCAACTGCACGTCGATCAGGTCGAGCCAGGCCGCGTCGCGTCGCCTCGTCGCCGTGACCCGGACCTCGTTGAACCAGAGGAGATCCACCCCGGCGAACGGTTGTCCCCGCCACAGCCCGAGGGCCTGCTCGAACAATGCGGCCGCGCGGTCGTCGTCGTCCGCGGTGCGGGCGCGGTCGACCAGCTGGTCGAACTGATGCAGGTCGACGGCCTCCGGTCGCACCGCGAGCCGGTAGCCGCGGTCCTGCCACGCTATGGAAACCTGTTGCGCCAACACCTTCCGCAACATGGTGATGTTGTACTGGACCGCGCCACGCGGATTCTTGGGCAGGCGGCGGTCCTCCCACACCCGTCCCACGATGCGCTCCACCGGAACCACCCGGTTGGGTTCGGTCAGCAGCATTGCCAGGATGCATCGCCGTTGCAGGTAGCCGATGTCGATCGGTTGCCCGTCGGTGTAGGCCTCGATGTCGCCGAGGAGGCGGAACTCCATCATGCCGTGAATTTCTGTCCGGATGAATTCACGGGCGGAACGTTACGGACCGCGTTTGGAAGAAAACTGGACGCCGTTTGAACGGGCGTTACCGCAGGCCGGCCGAGTCGTGAGAGGACTTGAGGGCGGCGATGGCAGTCCTGGCGCGCTCCGCCTCGTCGTGGTCGCCCGTCTCGGTCGCGATGTCCAGTGCGGCCCGGTGGTGGGCGAGCGCGCCCGGGCGCCCCGCGGCGTGGACCGCCTCGCCCAGACCGTTGCGCACGCTGGCCTCGCCGTAGCGGTGCCCGGCCTCGCGGAACAGCGCCAGTGCCGCACCGAGCTGCTCGATGGCCAGGTCGTGCCGGCCGAGGCGGGTCTGGACCGTGCCGAGGTTGGCCAACGCGATGGCCTGCCCGTAGCGGTGTTCCAGGTCGCGGAACAGTGCCAGGGCCTCGGTCAGGTGCCGGTCGGCCTCCTGGTAGCGGCCGCCGTGCATGCAGACGTCGCCGAGGTTGGTCAGCGCACTGGCCTCGCCCGCCCGGTCGCCGAGCTCGCGGAACAGCGTGGCGGCCTCGTCGAGGTGGACGGCCGCCAGCTCGTGGTGACCGGGGCGCAGCTCCACGGCACCGAGGTTGGTCAGCACCGCGGCGACACCGTGACGGTTGCCCAGCTCGCGGTACCCGGCGAGCGCCTCGGTCAGGTGCGTGGCGGCGTCGTCGTAGTTTCCCAGCCGGTCGGCGACGATGCCGAGGTTGGACAGGGTGCGTGCCTCGCCGTGCCGGTCGCCGGTCATCCGGTGCAGCGCCAGCGCCTGGGACAGCCGGTCGACGGCCGGGTCGTACTGGCCGAGCAGCCGGTAGGCGGCCCCGAGGTTGGTGAGGGCGTACGCCTCGCCCGACCGGTCGCCGGACTCGCTCGCCGCGCGCAGACCGTACGTGTGCACGGTGACCGCGTCGGCGTGGTGCCCGCCCTCGAGGTACCGGTACAGGACGTTGGCCAGGTCGACGGCGTGCCCGGCCAGTCCGTGCGTCGCCGCATGGGCGCACGTCGCCACCAGGTTGTGGCGTTCGGCGTCCAGCCAGGACCTCGGGTCCGCCGGGACGGTGACCGGCGGCGGCGCCTCCCGCCGCCCGCCGCGGTGCGAGCCATCCGTCGGGTACAGCAGGTCCACCGTCGCCGTCGCCGTCGCCAGGTAGTGGTCCAGCAGCCTGGTCACCCCCGCGGTGCGGTCGGCCGGGGCGTCCAGTTCCGCGGACAGCTCGACCGCGTAGGCACGCAGCAGGTCGTGCATCCCGTACCGGCAGTGGGAGTCTGGCGTGACGAGGTGCGCCCTGGCGAGGACGTCGATCAACCGGACGGCCTCGTCCGGGCCGTGTCCCGCGAGCGCGGCGGCCGCGTGGAGATCGACATCGTGGCCGGGATGCCAGCCGAACGCACGGAACATCCACGCGGCGTCCGCCGGCAGGTGCCGGTAGGACCAGGACAGCACGGTCCGCACCGCGGCCCGGGAGTCACCGCCCCCGTCCAGGAGCCGCAGTCGCCGCTGCCGGTCCCGCAGCTCACCGGCGAGCCGTGCCAGCGGCGTCGCCGACCGGGTGACGGCGAGCTCGGCCGCCACCCGCAACGCGAGCGGCAGCCGCGCGCACTGCTCGACCAGGTCGCCGACGGCGGCGGGGTCGTCGAAGGATCGGGTGCCGATCAGCTCGTGCAGCAGGGTTCTGGCGTCGTCGGCCGAGAGCGGGTCCAGCTCCAGGCGGCGCGCGCCCCACAACGCCACCAGCCCGGCCAGGCTGTCCCGGCTGGTGACCACGACGACGCAGGACGGGGAGCCCGGCAGGAGGTCCCGCACGTGGTCGACGGAGCACGCGTTGTCCAGCACGACGAGCACGCGCCGGCCGGCGATCTCGGTCCGGTACCGCCGGGTGCGCGCGTCCTGGGTGACCGGGATGTCGCCGGCCGCGAGACCGAGCCCCTCCAGCAGCCGCGCGAGCGCCTCGTTCGGCGTCACGGGCTGGTCCGGGTCGTACCCGCGCAGGTCGAGGTAGAGCTGCCCGTCGGGGAACCGGTGCCGGACACGGTGCGCCCAGTGGAGCACCAGCGCCGTCTTGCCGACCCCCGCGGTGCCCGACACCGTGCAGATCGCCAGCGCACCGGTGCGCGAGCCGGCCGGCAACCGGTCGAGCTCGGCCATTTCGGCCACCCGGCCGGTGAAGCCGGCCACGTCCGCCGGCAGCTCGGCCGGGACCGGCGCGGACCGGGGTGTCCTCGGTTCCTGCCGCACGAGGGTTCCGTGCACCCGCGCGAGCTCCGGCCCGGGGTCGACGCCCAGCTCCGCGACGAGCGCACGCCGGGTCCGGTCGTAGACGGCGAACGCCTCGGCCCGCTGTCCGGCCGCCGTGTACACCCGCATCAGCACCGCCGCGAGGGACTCGTCGAGCGGTTGCCGCGACGCCTCCTCGGCCACGACGGGCAGCGCGTCCGCCACGTGCCCGGTGTCGAGCGCCGCCTCCGCGTACGCCAGCACCGCGGTCCGCCGCGCCCCGAGCAGGGCGAGCACGGCCGGATGGGCGGCGAAGGCCGGTAGGTCGGCCAGCGGTGGGCCCTGCCACAACCGGAGCGCCTCGCCCAGCGCCACCCGCACCGGCTCGGGCCGTCCCTGTTCGAGTGCCTCGTTCGCGGTCCGGACCAGGTCGTGGAACCGGTCGAGGTCGACCTCGTCCCGCGGCACGTGCAGCGCGTACCCCTCGCCGACCGTCGACAGGCTCGAACTGCGCGCGTACGCGTGCCGCTCCGGGTCGAGGGTTCGCCTCAGGTGCTTGACATGCGTCTGGATGACGTTCGTCGCGCTGGGCGGCGGCCTGCTCCCCCACAGCGCGTCGACCAGCTCGGTCCTCGGCAGCACCCGACCCCTTGCCAGGACGAGGAACCCGAGCACGGCCCGGCGGCCCGGCGGCCCGAGGTCGAGCTCGTGACCGTCCCGCCACGCCCGCACCGGACCGAGTACCTGGATGCGCACACCACCTACCGCCACAGCACCCCCAGCCGACGAGACCAACCTTGGTCAGGGACGCGTACCGCTGTCAAGCGCGGGCGGGTCCGTCGTTCCCGCGGCCGAAGTCGGCAGGATCGTGCAAGGGTTCGCCGGTTTTGAGCTGTCCGGCCGCTTCGCCGGCTGGTTACATCGGCTTGTCCTCGGCTCCGCGTGGTGGAAAGGAAAGTGGTGGAAAGGAAAGACGTGACCGACCACACCCACAGCGACATCTCGTTGCGTGTCAACGACGTGACGCACCAGTTGAGGGTCGACAACCGGACGACGCTGCTGGACGCGGTGCGCGAGGGGGTTGGCCACACGGGACCGAAGAAGGGGTGTGACCACGGCCAGTGCGGCGCCTGCACCGTGCTGCTCGACGGCCGACGGGTGGTGTCCTGCCTGACCCTCGCCGTCGCGGCGCAGGGCGCCGAGATCACGACCGTCGAGGGGCTCGCCGGTGACGGCGCGCTGCGGCCGATCCAGGAGGCGTTCGTCCGGCTCGACGGTTTCCAGTGCGGCTACTGCACTTCCGGGCAACTCTGCTCGGCCGTCGGCATGCTCGCCGAGCACGAGGCGGGCTGGCCCAGTGCCGTCACCACCGACGTGTCCCCCGACCACCCGGCGCCGGAGCTGGACGCGGGGGAGGTGCGTGAACGGATGAGCGGGAACCTCTGCCGATGCGGCGCGTACCCGTCGATCGTCCGCGCGGTGCTCGAGACCGCCGCGCGCGAGGAGGTGGCGAGGTGAGGGAGTTCGCCTACCAGCGTGCGACGCGGGTCCGGGACGCACTGGAGGCCGGGCACGACGGCGGCCGGTACCTCGGCGGCGGCACCAACCTGGTCGACCTGATGAAGTACGGCGTCGAGGCCCCGGCACGGCTGGTGGACGTGCGGTTCCTGCCGCTGGACGGTGTTCGCGTGACGCCGGACGGCGGGCTGGTCATCGGCGCGACGACGACCAACAGCGACGCCGCCGCTCATCCCGAGGTACGGCGCCGGTTCCCGGCGTTGAGCCAGGCGGTGCTCGCGGGCGCGTCGGGCCAGCTGCGGAACATGGCCACCGTGGGCGGGAACCTGCTGCAGCGGACCCGGTGCGCCTACTTCACCGACTCCGCGCAGCGGTGCAACAAGCGGGTTCCCGGCAGCGGGTGCGCCGCGATCGCCGGGGAGCACCACAACCACGCCGTCCTCGGGTGGTCCGAGCACTGCGTGGCGACCCATCCCTCGGACATGGCGGTGGCACTGGCCGCGTTCGACGCGGTCGTGCACCACGAGTCGCTGGAGGGTGCCGGCGAGACCCCGCTGTCGGAGTTCTACCTCCCGGTCGGCGACACGCCGTCGCGGGAGACGGCCCTGACGCCGGGCGCGTTGATCACCTCCGTCACCCTGCCGGGGTCCGCGGTCCTCCCGCGGTCGCGGTACCGGAAGGTTCGCGAGCGCGCGTCCTACGCCTTCGCGACCGTGTCCGTCGCGGCGGCCCTGGACCTCCACGACGGACTGGTCCGCGACACGCGGATCGCCCTGGGCGGCGTCGCGTCGCGGCCGTGGCGCGCGCTGGCCGCCGAGGAGGCCCTGCGGGGCGGCCCGGCCACCGCCGAGCGGTTCCTGGCCGCCGCCGACGCGGCGCTGGCCGATGCGGAGCCGTTGCGTGACAACGGGTACAAGGTGACGCTGGCGCGTAACCTGATCACGGCCGTCCTGACCGGTCTCGCCGAGGAGAGCGACCGATGAGCCGGCGGACCGTCACCGAACCCGCCCCGCCGGCGGGGGCCGTCGGGGTCGCGCGGCCCCGGATCGAGGGCCGCGCCAAGGTCACCGGCGCCGCGCGCTACGCCGCCGACGAGCCTGTCCAGGACCTCGTCCACGGCTGTCTCGTCGTGGCCACCATCTCCCGGGGACGCATCCGCGACATCGACACGCCGGCCGTCCTGGGGATGCCCGGCGTGCTGGGCGTGCTCGACCACCGCGACGCGCCGCGGCTCGACCCGGCGGCCGGGCACTTCTTCGGCCCGGACGGCGGGCTACAACTGTTGCAGGACGACGTGATCCCCTTCGCGGGCCGGCCGGTGGCGCTCGTGGTGGCGGAAACCCTCGAACAGGCCATGGCGGCCGCCGAGGCACTGCCGGTGACCTACGACGAGGAGCCACACGACACGGACTTCTCCGCCGGCCACCCGGCGGCCCGGCCGGCGTTGGCCCTGTTCGACGGGCCGGTGGACGTCGGTGACGTGGACGCGGAGCTTGCCGCGTCCGCGGTGGTGGTCGACCAGCGGTACCGCACGCCCGAGGAGCACTGCGGCGCGATGGAGCCGCACTCCGCGACCGCGTGGTGGGAGGGCGAGCGCCTGCAGGCCGTCGACACGAACCAGGGACCGTTCGTCGTCGCCGGGGTCCTGGCCACCCTGTTCTCGCTGGACCTCGACCAGGTACGCGTCCGCTGCGAGCATCTCGGCGGTGGCTTCGGGTCCAAGGGGATGTGCGGCCCGCAGCTGGTGCTGGCCGTGATGGCCACCACGCGGTTCGGGCGACCGGTGCGCGTCACGTTGACCCGCGACCAGGTGTTCCTGTCGACCGCGATGCGGCCGGTCATCGAGCAGCGGATCCGGCTCGGCGCCGGCACCGACGGCCGCCTGCGGGCGATCCACCACGAGCCGACGTTCGCGCTCTCGCCGCTCGCGGAGTACATCGAAGGCTGCACCGAGCTCACGAAGACGCTCTACGCGGCGCCCGCGATCCGCACCCGGCCCATGGCGGTTCCCCTCGACACCCTGCCGCCGTACTCGATGCGCGGCCCCGGCGCGACACCCGGCTCGTTCGCGCTCGAGTCCGCCATGGACGAGCTGGCCGAACGGCTGAGCATCGACCCGCTCGAGCTCCGGCTGCGCAACGAACCGGCCGTGGGCCCCGTGTCCGGTCTGCCGTTCAGCGACCGCAACCTCGTCGAGTGCCTGCGCGAGGGCGCTCGCCGGTTCGGCTGGGCCGCCCGCGACCACCGGCCGCGGCGGCGGCGCGAGGGCCCCCTGCTCATCGGCACCGGGCTGGCCGCCACGTCCTTCAGCGCCGGGGCGTTCCCGTCGTCCGCGTCGATCACCGCGGAACCGGACGGCACCTTCACCGTGGCCATCGGCGCGGCCGACATCGGCACCGGCGCACGCACCGCGCTGACCGCGGTGGCGGCCGACGCACTGGGCGTCGGCACCGAGGACATCCGGATCCGGATCGCCGACAGCGACCTCGGTCCCGCGTGGTCCGCCGGCGGCTCCCGCGGGACCACGTCATGGACCTGGGCGATCACCGAGGCCGCACGGCGGTTGCACGAGAAGCTGAGCGATCCCGTACGGCCGGTCACCGCCACGGCCGACACCACCGCGCTGCTCGGCGATCTCCCGTCGATGGAACGGCATGCCTACAGCGCCGTGTTCGCGGAGGTGACCGTCGATCCGGCCACCGGTGAGGTGCGCGTGCGGCGACTGCTCGGGATGTTCGCCATCGGCCGCGTGATCAACCCGCTCACCGCGCGCAGCCAGCTCGTCGGCGGGATGATCGGCGGGCTGTCCATGGCCCTGCACGAGGAGGGCATCCGCGATCGGCACTCGGGCCGGCACGTCAACGCGGACTTCGCCGGCTACCACATCGCCGCACACGCCGACGTGCCCGACATCGAGGCCGACTTCGTACCCGACCACGAGCCGGGCATCCCCGTGGGCGTCAAGGGTGCCGGTGAGATCGGCAACGTCGGCACCGCGGCCGCGATCGCCAACGCCGTGTGGCACGCCACCGGGCGCCGCCAGCGGACGCTCCCGATCCGTCTCGACCGGGTGCTGGAGGAACACCCGACGACGTGAGCCGCGGACGGTTCGGTCTTGCCCGCCCCCATTTCGGATGCTTTCGTGAGGCCGTGCGTATTCCCGAGCTCCTCGAGGAGATCCGTGGCATCGTCGCCACCCATGCCCGGCCGGACATGCGGACGCCGGTCGACGGACTCCTCGTGTCCGAAGTGGACAACTCGGAGCCGGAGTACACGCTGACCGCGCCGCTGCTGGTCGTGATGGCCCAGGGCGGCAAACGCCTCCTGCTCGGCGACCAGGTCCTCGAGTACCGGGCGGGACAGTACCTCGTGGTCACGACCGACCTGCCCGTCACGGGCCACTTCATCGCCACGCCAGAGGTTCCGTCGCTGGCGTTGGGTCTCGTGCTGCGGCCGGCCGTGATCGCCTCGCTGCTGCTGGAGATCCCCGCGGCAGACGGATCCCGGGCCACGGTCCCCGAACGCGCGATCGCCACCGGCCAGGCCGACCTCGACCTGCTCGACGCCGTGGCCCGGCTGCTTCGACTGCTCGACCGCCCCGCCGACGCGCCCGTGCTCGCCCCGCTGATCGAGCGCGAGATCCTCTGGCGACTGCTCACCGGTCCGCACGGCGCCATGCTCCGCCAGATCGGCCTGGCGGGCAGCGCGCTGACCCACGTCAACCGGGCGATCCAGTGGATCCGCGGCAACTACGCCGAACCGATGCGGATCGAGGACCTCGCCCGGCTGGCCGGGTTGAGCACCTCCGCGTTCCACCGGCACTTCCGTGCCGTCACCAACATGACCCCCCTGCAGTTCCAGAAACGCCTCCGCCTCCAGGAGGCCCGCGAGCTGCTGGTCGCCCGCGCCGGCGACGTCACCGGCGTCGGACACCTCGTCGGCTACGACAGCCCGTCGCAGTTCAACCGCGAGTACCGCCGCCTGTTCGGCGCCCCACCCGGCCAGGACGCCACTCGCCTCCGCGCCGACGCCACCCCGCACGACAGCCAGCACCCGTCCTGAACCCGGGCCCAGCACCCCGCGTCTACGTTACTTATTGACGAAGTTGCCAATCAGGCCGCAAGATCTTGTCATGACGGCGAGGAGGCCCTGATGAGGAAGTTCGTTGTCGTGTCGATGATGGTGGCGGCCGCACTGGTGCCGGCCAAGGTGTCCGCCGCGACGCCGTTGGCGGTGACGACCGAGGCGGTGTTCACCAAACCGACGGGTACCGAGGCCGAGCAGCGCGCGATCGTCAACCGGGTGATCTCGTTGATCGACGGCGCCGCGGCCGGTTCCCGGATCCGGGTGGCCCTGTTCTACGCCGACGACAACGCCATCCCGACCGCGCTGGTCGCGGCCAGGAACCGGGGCGTCAGCGTGCAGGCGATCTTCGACCACCGGATGGCCGACACGGGCGAGAGCGCGGCGATCAAGGCGGTCTGGGCGCAGCTCGTCAGCGGGCTCGGCACCGACAGGTCCGCGTCGTCGTGGGTGATGACGTGCCCGGCCGGCCGCGGCTGTGTCGGGACGCTCAGGATCGGCACGGTGGCCGCCATCAACCACAACAAGTTCTTCCTGTTCTCCAACACAAGCGGCACGTCCAACGTGGTCGTGCAGTCCTCGGCCAACCTGCACAACGGCCGGGACGGCACGAAGGGGTACAACAACGCGCTGATCATGACCGGGCACACCGCGCTCTTCTCGGCCTACGAGGGCTACTTCGGTGACATGGCGGCGTTGCGGGCCGACAACAACTACTACGACACCGGGCGTCCCCCGGTCACCGACGGGAACGCGAAGATCCACTTCTTCCCGCGGGCGACCACCGCGGCGAGCCAGTACCGCGACCCGACCGAGGACACGATGTACACCGTCCTCGACCACATCGACTGCTTCGGCAACACCTCCACCGGCACGACCGACAACCACCGCACGATCATCAGGGTCAACCAGCACGCCTTCACCCGCCCGTACCTGGCGGAGAAACTGGTCGAGCTGGACGCGGCCGGCTGCTACGTCGAGGTGGTCCAGAACTACGCGCCCGACGACGACTCGTCCTCGGTGTCACTGGCCGAGGAGTCGCTGCGCGACCTGCTCGCGCGGACCGGCAGCGCCTACAACGGCGTGCTGGTCCGGTACTACTGCGACAGCGACCCGGTGTGGACGCACTCGAAGTACCTGTTGGTCGAGGGCAAGTACTACGGCGTCGCCGACCGCAGGATCGTCTGGACGGGCAGTGCCAACTTCAGCACGAACTCCCTGCGGCAGAGCGACGAGACCGTGCTGCAGCTGGAGGACTCGACGGTCTTCGGGCAGTACCTCGCCGACTTCCGGGCCGCCCGGGACAGCGCCCCGCACCAACCGGCGAACGGCGCCGCGATCACCTGCTGACCGGCCGGCCGGCCGGCAGCCGGTCGGTCGGCAAGTCGCGACCGTCAGCTCACCGCGATGCTGTAGATCACCACGTGGTGGTCGGAGTACGCCGACGCACCCACGCCGCACCACCGCTTGGTCTCCGAGCTGAACACATAGTCGATCTTGTACCCGCCGTCGTGGGTGTCGCGGTCCTGACCGAGGTCACACTCGGCGTAGCCCGCGACACCCGGGCCGGTGGAGTACAGGCCGGACGGCCACAGCCACGCCCGCGCGTTGCCCGGGAAGTAGGGCGGCTCGACGTTGAAGTCACCGCCGAAGGCGACGTTGGGATAGCCGCCGACGATGCTCTTGATCTCGGCCAACTGGTCGTCCGCGTACTCCCACGTCGGCTCGTCCGGGTTGCCGTGCGCCGGCGTCAGGTGCACGTTGCACAGCCGGATGTTCCAGTAGGTCGCCGTGGCACAGTGGAACGGCCGGTTCTGCCCCGTCCACGGCTGCGTGGTCGAGTAGGCCTGCGCGCCGGTCATCCCGGCCTTCACGACGATCGCGGTGCCGATCCGGTCGGTGCGGCCACCGCTCTCCCCGCAGGTGTTGTTGGCCCGCACCCCGTCCTGCGACCACTGGTAGGGCTGGAAGCTCTTGCTCCACCCCGATCCCAGCCGGCTCATCAGCAGCGTCAGGTCGTTCTCGCAGACCTCCTGCAGCAGTACGGCCTGCACGAAGTCGTTGGTCACGTGGTAGGTGACGACGCCGATCTTGTCCTGTGGCGTGCCCGTGCCGGCGCAACCCCACGACGCGCGTTGCGAACCGCACATGTTCCAGGACATCAGCTGCAGGTTCCTCGGCTCCGCGGCCGACGCCACCGACGGACCCGGGGCCGCCCCGACGAAGACGAACGCCAGCACACCCAACAACACACCGGACAGCTTCCGTTTCATGAACGCACCTCAGCCCTCGCGCACGGATGGGAAGATTTTCCAAACATGTAGTTTGTTTGTGAGTTTCAACCGTACTGCACGGTGCGGCGGTAGCGGAAGATCCGCGCGCCGAACGCCCACATTGCCCGGAGGCCTGGACCCGGATCGCGCCGGTCGCCGTATCAAAGCTCGCTCCCGGCTCTCTGTATGGCATGCGAACTGTCCGGAGGAACGTTGGACGGCATCGGGGTGGCCTAGCGGGTGCGGGCCTGACAGTCGTGGAGCAGCGCGGCGACCGACGGGATCCGGCGCATCCGGGCAAGGCACCGCTGGCGTGTGGGTCCGATCGCGCCGACCGGTATGCCGAGATGGACGCTGATCGCCACATAGGGCGTCGGCGGGTCGGAGAACAGCAGCTCCAGCAGTGCCCTGTCGCTCTCGGACAGTTCGGCGAGGGCGCGACGAACCGCGTCACTGCGTTCCGCGTCGAGCAGGAAGACCTCCACCGTCCCCGGAGCGGTCTGGTCGATCGCCTCCTTGGGAATCTGTCTGCCCTTGTCTCGGAGGAGCACCACACATTCTCGTCGCGCAGTGGTCATGAGCCATTTCGGCAACGCTTTCGGTTCACGGATCTTGGCCAGGTTCGCGATGAGCCGGAGCCACACGTTCCCCACGACGTCCTCGGCGTCGAAACCGTCCACGCCGCAACGGTGGCACACCGAGAAAACGAGCGGCGAATAGCGCGCGACGATTTCCTTCCACGCCGATTCCACACCTGCCATGGCATTGTCCAACAAAGCTTCGACTGGCGAGTCATACCTCACGTCCGACCTCCCACGGAGAGCGTGATCTGGTTCAGCGTTTTCACGATCTCGCCACGCCCTACCCGCGAACCTTGCGGCAACCTTGCGAAGCGAGCAGCATCGATTCGTCCGTCATCATTGGCGCGTCGATCGCCGGGGGGCCTCGGCATGGAATTCTGGTTGTTCGGCGAAGTTCAGCTGCGGGCAGGTGAGCAGGTGCTCGACGTCGGCACCCCTCGCCAGCAGGCCGTCCTCGCCGCGCTCGCGGTGGACGCCGGGCGCCCGGTCGCGATCGAGACCCTCGTCGACCGGGTGTGGCACGATGCGCCACCCGCGGCGGCTCGCAACGTCCTTTACTCCCACCTCAGCCGGATTCGTCAGCTGCTCAGGCGCGCCGAGGCCGTCACGGGCACCAGCGCGCGGCTCGACCGGCGTACCGCGGGTTACGTCCTGGCGGTCGACCCCGGCAAGGTCGACCTGCACCGCTTCACCAGCTTGGTCGAGCGCGGCGGCGACCACACACATCCCGTGGAGGAGCGCGTCGAGTCGCTCGCGGAGGCACTGCGTCTGTGGCGCGGCCTGCCGCTCGCCGGCATACCGGGCGACTGGGCCGCGCAGGTTCGCGACACCTGGCACCGTCGGCGCCTCGACGCCGTCGTCCGGTGGGCCGCGCTCCAGCTCGACCTCGAACGCGCCGACGAGGTGCTCGCCGTGCTGCCCGGCCTCGTCGCGGAGTACCCGCTCGCCGAGCCGCTCGAGGTCCTGTTCCTGCGCGCGCTGCACGCCGCCGGCCGCGACGCGGAAGCCATCGACCGCTACGCCGTCGTCGCGCAACGCCTCGCCGAGGAGCTCGGCACCGATCCCGGTCCGGAGCTGCGCACCCTGCACGGCGCGCTGCTGCGTGGCGAACTGCCGGTGGCCGACCGCCGGGAAGCGCTCGGGGCACCCGCGCAGCTGCCGCCCGACGTGTTCGGGTTCGCCGGCCGCGACGAGGAACTGCGCCGGCTCGACGGCATCGTCGCGGCCGGCGCCCGCATCGTCGCGATGTCCGGCACCGCGGGGGTGGGCAAGACCTCGTTGGCCGTCCACTGGGCCCACCGCGTCCGCGACGACTTCCCCGGTGGCCAGCTGTACGTGAACCTGCGTGGGTTCGACCCCACCGGCTCGCCCGTCCCTCCCGCCGTGGCGGTCCGTGGGTTCCTCGACGCGTTCGAGGTGCCGCTGCAACGGATCCCCGCCAGCTTCGAGGCTCAGGTGGGGCTGTACCGCAGCCTGCTCGCGGACCGGCGGGTCCTGGTGGTGCTGGACAACGCCCGGGACACGGAACAGGTACGTCAACTGCTGCCGGGCTCGCCGACCTGCGTCGTGCTGGTGGCCAGCCGCAACGCACTCACCGGGCTGGTGGCCGCCGGCGCCTACCCGCTGACGGTCGATCTCCTGACCGGCGACGGGGCGCGGCAGCTACTGGTGGGACGGCTCGGCGCCGCCAGGGTGGCCGCCGAACCACGGGCCGTGGACGAGATCGCCGGCCTGTGTGCCCGGCTGCCCCTCGCGCTGGCGGTCGTCGCGGCCCGCGCCGCGACCAACCCGACCTTCGACCTCGCCGAGCTCGCCCGCGAGCTGGGGGACGCCCGGCACAGCCTCGACGAGTTCGCCCGCGCCGACCCGACGACCGACCCGCGCGCCGTGTTCTCGTGGTCCTACCTGCGGCTCACCGACGCCGCCGCGCGCCTGTTCCGGCTCTTCGGCCTGAACTCGGGCCCGGAGATCGGCGCGCGGGCGGCCGCGAGCCTCATGGGCCTGCCAGCCGAGCGGGTACGCCCGCTCCTCGCCGAGCTGGTCGCCGCGCGGCTGGTCGCCGAACCCCGGCCCGGCCGGTACACCTGCCACGACCTGCTGCGGACCTACGCCTCCGAGCTGGCGGCCGAGATCGACGCCGAGATCGACCGGTACGCGGCGACGCGGCGACTGCTCGGCCACTACGTGCACAGCGCGAACGAGGCGGACCGGCTGCTCGACCCGCGCCGGGAGCCACCGCCCGAGCTCACCCCGCTGCCGTCCGGTGTCACACCGGAACGGATGACCGACCAGACCCGGGCACGCGCGTGGTTCGGCGCCGAGTACCGGGCCCTGCTCGTCGCCATGCGGCAGGACCCGGAGTTCGACGTCCAGGTCTGGGAGCTCGGCTGGGTGACGCGGCGGTTCCTCGCATACCAGGGGCACTGGCACATCGAGCTCGACGCGCTCACGGTCGCCCTCGCGGCGGCCGAACGCCTCGGCGACCAGGTCAAGCAGGCGTTCATGCACTGCTACCTGGGCACCACCTACGTCTGGTTCGAGAAGCACGAGGACGCCCGGATCCGGTTCGAGACCGCGCTGGACCTGTACCGGGAGGCGGGCCACGACGTCGGCCGGGCCTTCGTCCACTACTACCTCGCCTGGATGCTCGAACGCCAGGGACACAACGAGGAGGCACTCACCCACGTCGAACAGTCACTCGAGCTGTACCGGGCCGCGGACCACCTGCCGGGGCAGGCCAAGGCCCTGAACGCGGTCGGCTGGTTCCACGCCCTGTTCGGCGACCACCGGGCAGCCATCGAATACTGCGAGAAAACCCTTGCACTGCAAATGAAACTCGGCGACCAGGTCGCCGCGGGCCAGACCTGGCACAGCCTTGGCTACGCGCACGACCACCTCGGCGACCACGCTCGGGCGATCGCCTGTTACCAGGCGGCCGTCGGCCTGTTCCGCGAATCGGGCTACCTCTTCGGGGAGGCACTCGTGCTGACCTCCCTCGGCGATGCCTACCTCGCCGTCGACGACCGGGACGCGGCCCGCGAGGCATGGCAGCAGTCCTTCGACATCTTCGACCAGCTCGGCCACCCGGACGCGGAGGAGACCCGCGCCAGGCTGACGAAACTGAACGAGAGAGGCGACCAATGACAGTCAGCGAAGAAGACGTGACCGGCCTTGTCACCGCACTGAACGGCCTGGCGCTCCCGCAGGGGCAGCGCGAGCTGCTCGACGCGATCCTCAAGGTCGTGGCGGACATCCAGGAGCGCCTCGACGGGCAGGCGTTCAGTGGGGAGTTCAACGACGCGTTCACGAAGAAGCACGCCGATCTCGTGCTGGAGTACGTCACGCTGCCACCGGACGTCGCGAGCGCGACAGGGATCTTCGAGGGTGACAGCGCGATCATCCGCAACCCGCACGCCTCCCCACCGGGGATCATCAAGAACCCGCACCCCGACGGGAACGACGAAGACGACAACGAAGGCGACAACAGCAACAACGACAGCAACGACAGCAACGACAGCAACGACAGCAACGACGATGAGCCCTGAGCCGGGCGCTCGCCGGACGGTTCTCGTCTCGATGCCGTTCATGAACCTGGACCGCCCGTCGATCCAGCTGGGGTTGCTGAAGGCGATCGCGGAGGCGAACGGCTTCCGGGTCGACACCCTCCACGCCAACCTCGACTTCGCGGCCAGGATCGGCGTCGACCATTACCAAGCGATCGCCGATCACCACGGGCGGCTGGTCGGCGAGTGGCTGTTCTCCGTCGAGGCCTTCGGCGCCGCCGCCCCGGACCGCGACGCCGAGCTGCTGGTGGAGTTCGCCGCGGAGCTCGAGCGCTTCGACCGGTTGCGGCAGACGCGGGACCACGACGTGCCCGCCTACCTCGACGCGCTCGTCGACGGGTTCGGCTGGCACGAGGTGGACATCGTCGGCTTCAGCTCGACGTTCCAGCAGAACGCGGCGTCGTTCGCACTGGCGCGGCGGTTGAAGGAACGCTTCCCCGGCATCGTGACGGTGTTCGGTGGCGCCAACTTCGACGGTGAGATGGGGGTGGAGCTGGTGCGCTCGGTGGACTGCATCGACTACGCCGTCATCGGCGAGGGCGACACCGCGTTCCCCCGGCTGCTGTCGGCGCTCACGTCCGGCACCGATCCCGGCGAGATCCCCGGGGTGGCGAGTCGTGCCGGCGTGACACCACCCGCACCGCCGAACACGGAGCTCGACGGGCTGCCCGTGCCGGAGTACGGCGAGTACTTCGAGCGGGCGGAGCTCCTCGGCCTCCGCTGCGACGACGCCTGGCTTCCGTTCGAGTCCGCGCGGGGTTGCTGGTGGGGCGCGAAGCACCACTGCGTGTTCTGCGGGCTCAACGGGACCACGATGCGGTTCCGGGCGAAGTCGCCCGGAACGGTGCGTGCGGAGCTGGCGCACCAGGCCAGGCGCTACGGCAGTTTCCGCTTCGCGGCCGTCGACAACATCCTCTCCCCCACCTATCTCACCGAGCTCTTCCCCGCGATCGCCGAGGACGCCAGCGACTACCGGATCTTTTACGAGGTCAAGGCGAACCTCTCCCGCGCACAGCTGCGTGTCCTGGCCAGGGCCGGTGTGTCGAACCTGCAGCCCGGGATCGAGTCGCTGAGCACGCCGGTGCTCCGCTTGATGGACAAGGGGGTCCGCGCGGCGCAGAACGTCAACCTGTTGCGCTGGGCGCGGTACTACGGGATCGGCGTCGCCTGGAACATCCTCTGGGGCTTTCCCGGCGAGACCGAGGAGGACTACGCGCGGCAGGCGGAGTTCGTACCGCACCTGGTGCACCTGCAGCCGCCCACCAGCGCGGCCCGCGTGTGGTTGGAGAGGTTCAGCCCCATGTTCACCCAGCCGGCGCGGTTCCCGACGCGCTACCGCGTGCCGGAACCGAGCCACCGGTTCGTCTACCCGTCCACCGTGGACGCCGAGCGGATCGCGTACGTGTTCGACCACGAGTTCGTGGACGCCCTGCCCGACGCGGCCTACGCGCCGCTGCGCAAGGCGTTGACCGAGTGGACGGGGGCGTGGGAGGCGGGCACCCCACCCGCGCTCATGTACCGGTCCTCGCCCGGCTACCTGGAGATCTACGACCTCCGCCACCCTGGCCAGGAAGGGATCTACACGTTCCGCGGCACGCTCGCCGACATCTACCTGGCGTGTGGCGAACGCCCGCGGACCGCGGCCGCCGTCCGCGACCTGCTCCACCTCGACCTGCGGGTTCGCGCGGTCGAGGACGCGTTCGAACAGTTCCGCGATCGTGGCCTCATGTTCCTCGACGGCAACCTCGCGCTGTCGCTGGCACTGCCCACGACACCCGGCCGGTAGAACTGTTCGGAATCTCCCCGTATCACCGGGCGCGGGTTTCCCTCTTAACGAGGACACCGCGTTCCCGGGGGGATTTCATGAACACCTCGCTCACCACGACCGCCCCACCATGTCCTCGTGCGCCGCGCCCCGGCATTGCCGCGTTCATCCTGCCCTATCTCGTTTTCACGGCCGTGCTGACCGTGGCGTGGTGGCACGGCGCGGACGCGGATTTCCTCGACTGGTACGCGACGGTCGTGTGGTCGCTACCGGTGCTGACATCGATCACCGGAATACGTGGCCTGCGCACAATGCGGCGTGTGCTCGGCACGGCGCATTCTCCTGCGCATTCCGTCCCGGTCGAGGAACTGCTCGTCATCGTGATTCCGACCATCGGCCGGCACGATGTGGTGCCCGCGTTGGAACGAGTGGTCGCCTCGTGCCGTACGCACCTTCCCGCCAGGTTCACCCGGTCGCGGGTGGACATCGTGATCGAGGAGGACTGCCCGGCCCGCCACCGCATCCTCGCCATCGCCGACCGGCACGCCGCCGTCCGGGTCCTCGGCATCCCACGCGACTACCGGACGCCGCTCGGCACCCGGTTCAAGGCTCGGGCCAACCACTTCGCCCACCTCACGCGGCTCGCCGACGGGGAGGCCCGCGACGACGTGTGGATCCTGCACATGGACGACGACACCGCCGTCGGCGCGGACACCGCCGACGACCTGGCCCGGTTCGTCCACACACAGCGTGCCGCGGGCCCCGACGGTCTCCACCTCGCGCAGGGCGTGCTCGCCTACCCCCGTGAGTGCGCCGGCAGCCGGTGGGTGTGGCTGGCCGACGCGGTCCGTCCGGGATGCGACATCAGCCTGTTCGCGGCCGGCACCGGCCGCGGCTCACCCCGCGGCGGCCTGCACGGCGAGCTGCTGCTGATCCGGGCGTCCGCCGAGGCCGCCATCGGCTGGGACTTCGGTCCCGACGTGACCGTCGAGGACGCACAGTTCGCACTGCGCTTCTGCGCGCGTTTCCCCGGTCGGAGCGGCTGGTTCGCCGGCCGGTCCTACGGCGCGTCGCCCGCGACCCTCGGCGACTTCTTCCGCCAGCGCCAACGGTGGGTCGCCGGGCTGCTTCGACTCGCCACGACCCGCTCGGTTCCGCTACGGCACCGGCTCCTGCTCGGACACAACCTGGCCGTGTGGCTGTGTGGTCCCGTGCAGCACCCCCTGACCATCCTCCTGCTGGCCCTCGCGGTCGGCGACCTCGGCGTCGCGCCCGCGTCGGCCGCCGCGATCCCGCTGTGGGCACTGAACACCACGTTCTGCTACTGGCTCTACTGGGAGGGCTACCGGATCAACGTCACGTCCTCCCTGGACGCCGGGACCGACCGGCTGGAGCGGGTCCGGCTGGTCGTGCTGATGCCGTTGTTCGCGCTGTGGGAGTCGATCGGCATCGTGCTCGGCGTGGCGCGGTTCCTGCGCCGCGGCGACACCGGCTTCACGGTTATCCCCAAACCCCGGTGAGGAAAGGTCCATCATGAACTCCTTGGCACCACAGGTCATCGTCGACGTCCACGCGACGGACCGGGACGAGGACGAACGTTTCGAGCTGGCGGGACGGCTACGCGCGGAACTGCTGGAGCTGGACGTGGCCGGCGTGGAGTTCGCGGGCGGCGGCGCCGCGCCGGCCGGCTCGAAGGCCGACGCCGTCACGCTCGCCACGATCCTGCTCACCCTCGGCGCGTCCGGCGGGGTGTTCACGACGGTCGTCGGCGCGGTGCGGGACTGGCTGCTTCGCCAGCCCGAGCCCGGTGTCGTCGTGGACGTGACGATCGACGGCGACTCGTTCCGGATCGAGGGCGCCGCCACCGACGAGCGGCGGCGGCTGCTGGACGCGTTCGTCGAACGGCACCGGGCAGGCCCGTCGTGAGCGGCGGCCGATTCGCGCTGCTGATCGCGAGCGACCGGTTCACCGACGCCGGGCTCGTCCGTCTCGTGTCGCCGTCGGCCGACGTCGCGGCGCTGGGGCACGTGCTGGCGGACCGGGAGATCGGCGGCTTCGAGGTGCGGACGCTGGTGAACAGGCCGTCGCACGAGGTGGCGCGGTCGGTCGAGGCGTTCTTCGCCGACCGGAGGCGTGATGACCTGCTGCTGTTCTACTTCACCGGGCACGGCCTGAAGGACGACCGGGGCCGGCTGTTCTTCGCGATGACCGACACCGAGCGCCGCTACCTCGGCGCGACCGCGCTGGCGGCCGGGTTCCTCCACGACGTCATGGAGCGGTCACGGTCCAGGTCCAACGTGCTCGTGTTGGACTGCTGCTACAGCGGTGCGTTCGCGACGAGCCGCACCGCCAAGGGGGACCCGGCGATCCACACGTCGGAGCGGTTCCGGTCCCGCGGCAGGGCGGTGCTCACGGCGTCGGACTCGATGCAGTTCTCCTTCGAGGGAGACACGACGCTCGACAGGACGCCGCTGTCGGTGTTCACCGGCCTCATCGTCGAGGGATTGTCGAGCGGGGACGCCGACCGCGACGCGAACGGCCTCGTCGACGTCGACGAGCTGTACGACTACGTCGACGACCGGATGCGTGACGTGGCGCCCCAGCAGCAGCCCGGCAAGTGGCAGTGGGACGTGCAGGGCCGGATCGTGATCGCGAACAGCCGGCGCGGGCCCGGCGTCGCCCCACCGCCGGCGCGCATCGCACCGGCCGTCAGCACCACCAGGACACCGTCGCGGCGCACGGTGATCCGTGCGGGGGCGGGCGCGGCGGTGCTGGCGGCCGGCGGGTTGGGCGCGCTGAGGCTGTTCTCCGGACCCGCCGGACCGCGGCCGTGGGTCTTCGAGACCGGCGACGAGGTGTACTCCTCGCCGGCCGTGCACCACGACACCGTCTACATCGCGAGCCGGGACGGCAACCTGTACGCACTCGACCTGACCACCGGCGCGCGGCGGTGGCGACATCCGACCGGCGCGCCGGTCACGTCGTCACCCGCGGTCGCGCACGGTGCGGTGTACGTCGGCGGCGACGACGGCGCCCTGCACGCGGTCGACGCCGTCGACGGCACCCGGCGCTGGACCGTTCGGACAGGCGCGGTGGTGCACTCGTCGCCCGCCGTGGCCGGCGACGCGGTGTACGTCGGCAGCCGCGACGCGAACCTGTACGCCGTCGACGCCGGCACGGGTGCACTCCGCTGGCGTTTCCCCGGCGGCGACTGGTTCAACTCGTCGCCGGCCGTCGCCGGCGGCACCGTCTACATCGGATGCCGCGACCACAACGTGTACGCGGTCGACGCGGCGACCGGGCAGCGGCGCTGGAGCTACCTGACCGAGAGCACCGTGGACTGCTCGGCCCTCGTCGCCGGCGGAATGGTGTTGGTCGGCTCGGACGACAAGAGCCTCTACGCACTCGACGGAGCGAGTGGCTCGTGGATCTGGCAGTTCGACGCGCACGGCGGAATCGTGTCCTCGCCGACCCTCGACCGGGGTGCGGTGTACTTCGGTTGCGACGACGGCGCCCTGTACGCCATCGACGCGACCTCGGGTCGCCTGCGCTGGCGGTTCACCACAGGGAACAGCATCCGGTCGTCGCCCACGGTGGACGGTGGCGTCGTCTACGTGGCCAGCAGAGACCGGAACGTGTACGCCATCGACACGACGACGGGCGAACCCCGCTGGCGACACGCGACGAACGGCCCGATCGACGACTCGTCACCCGTGGTGGCGGGCGGACTCGTGGTGGTGGGAAGCCTGGACCACAACGTGTACGCACTGCCCACACGCGACGGCGTGGGCGGGTGACCGGCACCCGCCGACGTCCACGTGGACCGCGGCGATGCCGGGCCGGGTGAGAACCGCTGCCCGGGTAGAGTTTCCCACCCACGACCGACGGGAGCTGGGCGGAGTGGCACGTCTTCATGTCGGCTGCGCGATGTGGACCCACAAGGCGTGGGCCGGGCGGTTCGTGCCGCGGTCGCTGCCGGCCACCGAGCGCCTGCGGGCCTACGCCGGCTGGTGCGACGCGGTCGAGGGCAACACCACCTTCTACGCCACCCCCGCCCGCCAGACCGTCGCGACCTGGGCACGGCAGACCGGCCCCGGCTTCCGGTTCGTGGTCAAGCTGCCCAAGCTCGTCACGCACGAGCGCCGCTTCGCCGGCGTCGAGGCCGAGATGCGAGCGTTCCTGGACGCGATCGAACCCCTCGGCGGACGGGCGGTCCTGTGGACCCAGCTGCCCGCCTCGTTCGGCCCGTCGGACGTCGACGCCCTCGGCCGCTTCCTGCGCAGGCTCCCGGCCGACCGGCGGCGTGCCGTGGAGGTACGCCACCCCGGGTTCTTCACCGACGCCGGCGCGACGTCCCTGCTGGAGGCGACACTCGCCGGCGCGGACGCCGAATGGGTGCCGTTCGACACCACGGTCTTCTTCCGGAGCCCGCCGACCAGCGAGGCCGAACAGGACGCCTGGACCAAGAAACCACGACTGCCGCGACGGACCCGGGCGCTGACCGACCAGCCGATCATCCGCTACCTGGGCCGGGACTCGGTCGAGGAGACCGTCGACGGCTGGCGGCCGTGGACCGCGGTGGTCGCCGGCTGGCTCCGCGAGGGCCGGTCACCAACGGTCTTCGTGCACACCCCCGACAACGACGACGCCCCGGCCCTCGCCCGCCGCTTCCACGACGACGTACGGGCACTCGTGCCCGGCCTCGACGCACTGCCCGAGCCCGAACCGGTCGAGCCCGCGACCCTGTTCTGAGCGCGGTCGTGACCGAGCGGGACACACCGCACCACACCGAGATCAGCTGCCACCCGAGGAGGCCGGCGGGATCTCCGCGGAGTCCGTCAGTCGCAGCTTGCGGCGGGCTCGCTGGTAGAAGGTCGTCATGCCGAGCCGTACCACCTGTGCGGCGCTCGGCCGTGCGCGCAGCTCGATGCAGTCGCCCGGTCCGACGTAGCCGGCGACCTCGCCGTCGACCTCGACGGCCAGGCGTCCGCTGGTCGGCAGCATCTCCAGGGTCACCGTGTCGTGCACGGACAGCACGACGCCGCGGCTGTACGCGGAGTGCGGCGCCGCCGGGGTCACCAGCAGCGCCTCCACGGCCGGGCTGGTGATCGGTCCGCCGGCCGAGAAGCTGTACGCCGTCGAGCCGGTCGGCGTCGCGACGATCACCGCGTCGGCCGCGTAGGACACGAACTCGTGGCCGGCCACGCGGACCGCCACGATCGCGCCGCCGTCGCCCGGGACCCGCACCACGGCGACGTCGTTGAACGCGGTGATGGTCCGGTCGCCGAGCTGGGCGTCGACGGCCAGCCGTGGCTCGATGGTGAACGCGTGCTCGTCGATGGCCGACAGCGCGGCGGGCAGGTCGGGCACGTCCACCTCGGCCAGGAACCCCAGCTTGCCCAGGTTCACCCCGAGCACCGGCGCCTTCTGCCCGTCAGCCAGCCGCATGGCCCGCAGCATGGTCCCGTCGCCGCCGAGGCTGACCAGCAGATCCGACCGGCTCCCCAGCTCCGCCGCCGTCACCCCGACCGCCGCGCAGTCCAGCCGGTTCAGCTCCTCGGTGAGGCCGAGCACCTCGATCCCCCGGCTCGTCGCCCAGCCGAGTACCGCGTCGACCGCCGCCTGCGAGTCACGCCGCGGATGCAACACAAGCCCAGCCGAGTGCATGTCAACCCCTGACAACTGGCGTAGTCACCGTCATGCCCCGAGTCTGCCCGCCGAACCCGATCTCCGCGAGGTAGTCAGGCCGCCGCCGGGACCCGCAGCGTCGCGAGCGCGACGGTCCAGGCGACGAGCTGGTCGAGAGTCCTGGTGAGCGCCGCCCCCTGGAAGTCGGCGGGGGTGAGCTCGTGGTGGCCCTCGAAGTCCGTACGGAAGCTCAGGCTGACCTGTGCCCCCACGTCGGCCATCTGCAGCGACGCCATGATGAGCCGCAGCTGCTCGACCGCCCGCACTCCCCCGTCGTGCCCGTACGACACGAACGCCGCCGCCTTGTTGTTCCACTCGGCGTAGACCCGGTCCAGAGCGTTCTTCAGCGCGCCGGGCAGGCCGTGGTTGTACTCCGGCGTCACGAACACGAACCCGTCGTACCGGGCCACGGTCGCGGCCCACGCATGGGTGTGCGGCTGGGAGTAGCGGCCGATCGCGGGCGGCATCGGTTCGTCGAGCGGCGGCAGGTCGACCTCGGCCAGGTCCACCAGCTCGAAGCGGGCATCGGTGCGCGCGGCGGCCTGGTCCAGCACCCAGCGGGCGACGGCCTCGCCGGCGCGGTTGGGCCGGGTGCTCGCGAGGACGACGGCGATCGTCGGCATCGCGTGGGAACTGAACTGCTCGACCAGGCGGGTGACCGCGTCGTCGCCGAACAGCAGCTCCTGGCTCATCGCCGACTGCGCCGCGGACTCCTCGGCACGGGCGAACATCTCCCGCTCGTAGGCGCCCAGCGCCGCCTCGGTGTCCCCGGGGTGGGCCACGATGGCACGGCCCAGCTCGGCGCCGTCGAACATGGCGAGGTTCGCGCCCTCGCCCGCGAACGGCGACATCAGGTGCGCGGCGTCGCCGAGCAGGGTCACGCCGGGGACGCGGTCCCAGCGGTGCCCGACGGGCAGGGCGTGGATGCGCCGTGGCACAACGGGTCCGTCCGCGTCGGCGACCAGGGCGCGCAGCTCGTCCGACCAGTCCGGGAAGTGCGCGAGCACGGCCTTCTTCGCCACCTCGGTGTCGGTGAAGTCGATGGTGTCCAACCAGGACTCCTCGGCCGGGACCGCGGTGTAGACGTGCAGGCTGCCGTCCGTCTCGCGGTGGGCGAGCATGCCCTTGTTGTCGCCGAGGCAGAAGAAGAAGCCCGGCCCGATGAGCTCCGCGCTCGCCGGGTGCCGGGTGTCGGGCTCGACGAGGTCGGTCTCGACGAAGGAGATCCCGACGTAGGCGGGCACGGCGGCCGACACCAGCGGCCGGACCCGCGACCACGCGCCGTCCGCGCCGACGAGCAGGTCGGTGGTGATCGACGTGCCGTCCGCGAAGGTCACCTCGTGCCGGCCGTCGCCGAGGGTCCGGGCGCCGGTGGCCTTCCTGCCCCACTGGACGGTGCCGGCCGGCAGCGAGCTCAGCAGCAGGTCACGCAAGTGTCCGCGGTCCACCTCCGGGCGGCCGCGGTCGTCGTCCGCCACCTCGAAGCGGATCACGCCGTGCTGGTCGACGACCCGGGTCGCCTGGCCGCCGGCGTGGACCAGGGCGCGGAACTCGTCGTACAGGCCGGCGGCACGCAGTGCGAGCTGGCCGGAGTCGGTGTGGATGTCGAGCATGCCGCCCTGGGTGCGGGTCTCGGGTGACGGCTCCTGGTCGAGGACGGTCGACTCGATGCCGTTGACGTGCAGGACGCGTGCCAGCGTGAGGCCGGAAAGGCCCCCGCCGACGATCGCGATCGGGTGGTGGGTCATGGTCGTGCTCCTTCGGTCCTCGTCTTCGGTCCTCGTCGTCAGTCCTCGTCGCCCGGCACGGGCGTGTTGGTGATGCCGTTGATGACCACGCGCAGGCCCCAGGACGAGCGCTGCGTGCCGGAGCCGCCCAGCACGCTGGCGCCCAGGGCATGCAGGTACGGATGGGTCGACGCCGGCAGCTCGCGGACGGCCCGGGTCAGCGCGTCCCACTCGGACTCGGCGTCGCCGGACTGCCACTGGGTCGACTTCTCGGCCGCGACGGCCGTGGCGACGAGCAGCAGCACGTCCACTCCCCAGGCCGCCCGCTCCGGCGGCACACCGCCCTCGACCTGCAGGGCGATCAGCCGCTCCACCAGCCGCAGGTAGTGCTCGCCGCGTGGCCGCGCGGACACCGCCATGCGGGCCAGCGCCGGATGCGCGAAAAGGATCAGCTTGTAGGACGAGAGCACGCCTTCCAGCTGGTCGCGCCAGTCGCCATCGCCATCGCCGCCGCCGTCGCCGCCCGTGTCGAGGTCGACCTCGCCGAGCAGCTCGTCGAGCACGGCCGCGTGCAGCTCGGCGGTGTTGGCCACGTAGACGTACAGCGAGGCCGGGCCGGTGTCCAGCTCCTGCGCGAGGCGGCGCATGGTCACCTTCTCGAGACCCTCGGCACGCAGCACGGCGACCGCGGCGGCGACGATTCCCTCGCGGGACAGGGCGGCCTTGGCCGGCCGCTCGCGGCGGCTCACCGGAGGCTTCGGGCGTGGGGTCATGACACGAATGTAACGAACATGTTCGTCACGAACAAGGTCGTGACGAACATGTTCGTTGTGGTGCCGGTCTCAGCTCGCGGCGACGGGAAGGCGCGCGGAACGTGCCGTTCAGGACTATCGGGGGTTCGGGCTCAGCCGACGGGGTTCCAGCCGTCGGAGCCGGCGAGGTACCTCTGCGGGGTGTAGCTGCCGGCCTGCGAGTCCGCCAGCTGCGGGCGGTTCGTGCCGGTGCCCGCGCCCGCGCCGGTGTTGCGGTACTCGGCGAAGCGGGCGTTCTTCCAGGAGTTGCCGGACATGTCGGTCCACGGTTGGGACGTCTTGAGCACCGAGTCCAAGGTGGACTCCCGGTAGAGCACCTGGGCGTTCGGGCCCCACGGGCGGCCGAGCTGTGTGGTGCCGGCGGCCGAGCCGCCGCGGATGTGGGACCTGTGGACCAGGAAGCCGTACGTCTTCGTGGCCGCGGTCCTGGCCGCGGTGATCGGGGCGCCGGTGCTGCGCTTCTCGTAGATGTCGCAGCCGTCGAGCACCGCGGTGCCGCCGCCGAAGATGAAGTCGACCGTGCCCTCGATGTAGGAGCCGACGACGTAGGCGCGGGCGGCGTCGTTGATCAGGAACGTGTCCTGGTCCCCCAGCAGCCGCACGTTGCGCAGCACGGCGCGGTCGGCGTTCAGGTGCAGCGCGAGTGCCTGCTGGTCGCTGGGCACCGAGCTCTCGTCGAAGTCGTTGGCCATGGTCAGGTTCGTCGCGACGAAGTCCTTGCCGTAGACGAACGTGGTCGCGCTGTTGAAGGTGCCGCCGTTGTGGTAGGCGGAGTGGTTGTTGACGATGACCACCTGCGAGGGTGCGGAACCCGTGCCCTGCAGGGTGATCATCGGTTTGTTGGCCGGCACGGTCACGATCTCGCGGTAGGTGCCGGGTTTGATCGTGATGGTGGTGCGGCTGGTGCCGTTGGCCGGCGCGGCGTCGACGGCCGCCTGGACGGTGCGGTACTGCCCGCTGCCATCGGCCGCCACCATCAGCGTCGCGGCCTCGGCGGGCCGAGGGACGAACAGGGCGGCGACCGCGGCGGCGAGCACCAGGGACGCACGGGATCGGGATGCCACGACAGGTCCTCCTCGTTGAGAGACAAGCGTGTGATCGTTAACAAGCACCTGCTGAGCTAGCCGCGGCGACGACCGCGACAAGGGGAGATGTTCGCTTCTGGATGGCAGGTTTTGCGCAGGGACGCCATCACGCAGGTGATGTTAACGCTAACACGCCGAGTCGCGGCGAGACAAGGATCCCGGAGGTCGCCCCGCCGCCGGACGGCGGCGGGGCGGCGGGCCCTACCGGAGGACGCTGACGGGCGGCACACGGCGTCCACGCCCAACGCCGGCCTCCCGACACAAACCGGCGACACCCCACCAATCACCTGACACCTCGCGAGTCCCGCGTTCACCCATATCGAGTCCCGCGTTCGCGCGGCGGTGGCACCTGGTGGTCACCTCCGCCCGGGCGGGTCGCCGTCCGCCGGGGCGGGTCACCGGTGCGGTGTCCACCCATGGTGATGGGTCCAGGCTTCCGCCGGTTCGCCGTCGTGACCAGTGCGGTGTCCACCCATGTCGGTGGGTCTGTCGGTGGATCCAGGTTTCCGCCGGCAAGGCGCCGGTCCGTCGTGACTAGCCGATGTCCATGTGTTCGCGCAGCGTGCGGGGGCGCATGTCGGTCCACGTCTCGTCCACGTACGCGGCGCACTCCTCCTGGGTGCCGGTGGGGCCTTCGGTGCGCCAGCCGGCGGGGACGTCGAGGTGGGCCGGCCACAGCGAGTACTGCTCCTCGTCGTTGACGAGCACGCGGTAGGTGATGTCGTCCCTCATGGTGTGGGTTCCTCTCTTTCGGTGCGCCCCGGGTAGTGGCGCAGTGTCGGGTTCACGGTCACCGCCAGTGCGGCGACGGTCATGCCCACCGCGCAGACGAGCACGGCGGTGGTCGGGGTGACGGCCTGGGCCAGCAGGCCGCCGAGGGCCGGGCCGGCGGCCGCGGCCGCGCCGATGGCGACGTTGAGCGTGCCGGACAGGCGCCCGCGCAGCTCGTCCGGTGTCAGCAGGAGCTGGTGGGTGATGATCGTCGTGTTGGCGGTGGGCGCCAGCAGCGCCATGAGCGCGAACAGGACACCGAGCAGGTAGCCGTTGTCGACGGGCACGGCCAGCGGGGACAGCGCGGCGAGCGCCCAGAACACGCCGGCGATGGCCACGTGCGGGGTCAGGCGGCGGTGCAGCCACGGTGCCAGCAGCGCGCCGACCACGCCGCCGACACCGAGCATCGCGGCCATCACGCCGATCTCCCCCGCCGGGATGCCGCGGCGCTGTGCGAGGACGACGACCACCAGGTAGTAGGCGGCGAAGAAGAAGTTGAGCGCGACGGCGCACCCGGTGGTCATGCGGATCTCCCTGCGCTGCCACAGCCAGCGCAGTCCTTCGCCGATCTCGCGGCCGAGGTGCCGCAGCGGCGCGCGGGTGGTCTCCCGCGCGGGGGCGCGCACGAACAGCAGCGTGGTGAACGCGAAGACGTGCGTCACGAGGTCCAGCAGGAACGGCGCCCACCGGGTCACGCCGAACAGCACGCCGCCCAGCGCGGTGCCGGCCATCTGCCCGACCGACGAGCGCACGCTGTTGGTGGCGACGGCCGTGGCGAGCTGTGCCTCCGGCACGATGGCGGCCAGGATCGCGTCCTCGGCGGGTTCGAACAGTGCGCGGCAGCCGCCCAGCACGGCGGCGACCACGGCCATGTGCGCCACGCCGGCGACGCCGAGCAGCAGTGCCGCGACGAGGCTGGTGAGCGCCAGCACCTGGGCGATCTCGCAGGCCAGCATGACGCGCCGGCGGTTCCAGCGATCGACGAGCGCGCCGCCGGGCAGTGCGAGCGCGGCCTGTGCGACGGCGTCGGCCGCGAGCACCAGTCCCGACGCCGCGGCGGAGCCGGTGAGCGCCAGCACGACGAGCGGGAACGCCAGCGTGGACGCGCTGAAGCCGATCTCGGCGGCGCCTTGCCCGACCCACAGCAGCGTGAAGTCGCGGTTGCGGGCCAGGGACGGTGTGTCCACCTCGGACGTCGTCATCGGACGTCCCCCGCGATGCCGCGCAGTGCCTTGGCGAAGTCACCGGCGACCGTCTCGATCGTGCCGCGGGCGTAGTGGTCGGTCCGGTAGTACCAGACGAACGACAGCTGGCCGTCGTTGACCTCGCCGACCACGTCGATGAGGTGCTGGCCGGTGTCGGCCGGGTCGTGGTCGGCGCCGATGGCGGGCAGGGTGGCGCCGAACAGGCCGCCGTCCTCCTCGGCGCGGGAGTCGAACTGGCCGAGGTAGTTGAACGACAGCCGGGGCAGCGGTCCCGGCGGGTCGAGGGTACCGAGGTAACGCAGTGCGCCGTAGCCGAAACCGTTGCCGGGCAAGGCACGCAGCTGCTTGCGGACCCCGCGGACGACGGTCCGCCAGTCGCCGTCGGTGACCGAGACCGCGACCGGGAACATCGTGGTGAACCAGCCGGCCGTGCGGGACACGTCGAGGTCCAGGACGTCCTCGCGGCCGTGCCCTTCGAGGGTGACGGCGACGCGGTCGCGACCGGTCCAGCGGGTGAGCGCCCAGGCCAGTGCGGCGAGCAGCACGTCGTTGACCCGTGTGCGGTAGGCGGTGGGCGCCCCGCGCAGCAACGCGTCGGTGTCGGTGGTGTCGAGCGCGATCTCGATCGCGTCGAGGCCGGCCGGGCCGCCTGCCCGGTCCGTGGGCAGGTCGGTGGGCAGGTCGCCGTCGCCGGACGCCTCCTGCCAGTAGGGCAGTTCGTGGTCGAGGCCGCCGCCGGCGACCAGCTCGGTGAGCGCGGTCGACCAGCGTTGCCACGAGGTGGTCTTGGCGCCGAGGTCGACCGGGCCACGCAGTGCCTGGTGGTAGGCGGTGTCCAGGTCGTCGAGCAGCAGCCGCCACGACACGCCGTCGACCACGAGGTGGTGCGCGACGAGCAGCAGCCGGGGCCGGCCGCCGTCGGCGAACCGGAACAGCACCGCCCGCAGCAGCGGAGGACTCGCGAGGTCGAAGCCGGCGTGGGCGGCGTCGGCCAGCTCGGCCACGGCCGGGTCCGCCGGCCCGGACAGGTCGTGCACGTCGAGGATGTCGACGGGCTCGTGCGGGGCGTGTTCCTGGTGCCAGCCGGCCGCGTCCTCGTGGAACCGCAGGCGCAGCGAGTCGTGGTGGGCGACCAGCGCGTCGAGTGCGGTGCGCAGGGCCGTGAGATCGGGCTCAGCCGACAGCTCGACGTGGTGGGCCTGGTTGAAGTGGTGCGGGTTCGCCCGCGCCGAGGAGAAGAACCAGTGCTGGATCGGGGTGAGCGGCGCCGTACCGACGACCTCGGCCCGGTCCTCGACCCCGGCCTCGACCGAGACGAGCCCGGCCAGCTCGGCGATCGTCCTCGCCTGGAACAGGTCCTTGGTGGTCAGGTAGAGCCCGTGGCGGCGGGACCGCGCCACGACCTGGACGCTGAGGATCGAGTCGCCGCCGAGCGCGAAGAAGTTGTCGGTGACCCCGACCCGGTCGACCCCGAGGACGTCGGCCCACACCTGGGCGAGCGTGGTCTCCACCGGGGTGGTGGGGGCGACGTACTCGGCCGCGGCGGGCACGAGGTCGGGCTCCGGCAGCGCGCGGCGGTCGACCTTTCCGTTGGGGGACATGGGAAGCGCGTCGATGACGGCGAACCCGGTGGGCACCAGGTACGCGGGGACCCGTTCGGTCAGGAAGTCACGCAGCTCGCCGCCGGACAGGTCCGCGCCGGCGACCACGTAGCCGACGAGCCGCTTGTGGCCCGCCGCGTCGGGCCGGACGGCGGCGACGGCGTCGGTGACGTCCGGGTGCTCACGCAGCGCGGCCTCGACCTCGCCCAGCTCGATGCGGAAGCCGCGGACCTTGACCTGGTCGTCGGCACGGCCCAGGAACTCCAGCTCGCCGTCGGCGTTCCACCGCACCAGGTCGCCGGTGCGGTACATCCGCTCCCCCGGCTCGCCGTGCGGGTTGGCGAGGAACCGGGACGCGGTGAGCCCCGGCCGGCCGAGGTACCCCCGCGCCAGCCCGACGCCCGCGACGTACAGCTCGCCGGGCACGCCGACCGGCACCGGTCGCAGGTCGTCGTCGACGACGAGCGCGCGGGTGTGCCAGATGGGCCGGCCGATGGGCGGGGTGCCGCGGTCCGCGGACAGCGGCCGCGACCAGGTGGCGACGACGGTCGCCTCGGTCGGGCCGTAGGCGTTGACCAGCCGCCGGCCCGGCGCCCACTGGCGGACGAGGGCGGCCGAGCAGGCGTCGCCGCCGACGACCAGTGTGGCCAGGTCGGGGAGGTCCATCGCCGGCACGGTCGCCAGCGCGACCGGCGGGATGAGGGTGTGGGTGATCCGGCAGTCCCGCAGCACCGCGCCGAGGTGCTCGCCCAGCAGCGGGCCGGGCGGCGGCACGACGATGGCCGCGCCGTGCGGCAGCGCGAGGCACAGCTCCAGCACCGAGGCGTCGAAACTCGGTGAGGAGAACGCCAGCACGCGGTCGCCGGGCCGCACGGCGAACCGGTCGGCCTCCGCGAACGCGAAGTTGGCGAGTCCGGCGTGGGTCACGGCCACGCCCTTGGGCCGCCCGGTCGACCCGGAGGTGTAGATGAGGTAGGCGGTGTTGGCCAGCTCGGCGACCGCCGGTTCGATCCCCTCGTCCACTGTGGACACCTGGGCGGGGTCGTCGACGACGAGCACCGGCCGGGCGTCGGCGAGCATGAACTCCTTGCGGTCGCTCGGATAGTCCGGGTCCACCGGCAGGTAGGCGGCGCCGGTCGCGGCGACCGCGAGCTGGGCGACGACCAGTTCGGCGGAGCGGGGCAGTGCCAGGGCGACGACCGTCTCGGGGCGGGCGCCCCTGGCGGCCAGCACGCGCGCCAGCCGGTCGGCGCGGGCCGACAGCTCGGCGTAGGTCAGCACGAGGTCGCCGGCGATCAGGGCGGGCGCGTCGGGCGTCCGCGCGACCTGTGACCGGAACAGCTCGATCAGCGTCGCGGGCGCGATGTCCGGGCCGGCGTCGTGCCAGGAGTCGACGAGGTCGCGTTCGGCGTCGGTGACGACGTCGATGGCGCCGACGGGCACGGTCGGGTCGGCGGCCGCGGCGGACAGGACGCGGTCGAGTCCGGCGGCGAACCGCCGGGCGGTGGCGGCGTCGAACAGGTCGGTGTTGTAGGTGAGCGTCGCGCCCAGCGAGCCGTCCTCGATCTCGTGGAACTCGAAGGTCAGGTCGTAGCTCGCGGAGACGACCGGGAACTCGACGTCCTCGGCGGTGAGCCCGGGGAACCCCGCCACGCCGTCCGCGCCGCGGCCGGCCGCGTTCTGCAGCACGACCATGGCCTGGAACAGCGGCGTCCGGCCCGGGTCGCGGTCCGGGTCGACGGCGTCGACGACCCGCTCGAAGGGCACGTCCTGGTTGTCGAACGCGGCCAGCGCGGTCTCCCGCACCCGCCGCAGGTGGTCGGTGAACGGCAGGCGGGCGTCGACGGGGGTGCGCAGCGCGATCGTGTTGACGAAGAACCCGACGAGCCGCCGCAGGTCCGGGTGCGTCCGGCCGTTGGAGACGGTGCCGACCGCGAAGTCGTCCTGCCCGCTGAAGCGGTGCAGCAGCGCGGTGCACGCGGCGACCAGCGCCAGGAACAGGGTGCCGTCCTGGCCGCGGGCGACCGTGCGCAGGGCGTCGGCGACGGTCGCCGGCACGGTCAGCTCCAGCTGTGCGCCCGCGGTGGTGTGTGCCGCGGGTCGTGGGCGGTCGGCGGGCAGTTCGAGCGCGGGCACGCCGGCCAGCACGCGCCGCCAGTGCGCGAGCTGGGTGTCCAGCACCTCGCCGCGGGAGCGTTGCCAGGCGGCGAAGTCGCGGTAGCGCACCGGCGGCTCGGGCAGGTCGGCCCGGGTGCCGGCGACGTGGGCGCGGTACAGCTCGGCGAGGTCACGCACCATCACGCCGGCCGACCAGCCGTCGGTGATCACGTGGTGCGCGGTCAGGGCGAGCACGTGGTCGTCGGGCGCGACCCGGAGCACGGCCGGCCGGAACAGCGGCCCGGTGGCCAGGTCGAACGGCTCGGCGGCGGCCTCGGCGAGGGCGGCGTCGAGGTCGGTGACCGCGGTGACCGGCAGCGGGACGTCGCCGGGTGGGTGGATGCGCGCCACGCCGTGTCCGTCGACCTCGTGACAGGTGGTGCGCAGCGACTCGTGCCGGGCCACCAGCGCGGTCATGGCGGCCGAGAGCGCGTCGCGGTCGAGTCGTCCACGCAGCCGCACGGCCAGGGGCACGGTGTACTCGGTGCTGTCCGGCTCGTACTGGTGCAGGAACCACAGCCGCTGCTGGGCGAACGAGAGCGGGTGGTCGGGGCCGTCGGGCACGGCCGGGATCCGCTCGGCGAGCTGGTCGCCCAGCACGTCGGCCAGCTCGGCGACCGTGCTGTGGGTGAAGAGGGTGAGCGGTGACATCTCGACGCCGAGTGCGTCGCGTACCCGGGAGACGACCTGGATGCTCAGGATGGAGTCGCCGCCGAGGGCGAAGTAGTTGTCGGTGACGCCGACCCGGTCGACCCCGAGGACGTCCGCCCACACCTGGGCGAGCGTGGCCTCGACCGCGGTCCTGGGCGCGGCGAACTCGGGCGCGGCGGGTGCCAGGTCCGGCTCGGGCAGGGCGCGCCGGTCGACCTTTCCGTTGGGGGACATGGGCAGCGCGTCGATGACGGCGAACCCGGTGGGCACCATGTACGCCGGCAGCCGCGCGGCGAGGAACTCACGCAGCTCGCCCCCGGACGGCGCGCGTCCCGGCTCGGCCACAACGTAGCCGAGGAGCCGCTTGTGGCCCGCGTCGTCGGGCCGGGCGGCGGCGACGGCGTCGGCGACGTCCGGGTGCTCACGCAGCACCGCCTCGACCTCGCCCAGCTCGACGCGGAAGCCACGCACCTTCACCTGGCCGTCGACGCGGCCGAGGAACTCCAGCTCCCCGGCGGCGGTCCAGCGCACGTGGTCGCCGGTCCGGTACATCCGCTCCCCCGGCCCGCCGTGCGGGTCGGCGACGAACCGCGACGCCGTCAGTCCCGGCCGCCTCAGGTACCCGCGGGCCAGGCCGACGCCCCCGATGTACAGCTCGCCACGCATCCCGACCGGCACCGGTCGCAGGTCGTCGTCGAGCACGAGCCCGCGGAACCGCGGGATCGGCCGGCCGATGGGCGGGGTGGCGCCGTCCGGGGTCAGCGGCTCGGACCAGGTGCTGATCGCGGTGGCCTCGGTCGGGCCGTACCCGTTGAGCATCCGGCGGCCCGGTGCCCACTGCCGGACGAGCGCCGCGGTGCACGCGTCGCCGCCGACCATCAGGGACCGCAGGTCGGGCAGTGCCATCGCGGGCACGGTGGCCATCGCGGCCGGCGGGATGAACGTGTGGTTGATGCGGCAGTCCCGCAGTGCCGCGCCGAGGTGCTCGCCCAGCAGCGGCCCGGGCGGTGGGACGACCAGCGCGGCGCCGTTGGGCAGGGCCAGGCACAGCTCCAGCACCGACGCGTCGAAGCTCGGCGAGGAGAACGCCAGCACCCGGTCACCGGGCCGGGCCGCGAACTGGTGTGCCTCGGCGGCGGCGAAGTTCGCCAGCCCGGCGTGGGTGACGACGACCCCCTTGGGGCGGCCGGTCGACCCGGAGGTGTAGATGACGTAGGCCGCGTTGGTCACCTCGGCGACCGCGGGCTCGGCGCCGGGTTCCGCGGCGAGCGCGGACACCTGGGACAGGTCGTCGATGACGAGCACCGGCTCGGTGTCGGCGAGCATGAACTCCTTGCGGTCGCTCGGGTAGTCGGGGTCGACCGGCAGGTAGGCCGCACCGGCGGCGGCCACGGCCAGCTGCGCGACGATCAGCTCGATCGACCGCGGCAGCACCAGTGCCACGACCGTCTCCGGGCGGGCACCGCGGGCGGCGAGCACCCGCCCGAGCGTGTCGACGCGCTCGGCCAGCTCCGCGTAGGTCAGCTCCTGGTCCCCGGCGATCAGTGCCGGCGCGTCGGGTGTCCGCTCGGCCTGGGCGCGGAACAGGTCGATCAGCGTGGCGGGCCGGGTGTCGGTCGCGGCGCCCTGCCACTCGTCGAGCACCAGCCGGCGTTCGGCGGTCGACAGCAGCGGCAGCTCGCCCAGTGTGCGGTCGGGGTCGGTGGCCATGGCCGCGACGAGCCGGCGGAGCCGGGTGGCGAGGGTCTCGGCGGTGGACCGGTCGAACAGGCGCGGGTCGTAGCCCAGCTCCAGGTGCAGGCCGGCGTCGTCGACGTGGGCCGTGAGGCTCAGCGCCAGGTTGGTGGTCTCGACGCTGTCGGCGGCCGCGACCTGCGGGCCGTCGGTGTGCTCGGCCTCGATGGGGTAGTTCTCGAACGCGACGAGGCTGTCGAACAGCGGCCCGGCCGCACCGGTCATCGTGCCGCAGGCCCGGACCTGGGCCAGTGACAGGAAGTCGAAGCGGCGGGACTCGGCCTGCGCCTCCTGCAGCGCACGCAGCCACGGCAGCACGGCCTCGCCCGGCTCGACGTGGACGCGGCTGGGCACGGTGTTGATGAACATGCCGACGATCGACTCGGCGCCGGGCAGGTCGCCGGGCCGGCCGGACACGGTGGTGCCGAACACGACGTCCTGCTCACCGCTGTACCGGGCGAGCAGCAGCGCCCACGCGGCCTGCACGACGGTGTTGACGGTCAGGCCGTGCTCGCGGGCGGTGCGCTCGAGGTCGGCCGCCGGCAGCGACAGCCGGACGGCAGCGGTCGTCTCGGTGCGGTGGGCGGCGACGGGTGGGCGGTCGAAGGGCAGCGGGGTGCGGCCGGTGATCCCGGCGAGGACGTCGCGCCAGTGGTGCTCGGCCGCGGCCACGTCCTGGCCGGCGAGCCAGGCCAGGTAGTCGCGGAAGGGGCGCCGGACGGGTTGTGCCGCGGGCCGGCCGGTGGTGAGCGCGAGGTACTCGCCCAGCACGTCGCCGAACACCTGGGAGGTGCTCCAGCCGTCGAGCAGCAGGTGGTGGCAGGTCCACAGCAGCTCGACCGCGCCGGGCCCGGCGGGCGCCAGCACCAGCCGCATGAGCGGTGCGGCGGCCGGGTCGAGGTCGACGGACTCGTCGGCGTCGGTGATCGGCCGGTGCTCGACGGGGACGTCGACGTGCCGGTACACGACCTGCGCCGGGGTGCCGACGCCGCGCCAGGCGAACGCGGTGCGCAGGATCGGGGTGCGGTCGACGACCCGCTGCCACGCGGCGGCGAACAGCTCCGGATCGTCCACACCGGACAGCCGGACGCGGGTGTGGGTGACGTAGGCGCCGGCGTCGTCGAGGCTGTGGAACAGCATGCCGGCCTGCATCGGGGTGAGCGCGTAGACGTCCTCGACGTCCCGGCCGTCGACCAGCAGGTCCACTTCGGACTGTGTGAGGGTGGCGAGGGGGAAGTCCGACGGGGTGCGTCCGCCGTGTTCGGCGCAGTGCGCGGTGATCTCGCGCAGCGCGTCGGCGGCGCGGTCGGCGAGGCGCCGGATCGTCCGCTCGTCGTGGACCTCGCCGCTGTACTCCCATTCCAGCCGCAGGCGGCCGTTCTCGACGGCGGCGAGGATGTCGATCAGGTGTCCGCGTTCCGCGCCGGGCGCGATGTCCTGGCCGAGGTGGCCGGCGTCGGCCCGCAGCAGGCCCTCCGCCGCGTCGTCCGACGCGTAGCGGCCGAGGTAGTTCACGCAGATCTGGGGGGCGGGCACGTCGTCGAGGCCCGCGCCTGGGCGGAGGTGGCGCAGTGCCCCGAAGCTGATGCCGTTGCGTGGCACGGCACGCAGGGTTTCCTTGACGGACTTGATCGTCGCGTCCCAGCCGGCGGGCACGTCGATCGCGACGGGGAACTCGCTGGTGAACCAGCCGGCGGTGCGGCTGGTGTCCACGCCGTCGAGGACGTCCTCGCGGCCGTGGCCCTCCAGGGTGACGAGGACCCGCGGCTGTCCGGTCCATTCGCCGACGGCGCGGCCGATCGCGGCGAGCAGCACGTCGTTGACCTGCGTGCGGTAGGCGTCGGGCACCTGGCGCAGCAGGGCGTCGGTCTCCTCCTCGCTGAGGACCGTGGTCACGCCGCGGGCGTCGGCGACCCGGTTGCCGCCGTTCTCGTGGTCGACGGGCAGCGGTGGCGTGGCGGGGATCGCCTGCCAGTACGCCAGGTCGTCGTCGAAGCCGCCGGCGCGGGTGTGCTCGTCGAGCAGCCGGGCCCACTGCCCGAAGGAGACGGTGCGGGGACCGAGCTCCGCGCCGCGGTAGGCGCGTTCGAGGTCGGCGAGCAGGATCCGCCAGGACACGGCGTCCACGACCAGGTGGTGCGCGGTCAGGAAGAGCACCGGGGTGCCGCCGGCGAACAGGATCGCGCGCAGCACCCTCCCCTCGGTGGGCCGCAGGGACTCCTGCGCGGCACGCGCGAGCTGGTCGCGGGCGACGTCCCCGGCCACCACGTCGAGGACGTCGCCCGCTGGTCCGGGTTCCTGGGTGGTGTCGGTGAACCGGGTCCGCAGCGCGGGGTGGTGCTCGACGAGCGCGGCCAGCGCCGCGCGCAGCCGCTCGGCGTCGACGTGCGGGTCCACCTCGACGGTCATGGACATCGCGTAGTGGTCGCGGTGTGCCGGGAGCGTGGCGAACAGCCAGCGCTGGATCGGCGTGAGCGGCGCGGGTCCGGCGACCTCGGCGACGGGTGCGGGACCGGTGTCGCGGGTGGCGACGATGGCGAGGTCGGCGACGGTCTGGCGGAGGAAGATGTCCTTGGCCGTCAGGCGGATCCCGGCCTCACGGGCCGTCGAGACGACCTGCATGCTCAGGATGGAGTCGCCGCCGAGGGCGAAGAAGTTGTCGTGCGCGCCGACCGTGCCGGCGCCGAGGACGTCGGTCCAGATCGCGGCCAGGTCGGCCTCCATGCCGGCGCGGGGTGCGACGTGGCCGCGGTCCTCGCGCATCGCGGGTTCGGGCAGGGCGCGGTGGTCGAGCTTGCCGCTGGGCGTCAGCGGCAGGCGGTCGAGGGGCACGAGCGCGGCGGGCACGAGGTAGTCGGGCAGGGTGGCACGCAGGTGGGAGGTCAGCTCGTCGGGGTCGCCGCCGACGACGTAGCCGACGAGCCGCAGGTGGTCGCCTGCCTTCCGGGCGACCACGGCGGCGTCGCGCACGTCGGGGTGGGCGAGCAGGACGGCGGTCGTCTCGCCGGGCTCGACCCGGTGGCCGCGGATCTTGACCTGGTCGTCGACCCGGCCGAGGTAGTCCAGCTCGCCCCCGGTGGTCCAGCGGACGCGGTCGCCGGTGCGGTACATGCGCGTGCCCGGGGCACCGAACGGGTCGGCGACGAACCGTCGCGCGGTCAGCACCGGCCGGTCCAGGTAGCCGCGGGCGACCTGCGGGCCCGCCAGGTACAGCTCGCCCGGCACGCCGACGGGCACCGGCCGCAGCTCGGTGTCCAGCACGTACGCGCGCACCGTCCGCATCGGCCGGCCGATCACGGGCCGGGTGCCGGGGGTGATCCGGCAGCCCGTGGCGTCCACCGTGACCTCGGTGGGGCCGTAGTAGTTGACCGCCATGAGGTCCGGCTGCCCGGCGAGTGACCGCCACAGCCGCTCGCCGGCGGCCTCGCCGCCGATCATGACCATGTTCAGGCCGGCCGTCAGCAGTCCTGCCGTCACCAGCTGGGTGGCGTAGGTGGGGGTGAGGTCGACCGCCGTGATCCCGGTGCGGCGGAAGTGCTCGACCAGCATGGGCGGGTCGAGGCGCAGGTCCTCGTCGATCACGTGCAGCTCGTGGCCCGCGGCCAGGAACAGCAGGCCCTCCAGCGAGGTGTCGAACGAGAACGTGGCGGTCAGCGCGAACCGCTGCCGGCCGGGCAGCCGGCCGATGAGGTGCTGCCGGTGGTCGTGCAGCAGGGCGGCCAGGTTGCCGTGGTCGACCACGACGCCCTTGGGCTGCCCGGTCGACCCGGAGGTGTGGATGACGTAGGCCCGGTGCCGCGGGTGCGCCACCACGCCGGGGTCGGTGGCGGGCAGGCCCGCGGTGTCGGGCAGGGCGTCGAGGACGACCGCGGGGGCGGTGTCGGCGAGCAGGAACTCGACGCGGTCGGCCGGCAGGCCGCGGTCGACGGGAATGTAGGCGGCGCCCGACTTCAGCACGCCGAGCAGGCCGACGACGAAGTCGACCGACCGGGGCAGGCGCAGCGCGACGTGCCGTTCCGGGCCGGCGCCGTGCGCGCGGAGCCAGTGGGCGAGCCGGTTGGCGTCGGCGTCCAGCTCGGCGAAGGTACGGGACTCGGCGCCGCACACGACGGCGACCGCGTCCGGGGTGCGGGCGGCCTGGGCCGCGAACACCTCGGTGAACAGCGGGTGCGGGCCGGTGTCGCGGCCCTGCCACTCGTCGAGCAGCCTGGCGCGTTCGCCGGTGTCGGTGAGGTCGACGGCGGCCAGCGGCCGGTCCGGTGCCGCGGCGACTTCGGCGAGCAGGACCCGCAGGTGGTGTGCGAGGCGGGCGATGGTGTCCGCGTCGAACAGGTCGGGGTTGTACTCGATGCCGGCGAGCAGCTCGGGGCCGTACTGCTGGAACTCGATCGTCAGGTCGTGGGTCGAGCTGACGATCGGCGCGGCGACCTCGGTCGCGGTGAGCCCGGGCAGGTCCGGTATCTCGTCCGGGGTGTTCTGCAGCAGCACCATCACGTCGAACAGGGGGTTGCGGCTGGGGTCGCGCTCGGGGGCCAGCGCGTCCACCACGCGTTCGAACGGCACGTCCTGGTGGGCGAACGCGGCCAGCACGGTGCCACGCACCCGCCGCAGCAGGCCGGCGAAGGTCTCCGCCGGGTCGACGTCGGTGCGCAGGGTGACGGTGTTGACGAAGAACCCGACGAGCCGGTCCAGCTCGGCGCGGTCGCGGCCGGCGGTGACGGTGCCGACGGCGATGTCGCGCTGGCCCGAGTAGCGGGCCAGCAGCACCTGGCAGGCGGCGAGCAGCGTCATGAACAGCGTGCTGTCGCGGCGCTTGCCCAGCTCGACCAGTGCGGCGGTCTCCTCGGCCGGCAGGCCGAACCGGTGCACCGCGCCGTTGGCGGTGCGCACCGCCGGGCGCGGCCGGTCGGTCGGCAGGTCCAGCGGTTCGACGCCGGCGAGTGCCGTGCGCCAGTGGTCGAGGCTGCGTGCCGCGTCCTCGCCGGCGGCCCAGTCGCGTTGCCAGGCGGCGAAGTCGTTGTAGCGCAACGGGATCGGGTCGAGGGTCGCGCCGGCGTAGAGGGCGGCGAGGTCCTCGGTGAGTACGGCGGTGGACCAGCCGTCGGTGACGATGTGGTGCAGTGCCAGCACGAGCACGTGCTCGGTCGGGGTGAGCCGGACCAGCGTGGTGCGCAGCAGCGGGCCGCGGCGCAGGTCGAACGGGCGCGCGCACTCGGCGGCCAGCACCTCGTCGAGCCGGTCCTGCTCGCCGGCGAGGTCCACCAGCGTGAGGTCGGCGGGCCGGGCGGGATGCACGAGCTGCACACCGCGGCCGTCGACCTCGTCGAAGGTGGTGCGCAGTGACTCGTGGCGGACGACGAGGCCGGTGAGCGCGGTGGTGAGCGCGTCGACGTCGAGGTCTCCGGTCAGGCGCAGCATGGTCGGGGTGACGTACTCGGTGCCGCCCTCCTCGAACTGGTCGAGGAACCACAACCGCTGCTGGGCGAAGGACATCGGGGCGGGCCCGGTGCCGGCGCGGGCGGGGATGGTCGCGGTGTCGCCGCCCGGGACGGCCTTCGCGAGCGCGGCGACGGTCGGGTGCTCGAAGACCGCGCGCGGGGAGATCTGGGTGCCGAAGGCGGCACGCAGCCGCGACACCACGCGGATGGACAGGATCGAGTCCCCGCCGAGGGCGAAGAAGTTGTCGTGCGCGCCGACCCGGTCGACGCCGAGCACGTCGGCCCATGCCGCGGCCACGACCCGTTCGGCCTCGCTGCGGGGCGGGACGTAGGTGTCCGTGGCGCTCAGGTCGGGTGCGGGCAGGGCGCGGCGGTCCAGCTTGCCGGCGGTGGTCATGGGCAGCTCGGCGAGCGGGACGAACGCGGCGGGCACGAGATAGTCGGGCAGCACCCGCGCGAGCGCGGCGCGGGGGTCGTCGGTGTCGCCGACGAGGTAGGCGACGAGCCGGACGCCGGTGGCGCCGTCCTCGCGGGCGATCACGGCCGCGTCCCGCACCCCGGGCAGGCGGCGCAGAACGGCGGCGACCTCGCCGGGCTCCACGCGGAAGCCGCGGATCTTGACCTGGTCGTCGGTGCGGCCCAGGTAGTCCAGGTCGCCCCCGGTGGTCCAGCGGACGCGGTCGCCGGTGCGGTACATGCGTGTGCCGGGCCTGCCGAACGGGTCGGCGACGAAACGGGAGGCGGACAGGCCCGCCCGGTTCAGGTAGCCGCGGGCGACCTGCGGGCCGGCCAGGTACAGCTCGCCCGGCACGCCGACGGGCACCGGGCGCAGCTCGGCGTCCAGCACGTAGGCGCGGACCGTCGTGAGTGGACGGCCGATCAGCGGGCGGCTGCCCGGGGTCAGCGTGCGAACGGTGGCGTCGACGGTGACCTCGGTGGGGCCGTAGTAGTTGACCGCGGTCAGGTCCGTGCGGGCGGCCAGTGCCTGCCACAGGGTGTCGCCGGTGGCCTCGCCGCCGAGCATGACCAGCTCGAGGCCGGCGTCGGCGAGCCCGGCGGCCATGAGCTGGGTGGCGTAGGTCGGGGTGAGGTCGGCGGCGGTGACTCCCCTGCGGCGGAAGTAGCTCACGAGCGCGGGCGGGTCGAGGCGCAGGTCCTCGTCGATCACATGAAGCTCGTGGCCCGCGGCCAGGAACAGCAGGCCCTCCAGCGAGGTGTCGAACGAGAAGGCGGCGGTCAGCGCGAACCGCTGCGGCCGGGTGAGCTGCTCGATGAGGTCGTTGCGGTGGTCGTGCAGCAGGGCGGCCAGGTTGCCGTGGCCGACCACGACGCCCTTGGGCTGCCCGGTGGAGCCGGACGTGTAGATCACGTACGCGGCGTTCTCGGGCCGCACCAGGACGTCGGGGTCGGTTGCCGGATACGCCGACAGGTCGCCCAGCTCGTCGAGCACCAGCACCGGCCGGGCGTCGGCGAGCAGGAACTCGACGCGCTCGGCGGGCAGGCCCGGGTCGATGGGCAGGTAGGCCGCGCCCGACTTCAGCACGGCGAGCAGCGCCACGACCAGGTCGACCGACCGCGGCAGCCGCAGCCCGACCACCGTCTCCGGTCCGGCGCCGGCGGCGACGAGCCGGTTGGCCAGGCGGTTCGCGGCGGTCTCCAGCTCGACGAAGGTCAGCGCCACGTCACCGCACACGACGGCGGTGGCGTGGGGGGTGCGGGTGGCCTGGTGCCGGACCACGTGGTGGTACAGCGGCGCCCCGGCGATGACCGCGTGCTCGGGGGCCGGGAGCACCAGCGCGCGGTCGGCTTCGGACAGCCAGCCCAGCTCGCCGAGCGGGCGGGTCAGGTCCTCGGCCAGCCCGGTGACGAGCGCGCTCAGCCAGCCGGCCACGCGGCCGGCGGTGGCGGCGTCCAGCAGGGCGGGGTCGTAGGCCAGCTCGAAGTGGACCCGCTCGTCCAGGTGCACGGACAGGGTCAGCGGCAGGTTGGTGGTGTCGATCGTCCGCACGCCGGCCAGGCGCAGACCGTCCGAGGTGGACGCGTCCTCGAACGGGTAGTTCTCGAACACCACCACGCTGTCGAACAGCGCGGCGCCCGGGGCGAGGTCGGCGTGGGACTGCACGCGGGTCAGCGCGAGGAAGTCGTGGCGGCGGGCCTCGCTCTGCGCGGCCTGGAGGTCACGGAGCCAGGGACCGGCCGGGCGGCGCGGGTCGACGGCGACCCGGGTGGGCACGGTGTTGATGAACATGCCGACCATCGACTCGACGCCCGGCAGCTCGGCGGGCCGACCGGAGGTGGTGCTGCCGAACACCACGTCGTCGGTGCCCGCCCAGCGGGACAGCAGCAGCGCCCACGCGCCCTGCACGACGGTGTTGACGGTCAGCCCGGCCCGCTGGGCGGCGGCGCGTAGCCGGCTCGCGTCCAGCTCGGTGCGCACGGCGGCGCTGGACTCGGTGCGGTGTGCCAGGGTGGGTGGCCGGTCGTACGGGATCGCGACGGGTGCGTCGAAGCCGGCCAGCACGGACCGCCAGTAGGTGTCGGCGGCGTCGGTGTCCTGGGCGGCGAGCCAGGTCAGGTAGTCGCGGAACGGGCGGCGGGCCGGCACGGCGGCGGGCTGGCCGCGGGTGATCGCCGCGTGGCGGGCGACCACCTCGGCGAACACCTGCCCGGTGCTCCACCCGTCGAGCAGGACGTGGTGGGTGGACCAGACGAGCTCGACCCGGTCGTCGCCGGTGCGCACGATGGCCAGCCGGGTCAGCGGCGCGCGGGCGGGGTCGATGCGGTCCGCGCGGTCGCGGGCCAGCAGCTCGTCGAGGATGGCGGTCCGCGCCGCCTCGGTCAGGGGGCGCAGGTCGTGCTGGGCGATGTCGAGGTCGACACCGCGGTGCACGACCTGGACCGGCTCGTCGACGCCCTCCCAGACCAGGCGGGTGCGCAGGACCGGCGTGTGCTCGGCGACCTGCCGGAACGCCTCGGCGAGCGTGTCGGGGTCGCCCACGCCGTCGAGGGTGAGCCGGACCTGGTCGACGTAGGCGCCGCTGTCCGGGTCGACGAGGCTGTGGAACAGCATGCCCGCCTGGAGCGGGGTGAGCGGGTAGATGTCCTCGACACCCGCGCCGTCCCCGGCGATCGCGTCGACCTGGGCCTGGGTGAGGCGGGCGAGCGGGAAGTCCGACGGGGTGCGGCCGCCGGAGCCGGGCCGCGCGCAGTGCTCGGCGAGGGCGTGCAGGGCCGCGACCATGCCGTCGGCGAGGCCGCGCACGGTGTGCTCGTTGTGGCGGGCGGTGGAGTACTGCCAGTTCAGGACCAGCTCGCCGTGCTCGACCACACCGTTGATCTCCAGCGGGAAGTCGAGCGGCGCGGCGGCCGCGACCTCGGCGCCGGAGGGCTCGAGGCGGGTGCGGAAGGGGCCGGTGTCGCCCGGGTCGTCCCAGCGGCCGTGGTAGTTGAAGCAGATCTCGGGCAGCGGCGTCGTGAGCCCGCTGCCGGGACGCAGCTGGCGCAGCGCGTCGAAGCTCATGCCGCGCCGGGGCAGGGCACGGACCCGTTCCTTGACCGCCTTGAGGATGGCGTCCCAGCCGTCCGCGGGCACGGTGAGCCACAGCGGGTACAGCGAGGTGAACCAGCCGACCGTGCGGGACAGGTCGGCGCCGGGGAGGACGTCCTCGCGGCCGTGGCCCTCCAGCGTGACGGCGACGGCGTCCTCGCCGGTCCAGCCGGCGAGGACGCGGCCGAGTGCGGTCAGCAGGACCTCGTCGGCGTGGGCGCGGTAGCGCTCCTCGGCGAGGCGCAGCAGCGTGGCGGTGGTGTCGCGGTCGAGGCGGGCGGTCAGCGAGCGGGCGGTGCCGGCGGTGGCCTCGCCGTCCCGGTCGGCGGGCAGCGGCGCCGGGGAGGGCAGGGCGGTCCAGTACGGCAGGTCGTCGTCGAACCCGCCGGCGGCGACGTGCGCACGCAGCCGGTGTGCCCACTCGCCGAACCCCGTGCCGGTGGCGGTGAGCCGCATCGGCTCACCCGCCACCGCCTGGGTGTAGGCGGTGCGCAGGTCCTCCGCCAGCACCCGCCACGACACCCCGTCCACGACGAGGTGGTGGGCGACCAGCAGGAGCCGGGCCGGCCGCCCACGTCCGAGGTCGAACAGCAGGACCCGCAGCACGGGCCCCTCGATGAGGTCCAGCGCCGCCCGCGCCGTCTCGGCGGCGGCGGCCACGCGGGTCGGGACGTCGGCCTCGGCGACCGAGGCGAGGTCGATCGTCTCGACGTCCACGGTGGACGCCGCGGGCTCCTGCCGCCACGTGTCACCGTCGAGGTGGAAGCGGGTGCGCAGCGCGTCGTGGTGGGCCACGACCGCGCGCACGGCGGCGGTCAGCGCGGTGCGGTCGACCCCGTCGGCGAGGTCCGACGCGAGCGACATCGTGTAGTGCGGCCGGGGGCCGTGGGTGCCGAGGAACCAGGACTGGACCGGGGTCAGGGGCGCGGGACCGGCCGGTGCGGGGGCGGTCACGGCGGTGGGCACGGCCGTGGTGACGACGGTCGCCAGCTCGGCGATGGTCTGGTTCGCGAACACGTCGCGGGAGGTGAATCGCAGGCCGGCCTGGCGGGCACGGGACACGAGCTGGATGGACAGGATCGAGTCGCCGCCGAGCCCGAAGAAGTTGTCGTCGCGGCCGACCCGCTCGGCGCCGAGGACCTCGGCCCACAGCGCCGCGAGCGCCGCCTCCATCTCGCCGACGGGTTCCTGGTACGCGGTCCCGGCGTCCGCCTGCGGTGCGGGCAGAGCCTTCCGGTCGATCTTGCCGCTCGCGGCGAGCGGCAGCCGGTCGAGCAGGACGAACACGGCCGGCACCAGGTAGTCGGGCAGGACCCGCTTCAGCTCGGCCCGCAGCCCGGTCGGCGTGGGATCACCGTCGGGGGTGGGCACGACGTAGCCGACGAGCCTGCGGTGCCCGCCGTCCTCCCGGGCGGCCACGCATGCCTCGGCGACGCCGGCGCAGTCCAGCAGCGCGGCCTCGACCTCACCCGGCTCGATGCGGAAGCCGCGGATCTTGATCTGGTCGTCGGTGCGGCCCAGGTACTCGACGGTGCCGGCGGGGGTCCACCTGGCGAGGTCGCCGGTGCGGTACATGCGGGTGCCCGGCGGGCCGAACGGGTCGGCGACGAACCGCCGCGCGGTCAGCCCCGGCCGGTCGAGGTAGCCGCGGGCGACCTGCGAGCCAGCGAGGTACAGCTCGCCCGGCACGCCGGCCGGCACCGGCGCCAGGCTCTCGTCGAGCACGTACGCGCGGGTGTTCCACAGTGGACGGCCGATGATCGGCCGCTCCCCCGTGACCGGTGTGGTCAGCGCGTCGACGGTGACCTCGGTGGGGCCGTAGAAGTTGTAGACGGTGGTGGCGGGCAGCGCGGCCAGCTCGCGCCACAGCGGCTCGTCCAGCGCCTCGCCGCCGACCGTCATGATCGCCGGCCGGTGCCGTGGGTCGGACAGGAGGCCGGCGGGCAGGAGCCGCCGCAGATAGGTCGGGGTCAGGTCCACCAGGTCGATCCGGTTGGCGACCACGTAGTCCACGAACGCCTCGGCGTCGAGCCGCACCTCGTCGGTGATCAGGTGCAACTCGTGGCCCGCGGCCATGAGGACCGGGCCCTCCCACGACGTGTCGAAGGAGAAGACCGCGGACAGCGCGACCCGCAGGGTCGCCCCGCCGGTCGCCGCGGCGAACTCGGCGCGGTGGTTGTGCAGCAGGTTCACCAGGCTCCGGTGCTCGACGACGACGCCCTTGGGCCGGCCGGTGGACCCGGACGTGTAGATCACGTAGGCGGCGTGGTCGGGCCGCGGGCCGGGCGCCGGTGGGGTGTCCGGCAGCCCGTCCGTCTCGGGTGGACGGTCCACGACGAGCACGGCCCGGGAGTCCGCGACGAGCTGGGCGCGCCGGGCGGCCGGCAGGGTGGGGTCGACGGCGAGGTGGATCGCGCCGGCCTTGAAGACGGCCAGCTGCGCGACGACCGCGTCGGCGGTGCGCGGCAGCGCGACGGCCACCACCCGCTCCGGCCCGGCGCCGCCGGCGACGAGCCGGTGTGCCCACTGGTTGGCGCGGCGGTCCAGCTCGGCGAAGGTCAGTCGCTCCGGGCCGCACGTCAGCGCGATCCGGTCGGGGGTGCGCCGGGCCTGTGCCTCGAACACGGCCGGGAAGGTGGTGGCGGGGACGTCGTGCGCGGTGTCGTTCCAGGTGTGCAGCAGGGTGTGGCGTTCGGTGGCCGACAGCCACGCCAGCTCGGCGAGCGGGCGGCGCGGGGTGGCGGTGACGGCGTCGAGCAGGGCAAGCAGATGTCCGGCCATGCGCTCGACCGTGGCCTGGTCGAACAGGTCGGTGCTGTACTCGACGACGCAGTCGATGCGGTCGGCCCGCTCGGTGAAGTCGATGCTGAGGTCGAAGTTGGCGTTCGCGCGCCGCAGCGCGACCTCCTCCACGGCCAGTCCGGGGAACGGCGGCAGACCCGCGCGTTCGTTCTGGACCGTCACCATGACGTCGAACAGCGGGTTGCGGCTGGGGTCGCGGGGCGCGCCCGCGACCTCGACGAGCCGGTCGAACGGCACCTCGTCGTGGCGCAGCGCCTCGAGGGTGTCCGCCCGGACCCGTGCCAGCAGGTCGGCGAACGACCCGGCCAGGTCCACCGCGGACCGCAGGACGACGGTGTTGACGAAGAACCCGACGACCCCGTCCAGCTCGGGGCGGGTACGTCCGGAGGTCACGGTGCCCAACGACACGTCCCGCTGGCCGCTGTAGCGGGCCAGCAGGACCGCGGAGGCCGCTGTCAGGGTGGTGAACAGCGTCGTGTCGTTGGTGGCGGCGACTTCGGTGAGCCGCGTGGCCAATGCCCCGGGCACCGTGAACTCGTGCGCCGCGCCCCTGGTGGATCGCATCGCGGGACGCGGGCGGTCGGTGGGCAGTTCGAGCGGGGTGGCACCGTCGAGCGCCCGGCGCCAGTACTCGGTGTGTTCCTCCATCTCCGGACCCGAGAGCCGGTCCTGTTGCCACACCGCGTAGTCCGCGTACTGCAACGCGGGCGCGGCGGGCGCCGACCCGGCGTACTCGGCGGCCAGCTCGGCGAAGAGGACCCGCAGGGACCAGCCGTCGACGACGATGTGGTGCGCGGTGAGCAGCAGCACGTGCTCGGCCGGGCCGAGACGGACCAGCATGGCCCGCAGCAGCGGGCCGGTGCGCAGGTCGAACGGCCGGGAGAACTCCGTGTCCAGCAGGGTGTCCAGCTCGCCGGCCGGACAGTCCACGATGGACAGTTCGGTGTCGCCGGCCGGGTGCACGACCTGCACCGGCCGGCCGTCGGCCTTGTCGAAGGTGGTCCGGAGCGACTCGTGCCGCTGTGCCAGGCCCGCCACCGCCGCCCGCAGCGCCGGCACCCGCAGCTCGCCGGTCAGCCGCAGGGCGACGCCGCTGTTGTAGTCGGTGCCGCCGGGGGTGAACTCGCTCGCGAACCACAACCGTTGCTGCGCCGAGGAAAGCGGGAGCGGGCGACCGCGGTCCGCGGGAGTGACGGCGGCCGCCCGCGCGGGAGCCACACCGCCGGACAGGCGCCGAGCCAGCTGGGCACGAAGGTGCTCGGGCAGTGCGTCGATGCGGCTTTGCCTGGACGAGGTCATCGGGGGGTCATTCCTCCGGTCACGAGCGGGTTGCGCGGTCGGTGCCGCCGGCGAGGGCTTCGAACTGGTCCAGCACGCGTTCCTCGACGAGGTCGGCGAGCGCGCGGACCGTGCGGGCGGCGAGCACGTCGCGTGGGGTCAGGTCGAGCGAGAACGCGGCGTTGACGCGGGCGGCGACCCGCAGGCTCAGCAGCGAGTCGCCGCCGAGCATGAAGAAGCTGTCGCCGACCCCGACCCGTTGCAGGTCGAGCACCTCGGCCCAGATGTCCGCGATGACCTGCTCGCTCGCCGTGCCGGGGGCGACGTAGGCGGCGGTGGGCGCGGCATAGCCGGGCTCGGGCAGCGCGCGCCGGTCCAGCTTGCCGCTGGCGGTGAGCGGCAGTTCGGCGAGCGGGACGATCACCGACGGGACCATGTGCTCGGGCAGCGTCGCGGCCACCGCGGACCGCAGCCCGGTCAGGTCCGCCGTGGCCGGCGTGACGTAGGCGACCAGCTTGCCGTCGCGGGCGATCACGGCGGCCTCGGTGACGTCCGACTGCTCGACCAGCACGGCCCGCACCTCGCCGGGCTCGATGCGGAAGCCGCGGATCTTGACCTGGTCGTCGACCCGGCCGAGGTACTCGACCGCGCCGTCGGCGGTCCACCGCGCCAGGTCGCCGGTGCGGTACATCCGCGCGCCGACCGAGGGTCCGCTCGATGCCACGAACGGATCCGCGACGAACCGTTGCGCGGTCAGCCCCGGCCGGTTCAGGTACCCCCGGACCACCTGGACCCCGCCCAGGTACAGCTCGCCCGGCGCGCCGGGTGGGAGCGGGGTCAGGTCCGCGTCCAGGATGTACGTGCGGGTGTTCCACACCGGACGCCCGATGGGGACGGTCAGCTCACCCGGGGCGCACCGCCAGTGGGTGACCTCGATCGAGGCCTCGGTGGGGCCGTAGAGGTTGTGCAGCTCGGCGTCGAGCGCGTCCTGGCACTCGGCGGCCAGGCCGGCCGGCAACGCCTCACCGCTGCACAGCACCCGCCGCACCCCGGTGCAGCGGCTCAGGTCCGCGTGCACGAGGAACGCACCCAGCATCGACGGTACGAAGTGGACGGTCGTGACCCGCTCGGCGGCGATCAGCTCGGCCAGGTACACCGGGTCGCGGTGGCCACCCGGCCGTGCGACCACGAGCGTGGCGCCGGTGACCAGCGGCCAGAAGAACTCCCACACCGACACGTCGAAGCTCGCGGGGGTCTTCTGCAGCACCCGGTCCTCGGGCGTCAGCCCGAACCGGTGTTGCCCCCACAGCAGGCGGTTCACCACGCCCCGGTGCGGCACCACGACGCCCTTGGGCTTGCCGGTGGACCCGGACGTGTAGATCACGTACGCGGCGTCGGCGGGGGTGATCGTGACGTCGAGCGGGGCGTCGTCCCCGGGTGCAAGCACGTCGGCGGGGTCGTCGATCACCACGGCCGCGTCCGCGTCGGCCACCAGGAAGTCCACGCGCTCCCGCGGCAGGTCCGGGTCGATCGGCAGGTAGGCGGCGCCCGCCTTCATGACGGCGACCAGTGCGACCACCAGCTCGGCCGACCGCGGCAGCGCCACGGCGACCACGCGGCCGCGGCCGGCCCCGCGGGCGAGCAGCCGGCGGGCGAGGCGGTTGGCGTTGGCGTGCAGCTCGGCGTAGCTGAGCGTGCGTCCCTCGAACACCACGGCCTCGGCGTCGGGGGTGCGGACGGCCTGCTCGTCCAGCAGCGCCACCAGGGTGGTGTCGCGCACGGGCGCGGCCGTGTCGTTCCACTCCCCCAGCACGCGGGTCCGCTCGGCCGCGGTGAGTGCCGGGACCGCCGAGACGGCGCGGTCCGGGTCGGCGGGCAGCTCCCGGAGCAGGTGTGTCAGGTGCTCGGCGAGGGTGTGGACGGTGCCGGCGTCGAACAGCGCGGGCTCGTAGCCCACCAGCAGCGACAGCCGCTCCCGCGGGTAGACCGTGATGTTGAGGGGGAACGTCGTGGTCTCGACCGCGGCCAGCTCACGCAGCCGCAGCCCGCTCGCCTCGGCGATCGGGTAGTTCTCGAAGATCACCGCGCTGTCGAACAGGTCCACCCCACCCGGCACCTGGCTGCAGGACTGGATGCTGGGCAGCGGCGAGTGCTCGTAGCGGCGGGCCTCGACCTGCGTGTCCTGCAGCTCGCGCAGCCACGCCGCGACCGGCGCGGCGCCGTCGACGGTGGCAACCGCCGGCACGGTGTTGACGAACATGCCGACCATGGCGTCCACACCCGGCAGGTCGGTGGGCCGGCCCGCGACGGTGGCGCCGAAGCAGACGGTGCGCTGACCGCTGTAGCGGGCCAGCAGCAGCGCCCACGCGCCCTGCACGACGGTGCCCGCGGTGAGCCGGTTGGCCCGCGCGAACGCGTACAGCCTCGCGGTGTCCTGTTCGGACAGTCCGACCTCGAACTGGCTGGAGGTGCTGACCTCCGACACCGTCGACCTTGGCCGGTCGAACGGCAGCGGGGTGGGTGCCTCGATGTCGGCGAGCACGCCGCGCCAGTACCGTTCCGCGGCCGCGCCGTCCTGGCGGGCCAGGTGGCGCAGGTAGCCGGCGAACGACGGCCGCTCGGGCAGTGCCTCGCCCGCGTAGGCCGCGGCGACGTCGGCCAGCACGTGGAACGCGCTCCAGCCGTCCAGCAGCACGTGGTGGAACGTCCACAGCACCTGGACCTCGGTGTCGGACAGGCGGGCGATCGTCACACGCATCAGCGGCGGGCGGCTCAGGTCGAGGCCCTCGGCCCGGTCCCGCACCAGCAGCTCGGCGAGCCGGGCGGCACGGTCCCCGGCGTTGTCCCCGGCGTTGTCCGGGTCGGTCCAGTCCAGTAGCCGGACGGGCAGCCCGACGCGTTCGCGCACCACCTGCACCGGCTCGGGCACGTCGGCCCACGCCACGGCCGCCCGCAGCGCGGGGGTGCGGTCGACGACCCGCCGCCAGGCGCGGGCCAGCCGCGGCGGGTCGGTGACCCCCTCGACGACGAACGAGGTCTGCTGGAAGTAGGCGCCACGGCCGTCCTGGGACAGGCTGTGGAACACCATGGCCGCCTGCATCGGGGTCAGCGGCAGGATGTCGGCCACCTCGCGGGTCGCCAGCCGGTCGACGGTGGCCTGGTCGAGCCGCGTGAGCGGGAAGTCGGCCGGGCGGCGGCCGGTGGTGGCCGTCCGCCCGCGCTGCGCGCCGATGCGGCGCAGGGCGTCCGCCATGCCCGCCGCGAGCCGCGCGATCGTGCCCTTCTCGTGCCGGTTCGCGCTGTAGTGCCAGGTGAGCAGCAGCCGGTCCCGCTGGACCCGGCCGACCACGTCGATCAGGTGCGCGCGGGGCGCGTCCGGGTGGGCATGCAGCTCCAGTTCGCCGGTGTCCGCGGCGAACCGGCCGAGGTAGTTGAAGCTCACGGCGGCGTCGGTCGTCAGGTCCGCGCCACCCAGCCAGCGCAGCGCGCCGTAGCCGATGCCGCGGCCGGGCACCGCGCGCATCCGCTCCTTGGTGGCGGTCAGCGCGGCGGCCCAGTCCGGGCCGGGCGCGGTGAGCACGACCGGGAAGAGCGTGGTGAACCAGCCGACGGTCCTGGACAGGTCCACGCCGTCGAACAGCTCCTCGCGTCCGTGGCCCTCCAGGTGCACGAGCACCTGGTCGCGGCCGGTCCACGTGGACAGCGCGGCGGACAGCGCGGTCAGCAGCACGTCGTTGACCTCGGTGCGGAACAGGCGGGGCACGTCGCGCAGCAGCGCGGCCGTCGCCTCCTGGTCCAGCGCGACGGTGACCGACCGCTCGGACGCGGTGGTGTTGGCGCCGTCGCGGTCCTCCGGCACGGCGCCGTCCTCGCGGATCACGTCGGCCCAGTAGTCGTGCTCGGTGGCGAAGCCGCCGGCGTGCACGTGCCCGGCCAACCGGTTCGCCCAGTCGCGGAACGACGTGGTGCGGGCCGGGAGCTCGATCTCGGTGCCGGCCGCGGCCTGGCGGTGGGCGGTACGCAGGTCCTCGGCCAGCACACGCCAGGACACGCCGTCCACGACGAGGTGGTGCGCACGCAGCCGCACGCCACGCTCCCCGATGACCCGCGCGTCGAACAGCGGGCCGTGCCCGGTGACCGCGCCGTCCACACCGGGCGGCGCGTTCTCCTGCCGCCAGGTGCCGTCGTTGTCGAAGCGCATGCGCAGCGCGTCGTGATGCTCGGTCAGTGCGCGCACCGCCGTGGCGAGCGCGGCCGGGTCGGCCGGCATGCCCAGGTCGATGGTGCAGGACTGGTGGAACCACTCCGGGTGGACGGTGTGGTTGTCGAGGAACCAGCACTGGATGGGCGTCGGCGGCACGGTGCCCTCGACCGGCCCGTGCTCGACCCGCCCGCCGCCGGCCGGCTGGACGTGGGCCGCCAGCTCGGCGACGGTCTGGTGCGCGAACACGTCCCGCGAGGTGAAGTCCAGCCCGGCGGCCCGCGCGGCGGTGACCACCTGGATGGACATGATCGAGTCCCCGCCGAGGGCGAAGAAGTTGTCCCGCACGCCGACCCGCCCGGCGCCGAGCACCTCGGCGAACACGGCGACGAGGGTCGCCTCGACCGGGGTGCGGGGCGGCACGTACGGCGTCTCGTCCGGCTCGTCCCTGGCCGCCGGACGGCCCTCGCCGGCGCCCGCCAGCGGCACCAGTGTCCCGAGTGGACTGTCGGGCCGCTCGCCGACCGCACGCAGCAGCGTGTCGAGGTCGGCGGCCAGCGACGCCATCCGGTCGGCGTCGAACAGGGCCGCGTCGTACTCGACGGTCAGCACCAGGTCGTCCTCGGCCGGCCAGAACTCGACGGTCACGTCGAACCGGGACGCGGGCCGGGGCAGCTGGTGCTCGGCGAGGCGCAGCCCCGCGGCCTCCCGGGTGCGCAGGATCGGCTGGTGCAGTGCCACGGCGGCCTGCACCAGCGCGGTGCGGCTCGGATCCCGTTGCGGGGCAAGGGCTTCCACGACCCGGTCGAAGGTGACCCCGTCGTGCTCGAACGCCGCCAGCGCGGTCTCCCGGACATCGGTGAGGAACTCGCTGAACGGCTGGTCCGCCGCGACGCGGGCCCGCAGGACCACGGTGTTGACGAAGAAGCCGACCACGTCCTCCAGCTCCGCGCGGGGCCGGCCGGCCCGCACCGCGCCGACCGCCACGTCGTGCTGGGCGGCCCGGCTCGCGAGCAGTACCTGCACGGCGGCGGTGAGGGTCATGAACAGGGTCGCGTCGTGCGCGGCGCCGAGCGTGGTCAGCCGGGCCACCAGCTCGGCCGGCAGGCGGCGGTGGAGCACCGCGCCCGCACCGGACCTCAGATGCGGGCGCGGGCGGTCGGTGGGCAGGTCCAGCACGGGCAGGCCGGCGAGCTGGTCGCGCCAGTAGTCGACGTCACGGGCACCGTCACGGGCACCGTCACCGGCACGGGCGGACTCCCAGGCGGCGAAGTCCGGGTAGTCGACGGCCGGCTCGGGCAGGCCGGCGGGCAGACCGGCGGCGGCCTCGGCGTAGTAGGCGGCCAGCTCGTCGACCAGGACGGCCACGGACCAGCCGTCGGTGACCAGGTGGTGCTGGGCCAGCAGGAGAACGTGGTCGTCGCCGTCGAGCCGGACCAGCAAGGCACGGGTCAGCGGTCCGGCGCTCAGGTCGAACGGACGGGCCAGCTCCGCGCCGAGCACCAGGTCCAGGCCGTCCGGCTCGGCGGCCACGATCGCCAGCGGCAGCTCGGCCGCCGGGTGGATCACCTGGCACGGCTCGTCGTCGACGGTGCCGAACGTGGTGCGCAGGGCGGCGTGCCGGGCGGTGACGCGGTCCAGCGCCGACCGCAGCGCGATCTGGTCGAGCGGCCCGTGCAGCCGCACGGCCGCGCCGGTGTTGTTGGCCACTCCGCCCCGGGTGACCTCCTCCAGCCACAACCGGCGCTGTGCGGCCGAAAGCGGCACGGGCCGGTCTCTCGGCACCCGCGGGATGGGGTCGGCCGGCCGCGCGCCGGCCGGGAGCGCCTCGGCCAGGGTGGCGACGGTGCGGGCGTCGAAGATCGCCCGGCCGGACAGCGGCACGCCGAGCGCCGCGAGCCGGGCCTGCGCCCGCGCGGCCAGGATCGAGTCGCCGCCGAGCGCGAAGAAGTCGTCGGTGACCCCGACCTCGGCGACGCCGAGCACCTCGGCCCACACCGCCGCCAGCAGCCGCTCCCGCTCGTCGCGGGGCGCGATCGAGCCGGCGTCCGCCACGCTCCCGTACACCGGCGCCGGCAACGCGTCCCGGTTGAGCTTCCCGTTGGGGGACAACGGGAAGCGGTCCAGCACGACGAACGCGGCGGGCACCATGTAGGCCGGCAGCGTGCGCGTCACGCCGGCCCGCAACCGGGCCGGCGAGGGCCGTTCGGCACCGGCCGGCACGACGTAGGCGACCAGGCGCTTGAGCTCGTTGTCCTCCCACGGCACCACGACCGCCTGCCCGACCGTCGGGTCGGCCGCCAGGACGGCCTCGATCTCCCCCGGCTCGACCCGGTGGCCGCGGATCTTGACCTGGTGGTCGGCCCGGCCGACGAACTCCAGGTCACCGCCCGGCCCCCACCGCACGACGTCACCCGTGCGGTACATCCGCTCCCCCGGCTCCCCGGCCGGGTTGGCCAGGAACCGCTGTGCGGTCAGGCCCGGCCGGTCCAGGTAGCCGCGGGCCAGCCCTTCGCCGGACACGTACAGCTCGCCCGGCGTGCCGTCGGGCACCGGCCGCAGGTCGTCGTCCAGCAGGTGCACACGGGTGCCGGGAACGGGCCGCCCGATCGGCGGCGCGGCCACCGCCGGCGTCAGCGGGTCGCTCCAGCTGGTGACCACGGTGGACTCGGTGGGACCGTAGGCGTTGATCATCTGCCGGCCCGGCGCCCACTTGCGCACCAGCTCCGGCGGGCACGCGTCCCCGCCGACGATCAGCAGCCGGAAGTCCGGCAGGTCCGGGTCGCTGACGGTGGCCAGCGCGACCGGCGGGATCAGCGCGTGGGTGATCCGCCGCTCCCGCAGCACCTCGCCGAGGTGGTCACCCAGCAGCGGACCGGGCGGCGGCACGACCAGCGCCGCGCCGCCCGCGAACGCCATGCACAGCTCCAGGACCGACGCGTCGAAGCTCGGCGAGGAGAACTGCAGCACCCGGTCGCCCGGCCGCACGTCGAACCGCTCGACCTCGGCCGTGGCGAACGTGGCCAGCCCGGCGTGGGTGACCACGACACCCTTCGGCCGGCCGGTCGAGCCGGACGTGTAGATGACGTAGGCCGCGTGCTCGGGCCGGCGGACGCCGGTGTCCGGCGGTGTGTCCGGCTCATCGGTCGCGCCCGACACCTCGGCCGGGTCGCCGAGGACCAGGCAGGGCCGCGCGTCGGCGAGCATCGCGTCGATCCGCTCGGCCGGGTAGTCGGGGTCGACCGGCACGTACGCCGCGCCGGCCTTGAGCACCGCGAGCTGCGCCACGACGATCTCCGCCGAGCGCGGCAGCAGCAGGGCGACGACCCGCTCCGGGCCCGCCCCACCCGCGACGAGCCGGTGCGCGAGACGGTTCGCACGACGGTCGAGGTCGGCGTAGGTGATGGTCTCGTCGCCGGCCAGCACGGCCGGCAGGGCCGGGTCGTTGGCGACGCGGGCCGCGAAAAGGTCAAGGAGTGTCGTGGCACCCATGCTGGTTGCGGACCTTTCAGAGAGTCTTGAGGTGGGTGGTCAGCCGACGAGAAGGGCGCGTTCGAGCTGCTTGCGCGCGAGCCTGCCGCCGACCTGGATGCCGGTGACGTGACCGTCCTCGACCACGAACCGGCCGGCCTGGTCGGTGACACCGGTGTCGGTGTCCCGCATGGTGAACCGGTGTCCGGAGTGGACGGTCAGGTCGGCGAAGGGCTCGTCGTCGACGGTGAGCCGGAAGCCGCCGACCACGTTGTGGCGCACGGTGTACTCGAGGTCGCCGTTGGCGTAGTCCCCCACGCACCCGTCGGGCGCGGCGATGGGCCGGCCGGAGACGGCGAGCGGGTCGTAGTCGTCGATCGGGAGCCCGCACTCGGGCAGGCGGCGCGCCAGCTCCCGCCACAGCACGAAACCGGCACCGGAGTTGGTGGTCAGCGCGACCACCGTGCCGGTGTCGCGGTTCATGCGCAGGTGGCAGGAGGTGCCGTCGCCGTTGCCGTCGTGCCCGACCGTGCGGCCGGCGCCGTAGGTCGCGAGGCCCAGACCCCAGCCGTCGGCGAGTCCGAACGGGTCGGCGCCGGGCACCGGGGTGCACATCTGGTCCGCTGCCTCGCGGTCCAGCACCGTGGTCAGGAGGCCGCGGCCGAGGTTGACGAGGTCGGTCGCGCTGGCGGCCAGCGCACCGGTCGCGGCCTGGGCGGCGGTCAGCGCCTGCACGACCGGGCGGCCGCGGCCGGAGTGGCCGGTGACCAGGTCGGCCGGCACGCGGCTGCCGGTGACGAACCGCGCCGGCACCCCGGCCGGGTCCAGTACGAGCGCCTGGACGGCCTCCCACCAGCTCATGCCCGTGATGGTGGTGATCGCGTGGCCGGCGAGCAGGTACCCGATGTTGGAGTAGGAGAAGATCGAGCCGGGGTCGGCGAGCGACTCGGCGGCGCGGCAGCAGTCCTGCACGTACCGGCGAGAGGTCACCGCACGCACGTCGGTGGGGTCGCAGGGCAGGCCGCCGGTGTGGCTGAGCACGTGGCGCAGGGTGAGCCGGCGCGGCAGGTCGCGAAGTTCCGGGACGACATCGACCAGCGGCTCGTCGAGCTCAAGGTCGTCGTCGCCGACGAGCACGAGCGCGGCGGCGGCGGTGACGACCTTGGTGATCGAGCCGACCGGGACGGGCGAGCCGTCCGTCATCGGCGTGCCGCTGCCCGCGCGGGTCTCCCCGTAGGTCCAGGTCCACGTCTCGCCGCCGTGGTACACGGCGAACTGCGCGCCCGGTACCGCGTGGTTGGTGACCAGTTCCTTCAGGTGAACGCCAAGCAGTGAGTTGTCCATGAGTCCCCGACACTTGGAATGATGGTTTTCAAATTGGGTCGACAAATATTTCGCAACCGCGCAAAGACCGCATCCGATCAGCGGGCAGCCTGAACGCACCGACCGGCGCCACATTAAATTGGGCGTTTCCGACCGGTTTCACGATAATTTTTCCGGCATATCCGAACCCGGGCGCACGGCAGCTGAGCTGCGGCTACTCAAGGAATACTAAGAAGAAGCCATTCATGACTAAGCATCAACCCCGACGAGACCAAGCAAGCGGAATCAACACCCGGGTCCAGTTCGTGCTTGTTCAGAAATGGTCATGAGAGCCAAGCTAACAAGTTCGCATCAGGGGAGCCAGTGACGAACGTCATCAGCTGACAACGCTACTCACATGCGCGCCGCGAACACTCCGTGACCGGGATCACCCGAGGAAAGCGTTATCCAGCGCGAACAGCAGTCAGCGCCGCGGCGGCCGGCATTGGCCGGCCACCGCGGCGCCGAAACGGTCGTCGAGGTCAGTCCCGGTAGGTCAGCACCACCGGCCGGCGACCCACCGCCGCCAGCCGCGTCGAGCGCCGGTCGTCCCGCCCCGGCGGGCGGTTGCGGGTGTGCCGCGGCCGGGCGAGGTCGTGCTCGACCCCCGGCGTCTCCCACACGTACTCGAAATCGCCAAGGTCCTCGGCGCGGTCGCCGCCACCGAGGACGGCGAGCCCGATCATGCTGGCGACGAGCGAGAGGTGCACGAGCGCGTCATGGATGTGGAACGGCACGAGCGAGGCGTCCACCACCGTGCCGAACTGCCAGAAGAGCAGGTAGGCGACCCCACCCCCGATGAGGAACGCACGCGCCGCCCGCGGCCGCCGACTCATCCCGAACCCAACGACCCCGAACGCCAGGTGCACGGCGTTGTCCAACGTGCCCGCGCCGGTGTCCAGCACCGCGGCCAGCACGAAGAGGCCGGCAAGCACCAACGTAACGATCTGCCCAGGCTCGCGACGAGCCAGCGTGTACTCCCTCACGTCCCCCACCTTCCCCTCTTCCGGCGGTGTGAAACCACCATGCCTCCAATAAGTCAGACGCAGGCCACGACTCGCCGGTTCGCGAAGAGATCAACTCGATAGTGTTACCCGGAGTTACCGTCGCGAAGCCCCTCCGTTACGCGATCGACCCGCTCGCCCCGGGCCGGCATGCCCCTCTCCTCCTCGCTTTTGTTGATCACCGGACGGCGCCTGCCAATGCGCCGCCGCCTCATGCGTCGTCTCATGCGTCGTCTCATGCGCCACCCCGTGCGCCACCCCGATGGCGCGCCAGATAATTTGAACATCCATATAGCTTTTAGTGACTTCCAAGTTGCAGGCCGAAGTGACGCCGAGCGGAGGGGTGGCGAAGAAAGGCGGCGAAGAAAGGTGGCGGAGGAGACGTGGCGGAGTGGTGGCGGATGGGGCGTGGCGGATGGCCGCGCCGAGAGCCGGGGCGACCATCCGCGACAGTGCTCAGTAGAGGGCGGGGCTCAGCAACAGGCCGGGCTCCCGCAGCGGGCCGGGCTCAGTAGAGGGCCGGCCAGCCACCACTCCAGCCGATGAGGTTGATGCCGAGCCTGCTGCCCGAGGACGTGTAGTAGTGGTACACGAGCACCCAGGCGTCGCTGTCGGCGAAGGCCGCCGGGTGGCCGGGGCCGTAGATCGAGCCGTGGGTGGCGAGGATCTCGGTGCCGCCGCCACTGGTCATGGCCACGCCGTTGCGGTCGACGTACGGGCCGGTGATCGACGTCGACCGGCCGACCATCGTGCGGTAGTTGCTGCTGGTGCCCCGGCAGCAGTAGTCGAACGAAACGAACAGGTAGTAGTAGCCGCTGCGGTACACGATGTACGGCGCCTCGATCGCGCCGCCCGCGCTCGACGGGCGCTGCGCGAGGTTGTAGCGGGTGCCGCCGCTCTGCTTCCCGGTCGCCGGGTCGACGCGGATCATCTTGATGCCGGTCCAGAACGACCCGTACGTCAGCCACCAGGCGCCGGACGCGTCGACGACCAGGTTCGGGTCGATCGCGTTGTGGTCGCTGGAGCCACTGGTCTGTACCACGATGCCCTTGTTGGACCAGCTGCCCGGCTGTGCGGTGGTGCTGGTGGCCAGGAAGATCGCGGAGTTCTGGGAGCCGAAGCTGGATGCCGCGTAGTACAGATAGAACTGTCCATTGTGGAACGAGATGTCCGGGGCCCAGAGGTTGTCGCTGCCGCCGGTGAACGGGTGCGCCCACGCTGCGCCGTTCGGCCACACGGAGCCGACGCGGCGGAAGGCGGTCCGGTCGGTCGAGGTGCGGATCTCGAGGCCGGTGCCGGTCGAGAGCAGGTAGTAGGTGCCGTTGACCTTGACCACCGACGGGTCGTGCACGGCGACGTCCCCGGTCACGACACCGGGGTTGGGGTAGTCGGCGGCATCGGCGGGCGGGGTGACCAGCAGGGTGAGCAGGGTGGTGAGGGCGGCAAGGACCGCCCGACGTCGTTGTCGAGTCACGGTGTTCTCCCTCGCGTTCCCGCATCATGTTAGCGTTCACATACGCGGAGCGCGACCCCTTGATGGCTCTGGGTTCGTAGCGATGAGAACGTTCCCAATCAGGTCAGGCAGCCGTGGGTGGAGCGGCACGTGCCGCAGCGGATGGTCGCCGTTCGGTCGACCGGGACGCGAAGGCGCTGGTGGCAGGTCGGGCAGGCGAACACGACCTTCATCGGGCCGTGCCCCTCGAAGCGGTAGCCGCCCGCGTACGGCATGGCCGGCCCGCTCGCCCGGGTCGACGCGGTCAGCTCCGCCGCATGCCGCTTGTCCTTCAGGTACTGCCGGTACGCGGCCGGCGCGCAGCCGGACAGCGGCGCCGCCTCCTGGTCCAGCGCCGCGCGCCGGACCCCGGCCTGGTATGCCTGCCGCGCGGCCGGGTTGCCGGCCAGGTACCGCTCGATGTTCTCGTCGAAGGCCTGTGCGCGCTTCGCCAGCACGTAGCCCAGCTCCGCGGGCGACAGGTAGCCGAGCGACAGCCGCGCCCGCTCGACGCGGTGGGCGTTGAGCATCAGCCAACCGGTGCCGAGGTAGACCGTCGCCGTGTCGGTGAGGATCTCGTTGCGGTCCTGGTCGTCCCACCACACCCGGTTGCGGTGCAGGAAGACGTGCATGACCTCGTGCGCCAGCACGGCCGCGGTGTCCCGCACGTCCTGCCCCACGCGCGGGCTCAGCGTGATGAAGTACTCCGGTCCGGGGCCCAGCTCCACGTTCCCCGCGTGGTACGCGCCGTCGCCCGTGGCGCCCAGCTCCCGGAACGACACGATCAGCCGCACGTCCGCCATGCCGAGGTGCAGCGCCATCGACCTGGCGAGCCGCTGGGCGCCCAGGACCGGGTCCGTGCCGGACAGCGCCGCGAACGCCGGCGTGATGTTGGCGGTGTAGGAACGGACCCTGGCCGGCGTCAGCACCCGGTACAGCTCACGCAGCGCGTCCCTGATCACCGGCATCTTCGTGAACGTCGCCGGCGCGGGCCCGGGCGGCTGCGGTGTAACCGGCGAGGTCAACGGAGAGGTCAACGGCGATGTGCGCGGCTTCTTGTTGCGCCGCAAGAACCCCATCCTCGCACCGTACCGCGCGCCACAATGCCGCCGGCACGGATTTGTCGCAGTCGCAACGGATCAGCCGGCCCGCCGTGCCATCGCCGACGCGTCGTCCGGGGCCGCCAGCGCGGCCATCTCCCCCGCCACCTGCTCGCGGTAGGCCCCGACCGCCGACTCCCTTTCCGCGTCGCTCCAGCCGAGCGGCTCGGCGATCAACGCGGCCACCTCCGGCGCCGCGGCGACACCGAACTCCGGGTACTCCATGGCGATCCGGGTCCGCCTCGAGAGCACGTCGTCCAGGTCGAGCGCGCCCTCGTGGGTCACCGCGTAGACGGCCTCGACGGCCAGGTAGCCCGGCGCGGCGGTCAGCGGCTCGGCCAGCCGGGGCTCCCGGGCGATCATCACCAGGAGATCGTTGACCGCCGACCCGTACCGGCCGAGCAGACGCTCCACCGGCAGGCCTTCCGCGAGCCGGGCGCGGTCCGCCCACAGCTCGCGGAAGCCGACGGCGCCGTGGATCGGCAGGTGCCGGGTCAGCGACGGCGCGACCGCGCGGCCCAGCCCGGCGACCGCCGCGTCGACGACGTCCGCCGCCATCACCCGGTACGTCGTGTACTTTCCGCCCGCCACCACGAAAAAACCGGGCGCGGGCTCGGCGACCGCGTGCTCGCGGGACAGCTTGGTCGTGTCGTCGGCGCCGGCGTCGAGCAGCGGCCGCAGGCCCGCGTACACCCCGACCACGTCGGCCGCGGTCAGCGGCTCGCGCAGCACCGAGTTGACGTGGTCGATGAGGTAGTCGACGTCGGCGCGGGTCGCGGTCGGGCGCGCCGGGTCGAGGTCCCACGGCGTGTCCGTGGTGCCGATGATCCAGTGCCTGTCCCACGGGATCACGAACAGCACGCTCTTCTCCGTGCGGCTGATCAACCCGACGTCGAGCCGGATCCGGTCGCGTGGCACCAGCAGGTGCACGCCCTTGGACATGCGGACGTGGAACGGCGGCGCCACGTCGAGGGCCTGCCCCGTCCACACCCCGGCCGCGCTGATCACCCGACGCGCACGCACGACCTGCTCGCCTCCCGTGAGCAGGTCGTGCACGCGTACCCCGGTCAGATCACGCCCGTTCCGCAGGACCTCGACCGCCTCGACGCGGGTGAGCACCGTCGCCCCGTGCTGGACGGCGGTCCGCGCGAGCATCATCGTGAGCCGGGCGTCGTCCACCTGCGCGTCGTAGTAGCGAACCGCGCCGGTGAGCACGTCCGCCCGCAGCGCGGGCGCGAGCTTCAGCGCGGCCCGCCGGGACAGATGCCGGTGCATCGGCAGCGCCCGGGCACCGCCGATGCTGTCGTACAGCGCCACGCCCGCCCCGACGTACGCGCGCTCCCACACGCGGTGCGTCAGCGGGTACAGGAACGGCACGGGCCGCACGAGGTGCGGCGCCAGCCGATGCAGCAGCAGGCGGCGTTCCTTGAGCGCCTCACGCACGAGCGCGAAGTCACGCTGCTCCAGGTAACGCAGCCCGCCGTGCACCAGCTTGCTGGACCGGCTCGACGTGCCCGCCGCCCAGTCCCGCGCCTCGACCAGCGCGACCGACAGGCCACGCGACGCCGCGTCGAGTGCGGCGCCGGCGCCCACCACGCCACCGCCGACGACGAGCACGTCGAACTCGGTCTCGGCCAGCGCACGCAGTGCGGTGGCCCGGTACGCGGGATCCAGTCGTGCGGACACCCCGGCCCCTCCTCCCTGTCCAGACGTCCCGCGCCGGAAATCAGGCAACTAATTCGGCGGCCCGGCTTCCTGCTAGCGGCGTTGCCGAAAGGCCCGAGTACAACCCGGTACGAGGGCCTTCCGGCGCCTTGCCAGCGGAAACCTGGATCCGCCGACAAGCACACCAACTCCCGACTCAGGACACTAGGAGACGTCGCCGTCGACCCAGTCGAACGACTTGGTGACGGCCTTCTTCCAGTTGCGGTAGACGCGCTCACGCTCGGCGGTGTCGAGGTTCGGCGTCCACCGCTTGTCCTCGGCCCAGTTCTTCCGCAGGTCGTCCAGGCCGTCCCAGTAGCCGACCGCGAGACCGGCGGCGTACGCGGCGCCGAGCGCGGTGGTCTCGGCGACCTTCGGCCGCACCACGGGGACGTCGAGGATGTCCGCCTGGAACTGCATGAGCAGCTCGTTGGCGACCATGCCGCCGTCGACCTTCAGCTCGGTCAGCGCGACGCCCGAGTCGGCGTTCATCGCGTCGAGCACCTCGCGGGTCTGGAAGGCCGTGGCCTCCAGCACCGCCCTGGCGAGGTGACCGCGGTCGACGAACCGGGTGAGGCCGACCAGCGCGCCCCGTGCGTCCGCCCGCCAGTACGGGGCGAACAAACCGGAGAACGCCGGCACGAAGTAGGCGCCGCCGTTGTCCTCGACGCTGCCCGCCAGCTCCTCGATCTCGGCCGCCGAGCCGATGATCTTCAGGTTGTCCCGCAACCACTGCACCAGCGACCCGGTGACCGCGATCGAGCCCTCGAGCGCGTAGATCGGCTTCGCGTCGCCGATCTTGTAGCACACGGTGGTGAGCAGGCCGTTCTTGCTGGCGACCTTCTCCTCGCCGGTGTTCAGCAGCATGAAGTTGCCGGTGCCGTAGGTGTTCTTCGCGGTGCCCGGCTCGTAGCAGACCTGGCCGAACGTGGCCGCCTGCTGGTCGCCGAGGATGCCGGCGATCGGCACGCCCTTGAGCACGCCGCCGGGGCCGCCGCTGCCGTAGGTCTCCGACGACGAGCGGATCTGCGGCAGCATCGACACCGGGATGCCCATCTCGCCGGCGATGTTCTCGTCCCACGAGAGCGTGTCCAGGTCCATCAGCATGGTCCGGGACGCGTTGGTCACGTCGGTCGCGTGCACGCCGCCGTTCGGCCCGCCGGTGAGGTTCCACAGCGTCCACGTGTCGGTGTTGCCGAACAGCAGGTCGCCGTTCTCGGCCCGCTGCCGGGCGCCGTCGACGTTGTCCAGGATCCAGCGGACCTTCGGGCCGGAGAAGTAGGTCGCGAGCGGCAGCCCGACCTTCGCCTTGTACCGGTCGCCGCCGCCGCCGAGCGCGCCGAGCTCCTCGACGATGGCCTGGGTGCGGGTGTCCTGCCAGACGATGGCGTTGTAGACGGGCTCACCGGTCTTGCGGTCCCACACGACCGCGGTCTCGCGCTGGTTGGTGATGCCGACGGCGGCGAGGTCGCCGGTGTTCAGGTCGGCCTTGGCGAGGGCCTGGTTGACCACGTCGCGGGTGTTGGCGCTGATCTCCTTCGGGTCGTGCTCGACCCAGCCCGCACGGGGGAAGATCTGCTTGTGCTCCTTCTGCCCGACCGAGACGATCGAGCCGGAGTGGTCGAAGACGATCGCACGCGTGCTGGTCGTGCCCTGGTCGACGGCGAGTACGTACTGTGACATTGAGCGTCCTTTCAGGAGGTCAGAACACGACCTGTGAGAGCAGTCCGGCGAGGATCCCGCCGATGATCGGGCCGACGACCGGGATCCAGGCGTAGCCCCAGTCGGAGTTCTTGGCCGCGAGCGGCGGGCGTTCCGCCTCCGCCGCGTGGTCGGCCTCCTCCGCGTAGTCCGCTCCCGGTCCGCCGGAGCCGGCCGGCACGGCCGCCCGGTCGGCGACGGCGGCCTTGTACCCGGTCGGCAGCAGGGCGTGGGCGATGCGCGGGCCGAGGTCTCGGGCCGGGTTGATGGCGTACCCGGTCGGGCCACCGAGCGAGGCGCCGATGCCGACCACCAGCAGCGCGACCGCGAGCGGGCCGAGCCCACTCGGCGTCTTCGCGAACGACAGCACCACGAACACCAGCACGAACGTGCCGATGACCTCGGTGAGGACGTTCCAGAGCGGGCTGCGGACCTCCGGTCCGGTCGAGAACACCGCGAGCTTCTTGCCCTCGTCCTCCTCGGCCTCGAACTGCTTGCGGTAGGCGACGAACGCCAGGCAGGCACCGAGGAACGCGCCCAGGAACTGGCCGCCGAAGTAGACCAGCGTGGAGCCGAAGGAGACCTCGACGCCCTTCGCGTAGGTGTCGGCGCCGCTGGTCAGGATACCGACCGTGACCGCGGGGTTCAGGTGCGCGCCGGACTTGTAGGCGACGTACACGCCGGCCATGACCGCGAGGCCCCAGCCGAAGTTGATGAGCAAGAAGCCGCCGTCCTTGCCCTTTGACCTGGCGAGCAGCACGTTGGCCACAACCCCTGCGCCGAGCAGGATCAGCATGCCGGTGCCCAGCGTCTCGCTGACGAACACCTCTCCGAGAGACACGTCGCCTCCATTCATCGTTGAACGGCCGTGTCACACCGACACGAGTTAAGGGCGACGCTATGGAGGAGCCGACCCGCCAGCAACTCGGCGCGGTCGACAATGTCGAACGCGGGCACCGTCCATGCGGTAGCGATCCGGTCACCCAGCCGCGCGAACAGGCGGGTCAGCGGGCCGGCGCACGCACACCGTTCGACATTGCCGACGGCGTCCGGTTTGGCTAGCGTCGCGGACATGCCCGGACCGATCCAGTCGATCGAGCGTGCGGCCGCCATGCTGCGCCTGCTCGCCCGCGGCTCCGGCCATCATGGACTCGCCGAGATCGCCGCCGCGCTCGGCCTCCCCAAGGGCACCGCGCACGGCATCCTGCGCACGCTGCAGCGTGTCGAGTTCGTCGAGCAGGACCAGGGTACCGGGCAGTACCGCCTCGGCGCCGCGCTGCTCCACCTCGGCACGAGCTACCTGGACGCGAACGAGCTGCGTTCGCGGTCCATCAACTGGGCGGACACCCTCGCGGCACGCAGCGGCCACGAGGTGCGGATCGGGATGCACCTCGACGGCGCCGTGCTGGTCGTGCACCACGTGTTCCGGCCGGACGACACCATGCAGACGCTCGGCATCGGTGCGATGCTGCCACTGCACGCGACCGCGCTGGGCAAGGTGCTGCTCGCCTACGACGGAGGGCTGTTCGCCTCGGTCCGGCGGGACGAGCTGACCTCGCTGACGCGGCGGACGATCGTGCGGCCCGCGGCGCTGGAGCGGGTGCTCACGGAGGTGCGCACGGCGGGCTGGGCGAGTGAGGCCGAGGAGTACATGCCGGGTGAGGCCAGTGTCGCCGCCCCGATCCGCATCCCCGGTGGCCTGGTCGTCGGCGCGATCGGGGTCTCCGGGGCGGTCGACCGGATCTGCCAGCCGGGCAACCGTCCGAAACCGGGGCTGGTGGACCAGGTCTGCCGTGCCGCGGAGTCGGTGTCCCGCGAGCTCAGCCCCGCGAACTGAGGAAGAGGTATGGCGCAGCGTTATGTGATGGCGATCGACCAGGGCACCACGTCGACCAGGTGCATCGTCTTCGACAGCAACGCCAGGCTCGTGTCGGTCGCGCAGCGTGAGCACCGGCAGTACTACCCGCGACCCGGCTGGGTCGAGCAGGACGCGGTCGAGATCTGGCGCAACGTCGACCGGATCATGCCGCAGGCGCTGCGCGACGCCGGGATCGGCGCGGACCAGGTCGCCGCGCTGGGCATCACCAACCAGCGCGAGACGTTCGTAGTGTGGGACCGGCACACCGGCACGCCCGTCGGCCGGGCGATCGTGTGGGAGGACATCCGCACCGAGGAGCTGGTGGGCGAGCTGGCCGCGCGACCGGACGCCGCCGACGTCAGGGACCGCTGCGGGCTGCCGCTCGCGACGTACTTCTCCGCGCCGTCGCTGCGCTGGCTGCTCGACGAGATCCCCGGCCTGCGGGAGCGTGCCGAGCGCGGTGACGTGCTGTTCGGGACGATGGACACCTGGCTGATCTGGAACCTGACGGGTGGGGTCAACGGCGGCCTGCACGTCACGGACGTGACCAACGCGTCGCGGACGATGCTGATGAACCTCACCACGCAGCAGTGGGATCCCGCGCTGCTGTCCTTCTTCGACGTGCCGCGTGCGCTGCTGCCGGAGATCAGGCCCACCACGGAGATCCACGGGCGCACCACCCGCGTCGTGCCCGGCATCTCGCTCGCGGCGGCCCTCGGCGACCAGCACGCGGCGCTGTTCGGCCAGGCGTGCTTCGCCGAGGGCGAGACGAAGTGCACGTACGGCACGGGCAGCTTCCTGCTGATGAACACCGGCACCAAGCTGGTCCGGTCGTCGCACGGCCTGCTGACGACGATCGGCTACCAGCTGGGCGGCGAGCCGGTGACGTACGCGCTGGAGGGGTCGATCGCGGTCACGGGGTCGCTGGTGCAGTGGTTCCGGGACAACCTGGGGCTGATCCACAGCGCGCCGGAGATCGAGACCCTGGCGAGGACCGTCAAGGACAACGGCGGCTGCTACATCGTGCCGGCGTTCTCCGGCCTGTTCGCGCCCCACTGGCACAGCGAGGCACGCGGCATCATCGTGGGCCTCACGTCGTACATCACGAAGGGACACCTGGCCCGCGCGGTCCTGGAGGCGACGGGCTGGCAGACCCGCGAGGTCGTCGACGCGATGAACGCCGACCTGGGCACCCAGTCGACGGTGCTGCGGGTGGACGGCGGGATGACAGCCGACCACCTGCTCATGCAGTTCATCGCCGACGTGCTCGACGTGCCGGTGATGCGCCCCATGGTGGCGGAGACGGTGTCCCTTGGCGCGGCCTACGCCGCAGGCCTGGCGGTCGGCTACTGGCCCGACCTGGAGGGCCTCCGAAGCAACTGGCACCTAGCGGCCCGCTGGACCCCCCAGATGGACCCCCGCCACCGCGACGACGAGTACGCCAACTGGAAACGCGCCGTAGAACTCACCTTCGGCTGGGCCAAACCACGCCACCCCGCCCTCCCAGCAACCGCCGGCCCCCCACCCCACTAAAACCGCGAGTCCCGCACCCAACCACCGCGAGTCCCGCGTTCAAACAGCGCGAGTCTCGCGTTCAAGCACCGCGAGTCCCGCGTTCGAACACAGTGAGTTGCAGTCTCGTGCGCACCGGTGGGTGGGAACGCGGACGGCGGACGGCCTGCTGCCGTCCCGGGCCGGGACGAGGGCTCGCATCGGGACACGCCCGCCTGATCGCGCCACCGCGCGCCCGCACTGCACGAAACCGCAACTCGGTGCGCGCGAGCGCGGGACTCGCGGTGTGCGAACGCGGGACTCGCGACTCGATGTGCGCGAACGCGGGACTCGCGGTGTTTGAGTGCGGGACTCGCGAGGGGGTTAGGCGATCCAGGAGGAGGTGACGGTTACGGCTTGGTGGGGGGTTAGACGGGGGTCGCAGAGGGTTGTGTACTTGTCGGGGACGTGGGCCAGGTGGGTGGCGTTGTGGACGCATTCCGTCACGTTGTCGGGGGTTGTTTCCAGGTGTAGGCCGCCGGCCATGCCGCCGGCGGCGCGGACGGCTTCCTGGAACTCGCGTACCTCCTGGGTGATCGTCTCGACGAGGCGGGTCTTGAGGCCGTCCGGGGTGCGGACGGTGTTGCCGTGCATGGGATCCGTCAGCCAGATGACCGGGTGGCCGGCGGCGCGCACCGCGCGCACGAGTGGTGGGAGTGTCGTGGTGGCCGTGCCGGCGCCGAGGCGGGCGATCAGCGTCAGGCGGCCGGGCTCCCGCTCCGGGTCCAGTCTCGCGCACAGGCCCAGCAGGTCGTCCGTGGTCATCGTGGGGCCGACCTTGCACGCCACCGGGTTCAGCACGCTCGCCAGGAGTGCCACGTGCGGGCCGTCGAGCTGCCGCGTCCGGTCGCCCACCCATGGCCAGTGCGTCGACGACAGGTACCAGCCCGCCGAGGTGGAGCGCAGCAGCGGCAGTTCGTAGTCGAGCAGCAGCGCCTCGTGACTCGTCCACAGTGGACTGTCGAACGCGTGGTCCAGGCACGCCAGTGCCCTGCTGGCGGCGTCGTAGGCACGCAGCAGCCGGCGCGGGTCGGGCACGCGGCCGTCCGGGTCCGGTTCCGCGCTGTTGACCGCGTCGCCGCGGTAGGCCGGCAGGACCTGGCCGTTGACGTGCTCGTCCGCGTTCGAGCGGGGCTTCGCGAACTGGCCTGCGATGCGCCCGACCCGGACTACCGGTGTTCGCGTGATCATCTTGAGCACACCGGCGAGCACGTCCACCAGGCCCGCCTTGCGGAGCACGTAGTCGGACGTGCACTCGGCGAAGCTCTCCGCGCAGTCGCCGGCCTGCACCACGTGCGCCCCGCCCCCGGCGACCACGCCCAGCCAGGACCGCAGCCGCAGCACGTCGTCCACGGCGACGAGACCTTCGCGGATCGCCAGCTCGGTGCGCGCCTCGGCGAGCCGGGCCGCGTCGCCCCAGACCGGCTGCTGCCTGTGCACGCTCACGACATCCACCTACTCCCGGGTGCGAACGATCAGCGCGGTGGTCTCCACGGGCAGGTCGGCGGCGCACTCGATCTCCAGGCCGGCGCGGTCGAGGAGCGTGCGCAGGTGGGCGAGCGAGCGATGCCGGCCGCCGGTGGTCATCAGCAGGTGCAGGTCCCACAGCGCGGGCAGCACCGTCGACCCCTCGTCGACGACCAGGCGGTCCAGCAGCAGCAACCGTGCCGATCCCGCGAGGTTGCGCCGGATCGCGGAGAACAACGCCACGACGGAGTCGTCGGGATGCCCGGCGAGCACGCGGCACAGCAGGTACACGTCCCCGCCCGGCGGGACGGACGCGAACATGTCACCGCCGATCAGCTCGACGCGGTCGCCGAAATCGGCCAACCGCGCGGCCGCCACCACGTTCGGCAGGTCCAGCAGCACGCCGCGGGCGGACGGCTCGGCGGCGAGGATCGCGCCCAGCAGCTGGCCGGAGCCGCCGCCCAGGTCGACGACCCGCTTGCCGGCGAAGGGAAACACGCCGGGCACCGCCTCGAAGAACAGGTTGCCGGCACGCATCGCGCCCTGGAACCGTTCCGCCGCGGCACGGTCCTCGGTGAAGTACGCGTACACCGGCTTCCCGTAGGCGATCTCGAAGCCGGAGCTGACCGTGCTGACCGCCTCCGCCGCGTGGCCCCACGCGGTGTAGAACTCCTCGCCGTAGAGCAGGCACATGTCCCGCTGCGAGCCGGGCCGGTCGAGCAGCGCCCGGCTCACGTCCGTGTTGCGGTAGCCGAACTCGTTGCCCGTGAACACCTTCATCGCGACCAGCAGCCGCATGAGGCGGTGGATCCCGTCCTCCTTCGCGCCGGACGCGGCGGCCAGGTCCATGTCGGTCGTGTGCCCCGCCTCGATGTGGTCGGGCAGCCGCAGCTTGACCGCCGTGTAGACGGCCTGCGCCCGCCAGCCGCCGGTGACCAGGTCGATCACCGTGCTCGCGGCGGTCATGTGGGGATCCCCGCCCGCCTGATCACCGGGATGTCGATGCCGAGCGCCCGCATCTGGTTGTACGGGTTCATGAACTCGCGTTGCTCGCAGATCTTCCCGTCCCGGAAGCGGAACGCGTGCAGGAAGTGGTTCTCGTAGTAGCCGGGCGGGTAGTCGGGGAACAGGATCTTGCCCTTGCCCTCGCACTCCACCCAGAAGCGGTCCGGGTCCTGCGTCTCGAAGATCTCGATGTCGTACCAGACCCAGTCCGGGAAGATCCGCAGCGACCATTCGCCGTGCGCCTTCAGCTTCTCGCGACCGACGGAAATGATCGGCTCGGTCGTGTCGCCGGTGTAGAGGCCGCCGCTGCCGTCGTCGGTGAAAAGCCGGTAACGGGTCAGCCGGCCCTCGCCCTGGCGGCTCATGTAGTCCTCGACAACGGCCCTGTTGCGCCGGCGCGACTCGGCGTTCCGATCAAATGCGGATTCGCTCATGAGGAAACTTGTAACGCCGCCGGCGGGACGCCGTCAAACGTCCAACCGTGCGTTTTTCCTGCTTGGATACAAGCTATTTTTGAGTCATGCGTGAATACGTGGTTGCCGATGTCTTCACTCACGTGCCGTTGGCCGGGAACCCGGTCGCGGTGTTCCTCGACGCCGCCGGGCTCGACGCGACGCGGATGCAGCGCATCGCGCGGGAGATGAACCTGTCGGAGACGGTGTTCGTGCTGCCCGCGGAGCGTGACGGGGACGTACGCGTGCGGATCTTCACGCCGGTCAACGAGCTGCCCTTCGCCGGCCATCCCACGCTCGGCACGGCGATCGTGCTGGCCGGCGAGCGGAAGACGCTCAGCATGGAGACCCACATGGGCACCGTGCCGTTCACCTATGACCGGTCACGGCCCGGTGTCCTGTCCGCGCGGATGCGCCAGCCGGTGCCGACGTGGGAGCCCTACGAGCACACCGACCATCTGCTGCGGGCGCTCGGCGTCGCGGACTCGACGCTGCCGGTGGAGGTCTACCGCAACGGACCCCGGCACGTGTACGTGGGACTGCCCGACGTGCCGACGCTGTCCGGGCTCAACCCGGACCAGCGGGCGCTGGCCGACCATCTCGACGTCGCCGCGAACTGCTTCGCCGGTACCGGGAACTCCTACCGCATGCGGATGTTCTCCCCCGCCTACGGGGTGGCCGAGGACGCGGCGACGGGTTCGGCCGCCGGCCCGCTCGCCGTCCACCTGGCCCGCCGCGAGCTCGTCCCGTACGGCAGCCGGATCGAGATCTGGCAGGGCGTCGAGATGGGGCGGCCGTCCCGGATGCTGGCGACCGCGTGGGGTGGCGGGCAGCGCGTGGACCAGGTCGAGGTGGCTGGCTCCGCGGTCGTGGTCGCTCGCGGGACCTTCTACGGCTGAAGCCGCGCGTGCGTCCAGCCGTCGTGGCCACGGTCGTAGCGCATCCGCCAGTACAACCGGTCCTCGCCGTCCTCCCAGAACTCCACGGTGGACGGGACGAGCCGGTAGCCGACCCAGACCTCCGGACGCGGCAACGGTTCACCGCTCGCGCCCAACCGCCGCACCAGCGCACGCAACGCGTCCTCGTCCGCCAGTGGCGCGCTCTGCGAGGACGCCACGGACATCGGGTGCATGCGGGGTGGCCGCGCGGACCAGAGCTCGTCGCTCTCGGTGTCGGACAGCTGCTCGACCCGGCCGGTGAGGATGACCTGCCGGCGTTGCTCCCGCCAGTACAGGACACCGGAGGCCCAGCCGGTCGCCGCGATGTCGCGGCCCTTGGGGCTGGTCGTGTAGCTCGCGAACACCAGGCCGCGCTCGGTGATCCTGATGGTCTGCACCATTCGGCTCGACGGGCGGCCGGTGGCGTCGACGGTGGCGAGCGCCAGCACGCCCGGCTCGCTGACCCCGTTGTCGGCGGCGGTCTCGAACCAGTGCCGGGCCAGCGTGATCGGGTCAGGATGCGAGTCGCTGCTCGACATGGCCGAGGATCTCCCTGATGCGGTTGGCGAAGATGCGGGGACCGTTGCGGGTGAGCACGGACTCGGCGTGGAACTGCATGGTCGCGAAGTGCGGGCCACGCAGGGCGTGCACCTCGCCGGTCTCCTGGTCGCGGCTGACGTCGATGCCGTCGACCGCGTCCACGGCGCAACGGGCGGCGAACGAGTTGTAGAAGCCGACGATCTCGCGCTCGCCGAACAGGTCGATCTCGCGCCGGGTGCCCTGGTTGGGCGCCGGGCAGCGGTGCACCGGCAGGCCGAGCCGCAGGCTCGTGACCTGGTGGCTCAGGCACACCGCGACGAACGGGATCTGGTTGTCCAGCAACGAGTCGACGGCCGCGTGCAGGTGGGCGATCCGCGGCTCGGTCAGGTCGCGAGGGTCGCCGGGGCCGGGACCCATGACGACGACGTCGTGACCGCGCCAGGTGTAGGGCTCGTCGAAGCGGCGGACGGTCACGTCGAGGCCGAGGGCACTGAGCTGGTGGGCGATCATCGCCGTGAACGTGTCCTCGGCGTCGATCACCAGCACCTTCCGGCCGGCGAGGCCGGGATGCGGGGCCTCGGGCAGGGTGCCGCCGAGCCAGAACCCGGCCAGGTGGACGTTGCGGCGGTTGAGCGCCGCGCGCACCTCGGGCCGGGTGGCGAACCCGGCACCGTCCACAGCGGACAGTAGCGCGGCGGCCTTCGCGCGGGTCTCGGCGACCTCGGAGGCCGGGTCGGAGTGGCGGACGACGGTGGCCCCGACGGCGATCCTCAGGTGGCCGCGGTCGTCGATGTCGGCCGTGCGGATGAGGATGGCCGAGTCGAGGGTGTCGCGGCCGACCAGCGCGATCACGCCGCTGTAGTAGCCGCGGCCGGCCGGTTCGTGGCGGCTGATCACCCGGCAGGCGCTTTCCAGGGGGCTGCCGGTGACCGTCGGCGCGAACATCGTCTCACGCAGGATCTCCCGCGGATCCATTGTGGACCGTCCCTCGATGAAGTACTCGGTGTGCGCAAGCCTCGTCATCTCCTTGAGGAACGGCCCGACGACACGCCCACCCGCGACACAGACGCGGGCCATCATCTTCAGCTCCTCGTCCACGACCATCGACAGCTCGTCGTTCTCCTTGGTGTCGTGAAGGAACTCCATCAGGCCGGTGATGGTCGGACCGGCGGGCGGGTACCGGTAGGTGCCGCTGATCGGGTTCATGACGGCGACACCGTCGCGGAGGCTCACGTGCCGTTCCGGGGTGGCGCCGACGAAGGTGCGGGTGCCGGTGTGCACGACGAACGTCCAGTAGGCGCCGGCCTCCCGCTCGCACAGCCGGCGGAAGAACGTGAGCGCGGCGGCGGGCCGGTACGCGTCGATCTCGGCGACGAACTGCCGCTTGATGACGAAGTTCGCGCCGGCGCCGTGCGCGATCTCGTCGTCGACGATGTTCCGGACGACCGCCGCGTAGGTGTCGTCGTCGAGGTCGAAGTGACCGCCGGTCAACGTGATCGGCTCGTCGGGCAGGCCGCGGAGCACCTCACTTCTCGGCAGGACGGCCTGTTCGGTGACACGCATGGCGATGAGCGGCGAGCCGTCGTCGACGCAGGCGAACCCGCGCTCGGCGAGCTGCCGGTAGGGCACGACGACCAGGACCGGCTCGGTGACGGGGATCTGGGCGAGCGTGTCGGGTGTGGACACCTCGCCGATCAGCACGTCCACGTGGTCGGCGGCGAGGTCCGGGCGGTGCAGGATCGCGAACGGGGGCGGTTGTGGCCCCAGGATCCGTTCGATCACGGCAGGACTTCCTTCGCGGTGCACACGACCGCGCAGTTCCGTGCCGCGTAGTCCAGTGCGAGCCGGTGGTACTCGGCGGTGAAGTCGGCGGTCGCGTCGGCGACGAGGAACGGCGCGACGTCGTTGGAGTACGCGTCGACCGCGGTCATCAGCACACCGATGTGCGCGTACACGCCACAGAGGATCAGCTGGTCACGGCGGAGCGCGCGCAGGTCGGCGAGCAGATCCGAGGCGAAGAACGCGCTGTAGCGCCACTTCGTGTACACCCGGTCCCCCGGACGTGGTGCGAGCGGCTCGACGACCTCGCGGTCGGCCGGCTCGACGGTCATGCCCGGCCCCCAGAAGTCCTTGAGCAGGCCGCGTTGTTCGACGGTCATGCCGCCGGGCTGGGCGGTGTAGGCGACCGGCACGTCCACCGCGCGGCACCGGTCGAGCACGCCGGCGATGTTGTCGACGAGCGGCGCGGCGAGCTGGTCGTGGAACGGGCGCACGAAGTACCGCTGCATGTCGTGGATCAGCAGTACCGCGCGGTCCGGGTCGATCGTCCAGTCCACGACGTTGGCGGGCGGCTCGGCCGGCAGCGGGTACGGCGGGATGGCCGGAATGCCCATCAGCTCGCCTCGCTCGCGGCGGTGCGTTCGAGCTGCTGGGCGAAGCCGTGCCAGGCCCGCGCGCACTCGATCGCCATCCTGGCCACGGCATCGCGGCAGTACGGCGGCACGTTGTTCGCGATCACGGCCCACCGTTCCGGGGTGACGGTGTGCGCGTCCAGCAGCCGCAGCAGCTCGCGGCCGGACTCGGAGAACCGCAGCGCGGGGTCGTTGCGCAGGGTCCTGACGACCGCCGTCAGGTCCGGCCTCGGCTCGGCGGGCTCCGGGCGGTCCGGCTCGCCGCCGCCGCGCAGCCGGCCGCGCACCGAACGCGCGGTCTCCGGGGAGATGCCGACACGGCGCGCGACCTCGCGCAGGGACAGGGAAGGCTCGGCCAGCAGCAGCGACCGGGCGAGGCGGCGCCGTTCCGGGGCGTTGATCGGCCGCACCTTGCCGTCGTGGCCGATGCGGCTCGGCGGGTCGGGCTCGCCGTGCCGTTCGGCCCGGTTGAGCCGGATCCGGGCGACGGTCGCGGCGGACAGCCCGGCCGCGGTGGCGATCATGCGGTCGGACCAGTGCGGGTGGGAGGCGACGATCCGGGCCGCGGCGGCCTTGCGGTCGGCGAGCGACAGCGGCATGCCGTGGGCCACGTTGGCGTGCACGGCGAGCACGAACGCGTCGTTGTCGTCGCCCTCGAAGAACTGGACGTCGATCTCGGTGCGGCCGCGGAGCAACGCGGCCCGCAGGCGGTGCACGCCGTCGACGACCCGCATGGTCGGGCGGTGCACGATGATCGGCGGCAGGTCGGCGTCGGCGTCGGCGAGCATTCTGATGTGCTCGAGGTTCTCCCCCGCACTGCGTGGCGACCCGGCGATGCGGAGGTCACCGACGCGCACGGTGCGCACCGGCCCGACCGCCGAGATTTTCGTGGCGAACTCGGTCATGCACTCCCCTTGATCCTCGGGCGCCGACGATCCAAAATGCTCGCTAAGGGCGATGGTGCCGCCACCCACGGAGATTGGCAACGAATCCACTACCACTTCTCCAGGGATTCATGACCTGAACGAGACCGTGATTCCAGCGGTCCCACGAAACAGTCTCCCGGGCGCCGGCCCGATGATTCGGTCAGCACGATTGCGTGAGCGATTCACTGGCGTCCGCCCGGCCGGAATGGAGACTGGAAAAGTCTGCGCTCCCAAGCCGGGTAGGAGAAACCATGTGTGGAATCGCGGGTTGGGTCGCCTTCGACGCCGACCTCACCCGGCGACAGGCGGACGTCGACGCGATGACGGCGACGATGGGCTGCCGGGGCCCCGACGAGGGCGGCACGTGGGTGCGCCGGCACACGGCGCTCGGCCACCGGCGCCTGGCGATCATCGACCTCCCCGGCGGCCGGCAGCCCATGACGGTCGACACCCCGGGCGGCGCGGTCGCGCTGGTCTACTCCGGCGAGACGTACAACTTCGCCGAGCTGCGGGAGGAGCTGCGGGGCCGGGGGCACCGGTTCCGCACGTCGAGCGACACCGAGGTCGTGCTGCGGGGGTACCTGGAGTGGGGCGAGGACGTCGCGGCGCGGCTGAACGGGATGTTCGCGTTCGCGGTCTGGGACGAGCGCGCGGACCGGCTGGTGCTGGTACGTGACCGGCTGGGTGTCAAGCCGCTCTACTACCACCCCACGCCGGACGGGGTGCTGTTCGGCTCGGAGCCGAAGGCGATCCTGGCCAACCCGCTGGCGCGCCCGGTGGTGGACGCGGACGGGCTGCGGGAGCTGTTCGGGTTCGCGATGCGCCCCGGTTGGGCGCTGTGGCAGGGCATGCACGAGGTCCGGCCGGGCACGGTGGTGACCGTGGACCGGACCGGCTCGCGGACCAGCACCTACTGGACGCTGCGGGCCGTCGAGCACACCGACGACCAGGACACGACGGTGGCGCGGGTGCGGGACCTGATGACCGACATCGTGCACCGGCAGCTGGTGGCCGACGTGCCGCGGTGCGTGCTGCTGTCCGGCGGGCTGGACTCTAGCGCGGTGACCGGGCTGGCCGCCGCGCACCTGTCGGAGCGGCTGCGCACGTTCTCGGTGGACTTCGTGGGCCGCGAGGAGACGTTCGAGGCCGACGAGAACTGGGACTCGCCGGACGCGCCGTACATCCGGGACGTGGCCGCCCTGGTCGGCTCCGACCACCGGTTCGTGACGCTGGACCCGGGGGCGCTCACCGATCCCGCGCTGCGGCGCGCGGTGATCACCGCGCGGGACATGCCGGTGGGCTTCGGCGAGACGGACACGTCGCTGTACCTGCTGTTCCAGGCCATCAAGGCGGAGTCGACGGTGGCGCTGTCGGGCGAGTCGGCGGACGAGGTGTTCGGCGGCTACCGGTGGTTCCACGACCCGGCCGCGGTGTACGCGGAGACCTTCCCGTGGCTGGCGTACCGCAGCCCGATGAGCGGCGACCGGGCGGCGCCGCTGCACCCGGCGCTGCGTGCCGAGCTGGACCTGCCGACGTACGTGGCCGACGAGTACGCGACCGCCGTGGCGTCGGTCGAGCACCTGCCCGGCTCGACCGCGGTCGACAGACGGATGCGCACGATCGGCCATCTGCACCTGACCCGGTTCGTCCGGATGCTGCTGGATCGCAAGGACCGCGTGTCGATGGCGGTGGGCCTGGAGGTCCGGGTCCCGTTCTGCGACCACCGGCTGGTGGAGTACGTGTACAACACGCCGTGGGCGCTGAAGACCTTCGACGGCAGGGAGAAGAGCCTGCTGCGCGCGGCGACCGCGCACGTGCTGCCGGAGTCGGTGCTGGGCAGGCGGAAGAGCCCGTATCCGTCCACACAGGACCCTGGGTACGCGATGGCGTTGCAGCAGCAGGCGAAGGCCGTGCTGGCCGACTCCGCCCATCCGGTGCACGACATCCTGGACCAGGACTGGCTCACGTCCATCGTCGACCAGGACGTGAGCCGGCCGAGCGACGCCCGCCGCGGCATCGACCGGGTGCTGGACCTGTACCACTGGTTCGACCTCTACCGTCCGGCACTCGATCTCTGAATGTTCACCGGCGCTTGCTTTCTTGGTAGGAAAGAGAAGTCACCATCTTCGGTGACCCCTGTCCCTGCTCGAGGAGGTTCACCCGTGCGTACCCTGCAACGCATGGCCGTAGCCGTTACGGCGTTCACATCCCTGTTGGGCATCTCGGTCCTGGTCACGCCGGCCGCCGGCGCGACCGTCTACAGCTCATGCACCATCTCCCGGTGCTCGGCCGCCCGCTCGGCCGACTCGATCTGGGACTCGAAGAACTACCCGGGCAGCCGCGGCTGGTACGACTGGCCGACCGGCCAGTGCAACTTCGCCGGCGGCACGTACAAGAACCTCGAGGCCGAGCTGCCCAACGGCCACTCCTACCGCGAGTTCGACGTCTACCCCCGCTCCTGCGGCGCGTCGCGTGACGCCTACCGAATCGTGGTCGACCTGACCGTCGGCGTCACCTACTTCTCCCCCGACCACTACGCCAACTTCTACCGGCTCTGACGTCTGTACCGGGGCGCCTTCCGCGGTTCGCGGAAGGCGCCCCCCGTTAATGCCTTGCGAATCCACGGTGCTCGGCCATATTCGTCACATGGACGAAGCGACACGCCCGCTGATCGGGGTGGACGGCCTCGCCTCCCCCAAGTGGGCGGCATCCGCGACCGCGGCCGCGAAGGCCAGCTGGTGGAGAACGGTCCGCTCGGTACCGGCGGCGGTGGCCACGGTGGTGCGGTTCTCCTGGCGGGCCTCGCCCCGCCTGACCCTGCTGGGCGGCGTGCTGCACCTGCTCTCCGGCTGTGTCACGGCGTTCGGGCTGCTCGCCGCGGCGAACGTCCTGACCAAGCTGCTGGCTCAGGGGCCGACCCCCGAGCGGGTCCTCGCCTCCGTGCCGGCGATCGCGTTCGTGGTGGCGGCGTACTCCCTCGGCGCCCTGCTGGCCGCCGGGGTGGCGCTGGTGCAGGGCATCCTCACCCCCCAGGTCGAGCTGGCCGCCCGCGACCAGATGTACACGGCCGTCCTGGACGTGGAGGCCGCCGCGTTCGACGACGCGGACTTCCAGGAGCTGGTCCGCCAGGGCGGTGAGCACGGCACCCGGGCGATCCGCAGCTCCATCCAGAGCGTCGCCGACCTGCTGTCGTCGATGGTGTCGCTGGTCGCGGCCATGGTGACGGTGGCCGTGTTCAGCGGCTGGCTGCTGCCGGCGCTGCTGGTCGCCGCGGCGGTGGACGCGTGGGCGGCGATGCGTGCGGCGAAGCTGAACTACGAGTCGTTCCTCCACATGATCACCCGGGACCGGCAGGCGTGGGTGATCGGCGACCTCGTGACCGAACGCGAGGCGGCGCTGGAGGTCCGGGCGTTCACCACGCAGCCGGTGCTGCTCGCGGAGTACCGCCGGGTGGCGAGGATCCTCGCGGCCGAGGCGGTCCGGGTGGAGCGGCGGCAGACCTGGATCCAGCTCGCCGGCCGGGCGTTGGCCGGGGTGGGCACCGCGCTGGCGTACGTGGTGCTCGGCTGGCTGCTCTACATCGAGGTGATGCCGCTCGCGCTGGCCGGCGCGGCCGTGCTGGCGATGCGCACCGGGTCCACGGCGCTGCGGAACACGATGTACCAGGTGAACAGGTTGTACGACCACAGCTTCCACATCGACCTGTTCCGGAAGCTGTTGTCCGACGCCCGGGAGCGGCGGGGGCCCGAACCGGTCGCGGACGCGCCACGCAACCCGGCGACCATCGAGCTGCGGGACGTGTCCTACACCTATCCCGGTCAGGACTCGCCCGCGCTCCAGGAGATCTCGCTGAAGGTGCGGCGGGGTGAGGTGGTCGCGCTGGTCGGGGAGAACGGGTCCGGGAAGTCGACGCTCGCCAAGCTCGTCACCGGGCTGTACCGGCCGACGGAGGGCGCGGTGCTGTGGGACGGCGTCGACATCGCCACCGCGCACCGGCACACCGTGCACTCGCAGATCTCCGTCATCACCCAGGAGCCGCTGCGCTGGCCGGTGACCGCGGCCGACAACATCCGCATCGGCCGCCTCGACCGCGACACCCGCGACGGCACCCTGTGGACGGCGCACGCGGCCACCTCCGGCGCCGACGAGGTGATCGAAGGCCTGCCACGCAAGGAGGACACGATCCTGTCGCGGCTGTACGAGGAGGGCAAGGACCTCTCCGGCGGGCAGTGGCAGCGGCTGTCCGTCTCACGCGGCGCGTACCGGGACGCGCCGGTCCTGGTGGCCGACGAGCCCACCGCGGCACTCGACGCCAAGGCGGAGGCCAAGGTGTTCCACGCACTCCAGACCGCGAGCCGCGACCGCGACGGCGAACGCACGACCGTGCTGGTCACGCACCGGCTGGCGAACGTGCGGCACGCCGACCGGATCATCGTGCTGGAGCACGGACGGGTCACCGAGGACGGCACGCACGAGGAGCTGATGGCACGGGACGGGCTCTACGCGGAGCTGTACTCGCTACAGGCGTCCGCGTTTTCCACCGGTGGCAGCACAGCGTGAGCCGGTGGCGGCTCCCCGCGCGCGCTCAGCCGGTCGGGAACGGGCGGGGCTCGATGTCGATCTCGGCCATGCGGTCCACGTACGTCCGGTAGCGGCGCCTCGCCTCACCGTGGCTGCCGGCGGCCGCCAACGCCCGTACCAGGGCCAGGTGCGCCGGCTCGTTGTACTGGTCCCGCTCGAGGATCCGCAGGCAGTACCGGCTGGCCGTGATGTGCTCGCCTGACTCCCCCGTGTGCCCGGCCAGCACGGTCGCCACCTGCACGTACGTCAGCCGCGCCTCCTCGCGCAACGCGTTAGTCCAGTCCTCGTACGGGTCCTCCTCCAGGAAGTCCCCCGTGTACGACGCCTCCGCCGCACGCAGCAACGGCCACGCCTCCGGCCTCGACTGCCGCCACGCCTGCAGGCCCCGCTGCGCGTCGGCCAGGAACGACAGCACGTCCACCGTCACCGCCCCGGGGTCCAGCCGCACCGTGTCGCCCTCCGTGACCAGGCACCGCGCGGCGCCGCGGCCCAGCACCGAGCGGGCCGTCGACAGTGCCACGGACAGCCGGTTCCCCGCGCGGTCGACCGGATCGCCGGGCCACAGCAACGAGATCAGCGCCTCCCTCGTCACCGGCCGGCCGCGCCTGGTCACCAGGATCTTCACCAGATCGCGTGCCTTGCGTGACTGCCACGCGGTCACCGGCACCGGTTCGCCGCCACGCAGCACCCGGAACCCGCCGAGCGTCTGGATCGACAGCATCGCCACGTCGTGCCGGCGGTCCTCGCCCGAGATCGCGGCCAGGCGGTGCTCGGCCCGGACATTGCCCAGCTCTCGCCAGATCCGCACCGCGTCGTCCACAAGGGACAGTGCGGCGCCGTCGCCGGGGCGGAGCAGGAGCACGGCCCGTGCCCGCAGTTCCAACGCCTCCGCCAGGGCCGCGTGGTCGCCTCGGCTGCGCGCCAGCAGCTCGACCTCGGTGGCCGTGTGCAGTGCCGCCACCCAGTCGCCCTGCCCCAGGCGCAACGCGGCCGACGCCAGCAACACCGCCTGGTAGCCGAACCCGGTGCCGAACGACCGTGCTCGCGTCACCAGCTCGGCGCTCGCCGCCGGTTCGTCGTCGACCAGCAGCCGGGCGAGGCCGGCCAGCGCGGGGACGAGCTGGGTGGCGGTCTCGTTCACCTCCGCGAGCCGGATCGCCTGCTGGTAGGCGGTTTTCGCCTGTACGCGGTCGCCACGCAGCCGGTAGGTCTCGGCGAGCCACGTCAGCGGCACGGCGGCGTGGCAGGACCCGATGGCCGTGAAGATGTCGCGTGCCGCCACGAGGTCGGCGGCGGCCTCGTCGAGCTGACCGAGGCCGAGACGGGCCTCGCCGCGGTTGTTGAGACAGAACGCCCGGTAGGTGGTGAAGCCGGTCAGCTCGGCCAGCGGCAACGCGACCTCCAGCTCCGCCAGCGCGCCGCGGTAGTCGCCGGACTCGATCAGGTGGGACGCCCGGTTGGAGCGGATCCTGATCACACTCAGCACGTCCCCGGCACGCTCGGCGTGCCGCAGCCCGGCGTCGTTGTGCTCGGTGAGCGCGGTCTGGTCGCCACCGGCGGCGGCGAGCATCGCGAGGACGGCGTGCGCGGCCGCCAGCGCCGCGTCGTCGCCGCACTCCCGCGCCACGGTCATGGCCGTCGCCGCGGCGGTCCGGCACGCGGCCAGCTCGCCGCGTGCCCACTGTGCGCTCGCGACGCAGCTGTGCAGCAACGACTCCGACGCCGGGTCACCGCCGTCCAGCACGCTGCGGCCGCAGACGTCGAGCGCCTCGGCGGTGGCCCCGCTCAGGTAGTGTGACCACGCGATCCGGCGCGCGACCGCGGGCGCCAGGCACCGTCCATTCTCGACAGAGCGTTGTAGACAGTCGAGCGCGCTGGCCCAGTCGCCACGGACCTGGTGTGCCTCGCCGGCGAGCTGCCAGGTCCGGTGGTCACGGGAGTCCGGCGGCACCAGGCGAACCGCGGCGATCACCGCGTCCGCGCCACCCTGGCGCAGCACCTCGTCCACGTGCTCGTGCAGGAACCGCTGGATCCGGTCGAGGTCACCGAGTGCGGCGAGCGCCGACAGCGCCTCGTCGAGATGGTCGTTGGCGGTGAACCAGTCCGCCGCCACGTCGTACACCTCACGTGTCTCGGGCAACAGCTCCGCGATCGCCGGGACCACGCCGAACCAGCCGGCCGTCGACGGCAGCGGCTCGACGAACAGCCCGGTGAGACGCGCGGCCATCTCGACGGGATGTCCCAGTGCCACAAGCAGTTCCGGCCGGAACCGGGGGAACGCCGCGGCGTCGGTGAGGAACGCGCGGGTCGGTTCGTCGGTGATCACGTTGACACAGTCCAACAACCCGCCGGGTGGTTCGGCGGTGTGCCGCGCCGCCTCGGCGCGAAGCCGGACCGCGATCGGCCGGCCGCCGGTGGTTCGGTGCAGCGGCACGGGATCGGCCGGCGAGCCGAGCTGGGCGGTCAGGGCGGCGGTCTCCTCGGCGGTGAACGCCAGCTCGTCGGCGGTCAGCTCGGCGAGCTGCCCGCCTTCCCGCAGCCGCCGCACCGGGAACGGCGGCGCGCACCGGCCGGCCAGGATCAGCCGCACGCCGGGCGGAAGCTGCTGGCACAGACCCTCCAGCAGCCGGGCGGACGGGTCCCCGACGCCCACCAGGTGCACGTCGTCCAGCACCAGCACGAGCGCCGCGTCACGCAGCGCGTCGCAGAGGGTCGCGACGGCGGCATGCGCGTCGCCGGCGACCGCGGGCATCGTGAAGTCCAGGCCCGGCAGCACCTCCCGGATCGCCCGGGCCAGATGGCGCAGCGCCGGCCGGGGTTCGCGGTCGTCGGCGGCGCAGGTGTGCCATGCGGTGCGTGCCGGATCGGTCCAGCCGGTCAGCAGGGCCGTCTTGCCGTAGCCGGCGGGCGCGACGACCGTGGTCAGGCGGGTCGCGCGCGTGCCGGCCAGCAGCGTGGACAGCCGGGGCCTGGCCAGAAGGTGGGTCGTCACGACGCTCCCCTCGCCGCGTCTACGCGTGCATGGGAAGTTCGCCCGCCACACCCGGGTTCGTAACGGCCCTCTCAGCTCACCTTAAGGGCAGCTTAACGGGCAGCGGTTGCATGGTCACCGTCCAACTCCCCACGAGAAGAAGAAGGTCAGGGCATGGTTCGAAGATCATTCCTGCGCTCCCGGATCGGCATGGCCGTCATGGCCGTGGTGGCCGCGGTGGCCGGCACCGCGATCGCGGCGACGGCGGCGAACTCCGCGCCACAGCAGGAGGCCAAGGCGCCGGCACTGCCGGACGCGTTCCGGTACGTGTCCAGTCTCGACCTCGAGTGCTTCCGCACCAACCCCTACCAGCCGCCGCAGAAGCCGCTGACACTCACCCACCTCAACCCGGTGCTGGCCGGCCAGGCGCCGTGGACGATCCAGGGTCTCGGCCCACGCACCCAGCTCTGCTCCCCGGTGATGAAGAACGACCGGCTCCCGCCGGAGGACGTGCTGGACTTCGTCCGGTTCACGGACCTGTCGTGTTACCGGATCGGTGGGCCGAACATCCAGTTCCCGGTGAAGCTGAGCCACCTGAACCCCGTGCTCAAGGACTTCCCCGACCGGGCGGTGACCCTCCTGGCGCCTGAGCAGCTGTGCGTGCCGGTCATCAAGAACGACGAGAAGCCACCGGACGCGGTGCTGCGGTTCGTCGAGTTCATCGACCTGGCCTGCTACCGGGAGACGCCGCAGGTGCCGCTGGAGACGACGCTGAAGCTGACGCAGCTCAACAGGGCGTTGAGCGACGTCCAGCCGACGGACGTGCGGGTCAGGGAGAACCGCCAGCTGTGCGTGCCGGTTCGCAAGAACGCCCAGAAGATCCCGGACGACGTGCTGAAGATCGTGCAGTACATCGACCTGGAGAAGTTCGACATCATCGCGCCGACGATGGCACCGTTCACCCTGCGGCTGACCCACATCAACCCGCTGCTGGCCGGCCTGCCGGCCGAGGAGGCGACGCTACAGGCCCGCTGGCAGCTCGCCGTGCCGATGGCGAAGAACGGCAACGTGCCGACAGGCTGAGCCATCTGACGGGCCGGGCGTGCCGCCTGGGGTGCGCACACCCGGTCCGTCAGGTCATCCTCAACGTCTCCGCCGGCGGGCAGCCGTAGCGCCGCCGGTACTCGACCGCGAACCGGCCCTGGTGGCCGAACCCCCACCTCGCCGCGACGTCGCCGACGGTCGTGGCCGCCGGGTCGGCCGCCCGCAGCTCCCGGTGTGCCTCGCGCAGCCGGACCTGGCGCAGGTACCGCATCGGCGACATGTCGAGGGCGCGATGAAATCCCTGCTGCAGTCCCCGCACGCCCACACCGGTCGCCTTGGCGATGTCGGTGACGGTGAGCGGCCGGTCCGCGTTGGCCTCGATGTAGGCCTGCGCGGCACGCACGGTCGGCGGCCCGACCGCGGCGACCGGCGCCGCCAGCTCGTCGGAGTACTCGTGCCGGGACGCGAGCAGCAGCCCGGCCAGCACGCTGTGCGCGAACGGCGCGGCCACCATCGGTTGGCGGATCAGGGCCTTCGGGTCGGCGAGGTCGGCGGACAGTGACTGGACCAGCGCGAGCCACCGCGCGCCCCGCCCGCTCGACACGTCCAGCCCCAGGCCGAGCTCGACCGGTTTCCTGGGCCGCCGGTCCAGCAGCAGCGCCAGCTCGTGGTTGAGGGCCCGCTGCCCGATCCGCATCGCGAGCAGCGGCGCCGGCACGGTGAACTCGGCGGGCCGTTCGGGCGTGTAGACGGTCCCGAGGCCGGGGCCCGCGACCACCTCCTCGGCACCACACCTCGCCATCATCGGGCCCGCCGCCGGGATGTTGACCTGGTAGTAGCCGGGGTGCGTGCTCTCGATGCGCACGGCCGTGGTGTAGCTGAGCCAGCCGATGCTCAGCGCGCCGAGCGACACCACGTGCAGTGCGATGCCGAACGGGCCGTCGCCGACCACGGACAGCTTGTGCGGGTGCAGGACCCGGGTGGCGATGTCGCGGGTCTCGTCGAGGTCCTGGCTGTGCAGCGTCACCTCGGGCAGCTCGTGCATTGGCGCCTCCGGGACACGGAGCGCACTCCGTGGGTCAGTATGCGCACGATATCCCAGGAACCCGTTGCGATCTCGGGGACAGCGGAGTTTCCTGGCCCGCGGCCGGCACACGGTCCGGCCGCCGCCCGCGACGAGGGAGTCGCCCATGACCGTCGTAGACCGACGTCCGAAGGTCGAGCCGGGACAGCTCTTCGTCGCCGGCCACTGGCGGCCCGCCGCCGGTGGCGAGCGGATCGACATCCTCGACCCCGCCACCGGCCGAACCGTCACCACCGCGGCCGCGGCGACACCCACCGACGTGGGCGGCGCGGTGGCGGCGGCACGCGCGGCCTTCCCGGGCTGGCGCGACACCCCGGCCCGGGAGCGGGCGCGGGTCCTGCGGCGGGCGAGTGCGCTGATCATGGAAAGGGCGGACGAGCTGGCCGCCGTGGAGTCGCTCGACGTCGGCAAGCCGATCGCCCTGTGCCGCAACGTCGACGTGCCGACCGCGGCCGAGACGTACGAGTACTACGCGGCGCTCGCACTGACCGTCGAGGGCGCCCACCGCGAGGTCCCGTTCCCCGCGCACGCGTACACGCGCCGGGAGCCGCTGGGGGTGGTCGCGGCCATCACGCCGTTCAACTTCCCGATCATCCTGAGCAGCACGAAGCTCGCGCCGGCGCTCGCGGCCGGCAACACCGTGGTGCACAAGCCGGCCGACGAGACTCCCCTGTCCGCGCTGCTGATGGCCGGGCTGCTGACCGAGGCCGGGGTGCCGGCGGGGGTGGTCAACGTCGTCACGGGGGTCGGTGCGGTCGCGGGTGACGCACTGCTGTCGCATCCCGGCGTCGACAAGATCGCGTTCACCGGGTCGACGGCCGTTGGCCGGCACGCCGCCGCGGTCGCGGGTGAGCACCTCAAGCCGGTGACGATGGAGCTGGGCGGGAACGCGGCACACATCGTGTTCGAGGACGCGGACCTGACGCGGGCCGTGGAGGCGGTGATCAAGGCGTTCGTGTTCAACACCGGGCAGTTCTGCATGGGTGGGCCCCGGCTGCTGGTGCACCGCTCAAGCTACGAGACGATCCTGGAGATCCTCTCCCAGGCCGTGCCGGGCATCCCGGTCGGCGACCCGTTCGACGAGGCGACGGTCGTGGGCCCGATGGCGGCCGAGCGGCACCTCGCGAAGGTCGAGGAGTACCTGCGGGTGGCCGTGTCCGAGGGCGGGCGGGTGGTCGCGGGCGGCGAGCGGATCGCCGGCGACGGGTTCTTCCACCAGCCGACGGTGCTCGCGGACCTGCCGGCGGACTCGCGGGTCGTGCGGGAGGAGATCTTCGGCCCGGTGCTGACGGTGCAGGCGTTCGACACCGAGGACGAGGCGGTCGAGCTGGCCAACTCGACGCCCTACGGGCTGGCCGCGGGCCTCCAGACGCGGGACGTGGCGCGGGCGCACCGGGTCGCCGCGCGCCTCGACGCCGGGATCGTGTGGGTCAACGACTGGGCGATGCTCGACCCGGCGATGCCGTTCGGCGGCGTCAAGCACTCCGGCTTCGGCCGCGAGAACGGGCCGGAGGCGCTGCACGACTACACCCGCACCAAGTCGGTCCTGATCTCCCTGGCGCCGTGACCGTTACCCGGCGGTGCCGCCGGTCTGGTCGCGGATCCACTGGGCGACGACGTCCACCCGCGACATGATCTCGCGGCCCCCCTGCGGGCACGGCGGGCCGGAGCTCTCGACGGCCACCAGCGTGCCGGTGCGGTCGTCGTCGGAGGTGAAGTACGGGGAGCCGGAGTCACAGGGGCACGGGCTGTTGTCCACGGTGCGCGGCACCAGCGAGTCGGCCTCGATGGTGTACTGCTTGACCGACAGCACGCCGAACTGACCCTGTTTCACGTTGTCGGACGGGAGTTTCACGGTCGCGGAGCGTGAGCCCCAGCCGATGAACCGCAGCTGCTGGCCGACCGTGGGCGGTGCCGCGTAGAGCTTCAGCGGGACGATGTTCGGCACGGCCGAGGACAGCTTCGCCAGCGCTATGTCGTTCACCGGGGACTGCCGGACGTCCACGACCTGCGCCGTGTGGCCGCCGGCGTCGCTGTCCTTCAGCTTGCCGACGGTCACGGTGATCGTGTGGTCCGGCGGGCCGCTGATCCGCTTGTCGTCGATGTCGTGGAAGCAGTGCCCGGCCGTGATGATCCACTCGGGCGCGATCAGCGAGCCGCTGCAGCCGCCGCTGCGCACCCCGCCGCCCGGCACCGGGATGTCGGCCGAGGTGATCTTCGCGTTGAACGGCAGGACCGCGGCCGGTGGGGGCGGGCTCATGGTCGTGCCCTTCCCCTTCTGCCCCGCCGCCTGGGTGGGCGCCGTGGCGGGTGGTTTGGCCTGGTCGGCCCCCGCGCTCGTGCCGCCGTTGGTGACGACGGCGAAGGCCACGCCGGCGCCGAGGACGACCGCTGCCGCCATCGCCCAGGTCCGTCGCACGGAGTGCCTTCTCGGATGTTTTCGCACGCCTACTCGTGATCACTTCTCATCAGGATCGGTTGGGTCGCCGTCCGACTCTGGCTCGCCGTGGGCTCGCTCGGTGCCGCCGGTTCGGGCACGGACCTCTTCGCGGGCAGGTCGAAGACCCACGTTGTCGGCAGAATCCGATGCAGCATAAGGCAGATCCACACCACCAGTGTGGTCATCATGGCAGGTTCCACCGCCGACACCGCCACTCGCAGGGTGCCGGGCAGGTGCGCGATCGGGCCGCGCAGCGACAGGTGCAGCAGCGCGAGGATCGGCATGTGCATGACGTACACCGGCAGCGTCCGCCTGCCGATGCTGGTCAGCGCCCTGGTCAGCGCCGCCCAGCGCGTCACCAGACTGAACAGTGTCACACCGAGGAAGACGGCGACGAGGCTGACGGCCGGCCACAACCCGAACCACGTCTTGACGCCGAGATGTTCGATCACCACGAGAATGCCGAGATACGGCACGGCGACGGCGGCCAGCCGCACCCAGCTGGCCGTCTCGGCCACCCGCGGCAGGACTGACTTCCCGTACAGGCCGACGAGGAAGAACACCAGGTTCTGGTACAGACCACCGCGATCGCCCGGCGTGGCAACGAGTTCGGCGGCCGCGACGGCGGACAGCGCGAACGCCGCGGCGAGCATGACCGGGGGCGGGATCCGCAGCGACACCTTGGCGACCACGAAGTAGATGGCCAGTGCCTGGAGATACCACAGGTTCGACGGCGTGATCGTGAGCTGTGCCAGGAACTTGAGCACGGTGTCGGCACGCTCGGTGCCGAAGTCCGGGACCACCGAGAACAGCAGGGTGTGCACGCACAGCCACAACGCGTACAGGTAAAGGAACTTGGCCACCTTGGTGCGGCCGATCACCTGCCACGGCCGGCGGACCGCGTTGGCCGCGAAGAACCCGGAGATCGCGAAGAACAGCGGCATCCGCAGTGGTAGGAGCAGTTCGCCCACCGAGCCCCACGCGCCGAGGAACGGCGTGGCGACGTGCCAGTCGATCTGCAGCAGGTCCTTCATGATGACGTGCCACAGCACGACGAGCACGATGCAGACGCCCTTCGCGACGTCCGCCCATTCGAGCCGTTGCCTCACCGGGGGTACCGGACCGAGAAGATCGCCGCTGAAGCTCCCCACATCCTCACGACGGTCGTCCAAGATGGCAGCCTCTCATCCACGTGTGGTGACAGCCGAGCCTGCTGGACAGAGTTCGATTTCCGCGCCGCACTGCCCGTTCTCCCAAGTAACACTGTCCTCCAGGGCAGGTCAGTGGTCGGTCCACTGTGGCGTGGCCCGGCCGTGGCCGCCGTTCGGGACCTTCGGGCAGCTGTCAGCGTACCGGGCCGGTGTACGGACCCGGTGAGTCATGATCGTCCCAAGGGTTTCCCCAGGACAGGCATGGTCACACCCGTTGCCACGCCTCACGCGCGCGCCGCCGTGGACCTGGATGCTGTGGCACACAACACAGCGCGTCCCAGTACCCTCGCCTGTGGCAGGCGCTCGTAGCGCGTCGCTGTTCGCGTGTCGTCCGCGTTGTCGTCTCCGACGGAAGGACCTTCGGGTTGTCGTCCAGCACGAGCCAGATACCGAACACGGGCGAGGCGACCTCGGCGGACCCGCCGGCGGAGGAGCGCCCGGCGGGCCGGTTCGGCTGGCCGCGCCGGCACCGGCGGTGGGTGTTCGCGTTCGTCGTGGTCGCGCTCCTCGCCGAGATGGCCATCGCGATGGTCACGACGGCCGTGGAGCAGACCCCGACCATCGACGAGCCGGTCTACGTCGGCACGGCGGCGGTGTACCTGCGGGAGCACAGTGTGCGGTACAACCCGGAGCATCCCCCGCTGGGCAAGCTGATCATCGCGACCGGGCTGGCCTTCGCCGACGTGCGTCTCGACCCCGCCTTCGCGGGCAACCAGAGCCAGCTCGGCCAGCACGTGCTGTACGAGTCCGGCAACGACGCCCGCCGGCTGATGTTGCTGGCGAGGCTGCCGGTGATCGTGCTGACGCTGCTGTTCGGGCTGGTCGTCCTCGCGTTCGCGAGCGATCTGGCCGGCCCGGCCGGCGGGCTGGCGGCCCTCGCGCTGTACGCGTTCTCCCCCGATGTCATCACGAACGGGTCGCTGGCCACGCTCGACGTGCCGACGGCCGGGTTCCTGCTGACGTCGGTGTGGCTGCTGTGGCGGGCCCGGCGCCGTCCCGTCCGCTACCTCCCCCTCGCCGGACTCGCCCTCGGCGCGGCCATCGCGACGAAGATGAGCGCCCTGGCGGCGGTGCCGGTGCTGATGCTCCTGGTCGTGCTGTCGGTCTGGCACGCCCGCCGCACCCCCGACCTCGACGCCAGGCGGACCGCGCGGGTCCTCGGGCTCGGTGTGGCGGCCGCGGTGGGCGTGGCGCTGGTCGCGGTCGCCGTGGTGTGGGCCGCCTACCTCGCCGTGGACCCGGGGCTGCGGTGGGCGTCGCCGCCGGACCTGCCGGCGCTCCACGGCCTGCGCGCGCGCGTCGACTGGCTGCCGTTCCCCGAGTCGTACCGGTACGGGATGCGTGTCCAGTTCGGCTTCGAGGACCGGCTGTGGGGCGGCTTCCTGTTCGGCCGGCAGTACGTCGGCTCGCTGTGGTACTACCTGCCGGCCGCGCTGCTGGTGAAGACGCCGCTGGGCACGCTCGTGCTCTGGCTGGCCGGCGCCGTCGCGATGGTGTCGGTTCGCCGGCTGCGCCCGGCGGCGCCCTACCTGCTCGTGCCCACGGCCGTGCTGCTGGTCGCGGCCATGACCGGTTCGCGTGACCTCGGCGTCCGGTACGCGATCTTCGTGCCGATGTTCATGGCGGTCGCGGCGGGCGGCGTGGTCGCCGTGCGCCGGCGGTGGGCGCGGGTGGCGGTGGCCGCCCTGGTCGTCCTCACCGCGGTCAGCTCGCTGTGGACGTTCCCGTACTACCTGCCGTACTCCAACGAGGCGTTCGGCGGACCGGCGAAGACCCACCTGCGCCTGCACGACTCGAACGTCGACTGGGGACAGGACCTGGGCCGGCTGGCCGACCGCCTGCGGGAGCGTTACCCGGACGAGCGGGTCTGGCTCGTCTACAAGGGCGCCGGCCTGCCGTCCTACTACGGCATCGAGGCCCACGACCCGCTCGTCCAGCCCCCGGACCGCGTGCACGGCCTGCTCGTGGTGTCCGACTCCGCCATCGCCAAGGCCGACGACCGCCTGCGGGCGCTGCTCGACGGCAGCACACCGATCGACGAGGTCGGCCACTCCATCACGATCTACCGCCGGCGGTAGACCCGACCGGCGGGCGGCACCGGGACGAACCTGCGAACCGATCCGCGTCAGGCCCCGAGCTCGGGAGCCCGCGGTGGGCATCCGCGAGCCCCTTCTCGTTGCCGGCGGCGCCGGCGATGCCGATGAGGTCTCGGTGACGATCCGGCGGGCGAAGTAGTCGGCCTGCACCGCGGCATGACCGGCGGACCGTGCGTCACCTCGGCACCGCCGACCCAGCTCAGCGGGGCGTGCGGCGCCCCGTCGAGAGATCGGCGACGAGGTCGCCGTGCCGGGTCGGCACGGCGCGCCGGCCGGGATCCTTCCCGGCGGCCCCGGGAGAGATTGCCCCGCTCGAGTCACAACTCGCGGGGCTGTCCTGTCTGAGCGGGTGGAGCCTCGTCACCACGCGCCGCGAGCCGGCCAGACCGGTGCTCGGCGTGGTGGACGATGAGGAACCGGCACGGCGTGACGACCGTCACGTCGCCTGGCAAGGAAGGTCGCTGAAATGAAGATCGCCGTCATCGGTGGGACCGGGCTCATCGGCTCGCAGGTGGTCAGCATCCTGAACGCGGGTGGGCACGAGGCGGTGCCGCACTCGCTGTCCACCGGGCTGGACCTGCAGAGCGGGCACGGCCTGTCCGAGGCGCTGGACGGGGCCGACGTCGTCGTCAACCTGACGAACTCGCCGACGTTCGACGACGCCTCCCCCGCGTTCTTCCGTACCACGATGGACAATCTGCTCGCGGCCGTCGGGGACGCGGGCGTCGGGCACGCGGTGATCCTGTCGATCGTGGGTGCCGACCTGGTGCCGGACCTGGTCTACTACCGCGCCAAGGTGCTGCAGGAGGACCTGCTCAAGGCCGGCCCCGTGCCGTACTCGATCGTCCGTGCCACGCAGTTCTTCGAGTTCATGGACGCGGTGCTGGCCTGGACCGCCGACGAGAACACCGTCCGGCTGCCCGCCACGCCCGTCCAGCCCATGGCCGCGGCCGACGTCGCACAGGCCGTGGCGGACGTCTGCGTCGGCGCGCCGCTGCTGGGCACGCGCGACGTCGCCGGCCCCGAGGTGTTCACGCTCGACGAGCTGGGCCGGATCACCCTCGCCGCCAAGGGGGACCCGCGCACGGTCGTCACCGACGCCGGCGCCGGCATGTTCGCCGCCGCGCCGGGCGACGCCCTCGTCGCGAAGGACGGCGCGGTGATCGCGAAGACCGCCTACCGCGAGTGGCTCGCGCGGTAGACCGCTCCGGGGCCCCGCGCCGGCCGCTCGGCCCGGCGCGGGGCCCCGTGCCGTCAGGCCACCGACGCGAACTTCTCCGGGTTGAACATCCACAGCACCTTGTCGATGCCCTCGGCGGTGGCGCAGACCGTGAACACGCACCGCACCTCGCCGTCGTGCCGTAGCACGACCGACGCCTGGCCGTTCGTGGTCACCGGGCGCAGGTCGACGTCGTCCCAGAACCAGTCCGCGAACGCCGCCAGGAACCTGGCCACGCGCGACGCGCCCACGACCGCGACCTTGGCGACCCGCGCCCGGCCGTCGCCGTCGGACAGGCTCGTCACCTCGGCCGTGAAGAGCCGTTCCAGCGACGTCATGTCACCGGAGCGGGCGGCCGCGACGAACGCGGTCAGCAGCTCCCGCTGCGCGGCGGGGCTCACCGGGGTGCGGCGTTCGCCGGTCACGTGCCTGCGGGCCCGGCTGACGAGCTGCCGCCCGGCCGGTTCGGTGGACCGCAGGATGTCGGCGATCTCCGCGTAGGAGTAGTCGAAGGCCTCGCGCAGGACGTAGGCGGCGCGCTCGTGGGGCGTGAGCTTCTCCATCAGCAGGAGGGTGGCGAACTCGAGGGCCTCGCCGCGCTCGGCCCCGAGGTAGGGGTCGGCGCTGGTGTCGACGGGCTCGGGCAGCCACGGCCCGACGTAGGTCTCGCGGCGCACCCGCGCGGACCGGAGCGCGTTGATGGCGAGCCGGGTCGTGGTCGTCGCGAGGAAGGCGGCGGGGCTGGCGACGGCCGCGCGGTCGCAGGCCTGCCAGCGGAGCCAGACGTCCTGCACGAGGTCCTCGGCCTCGGCGGCGCTGCCGAGCATGCGGTACGCGATGCCGAACAGGCGCGGGCGCACGCTCGTGAAGACCGCCGCGGCCTCCTCGAGGTCGTCCACGGGTTCGGGACGCACACCGTCACCCCGTCCTGGTCGTGCCGTTTCCGGTCCATCATGCACCGAGCCCACCCGGCACGCCGGTGACCGTCAGTCCTCGACGAGGCGAGCCAGGCCTTGGAGGGGCCGCCAGGATGGTGGGTCGCCGGTGACTCAGCGGAGGCGGTCCGGCACCCAGACGGCCGTACCAGTACGTGAGCGCTTCCATTATCGTCAGCCCCAATTCTCGACCGATCGACACCGGACCTTTGCGAAACTTTCGGTGATCGACCGGGAAGAAATGGCGACCCCGTGTGAGCGTGGACATCGCATTTCGGGCAACGAATGGGAGTTGACCTTGACAGTCCGAGACCAGACCTGATACCTAGACTGGACAACTTGAGATTTCGAAAGTTTTCGGAGACGGCCCCAAAGAAGTCGGCGCCTCTCGAGAACGGGAGAACCAGCGTGGAAAACCAAATCTCTCGACGCACCATCCTCGGCTTCGCCGCTGGTGCGCCGGCCCTCATGGCGCTTGGCGCGTGTGGCACCTCGGGACCAGGAAGCGGTGGCAGCGCCACCTACTGGTACCTGAGCGGGCAACCGCAGGAGGGGGTGCGGACCGGCACCGTCGACCGGTTCAACAAAGCCAACCCCGACAGCAAGATCAACCCCACCACCTTCCAGAACGACGCCTACAAGACGAAGATCAAGACCGCCATCGGCGCAGGCCAGGCACCCACGCTCATCTGGGGCTGGGGTGGCGGCACGCTGGCCACCTACGTCAAGGCCGGCAAGGTCGAGGACCTCACCTCGTGGTTCGACCAGAACTCGGCGGTCAAGGACAAGCTGTTCCCGTCCTCGTTCGGCGCGGCGACCATCGACGGCAAGATCTACGCGATGCCGTGCGAGACCGTGCAGCCGATCGTCCTGTACTACAACAAGCGGGTCTTCGACCGGCTGAAGGTGGAGCCGCCGCAGTCCTGGGACGAGATCATGGCCCTGGTGCCCAAGTTCAACGCGGCGGGCATCGCACCGTTCTCCCTCGGCGGCCAGTCGCGGTGGACGAACATGATGTGGCTGGAGTTCCTGTTCGACCGCATGGGCGGGCCCGACGTGTTCCAGGCCGTGTTCGACGGCGAGAAGGACGCCTGGTCCAACCCGATCGCCATCCAGGCGCTGACCAAGGTCCAGGACCTGGTCAAGGCGGACGGGTTCATCAAGGGCTTCTCCTCGATCACCGCGGACTCCAACGCCGACCAGGCGCTGCTCTACACCGACAAGGCCGCGATGATGCTCCACGGCTCGTGGTCCTACGGCATCCAGCAGGCCGACGGCGGCGACTTCGTCTCCAGCGACGCGCTCGGCTACATGAACTTCCCGCCGATCGAGGGTGGCAAGGGCGACGAGACCGACACCGTCGGCAACCCCGCGCAGTACCTGTCGATCTCCTCGAAGGCCACCAAGGAGCAGAAAGACATCGCCAAGAAGTTCCTCGCCAAGGGCGTCCTCGACGACGAGGAGGTCAAGCAGTGGATCGGCACCGGCGGCGTCCCCGTCCTGAAGGGCACGCAGGACCTGCTGGCGAAGGACAAGAACGCCGACTTCCTCAAGTTCACCTACGACGTCGCCAGTAACGCCAAGGTGTTCGCGCAGTCGTGGGACCAGGCGCTCAGCCCGACGGCCGCGGAGACGTTGCTGGACAACATCGTCAAGCTGTTCCAGCTGTCCATCTCCCCGCAGCAGTTCGCCGACAACATGAACGCGGTAATCGGTCAGTGACCGAACCGACCAATCGGCCGCAGCGGCGCGGCCAGTACGGAATCCTCCCGTGGCTGGCCGCGCCGGCGCTTCTCGTCTTCATCGGCTTCGCCATCATCCCGGTGTTCGGTGTGCTCGCGCTGAGCTTCACCACCTGGGACGGGCTCGGCGAGATCCACCTCACCGGGCTGGACAGCTGGCGGGCCGTGCTCACCGACCCCGGACTGCCGCACGCCGTCTGGATCACGTTCCTGGTGGTGGCCACGTCCTGGGCCGTGCAGACGCCGCTGAGCATCCTGCTCGGCACGTTCCTGTCCGGCTACCAGCGCTACCGCGGCCTGCTGGCCATCGTGTACTTCATCCCGCTGCTGCTGAGCTCCGCGGCGATCGCGATCGCGTACAAGGCGTTGCTGGACCCGAACTTCGGGCTCGGCGCCGGGCTGGGGGTGAAGTTCCTCAGCCAGGACTGGCTGGGCCGCCCGGTGCTCGCGTTCAGCCTCGTGGTGTTCGTAGTGTCCTGGCAGTTCATCCCGCTGCACACGCTGATCTACCAGGGTGGTGTCCGGCAGATCCCGCAGTCCATGTACGAGGCCGCGCAGCTGGACGGCGCCGGCCGCGTCCGGCAGTTCTTCAGCATCACCCTCCCCCAGCTGAAGTACACGATCATCACCTCGTCGACGCTCATGGTGGTCGGGTCGCTGACCTTCTTCGACCTGATCTTCGTGCTGACCGAGGGCGGACCGGGCGACGCGACCCGGGTGCTGGCGCTGGACATGTACAAGCGAGGTTTCCAGGCCAACCTGATGGGACCGGCGAGCGTCATCGCGGTCTTCCTCGTCCTGTTGGGGCTCGTCCTCGCCCTGCTGCTGCGGCGGCTCGGCGGCGACGCGTCGGAGAGCCAGATCGAGGGCGCGTGACATGAGCAGCGGCAGCAACTTGGCGCGTCGGCCCAACTGGCTCGGCGGCTTCGCGAGCCTGGTCTGGCTCGCCATCGTCGTCATCCCGATCTACTGGGTGGTCATCACCAGCTTCAAGCCCAAGGGCACCTACTACACGAGCAACCCGCTGGTGCCGCCGACCTCCCCGACGCTGGCCAACTACCAGCTGGTCATCGAGTCGGACTTCATCCAGTACTTCATCAACAGCGCCGTGGTCACCATCGGCGCGGTGGTGCCGGCGGTGACGTTCTCGTTCATGGCCGCGTACGCCATCGTACGGGGCTGGCAGGCCCGGTTCCTGCGGTGGGTGAACGGGCTGTTCCTCATGGGCCTGGCCATCCCGTTGCAGGCGACGGTCATCCCCGTCTACCTGATCATCATCAAGCTTCGCCTGTACGACAGCCTGCTGGCGTTGATCCTGCCGTCGATCGCGTTCGCCATCCCGCTGTCGGTGCTGATCCTGGCCAACTTCATCCGGGACGTGCCCAAGGAGCTGTTCGAGTCGATGCGGGTCGACGGCGCCTCGGAGTGGATGACCCTGTGGCGCCTGGCGGCGCCGATGACCCGGCCGGCGATCGTGACGGTGACCGTCTACAACGCACTCAACATCTGGAACGCGTTCCTGCTGCCGCTGATCCTGACACAGAGCCCGTCGCAGCGGGTGCTGCCGCTCGCGCTGTGGACGTTCCAGGGCCAGTACAGCGTCAACGTCCCGGCGATCGTGGCCGCGGTCGTGCTCACCACGCTGCCCATCCTGGCGCTGTACACGTTCGGCCGGCGCCAGCTGCTGGGTGGACTGGCCGCGGGCTTCAGCAAGTGAGCAGGACGTACTGCGATCTCAGTACCCGAAGTGACGGCAGCCGCATGATGACGTGAGTGCGGGGTGGCCGCAAGGCTGACGAGGCAACCGATCCCGATGTGGAGGCCTCGTTCCTGTGGCTGCGTTCCTCTACCGGCTGGGCCGTCTGGCCTTCCGCCGGCGCTGGTATGTCGTGGTGGCGTGGTTGGCGGTCCTGGGGGCCGCCGGCCTGGCGTCGAGCACCGTGGGTGAGCTGTCGGACGACACGACGGCCCTGCCCGCCATCGCCAGGGTCGTGTTCGTCGCGCCGGCGGGTGAGACGGTCACCGACCACCGCGCGGCCGTCGACGCGCTCGTCGCCGACGTGTCGCGCGGCGCCCAGGTCGCCACCGCCGTCGGTCCCTTCCAGGCACACGCGGTGAGCCGGGACGGGTCGACGGCGTACGCGACCGTCACGTACACGGCCACCCCGAGCGACCTCACCGACGAGACGAAGAACCGGCTGCGGGACGCCGTCGCCCGGGTGCGCGGGCTGACGGTCGAGGTGGGCGGGCCCGTCCTCGCCGGCAAGCCGCGGGTCGGCGGTGTCAGCGAGGTGGTCGGCGTCGTGCTCGCCGCGCTCGTGCTGCTGGTCACGTTCGGGTCGGTCGTCGCCGCGGGGCTGCCGCTGCTGACCGCCGTGCTCGGCGTCGGGGTCAGCACGTGCGCGATCATCGCCCTCGGCGGTGTCTTCGGGCTGTCATCGGCCGTCACCACCCTGGCCACCATGTTGGGGCTCGCGGTCGGCATCGACTACGCCCTGTTCGTGGTCTCCCGCTACCGCGAGGAACGCGCCGCCGGGCACGCGCCCGAGGAGGCCGCCGGCCGGGCCGTGGGCACGGCCGGCTCGGCCGTCGTCTTCGCCGGGCTCACCGTCATCGTCGCGCTGGGCGGGCTCACGGTGCTCGGCATCCCCACCGCCGCCCAGATGGGTGTCACGGCCGCCGGCGCCATCGTGGTCGCCGTGCTCGTCGCGCTGACGCTCGTGCCCGCGATCCTCGGCCTGTGCCCGAACGCCGTGCTGGCGCGCGGACGCGGCGAACCGGCCACGAAGGACCGTGCCGGCGCGCGCTGGGCACGGTTCGTCCTGCGCAGGCCCGTGCTCGTGCTGCTCGCCTCCGTCGCGGCCCTCGTCGTGCTGGCCGTCCCGGCGACCCGGCTCCAGCTGGGAATGCCCGGCGACGAGTCGAAGTCCACCGCGACCACCGAGCGCCGGGCCTACGACGCCCTCGCCAAGGGCTTCGGCCCCGGCTTCAACGGCCCGCTCGTCGTCATGGTCGGCGTCCGTGGCGCCCGTGACCCCCAGGCGGCCGTCCGGGACCTCCGCGCGAAGATCGCGGACACCCCGGGCGTCGTGTTCGTCTCCCCCGCCCAGGTCGGCCGGGACACCGCCCTGTTCACCGCCATCCCGGCCACCGCCCCCACCGACGAGCGGACCATGGACCTCGTCGAACGCATCCGCGACGAGCAGCCGGGCATCCGGATCGCCGGCCTCACCGCGGTGAACATCGACCTCGCGGAGAAGGTGCGGCATGCGCTCGTCCCGTACTTCGCGCTCGTGCTCGGGCTCGCGTTCCTGCTCCTGCTGGTGGTCTTCCGGTCCCTGCTCGTGCCGCTCAAGGCCGTCTTCGGGTTCCTGCTGTCCGTGCTGGCCGCGCTCGGCCTGGTCGTGGCGGTCTTCCAGTGGGGCTGGGGCGCGGACGCGATCGGGCTGCTGCAGACCGGCCCGATCATCAGCCTCATGCCGATCGTGCTGGTGGGCATGATCTTCGGGCTCGCCATGGACTACGAGGTGTTCCTGGTCAGCAGGATGCGCGAGGCACACACCCGCGGCGAGCCGGCGCGGGCGGCCGTGGTCACCGGCTTCCGGCACAGCGCCCGCGTCGTGGTGGCGGCCGCGCTGATCATGATCGCCGTGTTCTGCGGGTTCGTCGGCGCCGACCTGGCCATGATCAAGATGATCGGGTTCGGCCTCGCGACCGCGGTCCTGCTCGACGCGTTCGTCGTCCGGATGACCATCGTGCCGGCGGTGCTGGCCATCCTCGGCGAACGGGCGTGGGCGCTGCCGAGGTGGCTGGACCGGCTGCTGCCGCGCGTGGACGTGGAGGGCGGGGCACTGCGGGCTGACACCATGGAGCCGGAGCACCTCGGCCGGAGCAGGGTATGACGATCAACCAGTACGCGAAGAACCATCCGCGTGTCCTCGACGGCGCGCTAGTCGCGCTGCTGCTGCTCGCGATCTCCGGGCCGGCGGCGCTCAACTCGAACCTGCCCGGCACGGACAACCTGGGCTGGTGGTCCGCCATCCCCCTGGCCGTGGCCGGCTCGCTGGCCCTGCTGTGGCGGCGCCGTCATCCCCGTGCGGTCGTCGTGGTCGCCGCGCTGTCCGCCGCCGTGGCCGGGGGCATCGGGTTCCTGGTCACGCCGGTGCTGCTCGGCCCCGTGATGGTCGCGCTGTACGAGCTCGCCGTCCAGGTGCCCGGCCGGACGACCCGGCGGTACTACCTCGGGGCCACGACGTCGATCGCCGCGGCCGGCCTGTACGGCGGCCTCGGCGGCTACCCGTGGCCGCTGCAGCTCCTGGACCCCGTGCTGTTCCTGCTGCTGCCGGTCGCGCTGGCCGAGTCCACCCGGCTCCGGCACGACCACCTGGCGGCGACCAGGACGCGGGCCGAGTACGCCGAGCGCACCCGCGAGACCGAGGCACGCCACCGGGTCGCCGAGGAACGGATCCGTTTCGCGCGGGAGCTGCACGACGTCGTCGCCCACCATCTCGCACTGGCCAACGCGCAGGCCGGCACCGCCGCGTACCTGGCGCGCACCCGTCCCGACCAGGTCGAGCGGATCCTGTCCGACCTGACCGGCACCACGTCCGCCGCGCTGCGGGAGCTGAAGGCGACCGTCGGGCTGCTGCGGCAGCCGGGCGAGGACAGCTCACCGACGGAACCCACGCCCGGCCTCGGGCAGCTGGCCGAGCTGACCGCCGGGTTCACCTCCGCCGGGCTGGGCGTCGAGGTCACCGTCGAGGGTGCGGCGCGGCCGCTGTCGCCCGGCGTGGACCTGACCGCGTTCCGCATCGTGCAGGAGGCGCTCACCAACGTCACCAAGCACACCAGCACGCCGACGGCGTCCGTGCGGCTGAGCTACGGCGACGACCGGCTGACGATCACGGTCACCAACCCGATGAGCGGCAGCCCGCTCGGCGAGGGCTTCGGCCTGGTCGGCATGCGCGAGCGCGCGCAGTCGGCGGGCGGGCGGTTCGAGGCGGGGCCGCGGCCCGAGGGCGCGTTCACCGTCACGACCGAGCTGCCGATCCGGCCGTGATCACCATCCTGCTGGCGGACGACCAGGCGCTGCTGCGCACGACGTTCCGGATGCTCATCGAGGCGAACCCCGACATGGCCGTGGTGGGCGAGGCGGCCGACGGCGACGAGGCCGTCACGCTCGCCCGCGACCACCACCCGACGCTCGTCCTGATGGACATCCGCATGCCCGGCACGGACGGCCTCGCCGCCACCACGGCGATCTGCGCGGACCCGTCGCTGTCCGGCACCCGGGTGCTCATCCTGACGACGTTCGAGACGGACGAGTACGTCGCGAAGGCGTTGCGGGCGGGAGCCAGCGGGTTCCTCGGCAAGGACGTCTCGGCGGACGGCCTGCTGGCCGGGATCCGCACCGTGGCGGCCGGCGACGCGCTGCTGTCCCCCACCGCGACCCGCACGCTGATCACCCGGTTCCTGGCCACCGCGGAGCCCGGGGACCCGACCGCGCTTGCCGTGCTCACCGCCCGAGAACGGGAGGTCATGGCACTGGCCGCCGAGGGCCGCGCCAACGCCGAGATCGCCGAGCGCCTCGTAGTCAGCCCGCTGACCGTCCGGACACATGTCCAGCGGGCCATGACCAAGCTCGGCGCCCGCGACCGGACCCAACTCGTCGTCATCGCCTACCGGACCGGCCTGGTCCGACCGCGCTAGCGCGGTTCCGGGCACCGGCGCGATCGTGGCCGGCCGAGAGCTCAGACGGTGCCCAGCTCTCCTGCCGGGGCAAGGCCGAGCTGCTCGCACGACGCGGCGTGCATGCCGAGGATCTGGTCCATCGGCACGGCCTTGCGGCTGGTCGCCGCCATGTCCTCCTGGGCCTCCTGCGACCACAGGAACGGGTACACCGTGATCCCGTCCCGCAGGCCGAGCCCGGCGACCTCGTCGCGCCACGTCGGCCACAGCACCTCGTGGTAGTGGTTCGCCGCGCCGCCGTCGACCAGCCAGGTCAGCCACTGGCTGTGGCCCATCTCCATGTCCTCCCACGTCATCGTGACCGGGGAGAAGTGCACGACCCCGCCGGGAGCGCCCGGCCTGTCGTGCTCCTCCGGCGCCATGCCGTTCAACGCGTAGACGCCGCCGAGCACGTCGTGGGCGATGATCAGGCCGGCCGGCGGCTGCCAGCCCTCCTCGGCCGTCGCGGGGAAACCGTTGACCTCGGCCATGCTCGGCAGGCCGGTCGCGCCGCCGCCCGAGCCGCCGTACACCCGCACCCAGCCGTCGTGCACCAGGATTCCGCCGGTGTTCAGGATGATCGCGCCGAGCGGCGACCGGGCGGTCACCTGGACCTGCAACAGCGTAGCCCGGCACCGCTCCGGGTCGGGTGCGAGCATGACGTGGTTGGTGAAGCTGCTGGCGAAGTCGTCGGTCAGCCACGGCCACGACGGGTTCTGCACGTCGACGAGCTCGGCGATGTCCCTCACGGACTCCCTTTCCGGGTAGGCGAATGGGCGGCCGACTCTACTGTCGTGCGGGGGCACCGGGCGGCGGCGGTGCCCGTCCAGCGCGATGATCCTGCCCGTTCGTCCCGGGCGGCGGCCGGCTCACGCACCGCCGCGCCGCGACCCGGTGGACGTTCATCGGTCACGGCGCGGCGGGTTTCCCGTGCGATCAGGCCCAGGCCGGGCCGACGAGCCAGCTCGTGTCGTCGGCCCACAGGTTCGTGCTGTCGAACGTGTTCGAGCCGCCGTTGCTGGCGATGTAGGCGGTGAAGCTGTAGTGCCGGAGGTAGCGGGCCGGGTAGTTGGCCGACTGGAGCGAGCTCCCCTGGCCGCTGTTGCCTGTCTGCGGGCAGAACGTCGCGTCCTGCGCGAACTGTGTGCTGCCGTCACTCGACTGCAGGTATACCTGGAAGTTCGAGTGCCGCAGGTACTGCCCGGACCTGTTGGCCGACTCGAACGAGACGCACGAGCCGTTGCCCAGCCCGGCCCGGACGATCCAGCTCGCGTCACCCTTGAGGGTGGCCGTGCTGCCGCTCGTGACCTGCGTGATCCCCACCAGGTTGTCGTTGTCGCCGTGGGTGAGGTAGTCGGCGGCGCAGCAGCCGGTCGTGGCCTGCAGGGAGACCCGGGAGCCGGGGGTGAGACCGGTGCCCGGCGACGACGACGTGCCGTACCCGGCGGCGGTTACGTTGGCCTGCACGGAGTTCTCCGTGGCGTCCGAGGGGTAGCCCGACGTCATCACGCCCTCGTAGAAGGTGCCGGCGGCGCCGATGCTGTTGTCGCCGCCGATGCCGAGGATGATGGCGCCTTCCTTGCGCATCGGGTTGTAGCCCGAGACGTTCGGCCGGGTCCCGTTGTAGTAGGTGGACAGTCCGCCGGACTGGGCGTTGCCCGCCCGGATGGACCAGCGGTTCGGGCCGCCCTTGACGATCGCGGTCAGGAACCGGTGGCTCACGGACGGGTCGTTCGCGTTGAAGCCGGCGTTGACGCCGGAGAACAGTCCGTTCTCCAGGTCCGCCATCACCCAGGGGCCGTTGCCCGTGCCGAAGCCCCAGACCTTGATGTTGCCGAAGTAGATGGCCTCCATGGTGCCGTTGCCGTTGTCGTGGCTGTTGCGCTCGGCGTTGCCGTAGTCGAAACAGCAGCCGCCGTTGTAGTGCGTGCCGTCGAAGATCGCGTACATGCCCTCCGCCTGGTCACCGGTCGCCGTGCCCGAGGCGTTGTTGTTGCGGTAACCGGTGCCCGGCGCCACGAACACGCCGTAGGCCTTGTGCCCACCGACACTGACCGGCGCGGACGTCGCGTTCGCGAGGTTGTCGAACCCGCCAGGCGCCGGACCCGAGAACCCACCCGGCGGGGCCTGGGTGAGCCGGTTGTTCCGGCCGGACTGGTCGTAGATGACCGTGATGACACAGCTCGTGCCGGCGCAGAAGGAGTCCTGCGTCGCGGCGTTGGCGACCCCGCCCGCGCTCAGGACGCCGACGTCGCGGGTCGCGTTGTCCGAGGCGCGGCGGACCTGGTAGAGCGCGCCGTTGTACGCGCCGTACAACGCTCGGGTGGTGCTGTGCGCGGCCACGCACGGCGTGCCGCCCGCGGCGTAGATGTCGCACGGTCCCTGGGTGGCGGCCTGGGACGGCACGGTCGTGACGAGCAGCGTGCCAGCGGCGAGTGCCGCCGCCGCCCCCGTGGCCAGCAGCGGCCTTCTGATCCGACGCATCGATGAACTCCTTTGTTCAGTGGGATTCACGCCGCGCTCGGGCATGGCCGGTGCGTGAGATGTCCGAGGAGTTTCGCGATTGTGCGCGCGTTCATGCGAGAACCCCATCATCGTTGACGGCGGGCACAACGAAATGCCCGCACGGGTTCATACAAATCGTCACACGGCGTTCATGTGAACGCTAACACAGGCGCGTTGCGGCGAACAAGTGCATGGTTACAAGTGATGGTCGCGACCAGCCCGGTGGACGGAAGTGACCATGTGAACGCAAACATCGACTTCGGGAGCGCTCCCGAAATAGGATAAAGACGGCATTTCCGGAAAAGCACCGGCGCGGGACCAGGCCGAGCACGAGCGGCCCCGTGGAGCTGGACCGCGGTGTCCACCGGTGTTGGCGGGTGGATCCAGGTTCACCTGCCGGGTCACAATGGCGGATCCGTGGGCGCCGCGCTAGATCGCGAAGTCGACGCCCTGGGCCAACGGCAGCCGGCCCGAGTAGTTGATCGTGTTGGTCGCGCGGCGCATGTAGCCGCGCCAGGCGTCCGAACCGGACTCGCGGCCGCCGCCGGTCTGCTTCTCGCCGCCGAAGGCGCCGCCGATCTCGGCGCCCGAGGTGCCGATGTTGACGTTCACGATGCCGCAGTCCGAACCCTCCGCGGACAAGAAGATCTCCGCCTCCGCCTGGTCCCGGGTGAACAGCGACGACGAAAGGCCCTGCGGGACGTCGTTGTTCAGCGCTACGGCGTCGGCGAAGTCGTCGTAGGCCAGCACGTACAGCAGTGGCGCGAAGGTCTCGTCCCGCACGATCGCGGTCTGGCCCGGCATGGTGACGATGGCCGGCTCGACGTAGTACGCGTCCGGCGCCGCGTCCGCCAGCACCCGCTCGCCGCCGGCGACGAGCTTGCCGCCCTCGCTCCGCGCCCGCGTGACCGCCGCGGCCATCGCCTCGTGGGCCCTGCCGTGGATCAGCGGTCCGACCAGGGTGCCCTCGGCCATCGGGTTGCCGATCGGCAGCCGCGCGTAGGCGTCCACGAGCCGCTCGGTCAGCTCGGCCACGACCGACGAGTGCGCGATGACCCGCCGCATCGTCGTGCAGCGCTGGCCCGCGGTGCCCGCGGCACTGAACACGACGCCGCGGATCGTCAGGTCGAGGTCGGCGGAGGGGGCGACGATCGCGGCGTTGTTGCCGCCCAGTTCCAGCAGCGCGCGGCCGAAGCGGTTGGCGACCCGCGGTCCGACGGCACGGCCCATGCGTGTCGACCCCGTGGCACTGACGAGCGCGACGCCCGGATGGTCCACGATCGCCTCGCCGACCGCGGGGTCGCCGACGACGACCTGGCTGACGTCCCGTGGCGCGCCGTGCTCGGCCAGCGCCCGGTCGAGCAGCGCCGCGCTCGCCAACGCGGTCAGCGGCGCCTGCTCCGAGGGCTTCCACACCACCGTGTCACCGCCGACGAGCGCGATCGCGGTGTTCCACGACCACACGGCGACCGGGAAGTTGAAGGCGCTGATCACGCCGACGACGCCGAGCGGGCGCCAGGTTTCCATCATCCGGTGCTCGGCCCGCTCGGTGGCCAGGGTCAGGCCGAACAGCTGGCGCGACAGGCCGACGGCGTAGTCG